>Ga0181594_10000028_pt1 | contig 104114 bp, 88 predicted proteins | sample 071ome_18_FD_145603 | JGI IMG/M metagenome (GOLD analysis project Ga0181594, IMG submission 145603) | Coastal salt marsh microbial communities from the Groves Creek Marsh, Skidaway Island, Georgia - 071413BT metaG (spades assembly) | ecosystem: Environmental > Aquatic > Marine > Intertidal...
GCTGGCCGTCATCCGTGCCGATGTCCTTCCCGACGATGGGGCGGCGACACGCGGCATCGGTGTCGTTCGGCGTCAGGAGGCTGGGATGTCCAACGTACAGAACCTCGTGCGTCTCGAGGGTGTCGTCGTCGGGGACGCGACCTCCGTCGAGGTGCAGGGGCAGCCGGCGATGATGGAAGAGATCTCGGCTGAGGAGCTCTCCTTGCTGGGGATCGAAGATCAGCGCGCGCTGCGCTTCTCCCGTGACTTCTCGCTCCCGATCAGCACCGATACGGTCGAGATCGTGGCCGAAGGTTCCGGCGGGCAGACCGTCCAGACCATTGCCGCTCCTCGAATCGACAAGCGCTGGGCCGTCGTGGTCGGGGTCGGTGAGTACGAGTCGAACGACATCCCTGATCTCGAGTTCGCTCCAGCGGACGCACGCGCGGTGAAGGAGTTTCTCGAGAGTGACGCTGCGGGCCCCTTCGACGAGGTGCTCTATCTGGAGAACGAGCAGGCAACGGGTGCCGCGATGCGCGAGGCGCTCTTCGTCTTCTTGCAGCAGGCAGACTGGGACGACCTCGTCGTGATCTACTACGCGGGTCACGGAGCTCCGGACCCGGGCCGACCCGATAACCTCTACCTGCTCCCGACGGATGCGGAGCTCGGCTCCCTCGCGGCCACGGGCTTCCCGATGTGGGACGTGAAGACGGCGCTGCGCCGTCAGATCGCCGCCGAGCGTGTTCTCGTCATCGCGGATGCGTGCCACTCGGCCGGGACGGCGGATGGTGACGTCGTTGGCGGTTCGTCGTCGAACCAGATCTCAGGCGGGTTCCAGGGACTCTTCACACCCTCGCGTCGTCTCATGATGACCGCGGCGGATACGAACGAGTTCAGCCTGGAGGACGAGCGATGGGGAGGGCACGGCGTCTTCACCCACTTCCTGCTCGACGGCCTGCGCGGCTCAGGTGACCTCGACAGCAATGGGATCGTCACCTTCACGGAGCTGTTCGATCACGTGAGCAACAATGTACGCCAGGCCACGAGTGGTCGTCAGAATCCTCAGCGGAGCGGGTTCGGCGACATTCCGCTCGCGGTGGTCGGTGGTGGGGGTGCTCAGGACCGGTAACGGCCCAAAGATCTCGTGACGTCGCAGGGGTAATGGCGGACCGATTCGAGCCTGGGGGACGCCACGTCGGATTCGTCGCCGTGGGCGTCGTGCTTCTGGGGGCACTCGCTCCATTGTCCCCGCTCCAGGATGCGGCCACGGGCGTGTCCGTGGATGTCGCCGAGAAGACCGAGCCATTCGCGTGGATCGTGTTCGCGCCCCTCTTCTCGGTCTGGGATACCCTTTCCCTGCTCACGCTGTCCCAGCACTACGCGGTGTTGGTCACCCTCGTCGCGCTGTATGTCTCCGGGAGGACTCGGGCCTGGCGGCGCGCCCGGGAGGTGGCTCGCGCATCCTTGGAGGGCGCTTCGGAGGGCGGTCTGGGACGTCGTGTACGTTTCGCCATCGTGCAGGAGACGATGCGAGCATCGATCGCGCTTCTTGCGCTCCTGGCGTTCTATGCCGCGGGCATGCTCCTGCCCAGATCCATGACCGGCGTGGACATCCTCGATGCCGACCTGGTCGCGATCGACTTTCACTCGCACACAGAGTATTCACACGACGGGTGGAGCCTCTTCACACCACGACGGAATCGGGCGTGGCACGAGTCCGGTGGCTTCGACGCCGCATATGTGACCGACCACTACACGTGGCGCGGCTTCGACGAGGGCGCGGTGGACAACCCTCCGAAGGCGGGCGAGCGCACAGTGCTACTGGAGGGCGCCGAGATACGGATCTACCGGCGTCCGACGAACATTCTGGGTTCGAGGGACCGCTACGTCTTCGCGCTGGACGAGGACTCCGTCTTCATGAGTCCCGAGGCGATGGATGAACGCTACGCGCCCGGCCATGGCCAGCAGCCTCCGACGCTCTTCTACACGATGCCCGGCAACCTCATGCGCGTCGTTCCGTTCTCGGAGGACGTACCTTCGGGGATGATCGGCATCGAGATCAACGACGGCTCGCCGCGGGGTCTGGAGCAGGTGAAGGGGGAGCGAGCTGAGATCCTCGCCCTCGCCGACTCGATGAACCTGGCGCTGATCGGAGCCGCGAACCTGCACGGCTGGGGCCGAACGGTGGCGTCGTGGAGCCTGATGAGGATCCCGGGCTGGCAGGAACTCGCGCCACGCGAGTTGGGCGACCGGATCGAAGCTCTGCTGCACGAGAAGCGCCGGGACGCGGTTCAGGTCGTCGAGCGTCGGGTCCCGTATCACGGGGGGTCCCCCGTTCTGGTCGCCATGACCCTGCCGTGGGTCGGCATCGCGCACGTGCGCATGATGAGCGTGGGTGAGCGACTGAGCTGGGTGGTGTGGATCCTCGTCATTGGCCAGGCGCTCGCGAGGCGGCGCTCTATGGCCGCCGGCGAATCCGTCAGCGAGGAGCGCGCCGACTAGGCGTTGACCGCGGCCCGCGGCTGCACGTCATGGAAGGTCAGCTCGTCTTCCTGTTCGATGCTGCGCCGGAGTGTCCACTCGTTGTCGAAGAGGATCAGCGCGGCCCCGTCGGCGTCCTCGACGCGCCGGCGACCGTAGGCATTCGCCACCTTGTCGATGGCCTTGTCCGGGCCGGTGACCCAGCGGGCGCAGTGAAACGGGAGTCGTTCGAGCCGTGCCGAGACGCCATACTCGCGCTCGAGACGATCGAGGAGCACGTCGAACTGTAGCCCTCCTACCGCTCCGACGATCGGGATCGGTCCAGTGATGGACGGCGCGAAGAGCAGGAGGATCGTCCCCTCTTCGGCCAGGTGGCTCAGGCCGCGGTCCAGGTGCTTTCTGCGCAGCGCATCCTCGATGTGGACCTGCGCGAAGTGCTCCGGCGAGAACCGTGGTACCCCGGGATACTCGATGCGGCCACCCACCGCGACCGTGTCGCCGACGCGCAGACTGCCCCGATCGAGCAGTCCGACGACGTCGCCGGCCACGGCGTTGATGTCTGCGTGTGCTCGCTCTCTCGCCATGAACTCCTGCGGCTGCGCCAGTCGAAGCTTCTGACCCGTGCGAGAGACGACGGCCTCGGCTCCCTCGTCGAATTCGCCGGAGCAGACGCGCACGAAGGCCACTCGATCCCGGTGACGCGGATCCATGTTGGCCTGGACCTTGAAGACGAAGCCCGAGAATGGGTGTCCGTCCGGCGCGACCGGTCCGTCCGTGCTCTCCCTGGGCGTGGGCGGGGGGGCGAGCGACAGGAAGCGCTCCAGAAAGACGTCCACGCCGAAGTTCGTAAGGGCCGAACCGAAGCACACGGGGCTCGCTTCTCCCCTCGCCACGGCTTCGAAGTCCGCCTCGGCCCCGGCGATTTCGATCAGCTCCACCTCCTCTGCGAGTCGCTCCACTCCCTCGATCCCGATCGCGGCTTCGAGTTCGTCGCTTTCAAGGTCGACGAGCGCCGCGTTCGGCCGGGACTGACCGTGATCACCCGTTTCCTCGTAGAGCCACACCTTCGAGCGCTCACGGTCGAAGACCCCGATCAGGCGGCCGTCACGGCGCACGGGCCATGTCGACACGAAACAGTCGATCCCGAGCTCGGCCTGGACGTCGTCGAGCAGGCCGAGGGGGTCTTCACCGACGCGGTCGCACTTGTTGACGAAGGTATGGATCGGGAGACGCCGCTTCTTGCATACGCTGAAGAGCTTCCTGGTTTGCGTCTCGACGCCCCTCCGGTTGTCGAGCAGCATGATCGCGCTGTCCGCGGCCGTCAGCGCGCGGTAGGTGTCCTCCGAGAAGTCCTGGTGGCCCGGTGTGTCCAGCAGGTTGATGCGGAAGCCCTGGTAGTCGAAGTGCAGTACGGACGCGGTAATCGAGATGCCACGCTCCTGCTCCATCTCTAGCCAGTCCGAGGTCGCGTGCCGATCAGAACGGCGAGACTTTACCGAGCCCGCCGCCCGAATGGCTCCACCATAGAGGAGCAGCTTCTCGGTCAGCGTCGTCTTGCCCGCATCCGGGTGGCTGATGATGGCGAACGTGCGGCGACGGCCGATCTCGTCGGCGAGCGCGGCGGCAGAGAGAGCCACGGATTCGGTTCGGTCGTGAAGGTGGAAGGGCTCGCCGTTCTGCGTGTCGAAGCGACGCCGGGCGAATGACAGCGGCGCGGGGCCCTGATCGGAAGTAAGATGCTCCGATTCCGAGAGTGCGTCACCCCGAGTCGACTCCTGCCGGCCCTGTCATGCCCGAGATCACACAGATCATTCAGTCGCCCTGGGTTCACCGCGCGGTCTTCGTCGTCGGCGGATTCGTCCTGGGCTATCTGGTCGAGCGCGTGGTCGTGAGCCGGTTGCACAGGGTCGCTCTGGAGACACGCTTCACGTGGGACGACCTGCTGGTGTCCGCGATTCGTTGGTTGCCGACGGTATGGTTGTCGGCTGCCGGCATCTACTTCGCGAGCACGCTCGGAGATGAGCCTGAGTGGGTGATCCCCATCGTGTCCCACGCCCTCACCATCACGCTGATCGGATCGGTGGCAATCGGGGGCATGCGGCTGGTGAAGGGAGCGGTGGAGTCGATATCCGCGGAGACCAAGGGCTCGGTCGGATCTCCTTCGCTCGTGGTCAACCTTGCTCAGGGTGCGGTCGCAGTCCTCGGACTGTTCATCATCCTGCAGAACCTGGGCATCGACATCACGCCGCTGATCACCGCCCTCGGGATCGGTGGCCTGGCTGTCGCACTCGCCCTTCAGGACACCCTCGGTAATCTCTTTGCAGGAGTTCAGATCATCCTGTCACGTCAGGTCCGCCCGCGAGACTACGTGCAGTTGAGTTCGGGAGAGGAGGGGTGGGTCACCGATGTGAGGGCACGGAACACGACCATTCAGACGTTTCCCGACGGCAACCTCGTTTCCGTTCCGAATTCCTCGCTGGCCTCCGCCAGTGTGAAGAACTACAACCTGCCGCGACCCACGCTTTGGGTGACAGTCGCGGTTGGTGTGAGCTACGAGTCGGATCTGGAGCACGTGGAGCAGGTAGCCCTCGATGTGGCCCGCAGTGTCCTCAGGGATCTCGAAGGCGGAGTCCCCGGAGAGGATCCCGTTCTGCTGTTCAACGCATTCGCGGACTCGAGCATCAACTTCGAGGTCCGGATGATGGTTCGTGAATTCAGGAGCCAGGGGCCGATCCGTCACGAGTTCATCAAGCGACTCCACCGCCAGTTCGGGAAGGAGGGGATCGAAATCCCGTTCCCGATTCGGACCGTCGTCATCAGGGGAGGTGAGTCCGCCGCGCCGGCGAACGCGGCCAGGTGACGAAGCGGCGTACGGACGTGAAAACGCCCCCGGACCGTGGTCCGGGGGCGTTTTGCGTTTCGGTCAGGTTCGTTCGGATCAGCCGCTCGCACCCGGGTGCACGTGGAATTTCACGCGTGTGTTTTCCCACTCGAGGATGACATCACCCATGGTGTTTTCGGACATGGGCTCGAAGCGGTACTGAAGCGTCTCGACGTAGTCCTCCATCGCTTCCACCGGAACCGTGAACGTTCCGACCTCACTGGAGCGGACGTTCTCGTCGATCGGAATGCCCCAGCGCTCCCAGTTCGAATTGACGAAGAAGACCCATTCGTCCGGACCGGGGATCGCGTAAATCGAGTAGCTGCCTGGACCGACCTCGACGCCGCCAATGCTGGCGGGACCGGCGAGATGGATTGTCGTCGGCTCGTTCGCGCCGATCCGCTCGGGCTGCCCGTACACGACGAGGCCTCCGATGATCTCACGGCCGCGCGCGGACGGAGCGCCATAGCAGAGAAGGCCGTCGTGGCCTCCAACCGCGAAGGAGGTGGACTGGAGAGGGCTCGGGCGCTCCTGGGCTTCGGCCATCGTTCCACGGGCGAGGTAGCACTCGAGGGCATCGCCAGCTGCGACGTCCATGTCGCTGGCGGTGGCGGTGCCTTCCTCCATCGCTTCACCGCTGCCACCACAGGCGGCGACCACGAGGCCACCCATGACGAGGGCGGAGAAGGTCGAAATTCGTCGCATGATTACTCCTGAGTCCATCGAAGTTGAGTACGGGGCGAAGCTAGAAAGCTATGACGTGAGTCCGTACCGGGCGACAGGGACCGGATCTTTTGGCCCGGGCGTCCCACGCGCTCTTCTTGCTCGACCTTGAGCCAAAACCTATCTGTACGTGCCCATCCAGCCGCTCCATGGAGGTCAGAGCGTGGCGAACGAGCCCAGGCTCGCCGTTGAATCCATCGCCGGCAGGCGCGACTACCAGGAAGATTCCCTCCTGGCGCAGCACCTGTCCGACGGCCGTACGCTGGTTGCCGTCGCGGATGGCATGGGTGGGCATGCGGCCGGTGAAGTTGCGAGCGCGCTGGCACTCGAGACGCTGGTGGCGTCCCTCGAGGGTGGGGATGCCCTCGATGAGGCGTTTGTGAAGGCGAACACCGCGGTCTGGGACAAAGCGCGCGAGCCTGGCAAGAAAGGCATGGGCACGACGCTGGTGGCGGCCCTCGTGGAAGATGGCGAGTACATGATCGCGAACGTGGGAGACAGTCGCGGTTACGTCCTGTCCGCCGACGGGATCCGCCAGGTCACCCATGATCACTCGTTCGCGGCAGAGGCGGAGCGACACGGGCAGCCGATCGCGGAAGAGATGGCGATCCGGTACAAGGATGCGCTCACGCGATCGATCGGAACCGAAGAGTTCGTCCAGGTCGATGTCTTCGGTCCGTTTCCGGTCGTCGACGACTCGGCCCTGTTCATATGCTCCGACGGGCTCTACAAGGTCCTCGAGGACGATGCGCTACTTCGCATCTATCTGCAGTCCAGTGGCCCGCGTGGGGCCGCTCAGGCCCTCGTGACGAGGGCCTTCGACGACGGGTCGGACGACAACATCTCCGCGGCGATCGCCGAATACGGCGAAGTCCCTCGAACGGTTGAGCACGGAACCATGCCGATCGACTTCGTTCCACCGTCCGATTCGGAAGATCAGTCCGACGAGGTGGCCGAGGACCAGGCCGATGAGGCAGCGGACGAGGTCGCTGACGCGCCTGAAGCCGCTCTCGCCGGGGAAGGCGAGTTGACCGAGTCGGAGGATGCGCCGGCCGTCGTTGCAGCGGCATCGACATCGGATGATGTCCCGGCCACGACGGGCATCAGGCTCGTGCCCATGATCACGCTGCTCGTGGTGATTGGCGCGCTGCTCGCCTTCTTCCTGTTCTAGGGACCTGGAGTCCCGTCAGGCCACGTCGTCCATGAATGTGATCGTGAGTCCCTGTGACTCGATGACGTCACCGTTCTTGAGCCGCGAACGCTTGGTGCCCTGCCCGCCGACCGTCATCGAGCCGAACACGGCCAGATAGCGGACCTCGGTTCCTCCGTCGAGCGTCATGAGCAGGATGTGGTGCTTCGGCCCCTTGGGCACACGCAGGTCGCAAAGCTCGTCCGTGCCGATCAGCACCGCAGGCTGATCCGACAGGTAATGTGTGCCACGCTGTCCGCCGGATTCCCAGATGAAATGGGCCCGCTTCTTCCGGTCCGCTTCCTTGAGGAGTTCCTTCACCTCATGCGGATTGATATGCATGGTCCCGGGCACGCCCGCGACGGGTGCGGGCGCTGGGGCGGGGCGATCCGCCATCGGGTTGGGCTTGGCGAGCGGCACTTCCCCTTCGCCGAGCGCCTTGCCGAAGACGATCGAGAACTTTCCGAAGCCGATCTCGTCGCCGAGTCCGATCGATCGAGCGCCCTCGATTCGTGCGTTGTCGATGAACGTCCCGTTGGACGATCCGAGGTCTTCGACTTCCCAACCGTTGTCGCCGAGGCGGATCTCCGCGTGTCGTCGGGAGACGGACGGATTGTCGATGATGACGTCTGCTGCGTCGTCTCGCCCCACGATGATCGTCGGCTGCTTGAAGTCGTACGCCTGCATCACACGGCGTCCCAGGAGCAGCGTCAGTTTCGGCATCGTCTTCCCTCGCTCACGGACGGGTCAGGTTTTGGTCGAGTGCGGGCACCCGGACGATCGAGTCGTTCGCGCCCATTATGCTGCGGGTACCGTGCCGGGGCCAGATTCGACGTCGGTCAGAGCTCCCCGGACACTTCGATGCACCGGGGGTGTTGCGGTACCAGCGCGAGGCAGTCGTCAATCAGTTCGCGCGCGTCGGCAGGTGAACCGTCCGCCCGAGCAGCGGCGGCATCCCATGCCATGCGTTCGCCCACCTTGAGTAAGAGAGCCGCCGCTTCCTGACTCTCCGGCACGAGTTCGGCGAGCCGTACTGCGTAGCTCTGCACATCGGCGCCGTCGGAGCCGAAGTATCGATTGTCCGACTGGGCTGAGACGGCCAGGTCGGTGAGCCTTCGGACCTCCCACGAAACGTCGACCGAGGCGCCGGCCTCGCGCAGGCGTTCGACAAAGGACGAGATCTCGCTCTCCTCGAGGGGAACGAGGAAGGGAGTCCGGACGTCGGCGAGGGCTGCCACCGGTAGCAACTGCACGCCACCCTCCGCGCCGGCTTCCGTGATCCACACGTCGGCGACGCTGCCGCTGCTGACCATCGAGAGGAGCCCGTCCGTGTCGAGTGTTCGGCCCCATGGCTGGGCCCAGACCGTCGCGCCGACGGCCGCTAGCAGGACCACCCCCGCGACCAGCCGACCGGCGGTGGACTTCTGCTTCCGAGGCTGGGGTGCCGAACGTGGCGTCTCCTGGGTGCTCTGCCCCTGAAGCGGAGGCTGCGCGGGTGGCGTGCCCACGGCGACCGCTGCCGCCGCGCCGGCGGGTGCGGCGAAGTCGGCGCCCTGCGAGATACTGAGGAGGGTGTCACGAAGCTCCCGCGCGGACTGGAACCGCTCTGCCGGATCCCGTCGCAGGAGCTTCATGACGACGTTGATCATCGCCGGTGGAATCGTCGGACCCTGCTGGTCCATCGGTCGGACGTTGGCCCGCTCGGTGGCCACCATCAGTTCGTAGATCTGATTCGTCGGCTCGTACGCGAGATTGCCCAGCCAAGGATCTTTGCCGGTCAGGAGGGCGTAGAGGATGACGCCGAACGCGAAGAGGTCGGTGCGTCCATCCACGGCTTCTGCACGAAGCTGTTCAGGGGCCGCGTACCCCGGTGTGCCAAGCGTTCCGACCGTCGTCAGGCGGGAGTCGGCTTCCTTCTCGGCGATCTTCGCGATGCCGAAGTCGAGGATCTTCACCGAGTCCTCCCCGGCGCGATCCTTTGTCAGCATCAGGTTCTCGAGCTTGAGATCCCTGTGCACGACGGGCTCCGGACCCTCGTGCGCGGCCATGAGGCCGTCACACGCCTGCAGCGCGAGTCGAATGGTGCGGTCGACGGGCATGGGTCCTTCGTCCGCGATCACGTCGGCGAGGCTCCGTCCTTCGACGAACTCCATGAGGAAGTAGATCATCCCGGCCTCGATGTCTTCCTCGTAGGTCGACAGGCCGACGATGTGCTTCGAGTCTTTCCCCAGGCGCTTCATGATCTGCGCCTCGCGCAGGAAGCGCGCGCGCATCTCTTCGGCCTCCGAGCCGGTCAGCCGGTCGACACCCAGGATCTTCAGGGCTTCGATCCAGCCGCCCTTCACGTCCTCGACCTTGTAGACCGTGCCGAACGATCCCGCACCGAGTCGCTTGAGCACCTTCCACTTATCGCGGACGAGCGTCCCGATGAGGCGGTCTTCCTCCTGCTGCGCCTCTTCGACCGCTGCGGCTTCCTCCTCCACGAGTCTTTTCACGTCCTCGTCGGAGAGCTTGATCGTGGCGCCGGCGTCTTCCGGCTCCAGCGGTGACAGTGGCTGCGTCGCGGCGGAGTTGGGTGTCGTCGACCCATCCGGCTGCGGGGAGTCGGCCTGCGACGCCTCCGCGAGCTCGGGTATCTCGCTCGGATCCCACGCAACGGTAGGCTGCGGTGGTGGCTTCTTGTCCGGCTCGTCCGTGTTCGACACGCGTCTCGTCCTTCGAGGGAGGTTCCCGTCTCCGAACGTATTCCTGCTTTGGAAGGGAGGTCAAATGTTCAGAAAGGCTTGCTCAGGGACGGTCCCGCCTATCCTTTCTCATCATGGCTCCGCGACCACGTATGGCGCTGCTGCCGGCACTCGTTCTCGCCGGCTGCTACACGCCACCCGATTCTCCCCCGACGATCCGTACGGGGGCGCTCGAAGAGACCGCGCTTGTCTTCCAGGCGGTCGACGCCGGAACGGGGGGACCCCTCTCTGATTCAGAGATGACGGTTCGGTACCTGGTCCGTGAGCCGATCATCTTCGACGCTTCGAATGTCGAGCGGGTTTCGTCGCGTGAACCGTACGAGATCTCTCACGCGGTCGGGGATCCGAGCCTCGTACTCGAGGTCCGCGTCGAAGCGGATTCGTATCACCGCCTCGATACCGTGCTCAGCGTGGGCCGTGGTCAGTCTGCCGGTCCGCTGACCGTGCGCCTCTCGCGTAGGCTCGACCGGGTCGCCACGACGTCCACGCCCGCCGCGACGCGTCCGGCCCCCGCGCGAGCGAGTGTCGACTACAGCGCGATGAACGCGGGTAACCGTGCCTTCCAGCAGCAGGCATGGCTCGAGGCCACGGAGGCGTATCAGGGCATGCCCGCGCCCGACGACGACATGAGCGAGTATGGACGGGCGTACCTGGAAGCGAAGATCCGGCAGGGCACCGCCCACATCAATCGCTCGGAGTTTGGTCGAGCGCTCGAGGTCTTCGAGGAGGTCGCGGAGCTCGAGGAGCCGGGTGCCGAGGCATTCCTGCGCCTCGCCGAGACCCAGTGTGCGGTCGGACGAGTCGAGGAGGGGAGGGGAACGCTCGCGTCATTGGGTCGCGCGCGGAATCGGATGACGCCCGAGGAGCAGTCCAACGTCAGCGCGATGATCGCATACCAGCGTGGCCTGTGCACGCAGAGCGAGTTCGATCGGGCACAGACCACGCGGGAGCGCGTCCGCTACGGCGCCCAGGCGACGCAGGAGCTGAACGCTTTCATCGAGGGTGCTCGGGCGATGTCTCCCGTACCACCCGAGGTCTACAACGCCGTCCAGGACGCCGAGCGCCGGGTCGCGGACATTCAGCGCAGGATCGCCGGCGGCAGGTAGCGGTCGGTCAGCCTCGTGCAGTCTCCAGACCGTCGATCAGCCGGTCGATCTCCGCCGTCGTGTTGTACACGTGAGTCGACACGCGGATGGCGTCGTGACCGTCCCGCTGGTGCTCGTCGATGTGTGTCCGTGCGAGTTCTTCGATGAGCGGAACGGATGCGAGAGCATCGAGTCCTGCCAGGGAGAAGATCGTGGAGCCCGGCGCAGAGCGTTCCTCCGGGCCGCTGAGCAGCGTGCAGCCGTCGAGCTCGGACAGACGCATCTTGAGGTAGTCCGAGAGGTATCGGCAGCGTGCCTCGACGTTCTCGAGTTCGAGCCGTTCGACGAAGGCCAGTGACGTCGAGAGTGCGGCACGGACAGGAAAATCGGCCGTGCCCGGTGGGGCGTACTCGGCACCTGTCGAGGCCGCTTCGGGCCCGAAGGCCGGCACGAACCGGTCTCGTGCATCGGAACGTACGTACAGAAAGCCCGTGCCGACCGGCCCGAACATCCACTTGTGCATGCTCGCCGAGTACGCGTCGCACCCGAGGTCGTGCAGGTCGACTGGGAACTGGCCGACCGCCTGTGCGCCGTCTACGAGGCTGACCAGCCCCCTCTCTCTCGCGAATGCGCACAGCTCGCGCACCGGATAGCGGTGTCCCCCCCGCGTCACGTGGCAGAACGCGATCGCTCGGGTGCGGTCCGTGGTCTCGGTGGCGAAGCGGGCCACGACATCCTCGGCCGACACCAGCGGGCTGGGGATGAATACCTCGCGCACCATGACGCCGTGCCGGGCGGCGCGGACCATCCAGGGCCGGTGGCCGGCCGGATGCTCCTGCGTCGTAATCAGCACCTCGTCGCCGGGGCTCAGTTCGAGGCTCAGCGTCTGGAGGTGGAGCGCCTCGGTCGCGTTCCGGGTGAGCGACATCTCGGAGAGGTCCGCGCCGAAGGTCGAAGCGAGCGCTGGCATGACCTCCTGGGCGATCCGGTCCTGTAGGGCGTGCTTGCCGTGGAGGGGCTCGGTTGAAATGGCCCGATATCCATCGGCGACGGCGTCGGCCACGACCCCGGGAGGCATACCGAGGCTCGCGTTGTTCATGTACGCGGTGCCGGGCTCCAGGATGAAGTGGGCGCGGACGTCGGCCCAGGCCTCGTCGGTGGGGTTGGTGGGGGTGGCGAGGTCGGACAGTCCGGAGCTCGCGGTGTGTGCTTGCTCCGGTGTCCCGCAACCCGTGATGCCGCCGACGAGCCACGCTCCGGCTGCAAGCCCCGATGATCGGGAGAGGAAGTCTCGTCGGTTCATGTGACTGGATCGCTGTCGAGGCATGTGAAGATCTCGGGACTGAACATGCACCCTGCGAAGGATTCATTAGACGCGAAGAGGGGCGTGACGGTCTTGCCGCCACGCCCCTCGAGCTTACAGGCCGCGTCTGCGATCAGCTACCCGGCAGCTGGAGCTGGGCCGGGATGATCCAGCTGTAGTCCCGGAATCCAGGAACCTGCGTGTTGCCCTGAGCACCATTACCGATGCTCAGCGTCAGGAAGAACCCTGTGTCTTTGCTCAGATCGATGTCGTACCGGTCCCCCTGGATAGGGTGAGACAGCTCGTATTCGATCCATCCGCCATCATCCGAAGTGTACCCGACTGCTCCGACGACCTCCTCGGTTGGGTCCTCACTACCACAGCTCGACTGGCTGCGGTTCACGCATCGGGCGGTCAGGTGCCAATCGTAGACAGCCTCGGGATCAGCTTGGTCGAGGACTCCGCCGTACTCGAAGCCGATGATGTCATCGTCAGCGGACGGCCCGGGCAAACCGTCACTGTCGAAGTCGATGCGGATGCTGTTGACCTTGTCTACGTCGGAACGCTGCACGCGCACCAGGAAATAGATGTCGGCGGCGTCCGTGTGCCACTTCAGCTCGGCAGCGGTTGATCCTCCGGACACGTTGGCATCGAAGACCTTCGTCTGGTCCATACCGGCACAATCCCACTCACCCGCGTAGGTCTTACTGTCACCGTCGACCGTTATGATGCACGTGACGGATGCGGTGAAGTGGGCCATATCGGTCAGGCCAACGACCGATGCGGTTGCCGTGTAATCACCCTTCTCCGAGGGGAGGGTCCAGCTCCCTGCGGCCCCGCCGGTCGAGTTCGTAAGCCCATCACCGGTGATGCTGCCGCTGCCGGCGCCGGTGGACCACGCCACCACGGCGTCGGGCACTTCGTTGTCGAATTGGTCGAAGACCGTGATGCTCAAATCATCGAGTACCGTGCCCGCCCCGTATACACCACCTCCACCTGACTGGGTAAGGGACACCGGTGCTCCAGCGAGGCCCTCTGAGGTGAGCTGCGTGGCGAACTCCGTCCCGTTCACGGCGATGTCGAGCGTGTTCACGCCGACCTTCTCGTCGAGGGTCCATGTGAACCGTGCTTTGCCGTCAGCGTCGGTCGTGCTCTCGACCACGGTGGGGATCGGACCGCTCGGACCGATTTCGCTGCTCGGGCCAATTGTCGACCAGGTCACCACGTCGAGGGGGCGTGGGTTGTCGAACTCGTCGGTTATGAGGACCTCCAAGAGGGCGAGGTCGAGGCCGGCAGTACCCGTCGGTGGGGCTGTAGGCCAGGTGGGCAGCACAGCGTCCGCCGGGATGACAGAAGCACTGTAGGTGGCTTCAAGCGCCCCGACATCGGCTGTAACCGTGATTTCAGAGTCTGCCGTAAACGGTGTCCAGAGCACGGTGGCCGTTCCGTTCGGATCGGTCACCACGTCGATGCTGATCGTACCATCGTCATTTTCGTATGGCGCCGGGGGTGGTCCACCCAGGGTTTCGAAGGTGCACGCGGGGGTGCATGTCCACGTGACGGTGGCCCCTTCGACGGCGTTTCCGGTTCCATCTCCATACAGGTTGTCGTTGACCGTAACCGAGAGCGTCTGTTCACTGCCTGCGGTCAACGGCTCTTCGAACGTTTCTGGGTCCTTCGTGACGAATCCCGGTGGTCCGACGACCGTCGCCGTGAACGTGATCGACTCGGCGACGAAGTCGTACCCGGTCCCGTCAGGGTCCGGGACAGGGCTTGCAAGCAGGCCGAGTGCCGTCGCGGTCAGCGTCTTGTCGCCTGGATTCGTGTCCGTGATCGTCCATGTGACCTCGGCATAGCCGTCTTCGCCCGTCGTGACTTCGCTCGTCGGCTCACCGTCGACGGTTATGGTCCCGGCCTCAGAGGCAAAGGTGACGACCGCCCCTGCCACGGGTTGCGGAACTTCCTGATAGGTGACGTTGGCGCCGCCCGCGTCGAGTACGAGTACGCGCGCGTCGATGGTCAGCGGGTCTCCGGCCTGGATCACGGTACCATCCCCCTGATCGGCCACCATCTGGCCGGGCAGGGCGAACCGGAACCGGCTGAACGACGAACTGAATCCGCCGAACTTGATCACTCCAGCTGAAACGGGTTCGGGCAGGAAGACGTTGGCGAGGGCGTTCACGCCCATCGCCGCGTACCGCATGAAGCCGCTGTCCGGAACATCGAGCAGGGCGGTTTCCTGTGCTGACGGGGGGCAGTCGCCCGCCGTCTCCTGAAGCGCTTCCCAATCGTTATCCTCCTCACTGTATTTGACCATACGGAGCTGGTCCGCGCGAGCCTGAATGGGGATCGGCAGGCTACCGAGGTCGAGGCAGATCGACACGACGGCCGGCCTGATCAGCTCGTTCTCATTGGCCTCCGTCACCGCTGGATACGTCGTGACTCGGAAGCAGTCACCAAACTGAGGAGCGTCGAAGGCACCTTCGGTGGGCGCGAGTGCACTGAACGCCTGGCCCGGGATGCACTCTTGCTCCTCGATGCGGAGGAAGTCGTCGGGCCGAATCCTCTCGAGCGTTACGGTGATGAACTCCTCTCCTTCAGGAAGGGAGCCAGCTCCGAAGGTCGTGCTGAGTTGGTTACCCCCGTCGAGGAAGAGACTCGCTCCATCGTTGTCCACCACTGAACCGGAGACACACTCGTCCACGTACGCGTCTAACAGAGATCGGTCGCAGAGGACGGTCTGGCTCAACCAGAATTTCACCGGGATCGTCTCACCGACCCGGTACGCGTACGCGTCGACTTCAGACTGTCCGGGTCCTTGCGGATCCTGTGGATCCAGCTCGACCCACCCGACCTGTACGCCGGCTACCAGGAATTCGGCCAGGACGTAGTCCGTGTCAGTGTTGTTGACCTTCTTCGTGACCGGTCGACCCGTGTCCCACGAGATCGAGTACTGCTCGTTCACTTCGTCGACGATTGCCGACCCCGCGGGGAAGTGAGCGATCGTGTCGCGGTCCTCTTCCAGGCAGGACTTGGCGATGTCCGCTCCGAGCTCGGCCACGTCGATGATGCACACGACCATTTCTGGTGCCAAAAACGGATTGAAGTCGCCAGTGATCGTCGGGTTCTTTTCCGCGAGCGGCGGGAGGACGAAAAAATCTCCGTTACCGCCGCCGGTGCTACCGTCGAGCACCTGCATCTGGGGCCCATAAGAACCCGAGTCGGGCGCTACGGCTGAGTCCTGACAGCCCGCCAAGCCGAGAAGAAAAAGGGCGCCGAAGGCGGCGCCCGAACGGCGAGTGGCACGCATAACCGAGTACTCTATGGGGGGGACGATACGTCAGAGCAAGAAGTGAGCCCGTTAATTAATGGCTACCTGCTTAGCCCAAGTCAGGCAACCTTGAAAGAATGTCCTCCGATGGGCACAAGGTTCCGGGCCTGCCAAATACTGTGACATGTAGCCAACTACAGCCTGACTTACCGTCGTCCTCGGAGACGCTCGAAATCCGGATCTCCGGCGATGTTCCGCCACCACCAACCTTCACCCACCTCTTCGGTGGGGTTCAGCAGGACGTATCGCTGGAGCAGATCGATCGACTCATCGACGTCGCCGATCACGGAGCGCATGCCGGCTTCGAACGCGAGCAGCTCCCGATCAGGGTCCAGGTCCTCTTCGAGGCGAGCACCGCGGAGCACGACGTCCGCGCTGTCGTTCATACCTGCGAGCCCGGCGATCGCGCCGATCATGACCCTCGCCTGAGCGTCGTAGAACTCGGGTCGGTCGGGGAGCATATCGACGTACTGTGAATGGAGCTCCCAGGCCCGGTCCACGTCGGGTGTGACGCCCGGCATCGTCATGACCAGAATCTGGCACTGCGTGAAGCGGAAGTCGCGGGCAAACCGCTCGGCTCCCTCTTCACACCATCCCTCGGCCTGACCGGCTTCACCAAGGTCGTACGTGGTCGTGAAGAGTCGCCACAGAACTTCGTCCGCGAGTGCGAGGAAGGCGTCCTGGCGATACGCGCGCTGAGCAGCGATCGCGGCGCTGTTGAGATCGTCGACCTGGTAATACAGGTGGCTGAGCGTGCTCAACGAGCTGGCTCGATCGGGATCGATGGTCTCGGAGCGCTCGAGGTCCGCTCGCGCGGACTCGAAAATCGTCTCTAGCTCATCGATGTCGAATCGGGTTCCGCGAAGGGTGAACCACTTCCGGTAGGTGGCCGTCCCCCTTCGCTCCAGCGCATCCGCACTATTCGGATTAATGGCGAGCGCCTCGTCGGCCAGATCGGTGGCTTCGTCCATCATTTGTACGAGCTCGTCGAGTGACCCTGCGAGCGGGTGCCACTCGTAGGCCACGAGACTGCGCAGGATCAGGGGCTGGGCCCAGTCGGGCGCCGACTCCTGAGCAGCCTGCAACTCCTCGTCGGCCGCCTGGAGTGCCGTGACGTACCCTTCCGGGTCGCCAGCCTGGAAGGCTGCCGCGGCGTCCTTTATGTGCGCCTCCGCACGCGCGACCTGGAGCCATGCGGCGGAGTTAGGTGCCTCCGCCTCCGCTTCGCGTAGACGGATCTCGCCGCCCAGGCGCGAACGAAGCTCAGCGGCAACCTCCGTGGCCAGCTCCGTACCGACGGTGGCAACGTCGTCGGCCGGCCAGTCGAATGTCTCGCGAAACAGCGGAAGACCGCTCTGCCCTTCCAGGAGGCGGATAGAGACCCGAAGTTCGTCCCCCGTCTGGTCGATCGACCCGTCGACGACGGCACCCACCTCGAGGAACTGTGCGATCGAGTCCACGCCGACGTTCCCGAGGCTGCGCGCCTCTCGGGACGCGTTCCGGGACCGGACATCGAGTTCCCGGACGCTCGCCAATGACGCGATGAGTCCCTCCGTCACACCATCTGCAAGCGCTTGCAGTGAGCCATCCCGGCTCACGTCCTCGAGGTAGAGGACGGCGATCCGTCTCAGGTCATCGGGATCGATCGCGTCCTCTAGAGATGCTTCGGTCAGCGCGTTCCGAACGACCACCCCCGTAGCGCCGATCGCGATGACGCCGACGATGGCCAGCATGACGATCTCCTGCACGGGAGCCTTCTGCTTGCCCAGCTCACCGTGATACCAGCCGATGATCAGGGCCGCGAGAATTCCGATCAGATACAGGGTCAGCGCTGCCTGGTACACGACGGGGGGCAGCACTTCTCGGTCGACGACCTGATCGACGACGACGAGCACCATCCAGCCGCCGGCCAGATAGGCGAACACCACCTGGGTGATGCGTCGCTGCCGGATTTCGGACCAGAGGCTCAAGAGCGGATTCCCATTGAAGGTTCGAGATCGGAAGTGTGCGCGCCGCAGGAAGATGCGTCAAACGGCAACCGACCCCGCCGGGAAGAGAAGTGTCTTCCCCGCATTACGCTGCGAAGGCGACCATCCGCCACGAGAAGCGGCCCCGCCCGGATCGGGCGGGGCCGCTCAGGTCAGTTGGCTGTGCGGGGCGGTGCCCCGCAGCGATCAGCCCCCGATGCGTCGCCGGTCGGCGGGCCACGCCGGGCCGGTGTCGCCGCTCGGCGCCGGGCCCATACCCATGAACCGGAATTTCTGGATACGGGTGCCCTCGTAGGTCTCGGTCGTATAGATATTGCCGTGCGAGTCGACGGCAATCGAGTGGACCGCGAAGAAGAGACCGGGCTGACGTCCGCCGTCGCCGAAGGTATAGACGACTTCCATCGTCTCCCGCCGAATGACGTAGACCTTCATGTTCTGACCGTCAGCCAGATACATCCACGTCTGTGCCTCATCGGGTGAGAAGTCGAGGTCCCAGGTCGAACCCTGAGACAGCGTCGCGGGCGCGATGATGTGCTCGCTGACGAACGTTCCGTCTTTCTGGAAGATCGAGATGCGGTTCGACGGACGGTCGCAGACGTAGACGAGACCGTCGTTCGCCATCTCGGCGCAGTGCACCGGGGTGCGGAACTGCTGCGGTGGCGTTTCGCCGGGCTCGTACCGTGCAGGGCGCTCGTTCGTCGGCTCGTTTCCGTACGCGGACCACATCCGCTTGAACTCACCAGTCGACTGGTCGATGACCACGACCCGCTGGTGGGCGTACCCATCGGCGACGTAGACCTCGTTGTCCGCATCGGACACGAACACCTTGGCGACCATGCCGAAGTGGTCCGTCGTGGCGTTATCCAGTCCCTGGCCGGGAGAACCGTACTGAGCGAGGAACTGGCCATCGGCCGTGAACTTCAGGATGTGCCGGTCCGTGCCGGCCTCCGTGCGGCCGTTCCCACCGATCCACACATTGTCCATCGCGTCGACCGTGAGCCCGTGGTTCGAGCCCGGCCACACGTAGTCGCCGGTCTCCGTGCCCGGGCCACCCCACGACTGGACCAGGTTGCCGTCCTGGTCGAAGGCAAGCACCGGCGGTCCCGGCTGGCAGCATTCGCTCAGCGGGGGATCCTGTGCGAGGCCGATCTCCGTCCGCGCTGCGAACTGGTCGGGCGTGTTCCGGTGCACGAGCCAAATGTTGTCGTGAGAGTCCACGTCGACGCCGATCGTGGCGCCCATCAGCCAGTGGTTCGGCAGCGGCTTTGGCCAGAAAGGATCCACTTCGAACATCGGAGCCATGCCCTCGGCGGCGTAGTCCGTGTTCATGGCCTGCTCGCTCATGCCCTCGGACACGCATGCCGTGGCGACAAGCAGTGTCACGACCGCCGCACCGCCCAGGAGAATGCGCTTCTGCATCTTGCCTTCCTCGTGAAGGGAAGCGGGCCACATCCGTCGGGCCCGCCCTGGGGTCGAAACAACCCTTCGACCGGTCCCCACGCTACTGTTCGCATCCGTTTGGTGCAATCGATTCCGGCGCGCCTCCGCCCAAGCTGCCTGAGGAGGTTCGCACGCGCTTGTCACCGTCCCGTGGCCGAATAGCTTCGCGCCATGACCGAACAACCGCGCTCCCGTCGCATCGCCGCAATCGCCGTAGCGCTCGTGCTGCTTCTTCCCACGTGGTCGGGAGAGGCGCACGAGATCCCGTCCGACGTCACCGTTCAGGCTTTCGTGAAGCCGGAGGGGGCGACGTTGCGCATGCTCGTTCGAGTCCCTCTGGTTTCGTTGCGCGACTACGATTTCCCGTCGCGAGAGCCCGGATACCTGGAGATCTCCGAGTCCGAGAACATGGTGCTCGAGGCCGTCGACGTCTGGGTGGGTGACTACGTGTCGATGCTCGAAAACGGGGAGTCACTCGGCCGCGCGGACCTTGCAGCGGTGCGGGTGGCGATCCCCGGTGACCGCGCGTTCCGGAGTTGGGATCGCGCGTACGCGAACGTCCTGTCGGAGCCGCTTCGCGACGGAATCCAATTGCCTCCTCAGCAGGCGATGGTCGACGTGCTCCTCGAATGGCCGATCGCGTCCGAGTCGTCCGACTTTTCTCTGGCCTCAGGGCTCAATCATCTCGGGCTCAGGACTGTCACCGTCTTGAGGTTCCTGCCGGCGGGAGGAGCGGAGCGGGCCTTCCAGTTCTCGGGGGACCCAGGCGTCGTCAGACTCGATCCGCGCTGGCATCAGGCGGCGTGGCGGTTCGTCGTCTTCGGATTCGACCACATCCTCGACGGGATCGACCACATCCTCTTCCTGCTGTGTCTGGTGATCCCGGTACGCAGCCTGATGGCGTTGATCCCGATTGTCACGTCGTTCACGATCGCGCACTCGATCACGCTGATTGCCGCCGCGATGGGCCTCGCGCCTCAGGCGCTGTGGTTCCCGCCGCTGATCGAGACCCTGATCGCGCTGTCGATCGTCTTCATGGCGTTCGAGAACATCATGGGCTCGGAGGTGGCGAAGCGCTGGATGGTCGCGTTCGGGTTCGGACTCGTGCACGGATTCGGCTTTTCGTTCGCCCTGTCCGAATCACTTCAGTTCGCCGGTGCACACCTGCTGACCTCTCTGCTGTCGTTCAATGTCGGCGTGGAGTTCGGGCAGCTCTTCGTGCTCGCGTTGGTCGTGCCGATTCTCCGACTCTCGTTCGGTCGGTGGCTCCCGGAGGTCGCCGGCGTGATCGTGCTGTCGGCTGTGCTCGCGCATACGGGGTGGCACTGGATGCTCGAACGGGGAGGGGCGCTCCTTCAGTACAACGTCTCCATGCCACCGGTCACGACAGAGTTCTGGGCGACGGCGCTTCGCTGGTTCGTGCTGCTCCTCGTCATCGTCGCCACGCTCTGGGGGCTCCGAGGCGTGTTCGACAGGCTCGGCACCCCAACCTCGGAACCGTCGCGACGGTCCGGATCGTTCGACTCCGGAGCGAAGGACGTGTCCTCCGGGGCCTAGAACTCCCGCCAGTCCGAGTCGAGGACCTTCCGATACACCTCGCTCTCGGCGAAGAGCTCGACGATGTCAGGGTCGAGCATCCCGTCTCCCGCCTCCATCCGCAGGATCGAGATGGCACGATCGACCGGCATCGCCTTCTTGTATGGGCGATCGGATGCCGTCAGTGCGTCGAAGATGTCGCACACGGTCATGATCCGGGTCTCGAGCGACAGGTTCTCGCTCGTGACCCCGTCCGGATACCCGGTACCGTCCAGCTTCTCATGGTGCCCCCGAACGATTTCCGCGACACGGGAGAGTTCGTCCGTCCACGGAATGTTGAGCAGGAAATCGTATGAGTGCACCACGTGAGACTGGATCTGCTCGCGTTCACTCTCGTCGAGTGACCCGCGCTTGATCTTGAGGAAGTGCAGCTCGAGGGGCGTGATGTACGGCTGCTCCTCGCCGTCCGGGCTCACGAAGGTTTGCTTTGCGATCTCGTCCAGGATGCCCGCTGCCTCTTCGTCCAGGACCCGCGGCACATTGGCGTCCTGGATCGCCTGCCAGTAGCGATCCACACGGGCGAGGTCTTCTTCGAGTCGGGCGTCGATCTGTGCGATGTCCTCGGCCGCACCGACCAGACCCTTTGCTGCTACGGCGTCTGCCCGCGCACTCGCCGCGTCCAGCCGAAGCGTGATCCGGATCAGCGCGAAGCGGCCCTGCACGAGGGCTCCGAGCACGGGGGAGAGCTTGTTCTGCTTGACCAGAACTTCCTCGCGCACGCCCACCTTGCCGAAGTCGTGGAGCAGGCCCGCGTAACGGAGCTGCTTGAGTTCGGTGTCAGAAAAGTGCGTGTGGGCGTAGGGCCCCTCGGTTTGCTCGTTAATGAGCATGGCGACGTCACACGTGAGCTCGGTGACGCGCACGGAATGGCCGGATGTGGTCGGATCCCGTCGATCGATCGCGGTCACGGCCGCCTTGATGAAGCCGGCGAACAGGTTCTCGATATCCTGATACAGGCGACCGTTCTCGATCGCCATGGCCGCCTGGCCCGCGAGCGAGCTGACGATGTCCACTTCACGCTCGGTGTACGGCAGCACCCACCGGTCGGAGTCTTCGTCCGTGTGGATCTCGGCGTCGGCGTCCGACTTCCGGTTGATGAGCTGGAGTACGCCCACGCAGCGATCGCGATGATCGATCATCGGGACGATGAGCATCGACTTCGCCCGATACCCGAACTTTTCGTCGAAGGCCGCCTTGTTGAACGAGTACGGGACGTCGTCGGGCAACTCGTATACGTCCTCGAGTACCAGGGGGCGACCCGTCGTTGCGGCGTACCCGGCGAGTGACGTCTCGTCGAGCGGGAGCCGGAAGTCTGGTGACGGGAGGTGAGGGAGCGTGTCGTTCTGTGTGGCGATGAAGTGCAGGAGGTCGGCGTCCTTGTCGTCCTTCTCGACGAGGTACAGGCTTCCCGCGTCGGACATGCTCAGGGCACGCGACTGCGTGAGAATCAATTCGAACAGTGTGGAGGGGTTGCGCTCACCCATCAGCGCCATCCCGACCTTGCTCATCTCGCGGAGGGCCCTTCGCGAACGTTCGAGCTCGGACGTCAGCTCCTCGACGCTCATCTCGGTCGCCGTTCCGGCACCCGACGGATCGGTCATCGCATTAACTCGTCGGCCCTGTCAAACGCTGCCCTCGCTGCCTCTTCCTGCCCCAGCTCAGCGAGAATCTCACCCTTGAGGAGGTAGAGCTCTGCACTGAGGTTCGCCTGACCCTCGACGGTGTCGAGAGCGTTAGCCGCATCATAAAAGAGACCCATGTCGCGATACGCAACGACCGTCAGAAAGAGACCGTCCGACATCGGGTCGAGACCGAAGACCGCGATCTCGTCCAGATAGTCCTGCATGTCGACCGACTCCTCGATGCTCATCACACGGAATTCCTGTTCCGGGATGGGCCGTCCGCCCCGTCGCCCGCCCACGAAGACGGTCCAGACGTAGGAAGCGCCGTACTCCAGCTCTTCGCCTTCGGGGAGCGTGAAGGTCGTGTCGGATCCGACTTCGTAGATGGCCGGTCGCCCGGCTGCCCCGACCTGCCGGATCATCAGGTCGTACGTCTGAGCGGGCGTGGCCGTCCATTCGAATGTGGGACGACCGTCCATCACCAGAAGGCTGTTTCGCGGAGAGACGAGGGTGCTCTGCCCCGGAATCGGACGAATCATGCCCTGCCGCCCGCCGGTGGTCGCGTCGGTGGCGGCGGCCTGGGCCAGCGTGCTCATCGCGCGTGCGAACATGTCCGGATTTCCGGAACCTCGAGGCTCGGCCATGGTCGTCTGCTCAGTTACGACCTGCTGGGCCCCCGTGCGAGTGATGAGGATGGCCCGCGAGCCTTCCGTCGGGGAAAGGTCGTCTCCGACGAACATCTGCTCGCCGACAGACGCCGGGCCGGGTGCACCGCCGCCGTGACTGACCATGACCTCGCCCTGGATCCGAATCACCAGGGCGACAGGATCCTGCGCGGACAGCGAAGCTGCCGACCATGCCAACGCGAGCAGGGCTGTGTACAGGGCTCTCTTCATTACGTTCTCCGGCTGAAAAGGGACCCGACCGAGATCGGACCCCGTCTTTCAATCTTCTACTTTTCTGTCCGCCGCACCACGAAATCCCAATCGGCGGGTGGTGGGTCCGCGATGTGCTCGTCGCAGCGGGACACGTACAGGATGCTCGGTCCATCGTCCGGGCAGGCCCGCACGGCATCCTGGAAGTGCTCCCGCGCGGAGGCCCACTCGTGCTGCTTGTAGGCAACCATCCCCGTGTCGAAATGACGCAGTGCCTCCTCCTTCTCGGGTGCCAGTTCCACGCCCTTTAGCTCGAGAAGTTCAAACACCTTGATGGGCTCTTCCTTGCCCTTCACGACGATGAAGTCGAGCTCCCGGACGCGGTACGACCCTTCTCCGGCCGCAAGCGTGATCTCCGACACCATGTTGAGCGTGTCGTACGTCTTGTTCGCCGGCTCCAGGCGGGCCGCGAGGTTAACCGCGTCTCCGATCGCGGAATAGTCGAAGCGGTCTTCTCCGCCGACGTTGCCCACGACGACCTCGCCGGTATGCACACCGATCCGGACCTTGAGGGGCTCGTGGTCGTCGGATCCCTCGGCCCACCGATTGTTCAGGTCGGTCATGCGACGCTGCATGAAGATGGCCGTGCGCATCGCGCGGTCGGCGTGATCGGGTACATCCTTGGGGGCGTTCCAGAACGCCATGATCGCGTCGCCGATGTACTTGTCGAGGTAGCCGTTCTCATCGAAGACGACCTGCGTCATGTCGTTCAGGTACTCATTCAGGAGCGCGATCAGATCCTGCGCGTCCATCTCCTCGGAAATCGTCGTGAAGCCCGACAGGTCGGAGAAGAGCAGGGAGAGAGGACGCTTCTCGCCGCCCAGGGTCAGGGAAGACGGGTCCTCGAAGATCTCCGTCACGACGTCCGGTGAGAGGTACTTGCCGAACGCCCCCTTGATGAAGCGCTTCTCCTTGCCCTCGACCACGGCGACGTAGGCCACGGATCCGACGTACGAGAGGGCGGCCGCGAGACTGGGTGTGGCGATCGGGACCCAGAGGCCGACCGAGCCAAGGTCCAGGTACTCGCCTCCAGGTCCATAGACCGAGCCCGCCCATGCCCAGAACGCGACGATCCATGTGCCTGCGATCGCGACCGTCGTAAGCAGTGCCCCCCATGCGGCCCCCTGACTGAACACGAGGATCCCACTCGCGAGGGTGACGACCAGCATCAGAAGAAGTCGGCCACCGAGCCCCAGACGACGGACGTACGAGCCGTCGAGGATGTTCTGGAGGGCGTTCGCATGAATCTCGATCCCGTACATCCAGCTGTACGTGTCGTTCTCGTCGAAGCCTTCCGTCGGGGGGACCCGGTAGTCGTAGAACGGGGTGCGGAATCGATCCTCCGGGTGAAAGCCCGTCCCGAGCAGGACGATCTTGTCCTCGAAGAACTCGGGCAGGAACATGGCCAGCGCCACGGCTCCCGATGATCCGATGGTCTGGAACGTGCCCGGGGGGTCACTATGGAGGGTGCTCGACGGCGGACCGTAAAAGCGGATCGGGAAGGGGATGATCGATCCTGGATCGTCGACGTCGCCGTCTCTCCACTCTGCCGGGACCTCACCGAGTTCGGCCGGAAGTCCGGGGAGGTCGAGCCGGCCCGAGGCCCACGCCGCGTCCAGGATCGAGTCCGTGTCGAGGCCCTTCGCGTGAGCCCACATAGAGAGCGCGAACGAGGGAGCCAGGCCGTCACCCGAACGGACGGCGAGCGTGCCGTTTCGGAACGTCGCGTAGGAGGCGGGGAGTTCCGCTGTCCCGATCTCATGGGCCACCTCCGCGAAGAATTCATGCGGCGGCAGGACGAAGGAGCCGGAGTCGGTTCGCTCGACCGGAGAGACGAGGATGACGTTGCCCGCCCGGTCGATCGCGTCGCGAAGAAGGTCGTTGCCCCCGTCGATCTGATTCAGATTTTCGTGAAGGTCCGCGAGGAAGACGTCGATCCCGATCGTGCGAGCACCCGCCTGTGAGACGGCGTCCACGAGAGAGGCGAGGTGGGCCCGTGGGAACGGCGTGATCCAGGGGGCGGTCTCGTCGTCGAGCGTGAACTCGTCGAAGAGCACCATCACGACGTCACTTCGGCGCTCGCCCACCCCCTCCTGAAACGATTCCGACGTGGTGTGCTGTCGGCGGTCGAGGGTGAAGTCCTCGAACGCGCTCAGCCCGGTCACCCCGCCGAGCACATCGCCGAAGAGGACAGCGAACCCGATCGCACCGAGCGCGATGACCGCGAGGGCGATGTACCGCTGTGAGCGTTTCACGGGTTACCGGCCCCCAACGGGCCGAACGCCCGCGACCGAGGCATCAGTTGGTGATTTCGTATACGACCGAGGCCGTGCCCCACGAATTCAGCCGGACCGCATCACCGTCGAGCCCGGCAGCGCGCTTGAGCGCCTCCGTGATCTCCGCGGCGAACTCGGCCCCACCCGCCCGGTAGACGTCCTGAGGCGAGGCCAACTCGAGATCGAGCGGCTCCTCGGTGATGAACGCGCGGACCAGGCCACCCCCGGCGGGTTCGAGTGCCTGGAAGACGAGGTCCGGGCCAGGATACTCGAGGCGCTGACCGGCGCGAATCCGCATGGAGGGGTCATCGGCATTCGGCAGGAGCATCGCGACCGTTCCGTCAGTTCCGAGATCCACGAGCGTCACGTAGCCCTCGCGGTCGGATTCGATGAAGAATCGAATTTCCTCCCCGAGGCCGAACGAGGTCTTTTCGCCGAGCAGCTGCACATCGAAGCCGAAGGTCTGGGCAGGATTGTCCATGTCACCGAGGGTCTTGGCCGCCGACTCCTTGAGAAGGATCTCGGCCAGCTGTCCCATGGCGTCGTCGGTCGTGCCGATCCCCTCGTGGCGGGCGAAGCCGTCCGATCCGATCACCCGGAGTTCGTCACCACGTCGGCGAACGATGAGGTGGCTGAACGACTGGTCGTCCTCGATCAGACGGATGGAGGAGGACGTACCGATTGCGGTCGCGAGAGCCTCGGCGAGGCGGGTCTCGACTGCCGCGACGTTCACCAGAAGCGGACTCTGCGCGTACACGTACGATATGAGGCGCGCCTGATCTCCCTCTGCCACCGTACCCGAAATCACATCGACGCTGGTCGCCCGCTGGCTCACCGACGACACGACCATCCGGGCACCCGTCTCGGACTCGAACACCGAGCCGGGTGTGATACCCAGCGCAAGGCCGGCCCCGAGCTCCGCCGTTCCGCTGCCGGCCGAGGTGACGGGAAGCGCCATCTCGCCACGACCCGCGGTCTCACCCTCGAGGAAGAAGAGGGGAAGATCCTTCAGTGACACGTCCTCGGAGATGTACGGGTCCTGCTGGAAGCGATTCCGCTTGAGTGCCTCGTAAGCGTCTTCGAAGACATCGTCGTAGCTCGCGTCCTCGGGAGCCTTCCACATCTGCTGTACGAGGAACGTGGTGAATGCCCCGCCGTGGAACGCCTCGCGACCCTCGACCGCCGGGAAGAACGCGTCGACTGCGACCTGGAACGGCTGTGCCGCGGCCAACTCCAGCACGCGTGTCTCCTGAGAGTCGAAGCCGGTATCGTCCTCTTCCTGCCCGGGGAGGGCACGCCGCTGCGCACCTTCCGGTCGCTCGATGTCGTTGATGTCCCGCGCCAGGAGACGACCCTTGGAGAAGGGAGTCACGTCGCGCGTACCGGTCCCCGAATTACAGTTGTCGAGGACCACCATGACGTTGTCCGTCGGCAGCATGCCGAGCCAGTCGTTGAACTGGTCGTCGGAGATGTCGAACTCGGTGCTCGACGCGACCACGTCAGCCGGTGCGATGGTCTCGTCCAGGCCGTCATCCTCGTCGCCGTCCTCGTCCCACATCTGCGACCCGTGTCCTGCATAGAAGATCACGACGTTATCGCCGGGCCTGGCGTTGCCGACCAGCCATTCGGTGATCCCCTCTTCGATTGCGTCGCGTGTCGCGTCATGGTTCAGCAGCATGCGCACGTTGCTCTCCGGGAAACCCCCGCGCATCACGAGCACGTCTCGAATGCGTCGTGCGTCGTGCTCGGCGCCCGGAAGATCTCCACCCTCGACGTCGTCGAAGTGGATGTAGTCGCTGATGCCGACGACGAGGGCCCAGTGGGTCAGGTCGGTGCGCTCCTGCGGCCCGAAGGCGAGGAGGGGCAGGATGAGTGCCATCGTGGCGAAGGCGGCCTTTCGGCCCCGGGTGAGAATCTTCATGCGTCGCCGTCCATTCTGTAATCGATCCCTTCCCGCGCGGCATCGATGATCATCTGACCCCCGGACCGTGCCGCATCTTCACGCATCTTCGCGACGATGGCCGAGATCTCGTAATCGGTGCGCATCGGGTCGTGGTGGGAGAAGAGCAGCTTCTTCACCCCTGCGTCCTGACCCAGCCGCAACGTTTGCTCGAAGGTGGAGTGTCCCCAGCCGTGGCGGTGCGGGTACTCCTCTTCCGTATACATCGAATCGTGTATCAAAAGGTCCGCGTCGCCGCAGAATTCGACGAGGCGTTTGCGGAAGCCGGGCTCCAGCTCGGAGTACATGTCCCCCTCGAGCTCGTTGTCCGGAATGAAACAGATCACGTGCCCGTCGATCTTGATCCTGTACCCGATCACGAAGGACGGATGGCGGACCCGCATGACCTCGATGTCGAAGTCCCCGACTTCGTAGCCCCCCTCGTTCAGGTGCTCGAACTCCATCTCGGCGGCAACGAAGCTGAAGGGGACCGGGAAGTAGATGGGGCCCATTTGGCCCGCAAAGAGATTCTGGACGTCGATGTCCTTCTGCTTCGGCCCGATCACCTTGATGACGTCCTCGGGGTCGTAGAGCGGAGCGAAGAACGGGAAGCCCTGGATGTGGTCCCAGTGGAAGTGCGTAAGGAAGATGTGCACCGCATTCGGGCCACGTTCCACTAGGTCCTGTCCGAGCGGACGAATGCCGGACCCCGCATCGAAAACGATGCGAAGGTCTGCGCCGCAGACTTCGAGGCACGTCGTATTGCCTCCGTACTCGACCGTCTTCGGGCCGGGCGACGGTATGGAGCCTCGAGTGCCCCAGCACCGGACGGCGATGCCGTCGTTGGAGGGATTCCTTTTCGCTTCTCGGGCGAAGTCCAAAAGATGCGCTCGTGATGGAGTCGGTCGGCGCGGCGCGCCGGGTTTCAAGCTAATATCCAATGTACGGGACCACGCGTTGCCGTCGCGAGCACTTTCGCAGGAGGACGATGGGTTGAGGTGATCCAGCGCGGCCCTGCGGATGGCGACGTTCTCGTACCGGCAGATGGCTTCGGATAACTTCTGTCGTTCCTCCACCTTCTCAGAAGCTCTTGTCGCCACGATGGATTCGACCCCAGGCTCTGGACCTTCGGAGAACGAAGCGGTCACGCTCACACGCGAGCAGATCAGCGTGCGCCTGCGGGAGGTTGCCCTGTTTCAAGGGCTCGTGCAGGACGATCTGACGGAGATTCTCAGGATCTCCGAGCAGGAGCGGGTCGACGCCGGAGAGTACGTCTTCGAAGAGGGTGAGCGAGGCGACCACTTCTACGTCATCGTTCACGGGGAAATCGAACTGCGAAAGGCGACCGGGGACGGCCTCAGGAGGCTCGCTACCCTTCGCCCCGGGCAGGCGTTCGGCGAAATGGCGTTGCTCAATCAGACGCCCCGATCGGCGTCTGCAATCGCCGTGAAAGACACGTATCTCCTGTCGGTTTCCCGGGCGGCGTTCAGCCTCATGCTCGGTGGTGACACTCTGGCCGTGCGGCTGCTGAAGAACCTCTCGAAGGCGCTCTGGGCGACCTCCGTCCGGCTGGCGGCGCAGCAGAAGACCTCCTCACCAGAGCAGGAGAACGGACGCGAAACGCTCTCCGAGTTCAACCGGCTCCTTCGAGCCCGGCTCCTGCCCCGGGTCACGCCACGGGTCAGTGGGTACGACATCGCAGCGTCGACGCTCGCCCCAAGAGAAGGGTCCGGGTGCACGGCGTGGGACTGGTTCGTGCTTACGGACGGTCGTCCCGCGTTCGCGGTCATGCGGGCGCAGCGGTCCGACGCGTTCGCAGCTCAGCGCCTTGCGTCGGTCCGCATGCTTCTCCGCTCGGCCGCGGCCGAACCGCAAGCCGACCTCGGTACGTTGGCGACCCGAGTGAATCGCGGACTCCGCTCGGGGTGGGTCGAGGGTCTGTCCGGCCCGGTGCTCCTGGGGATTGTGGCGCTCGCGGACGGAGCCGCGGAGTGGGTCGCGGCCGGGGCGGTTACGGGGGTGGTCGCGCGGAGTCGAGGGCTGGTCGAGGACCTCAGCCTTCGGCAGCCGGCCCTCGGTGAGGAGGTCGACACTCAGTATCAATCGACGATGATCGTGTTGGGGACTCAGGACAGGATCGTTGCGCTCACGGATGCGTTCGGAGACGCGGCGCAGTCGATTGGAACGGCGGTGGTCGGTGACCAGGATCTCGCCTCTCGAGAGGCGCTTTCGCGGGTTCTCGCGTCCGGAGATGCGCTGCGAGGTGCCCGTCCGGACCACACCGACGTGAGTGCGCTTACCATCACCCGCACCATTCCGGGCACGCCGGGTATTGCGTAAGCCATCCCCTCTTCCACCAAACGGCGACGATCGATCATGGCTGTAACCGAAAAGGACATCCGCACCGCACTCAAAGGGGTCAAGGACCCGGAGCTCGGACTCGATCTCGTGGTGCTCGGCCTCATTTATGACATCGAGATCGAAGGGGATCACGTCGATGCGGTGATGTCACTGACGTCTCCGATGTGTCCCGTGGCCGGACAGATCGTCGAGGACGTGAAGACCACGATCGAGGGCGTCGAGGGTGTCGCGTCCGCGGAGGTCGAGCTGACCTTCGATCCACCGTGGACGCCTGAGCGGATCAGTCCGCTGATTCGTGCGTCGCTCGGCCTCTGATCAGAACCCGCCGGTCGCGCGCCTGCGCTCGGGTGGCACCTTGAGGGACGAGCGGGGTCACATAGATTTCTTACACTCTTTCGTCGACCGTGACGAAAGTGTCATAAACAAGAGGGAACGATGAGCCAGTTCACCGACGAAGAACTGATGCAGAAGGTCCAGGACGGCTACATGGTCGAAGGCCCCGAGGACATGACCGAAGGGTATCGAAAGGCCCTCCGAGTCCAGCTGACGGTTCAAGCCGACACCGAGCTGATGAGTGCTCCGTCGTACTGGATGGCCGCCCGACACGCACCGTCGACGAACACGCAGGTGAGCGCTCACGCGATCATCCAGGACGAGCTCGCTCATGCGAACATCGCCTACCGCCTGCTCGAGGACATCGGTGAGTCGAAGGAGCAACTCGTTTACGGCCGGCAGCCGCACGAGTTCAAGCACCCGTATGGCTTCGATCAGCCGCTCGACAACTGGGCAGAGCTGGTGGTGGCGACGGGCTTTTTCGATCGCGCGGGTATCACGCTGCTGACGGACGTGCACGAAAACACGTCGTACGCTCCCCTCAAGCGCGCCCTCGTGAAGATTGGCATGGAGGAGACCTTCCATCTCCGGCACGGCGAGGTGTGGATGCGTCGCCTGTCCAAGGCCGGTGGAGAGGCTCGTGAGCTGGTCCAGCGTGCCGTCGACTGGATGTTCCCGATGACGATCGAGTGGTTCGGGCTTCCCGACGACATGAAGCGCCACTCCGGCCAGCTCGACTTCAAGCTCAAGGGACTTACGAACGATCAGCTTCGTCAGGTCTGGATGGCGTCGACGGTGCCGCTGTGTGAGGAGCTCGGATTGAACGCACCGGCCCACTGGGACAACGAGAAGGGTGAGTACGTGCTCGACTATCCCTTCCCGTGCCAGTACGACGCGGTCGACAAGCACTGGGCCTTCGATGAAGGTGAGATCTCGTGGGACGCGGTGTTCGAGCGCTGGAAGGGGCGCGGCCCCATGAACGAGATCTACGTCGAGTCGGTGCAGCGTTCTCGCATGGACGTCGAGCGTTGGCTGGCGGCCTGACGTGACGACGTTATCGCTACCCGTCGTCGAACGCGGGCGTCACGCCGGCCTTCCGAAGGCGGTGACCTCCCACATGAGTGGTGGTCGAGATCTCTGGTCGGCTCCGCTCGAGGAGGCGCCTGAGGATCGGGTCCAGGGAACGTGGGACCTGCTGCAGGAAGTTCTGGATCCGGAGGTTCCGATCAGCCTCCCTGAGCTGGGGCTGATCTACGGCGTCGAATTCGACGACGGCGTCGCACGGATCGATCTGACCTTCACGGCGACGGCGTGTCCGTGCATGGAATTCATCCGGGAGGACATCACCGACCGCCTCGAATCCGAACATTGGATCGATCGGGTCGAACTGGTCGAGGTATGGGACCCCCCGTGGACGAGCGACCGCATCACGCCGGAGGGCCGGCAGAAGCTCAAGAAGCTCGGCGTGAGTGCCTAATCGAGAGAGTCATGAAAGAGTTCGTATACGACGTGTTCACCCGTAAAGAGCGTGGTGACCGTCTTCAGCACGTCGGCTACGTCGACGCCTTCGACGACGAGACTGCGAAGGTTTACGCGTGGACGACGTACGATGAAGAGAAGTGGTTCGAGATGTGTGTGGTGAAGCGCACGAACGTGCTTCCCGTGAACCGGACGGACGGACTGTTCGTCGCTGCGCAGAAGGCCGCTCATGTCTGAGACGCTCGACACCACGACTCTGGAGGGAGCGGAGCGGGACGCTCTGATTCGCCTGATCATCACCCTGGCCGACTCCAAGCGGCTCATGGGGATTCGATATTCTGACTGGACGCTCGGCGCCCCCTCGATCGAGACCGGGGTGTCGACGGCGTCGATGACCCAGGACGAATGGGGTCATGCGCGGCTTCTGTACGCGATGCTGAAACAGCTCGATATCGATCCGTCACCCGTGGAGCATGACCGGCCTGGTGAAGAATTCGGGTCCATCGCCGCACTGGACCACGAGCGCGAGGATTGGGCCGGTACGGTCGCGTTGATGACGCTTGCGGATGGCGCGTTGTCGACCGTGCTCCACTCCTTCGCGGAGGGCTCGTTCGAGGTCGCGCGGACGCGTGTTCCCAAGATGCTGGCGGAAGAGGAGTATCATGCGAGCCTCGGTGCGGCATGGTTCCGCCGCCTGGCTACCTCGGAAGGTGAAGCGTCGGGTCTGCTCAAGGCTGCCGCGGAAGACATGCTACCCGGCCTTCTGGCCTGGGTGGGGGCGGACGATGCGGCCGCGCGGGCCATGGTCGACGCCGGCGTGATCGGATCCGCGGACGATCGGCTGGTGGCATTCCGGGACGACGTGCGTGACCTGGTGGCGCTGGTCGGCGTGGACATCGACGCGGTCGAGCCTGCGGCCGATTGGGACGAGGGTCGTGGCCGCACGAGTGGCCGGCCGGATGAAGAAGCGTGCGAGCGCGCTCGCGGTGATCGTAACCGCGCGCTGCTGGTGGAGTAGCGGCATGGCGATCGAACCCCCATTCCGGGGCAAGCTCAACGACGAGGTTCGCACGTCGTCGTACAGCGCCGAAGAGCGTCGCGAGGAGTCACCGGACGTGCTTCCCAGCGCGCCGGCGTGCCCGTTCTGTGATCAGAGCGAGACGGAGATCATGAACTCGTTCGGCTCACATGCATCCGTCAGCACCTACTGGTGCCGGTCGTGCCGAAGCCCGTTCGAGTTGATGAAGTGGAGGAGCGGGGCCTGATACCCTCGCGGGTCAGATCCCGGTCTCGGCCAGGTCAGGCCTCGATCAGCTCCACGTCCTCGAGGAAATCCTTCAGGGGGTTCGCGACCGCGACCGCCCGCTCCTGAATGGCAGCGGACGTCGTGTCTCGCACGATACCGCCGAGGATGTGCCTCGACACCGCTTCGCCGAGCTTGCTGTCGGACTGCGCAGCCGCCTGATGGTATTCGGCGTACCGGGCGCTGACACGCTGCTCGAAAAGCGGAAGCTGAGACTTCGGGGTTCCGTTCTCGACCATGTCCTCGAACACCGCACTGTGCAGGGCATCGAGACCCGCACGGATGCGCTCATCGGGGGTGCGACCCAGAAAGGCCAGTTGAACGCCGCGCGTGTGCGCCCACATGAAGAAGATCAAAGCTTCTTCAGCTGTGTGAGCGTTGGTACCATCGTCGTCATAGAGGGTACCAACGTCCGTGAGAGGCGTCTCCACGTCTTCCTGAGAAATGAAGTCGGAGAAGCTTTCCCACACGAGCCGGGCGAGGCTGTCACCAAGCTCGTGGGGTGTCATGGTCTGAGGTGCGCGGAACTGGCGCAGCTCATCGGTGAGTGTCGTGTCCACCGTGCTATCCCTTCGTAACATATGTTTGCAGTATCCCCAATTCGGACTTTGGAACGCACAGTGTCAAGGTTGATTTTACGCGCGGCCCCTGCTGATCGGCAGACGATTCAGCCCTGGCGGCCCCTCCCGTCTTCGAGAACCCTCGTGCGCATTGGTATCCTCGCGGCGATCGCGTTTGCGTCAGCGTGTGCCGCGTCCGCTCCGACCATGCCCCGTCCGCGACCAGTCGTGAACCATCAGGGCGCCCGTATCCGAGCGGATTACGAGGAGATGCAGGCGGTCAACGAGTGGGTGACGCGTGAGCAGGACAACATCGTGAACGATCCTTCGTTCTGGGTCGTTTCGAACAACACGGTTTCGGAGACCTTCCCCTGGGACGACATGCGCGTCGCTGAGGACAGTGTCATCATCAACCTGCCCCTGGGCGCTCGCGACGGTCAGCTCGTCTACCAGATCTACGGACACCTGCATCTGATGGTGCAGATGGACCGCCAGGAGGAGTGGCTGCCGGAGGCCCCTGAGGCGACGGGGTACGAGCTCGAGCGAGCGATTGTCGATCGTGTGGCGGACGCGTGGATTCTGGGTCGCACCGTCTTCGACACTCAGCCGTTCGCGCCCCTGGACGAACTCGCGTACGCCAAGCACTTCGGCTTCCTCGACGCGTTCATCTTCACGGCTCGGCCCGACGAGTTCGGCTCGGCCCGGACGGAATGGGCGCGCGCCAATCCGGAACGCACGGACGAGTATCGCGACTGGTTCCTGGAGACGTTCAACCGCGAGCCCCCGGGCATCCGGTCGAACGAGTAGGCGTGGCGCGTGGGGGCGCTGGGGGGAAGACCCTTCCGCCCCTGCCGCGGTTCTACGTGGTGGTCACCGGCGTCAGGCCGGCACCACGTCCCACTGCAAGCCGATCGGCCCGTTGTCGTCGAGCTCCTCCACCTGAACGTCGACTCGACCGGTGCGCGTGAACCGATCGTTGCTCGGCTTCCCACCGAAGAGAACGAAGTCGACGACACGGAATCGGCACTCGACACCGTCAGGTGACGTGGCGCGCATCTCCGAGCCCTTCAGCGATTTCACGGCAGGCGCTTCGCCGGACTGCAGGCGAAGGCGTAGAATACGGCCCGAATGAGGTGCATCCATCGCGTCGAGGACTCGATAGGAGACGCCGCTCCGGGTACTGGTTTCAGCTGACATGGCAGGAAGATTACCGGCATGACGCCGCCGACGGAAGACGCGCCGCAGGGCGACATGAAGCTCTCGGCTGAGCGGATGATGGAGCTCGCCGAGCTGGCGTCTCGACTGATCGTCGAGCGGTGCGAGCGCCTCCCGTCCGAGCCGGCGTGGAAGGGGGGGACACGGGCGGAGCTGGAAGCGATCATGCGCGAGGATCCGCCTGAAGAGGGTCGCCCGGCCGAGCAGGTTCTGGAGCGTGCCGCCCGGGACATCCTCCCCGTCGCGGGGCGCGTCGACCACCCGCGCTTCTTCGCGTTTGTCCCATCCTCACCGACCTGGCCCAGTGTCCTCGCCGACTACATGGCGGCCGGGCACAACATCTTCCAGGGGACGTGGCTCGGGGCCTCCGGGCCGAGTCAGCTCGAAGTGGTCGTGATCGACTGGTTTCGGGACTGGATCGGATATCCGGAGACGGGGGGTGGTCTGTTCACCAGTGGTGGATCGGCGGCCAGCCTCGATGCCTTCGTGGCCGCGCGTGAGGCCGCGGGCGCGCCCGAGCGTGCATCGGTCTACATGTCGGATCAGAGTCATACGGCTCTCAGCCGTGCGGCGACGATCGTGGGTGTGCGGCCCGAACGCGTGAGGAAGGTGCCGAGCGATGACCGCTACCGTCTCGATCTCGATGCTCTGCGCCAGATGGTCGCGGACGATCGTGCGGCAGGCCTGGCACCGATCGCGGTGTGCGGAAACGCCGGGGCGACGAACACCGGGGCCGTCGACCCGCTCGACGCGATGGCGGACTTCTGCGAAGAGGAGGGCCTCTGGTTTCACGTGGATGGGGCGTATGGCGGCTTCGCGATTCTGGCCGAGGAGGGACGTCGCCTCTTCTCGGGGATCGAGCGCGCCGACTCGATCGCGATGGATGCGCACAAATGGCTTTTTCAGCCCTTCGAGACCGGTTGTCTGATGGTGAAGGACGTTCGGCGACTCGAAGCTGCGTTCTCCGTACGCCCCGAATATCTGCAGGACACCGAGTGGGGTCTGGAGCATCCGAACTTCGGGGATCGAGGCCTGCAACTCAGCCGTTCGTTCCGTGCCCTCAAGGTGTGGATGTCGATCCAGACCTTCGGAATGAGGGCGTTCCGGTCGGCTGTCGCCCGTGGCATCGAGCTAGCGTCCGAGGCCGACAATTGGATCCGTGCCTCGGAGTACCTCGAACTCGCCAATCCGGCCTCGCTCAGCGTCGTCTGCTTCCGCTTCAATCCTCGGGACTCCGAACTCTCTCTCGAAGAGCTGGAGGCCCTCAACGACCGGATCCAGGCGCGTATCATCGACACGGGGACCGCAATGATGTCTTCGACCCGTTTGCGCGGGGTGTACTGGCTGAGACTCTGCATCCTCAACCACACGACGACGTGGGAGGACGTACGTGCCACCCTCGAGGCGATCGAACGATTCGGACGGGACGAGTCCAACCATGAGTGAGCCGCACACGCCGGATTCCCGCGCCAGGCGGCTGGCGCGCGCGTACGCCGTGGCCGGTGTGCTCGCGTTTTGGGTCGTGGTGCTGTGGCTGACCCTCGCCGCGGACTTCGCCGTCCTCGATGCAGTCTTGCTGGCCGTCTTGCTCGCTGCGGTTCCAGGGCTCTCGATGGCGCAAGTGCCGTTGATCAAGGGGATGACTGTCGATCGTCTTCCGGCCTACTGGAGCTCGATCGTCACGCTCTGGCTCCTGGGGACGGGCTGCTGGCTGGTTGGTACGCGGGGCGGAGACGTGAGCGCCATCGGTATCGTGCTGCTCCCGGTCGGAGCGATGATTGGCTGGACGGTGACCCTCACGACGGCGGGCATGGGCATCATTCTCGTCTTCCGCTGGATCTCCGGCCGGGTCGGCGTCGCCGAAACTCTGCTCTTGAGAAGCCTGCTGCCGCGTACCGGAGAGGAACGTCGCGTCTTTGCGCTCCTTTCCGTCGCCGCTGGCACCGGTGAGGAGCTCGCCTACCGAGGGTATGCGATTCCGATGCTCGCACCGATCCTCGGGGTCACCGGCGCCGCGACGCTGACGACGGTGGTGTTCGGGTTCATGCACGGGTACCAGGGGCGGCTCGGCATCCTTCGCACCACGCTCATGGGTGCGGTCTTGGCGTGGGGATTCCTCGCGTCTGGAAGCCTGATTCCCGCGATCATCGCCCATACGGCGATCGACCTGATCGCGGGGATCGCGATCGGGGACTGGCTCCTGTCACCCGAGCCCGACTTCGGTGTAGATCCACCGGAACCCACGTCCACCTGACCGATCCCTGATGGAAATCGACCTCGCTCTGCTCGCCGACGCCGCAACGATCGACGGCTCGGGCAAACTGAACATCCTGGGGATCTTCGACCGTCTGGGAACGGCCGCGTTCCCCACGCGTCACCCCCGGATGTCACTGGTCCTGCGCTTCTCCGCGGGTGTTCACGAAGTCGGCCGGCATGAAATCGGGATCGCTCTCAAGGCTCCGGACGGGGCGGAGGTCGTTCGCATCGACGGGGAGATGAACCTGGGTGCGGGGCCGGGGCAGGTATCGAGCGGGGTTCTTGTGCCGCACGTCCTGAACCTGGACGGGCTGGTGTTCACTGGACCGGGACGGTACGCCTTCGACGTAATCGTCGACGGCGAGCATCACGTGTCGATTCCACTCACCGTGGATGGGCCGACCCGGTCGGCTCAGGCGTGAGTGCGTGCACGGCTCGAGCGCCTTCGGTCCGGTCTCGTGTCGCTTGGGTCACGACGCTTGCAGAAACCTGAACGTGATCCGATTAGTAGAAGGAAGCAGAGACGCACCCGGGAGCCTCAGGTGATTCTGCATTTCAATTACGAAGAGCTGACCGCCCTCAGGGCGGGCGCCGAGACCCTCCTCGACCGAGAGGGGGAGTCGGGTGGCGGTGTGCTTGCGCCCCCCGAAGAGCGCGCGCATGTCCAGGCTCTGCTCCCGAGGCTGCACGGTGACATTGCCCTCGAGACGCTCGATGAGCTTCGTGCGGTCAAGCTAGCCGTCGACGCGATCGTGGTATCGCTCCGGGTCGAGATGGAGTCGCTGGTCGTGACGATGCACGCGGCCGACGAAGGTGCCGTCGCGGCGTACTTCGACTTTGCCCACGCCCTCACGGTCGCCCATCGGCTCGGTGAGATGGCGTCCGAGATGGAGGCGCTGATCGAGCTCGTGACGGGCTCGCCCGTCACGCATGAGTCTGCTCGTACGTTCCAGTTCCCGGACTGATCCGATGTCGTCAGCGGGGCGGCTCACCGCCCTCGAGCGCATGATCGAGAACCGTCCGGACGATCCAAGGCTCAGGTTTGGGCTCGCGCTCGAATACCTGAAGGCCGGTCGCCCTGAGGACGGGGTACGTGAACTCCGGACCTACCTCGACCAGACGGACGACGAGGGGAATGGGTGGGGGCGTCTGGGCGCCGCGTTGCTTGAGCTCGGCCGTACGACAGAGGCACGTGAGGCGTACGAGACGGGCATCGCGTCCGCTCTTCGGCACGGACACCCGACGATGGCGGACGAGTTCAGAGAGGCGCTGGAGGATTTCGGTTCGTGAGTGAGGCGCACGTCGAGCAGGGGGTCGGATTCGAGGAGGAAGCGCTCCCGTATCTCGACGCGGTCTATCGTTTCGCTCTCCGGCTGTCGGGCTCTCGCGATGTCGCCGAGGATCTCGTGCAGGAGACGTTCCTGCGCGCGTTCAGGTCCTGGAATCAGTACACGACGGGAACCGCCGCGAAGAGCTGGCTCTTCACGATCTGCAGGAACGTCTTCCTTCGTGGGCGGGAGCGGGGTCAGCGTCATGACGAAATCGTCGAGGCCAACGTGGGCCGGAGCGGTCCGGCTGCGGGGTCGGTGAACCCGGTGTGGAGTTCCTTGATGGGCGTCGACCCCGAGGGGGAGTTCTTCGACTCGCTCGTGGACGATCGGATCATCGAGGCGATCGAGGCGTTGCCAGAAGAATTTCGCACGGCGGTGGTCCTGTCGGATGTCGAAGGTCTGCCGTATGCCGAGATCGCCGAGTTGATGGAATTGCCGATCGGCACGGTGAAGAGCCGGTTGTTCCGGGGACGGCGGCAGCTTCAGCAGGTGTTGTACGACTATGCGGTCGAGCACGGGTACATCCCTGCTCGAACGGGAACGGAGGATTAGGCACCGTCATGTCCATGCTCGACAGACTCAGGCGTTGGTTCGGCGTTGGTTCGGCGGACGCAGTGGAAGAGGGGGACGGGGTTGCGATGATTTCGTGCGAGGACGCACTCCGGCTCGTGCACGAGTTCATGGACGGTGAACTCGAGGGCGCGTCCGCGGATGAAGTGAAGCGTCACTTCGACATGTGCCAGCGCTGTTACCCGCACCTCCGCCTCGAGTCCGCCTTCAGGGACGCCCTGAAGCGCGCGGCCTCAGGCGAAGCGGCGCCCCCCGAGCTTCGGGACAAGGTCACGGCGTTGCTCGAAGAGGCGCGCGCGGAGGGTTGATCCGCAGGCGTCCGGGAGCTCGTCGAGGCCTCGTGACCCCTGGGTTGCGGGGCCTTCTGATTTCATAGAAGCTACGGCCGCGGCGCGGCCTTTTCGCCTGAAATCGCTCGCGCACACCCCCGGCGCGGCCTCTGCCGCGCTCCTTCTCGACTCGGTTTGGAGCTGGAATGGCCACGGCCTCCACACGGGAGCGGATCCTCCCGCGCACCCTCGAAGAGGAGATGCGCGAATCGTTTCTCGACTACTCGATGTCCGTCATCGTGCAGCGCGCCCTCCCGGATGTCCGGGACGGACTCAAGCCCGTACATCGGCGAATCCTGTACGCCATGCACGAGATGGGTCTCAATCCGGATCGTCCGTACAAGAAGAGCGCGACCGTGGTCGGGGACGTGCTCGGCAAGTTCCATCCGCACGGAGACAGCGCCGTCTACGATGCCCTCGTCCGGATGGTGCAGGAGTTCTCGCTCCGTAATCCGCTGGTCGACGGGCAGGGCAACTTCGGGTCGATCGACGGTGACCCGGCCGCCGCCTACCGGTACACCGAGGCGCGGTTGTCGGCGATCTCCCTCGAGCTGCTCGACGAGATCGAAAAGGAGACCGTCAACTTCCAGCCCAACTTCGATGATCAACGGCTGGAGCCGACGGTACTGCCGAGCCGCTTCCCGAATCTTCTGGTCAACGGCTCTTCGGGTATCGCGGTCGGGATGAGCACCAATGTTCCGCCTCACAACCTGGCGGAGATCGCCGCGGGGGTTCGACAGCTGGTCGTGGATCCCGACTGCACCGTCGACGACCTCATGCGGCACATCCCGGGGCCGGACTTCCCGACGGCCGGCTTCGTCGTCGGTCGGGAGGGCATCGAGCAGATGTACCGCGAAGGCCGCGGCAGGATCATCATGCGGGCCAGGGTCGTGAAGGAGTCGCTTCGTGGCGGCAAGGAGCAGCTGGTCGTCACCGAGCTGCCCTACGCCGTGAACAAGGCCAAGGTCATCCAGCAGATCGCCGGGCTGGCGAAGAAGGGGAAGGTCGACGACGTCTCCGACATTCGGGACGAGACGGATCGCGACGGAATTCGCCTCGTCATCGAGCTCAAGCGTGGGGCGAACGCGGGCGGCACGCTCCAGAAGATCCTTCGAGGCACCTCGCTTCAGATGACATTCGGTGCGCATCTGCTCGCGCTGGATGGGGGCGTGCCGAAAGAGTTCAATCTCAAGCAGATCCTCGAGCGCTTCCGTGATCACCGCCTCGACGTGATCCGCCGGCGCAGCCGGCACGATCTGGAAAAGGCCGAGGCCGAGCGGCACATCGTCCAGGGCTTGTTGGCGGCGCTCGATCATATCGACGAGGTCATCAAGATCATTCGAGCCTCCCAGCATCGCGCGGAGGCGTCCGAGCGTCTGCAGGACCGGTTCGGCCTGAGCGAGGTTCAGGCAGATGCGATCCTGAACATGCGGCTCGCCCGGCTCACGGCGCTCGAGCGCACACAGCTCGAAAATCGACTCGCGGAGCTCGAAGCAAGGATCGCGGAATTGCGGGCGATCCTGGATTCGGAAGAGCGTCAGCTCGAGATCATGCTCGAGGAGCTCGCCGAGGTCGTTGAGAAGTACGGGGACGAACGCCGCACCGTTCTGCTCGACGACGACGAAGCGGAGGTGGAGACGCCCGAGCTCGAGAAGCAGATCGCCGACGAGGATGTCGTGATCACGCTATCGCACGAAGGCTTCGTGAAGCGCATCCCGATGCATCTCTACCGACGCCGGGTGGGTGCTGGAAAGGCGCTCGCAGGTATGGAGCGCTACGAGGACGACTACCTCGAACAGCTCTTCGTCGCCCGCACGCAAGGCTGGATTCTGGCCTTCACCGAAGAGGGGCACTGTCACTTCCTGCCCGTTCTGGACGTGCCCGAGAGTGCTCGGGCATCCCGGGGGCAATCGGTGTACGCGCTCCTCGACGGCGCGGACCGGAAGGACCGGATCGTCTCGATGATCGCGGTAGAGGATCTGGTGGAGGAGGATCGCTACCTCGTGTTCCTGTCCCGAAAGGGGGTGATGAAGAGGACGCCCCTCTCTGACTTCTCGAACCCGCGATCCGGCGGTGTGAAGGCGGCGGGCGTGAAGTCCGGTGACGGGGTGATGGATGTGGCGCTTTCCGACGGAACCGCGGAAGTCATGCTGCTTTCACGTAGTGGTCGGGCGATCCGGTTCCCCGAGGATCAGGTCAGTATCGTGGGCCGCACCGCTCAGGGCGTGAAGGGCATGTCGTTGAAGGGCGAAGACGAGGTCGCCGGCATGCTGATGATCCGGCGCGACGCTACGGTGCTCACGGTCAGTGAGGACGGCCTCGGGAAGAGGACTCCGATCTCGGACTTCCCGCTCCAGAACCGTGGCGGCATGGGCAACCTGGCCGTGCCGAGTGGAGACAAGAACGCACCGATCGTGGCAGCGCTCGAGGTCCTGGAGGCCGACGAGGTCATGATCGTGACTGCCGGCGGTTCGGTGACGCGGGCCGCGGCGGATTCGGTGCCCGTCCAGGGCCGCAGGACGGCCGGAAAACGTATGGCCGACGTCCCGGCGGGTGATCGCGTGGTCGAGGTGACCCGTGCGCAGGGTCGGGGGGGAGCGCCCGCGCAGGCGCTGCAGTCGGACGACGGTCAGCTGGATCTTCTGTAGGGGCGCGATCCTGCGGCGGAGGTCGGGGCGAGGAGATCCTCGCCCCGACCGGTCCGTCGGTTAGTTACCCCACTCCGCGATGAACACGTTCGTGTCGGACGTTCCACCGTTGTTCCTGTTCGACCCGAAGACGAGGTGCTTCCCGTCCGGACTGAACACCGGGAAGCCGTCGAACCCTTCGGAGTGCGTGATCCGCTCGAGGCCGGTGCCGTCGAGGTTGATCATGTAGATCTCGAAATCACGCCCCGCGGGGTCGTGGTGATTCGAACTCCACAGGATCTTGTCGCCGTCCGGGTGCCAGTACGGCGCGAAGTTGGCTCCACCGACATCCGTGACCTGACGCACGTTCGAGCCGTCGGCGTCCATCACGTACACCTCGAGCTCTCCGGGGCGGAGCAGGCCCTGCTCGAGCAGCCGCACGTAGTCTGCGGCCTCGGCGCTGCCCTCCTCCGGATAATGCGCGCGCCAGATGATCTTCGATCCGTCGGGCGAGTAGAACGCGCCGCCATCGTACCCGAGGCGATCCGTGAGCTGGACGACGTCCGACCCGTCGGGGTTCATCGAGTAGAGATCGAGATCTCCGTTCCGATCACTCGTGAAGACGATGCGATCGCCCTGCGGTGAGAAGGTCGCCTCGGCATCGTACCCGTCCTCGGTCGTCAGCTGGCGCAGGTTCGACCCGTCCGCGTTCGCCACGAAGACGTCGTACGTCTTGTAGATCGGCCACACGTAACCCATGGACATGTCGGGATTCGGCGGACACGACGCATCATGATGATGCGTCGAGGAGTACAGGATCTCGTCGCCCGACGGATAGAAGTACGAGCAGGTGGTGCGGCCTTCGCCGGTACTCACCATGTGTGTTTCGGCCGTGTGCGGATCGAGCACGAAGATCTGATCGCACTCCGCTCCCGGCTTCTTCGCCTGGTAGATGAGCTGAGAGCCGTCGAAGGCCCAGTACGCCTCCGCGTTCTCCCCGCCGGCCGTGAGCTGGCGCACGTTCTGAAGGCGGGATTCACCTTCGTACGTCAGGGCGACACCTTCTCCGGCAAGGTTGGCGGCGGGACCCGCCGCATCCTGTGGTGTATCATCCACGCTGTCCGACGCGCAGCCGGAAAGAGCGACAACCGCCAGGGTCAAACCAGCAAGCATCCGATGAGTCACAACTTTTCTTCCTCTGTTTCGACGTTCTCACTCACGATGGCGCTCTCACTGACAGCGGTCAGTGCCGTCGCCGGGCAATCCTGTCCCGAGCCTGCCTCGATCATCCAGGGGATGGACGGGGCGATGGCCCATGTCCGGTACCTTGCAGACGATCGTCTCGAAGGACGAGCCGTCGGCACCGCGGGCGCACACTGTGCGGCGGATTACATCGCCGCGCAATTTGACGCCATCGGCCTGGAACGGGCAGGGGACGAAGGTAACTACTTCCACACCTTCGACATCCGTAAAGGTGCGGAGATGGGCCCGGGCAACCACTTGACAGTGGACGGCGTCTCCCTCGAGGTCGGGACCGACTGGGTGCCTCTCGGCTTCTCCGGGAGTTCAGACATCGAAGGGCAGTTGATCTTCGGTAGCTACGGGCTCAGCAACCCGGCGAACGTGGAAGAGGACCGGTACTTCCGCACGGATATCTCTGGTCGGGTCGTGGTGCTCGAATGGGGTGATCCGGACGGTCCGCACGGGGGTGGTATGCGTGGCGACCCGCATTTCAAGGCGACTGTTTCTGCTGGCCGTGACGCGTCGGGTGTGATCATCCTCTCTCCAGCCGGCATGAGGCTTCCCGGAATGGAGAGCGAGATCCGTGGCGCACTGGGCGTGCCCGCGATCGTCGTTTCGGGGGCGCAGGCGGATGCGGTGCGCGCCGCTGCGCAGGCTGAGGGCTCCGTCTCCCTGTCTACGGATGTCCGACCCACGGTCGCAGAGGCGCGCAACGTAGCGGCGATGCTCCGTGGCTCGGATCCGATGATGTGGGACGACTATGTGATTATCGGCGCGCACTTCGATCATCTCGGGTTCGGTGGTGAGGGTTCTCTCGCACCCGACTCTCGTGACATCCACAACGGCGCGGACGACAATGCGAGCGGGACGGCGGCGATCATCGAGGTCGCTCGCGCGCTGGCGGAGCATCCGCCCGAGCGGAGCGTTCTCTTCCTCGCCTTCACCGGAGAAGAGCGGGGGCTGTGGGGCTCGGCGTACTGGGTCGAGGAACCGGCACTTCCGATGGATGACGCCATCGCCATGCTGAACCTGGACATGGTCGGACGAGTCGTCGACGACGCCGTTACGATCTTCGGCTTCGGTACCGCCGACGAGTGGGATGACATCGTCGACGGGGCAAACGAGGATCTGTCCGCTCCCCTGCGGGTCGCCAAGGCGCCTGACGGCTACGGCCCATCGGACCACTCTTCGTTCCACGCCGCGGGGCTCCCCGTTCTCCACCTGTTCTCGAACACGCACGTCGACTACCACCGTCCCTCGGACGACTGGGCCAAGATCAACGAGGACGGGCTGAACCGGGTTACCGAGCTGACCGAGGGTGTCGCGCGGCGCCTGGCCGCGGGTGGATCGAACGCCGTCGAGCTGACGCCCATTCAGATGGAGCAGCCTTCTCCGAGCGCGGGCGGGTCCTCGTCGAGTAGTGGATATGGGCCCTATCTGGGTTCGATTCCCGACATGACACCTCGTGACTTTGGTCTACGGATCAACGGGGTTCGCGAAGGCAGTCCGGCGGATGTAGGTGGCCTCAGGAGTGGCGACGTTGTCGTGGAGTTCGACGGAGCGGAGATCACCGACATCTACGCGTATACGTACGCCCTTCGGGAGAAGAAGCCCGGAGACGAGGTGGTGATTGTCGTCGAGCGGGACGGCGAGCGTGTCACGCTGAATGTGATCCTCGGACGGCGCTGACCCTCTCCAGGATGGACGAACGAGGTCGTCGAAACGTCCTCGCCTGTTCAGCGGGGCCTCGGAGCCGCTACGGCATCACCGTGTAAGCGTCGAGAAGACGCGTGAGGATCCGGTGGGTCAGGCCCCACACGTGCTCGCCGACCACATGGTAGCTGGGAAACGTCTTCGAAAAGCCCGAGAAGTGGATGCGTGTGGTACTCGCGGTGTCCGGATGGGCCAGCACGTCGATCGGGACCCAGTGCACGCTGTCGAGCTCGTGACTCGCGACCACCGCCTCGGTATCCGGAGACACCGCGAAGGCGAAGGGGGCGATACGATCGATCGGTAGCCCTGTGTTGAGCGGCTGGATGTCGTCCAGCCTGCCCAGGTCCACGCCTCCGGTCCGAAGGTCGACGCCGGTTTCTTCCCACGTCTCCCGGGTAGCGGTGTGTCGAAGCCCGGGGTCACCCGGCTCCCAGCGTCCGCCGGGCAATGCCATGTGCCCGGACCAAGGGTCATGCTCGTGCGTGGCACGCTTGATCAGCAGGACATCGAGCTCCTCTCGGGGTCGGATGACCAGCGCGACCGCGGCTTCCATGCGACCTGCTGGCGGAGACGGTCCTGTGACCGGCTTCGGTGCGATGTCGTCGATCGCGTTGCGGAGATGATCCAGCCGTGGATCCCGTGCCCAGGGAGCCATCATACGCCCGTGGCTCCTGGGCCCCAGATCAGTTTGTGAACCTGCACCTGGAAGCGTACCGGAAGGCCGTCGTCCAGAATCCATCCCGCGAGGTCGTCCAGTTCGATCTCATCCCACACCGGAGACATCAGGAGCGCCCGAAGCGACCCGTCGATAACGCGTCGATCCAGCCCGTAGGACGCGATCGCCGATCGGGCCCACTCGTAATCTGCACGATCCTTCACGACGAATTTGACTTCATCGCGCGAGGTGAGGAGATCGAGATTCTGGTAGCGGTTCTTCTCGACCTCCCCTGAACCGGGGCACTTCAAGTCCATGATCTTATGAACGCGTTCATCGAGGGGTGCAACGTCGAAGGCTCCCGACGTTTCGACGAGTACCGTGTAGCCGGCTTCAAGCAGCCGCTCGGTCAGTGGTACCACCCCCGGATGAGCGAGGGGTTCACCGCCAGTCACCTCGACGACTCTGGCCGGATAGGCCGCGACTTCCGCGAGGATCTCGTCGAAGGTCATGCGCGTGCCACCGTGGAAGGCGTACTCCGTGTCGCACCAGGTGCAGCGCAGCGGGCATCCCGTCACGCGCACGAACGTACAGGGAACTCCGGCCCAGGTGGATTCGCCCTGGATCGAGTGGAAAATCTCGGTGATCCGCAGAAAGGGCTCAGTCATGACCTACTTCGTCCCTGGTGCGGATTGCGGCCTCGAGCAGCTCCTTCACGTCGTGAAGGTCGAGCCCACCGAGCGCCTCGAGCACGGCGTCCTCCGTTCGATCCCGGACGATAGTCGGCGTCTCCACGTGCCCGACGACACCGACTCCGTTCTGCGCCCAGCGCGGAAAGACCAGGTAACCCTCCCAGGGTGCATTCAGGTCACCGGTCTTCTCGGTCTCGAGGGACACGGTGTAGGGATGGCCGTCCGTGCCTTCCCAGGCCGGCGGCCGGTCGTGGACGCTGAAGTATCCACCCAGCGTCGTATCGTCCTGGCTCATGCCGGAAGCTAGAAGAAGCCGAAAAATCGATCCACCGACTCGGGCGATGTCGTTTTGAGGTCCGTTTCCGAGGCGGTAGGTTCGGTTCCGTTTCGCCTGGACTCCAAGAGTGTCACGACATGCCAAAAATGATGCGAGCCGCTGTGTTCGAGGACTTCGGTGGCCCGGGGGTCGTGGAGGTGAAGAAGATGCCGGTGCCCGAGCCAGGGCCGGGGGAAGTCCGGATCAAGGTCGAGGCCGCGGCCATGAACCACCTCGACCTCTGGATACGGCGCGGTCTCCCGATCGAGACACCGATGCCGCACATCGGCGGATCGGACATGGCGGGCACGGTCGACGCCGTGGGACCGGGTGTCGACGACGTGCCGCTCGGCACGCGCGTCGTCGTCGATCCCTCGCTCGGGTACGATTGGTATGACGCTCAGGATCGTGGCGAATCCTTCGACGAACTGCCCTTCCGCATCATCGGTGAGCACACCCAGGGAGGGTTTGCGGAGTACGCTGTGGTCCCGGCCGAGAACCTGCTGGAGATCCCGCAAGGCTTCCCCGCGACCGAGGCAGCCGCGGCCGGGCTGGTCTTTGTGACGGCGTGGCGGGCACTGATCAACCGCGCACGCCTCCGGCCGGGAGAGAGTGTACTCATCACGGGCGCCTCGGGTGGCGTGGGCACGGCGGCGGTTCAGATCGCCCGGCGCGCAGGGGCGAAGGTGTTCGCTGTCACCGGGGGAGTCGAGAACCTCACACGTACGAAGGCGCTCGGCGCGGATGTCGTCTACGACCGATTCGAGGTGGATTTCTCTCGCGAAGTGTGGCGGGACACCTACAAACGGGGCGTCGATGTCGTGTTCGATACGGTCGGGGAGGAGGTCTGGCCGAGGTGTCTGCGAACTCTGTCGCGTGGCGGTCGTCTGGTGACTTCGGGTGCCACCTCGGGTGCACGTGGGGTCACGGAGATCCGTCTCGTCTTCTGGAAGCAGCTCGAGATCCTCGGCAGCACGATGGGTACGCCCGCCGAGTTTCGAGAAGTCATGCGACTCGTGTTCGACGGCGTGTTCGACCCCGTTATTCAGGAGGTCATGCCGCTGTCGGATGCTCGGCGGGCGCACGAGATCCTCGAGGAGGGCCAGATCTTCGGGAAGTTGGTGCTGACACCGTGACGGAGGAGGCCGGGGTCGGTGCCACAGAGGAGCTCACGCTGCGGGAGGCCCAGGCGCGAGTCGATGCGTGGATCTCGCAGTTCGAGGAGGGTTATTGGCCGCCCCTCAGCAATCTCGCTCGGCTGATCGAAGAGGTCGGAGAGCTCGCGCGGGAGATGAATCACCGCTTCGGCCACAAGCCGAAGAAGCCCGAGGAAGCGGAGCAGGATCTCGCGATCGAACTGGCGGACATCCTCTTCGTGCTCCTCGTCATCGCCAATGAGCAGGACATCGACCTCGACGACGCACTCGGGCGCGTGCTCGAGAAATATCGAGCACGTGATTCGGACAGGTGGACGCGAAAGGCGACCTAGCTGGCGTACGCCGCGAGCACCTCGATGCAGCGATCCAGCTCGTCCGTCGTGTTGTAGAAGTGCGGGCTGACGCGCACGTGCCCCGGACGGTAGTCGACGATGATCCCCTGCTCAGCCAGGTGCTTGACCGCACCGGAGGGATCGTCGTGCTGGATCATGAGGATGAAGGTCCGGTGGTCGGGATCCGCGAGGGTGAGCGACATCCCGGCACGTTCGGCGGCATCGATGAGGTGATCTGTGAGCTCCCGATTACGCCGGAGGATCGCAGGCAGCCCGACCTCATCGATGATTTCCTGCCCCCCGAGTGCCGTGTGAACAGTCGGCAGGGCCGGCGTCCCGAGCTCGAAGCGGCGGGCGTCATCTCGGTACTCGAATCCCCCGAGGTCGAAGTCGAACTGCCGTTTGGTCGCAAACCACGACGTCAGCCTGGGTTCGAGCTCCTCCACCAGCTGATCCCTCACGTACAGGTACGCCAGGCCTGGGCCTCCGAGGAGCCACTTCAAGGGTCCAGTCGTGTAGAAGTCGACCCCGGTTCCAGGCAAAGTCAGATCGGTCTGGCCGGCGCCCTGGTAGCCGTCGATGAGGGAGTACGCTCCGGCGGCTCGGGCGATGTCGGCCAGTGCGTTGAGGTCCTGCTCGTACCCGGTTGCGAAGAAGACGTGGCTAGTCGCGAGAAACAGGGTCCGGTCATCCACGGCCTCGGCGAACTGCTCGGGATCGATCCTGATCCCATCCGGGCTTTTTAGAACCACCATTTCGATTTCGGGTTTGACCGCCCACTGGTACGCCAGCGTGGGAAAGTCCAACTCCGTGCATACCACCCGATTACGGCCTCTGGCGTCTATTGACTCGGTGACCGCTGCCAGCGCCGCTGAGGTCGACGGCAGGAGGGCCAGTTCACGTGGCGTGGTCCCGAGAAAATCCGACACCCGACCCCGAAGATCCTCCACACGACCGAGCCAGTGTCGGTACCATGCGGACGCTCCCATGTCGTGCCACCGCTCCACGAACTCGGCGAGGTACGCCTCGGATCGACGCGAGAGCGCGCCGAGGGAGCACGAGTTCAGATATGTCTTGCGGGCGAGGATCGGGAACTCGTCGCGCAGTGATTCGAAGTCGGGCAAACCGTCTCTCCTTCCGGGTAACGAACACGACGGTACGTTGAGTGTGCGACATCCGGCTACTCCCGGCACTCCGGAGCGTTTCACCAAAGACATGACCCCTCTGCTGCTGGCTCTCCCCTGGATCGCTCTCCCGATCCTCTTTCGCCTCCTGGTCCGGTTCCCTCGAGAACTCCCCGAGGGGCCGTCGGGCCCTACACCGACGGTGTCTGTCGTGGTGCCGGCGCGGAACGAGGCGCTGAACATCGTGAACTGCCTGAGGTCCATCACTGCGTCGCGGTACCCCGACTTCGAGGTTCTCGTCGTCGACGATCGCAGCGAGGATGGAACCGGCGCTCTCGCCCGGTCCGTTGATGCCGGGAACGCACGGCGTCTGATCGTCCTGGACGGTGAGGAACTGCCCGAGGGGTGGCTCGGCAAACCGTGGGCGTGCCAGCAGGCCGCCCGTCACGCGCAGGGTGACGTGCTCCTGTTCACGGATGCCGACACGACGCATACACCCGAGTTGCTGGTGAAGGCCGTCGCAGCGCTCGCTGAGGATGGCGCCGACCTTCTCACGATCACGGGTCGACAACTCATGGACAGCTTCTGGGAGCGCCTCGTCCAGCCGCACATCTTCCTGATGATGCTCGTGCGTTTTCCAAACTTTGAGCGCACGGCCCGCAATGACCGTTGGCGTGATGCGATCGCAAACGGGCAGTTCCTCCTGTTCACGCGTGACGCGTACGACCGGATCGGCGGGCACAAGGCGGTGCGGGATGAGGTGGTCGAGGACCTGGCTCTGGCTCAACTCGTGAAGCGCGCCGGACTGGCGCTTCGGATTCGGAGCGCGGAGCACGACCTGGCCACACGCATGTACAGGTCGCTGTCCGAACTGGTCGCCGGGTGGTCGAAGAACATCGTGACAGGGGGGCTTCAGAGCTTCCCGCGCTGGATTCGACCGGCCGTCGCGCCCGTCTCGTTCGTCGGGGGAGTGACGTTATGGCTGGCGGCCCCGGTCGTCCTCGTCGCGGCGGCCACACAGGGTGCGATGGGGTGGGGTGGGCCGTTCGGCCAGGACTGGGTCCTCTGGGCTGGTGGCGTGTACGCTGCGAGTTCTGTGCTCTGGGTGCGCTTCGTCCACCGGATGGGTGTCGCGCCGTGGTATGGCCTCCTTTACCCGCTCGCGGCGGTGGTCGGCTCGTGGATCTTTCTTCGCTCGTGGGCGCGCGGCTCCCATGTCGAGTGGAAGGGACGCGCGTACAGGCTTCCGCCTGTCTCTGAACGGGCGTGAGCCGCACCGTCGGAGGGCCGGCGCTGACCGAAGGTCTCCGGGAGGAAGCTCGCCGCCTCGGCTTCACGCTGTTCGGCGTGACCCGGCCCGATCCCTCGGAGCACTCGGCGTTCTACGAGGCCTGGCTCGACGCGGGGCACCATGGCGAAATGGCGTACCTGGCCCGAGATGACGCACGGGCTCGCCGAGCCGAGCCGGCGTCGTCGTTCCCCGGGGTCCGGTCGGTGGTGGTGGTCGGACATGAGTACGGCTCCGCGGGTGAGTACGATGGGGCCGAGCCATCGGACGGCAGGAGTGCGCTGATCGCGCGATACGCGCATGGCTCGGACTACCATCACGTCATCCCGGAGCGACTCGCGGCACTGCTCGAGTGGCTCGACCGGCGGGTCGAGGGCGGCGCTCGCGGTCGCACCCTCGTGGATACGGCGCCCGTCCTGGAGCGGGAGCTCGCCCACCGTGCGGGACTCGGTTGGTTCGGGAGGAACACGATGCTCATCGATCCCCGGAGAGGATCGTATTTCCTCCTCGGCCTGCTCATGGTCGACGTCGAGCTCGACGTCGCAACCGCTCCGGTAGCGGACCGGTGCGGGACGTGCACATCGTGCATCGATGCCTGCCCGACGGGCGCCCTTCTGGGGCGCCGCGACTCCGGCGCACCGGTCATCGACGCGCGCCGCTGCATTTCGTATCTGACCATCGAACTCAAGGGTCCGATTCCTCGGGACGATCGGGCAGGGATCGGCAATCGGGTGTTCGGGTGTGACATCTGTCAGGAGGTCTGTCCGTGGAACGACCGCTTCGCGGATCCTCGTGGGGATGATGCGTACGCCGCGCAAACCCCTCCCGACACGCTGGTCGATCTTGCTGACCGGTTTCTGTCACTGTCCGAGAAGGCGTATCAGCGTCTGCATGCGGACTCGCCCCTGGCGCGCCCGAGACGCAAGGGGATGCTGCGCAATCTCATGGTGGGGATCGGCAATGCACTCAGCCGTGACGCATACGGCCCGCGTGAGTACACCGACGTGATCCGACTGCTCGAACGTGCGTTGAACGACGACCAGCCCCTTGTGAGAGGTCATGCGGCATGGGCGCTGGGCCAGGCGGCTCGAAGGGGCGGGGGCGGAGCTGAGGCGAAGGACGGCCCGTCAGCGACGCACCAGGATGGCGTTCCGGATGCCTCGGCGCCCTGGGTCGGCGATGACGCGTCGAACGTGCTCCGACAACGTGCGGCGATCGAGTTCGACCCCTACGTGCGAGGCGAGATCGAGGACGCCGTCGGGCTTGCCTGACGGCGACTGGGTGAGGCTTGCATGTCCAGGAACCAGTCGAAGCTCTGCCGAACGATCTCGTCCGTGAGCTCGTGGCGTCCGGTGAACTCGAGGTAGGTCACGTCGTACCCGTCCATCTCGAACATCGGGACGAGGCCTGAGCGGGTCAGGCGTACGGGAAGCACCCGGTCCTCCGACCCATGCGAGACGAGTACCCGCGGCTGGCCGACGATCGGCTCCTCCGGATCGGAGAATCCGGGAGACCACGCCATCAGGTGTGTGAAAAGGTCCCCGTTCGAAGGTCCGAGAGAGAGTGTGTACGAGGCTCCATCCGAGAATCCGGCGAGGGCGATGCGGGTCGGATCGATGGCACAGCGCTCGAACGTGTAGCGGAGAAGCGCGTCGATAAACGCGACATCGGGACCGAAGCCTCCCGCAACGCGATCCCAGGTCCGGGCTCGGGAGTCCGGGGCGGCAAGGATCACGCCCGCTCGCTCGCAAGACTCGTGAAGGTCCGACCAGCGTCCCGCGTGCCCGCCCCCGCCGTGCAGCGCGACGATCAGGGGGGCCGGGGTGTCCTCCCGGTACGACTGTGGAACGAAGACGTATCCTCCCCGCTCGAGATGCTCCCCGATTCGTGTCTGACCGGGCTTCGCGGGTCGGAAGGGACGACGTGGTCGTGCGGTCAGGCGTGGATTGCGCGGGTTGAGACCGACCGTCCGTGGAGACGGGTGCGACGTGACGTCTGTCCGAGTGCCGACATGCTGGGGGGACCGAAGTCCGGCCGGCATACCGAGGAGGCTCAGGACGAACGCCCGACGCGACCACGGGCGTCCCCCGGCTCGATTCGTGGAGGGCGGAGGGGTCATGCGTTCCTCTGGCGGCATGCGCAGAACCACCGGTCGGCGGCGATGAAGCAAAGTAGCCCCGACCCATGCCCCTCGGATACGCAAGAGCGTGCGGCGTGCCCGCTCCATGGTACGCCCTGCGTCCCGTGACCTCATGCGACCGCGTGCTACCTTGAGCCCAGGAGGCTGCATGCGACTCACGCGTATCAGGATCGAGAATTTCCGTGGCCTGAGCCGGCTCGACCTCGAGCTGGACGACGTCACGGTCATGATTGCCGAGAACAATCACGGCAAGAGTTCGATCTTCGACATCCTCGGCCTGTGCCTCGGGCCACGGGCCACGGCCCCGGATACGAAGTTCCGTGAGGGCGACTTCTACCGCACACCCGGCGGAGTGCTCGAACACATCCGTGTCGTTCTCAGCTTCGGGGCCGGCGAGTCCGGAACGCACCTGGAGTTCTCGGCGTCTCCGGCAGACCGTCTCCTGCAGCGTCGATTCGTGGATGAAGAGGGAACCCCGCTCGACCCACAGCCGGCCCCGGAGGAATTGGAGCGGCTTCGGGCGCAGCACCCGGTCCTCCTCCTTCGCTTCGACCGGCCAACCCGGGACCTCGCTACGGGCGGGAACCGGGATCCGAAGTCCAGGGGTGAGCGGCGTGGTGCCGTGAACCTCTCGGAAACCGTCGCCGCCGTATATCACGATCTCGCCCGCACACGTGGCCCCGTACCCGCCGAGCAGATTTCGCGCGGGCTCGACGCGGCCCAGCGCCTTCTGGACGAGCGGACATCCAGTGAGACACAGGACGCTCCGATGCATCACATGCTTCAGGAGCTTCGAGGCGAGGTCGCGCGCTGGAATCGGCCTCGAGCCGTGGACGCGAGTCTGGACCTGTCGGGTAGCGGCAGCCACAACCTCGCGCTCCTGCTCGTGCTCGGGTCGCTGCTCAACGTGAAGGGTGCGGATGCGATGGCGGCTGGCGCCCGGCCGATCATCGCCATCGAGGAACCGGAGGCGCACCTGCATCCGGTTCTTCTGGCGTCGACCTGGGACGTGATCGAGGCGCTTCGCGCTCAGACGATCGTCACGACGAACTCGGGTGAACTCCTTTCCTCGGTGCCGATGGCGTACCTCCGGCGCCTCGTGCGTCGGGAGCATGGCGTCGATGTCCATCAACTGGGGAAGCGAACGCTGTCCGCGAACGAGTTGCGTCGTGTCGCCTATCACATTCGCGCGAAGCGAGGCGGGGTCCTCTTCGCTCGGTGCTGGATGCTTGTCGAGGGCGAAACCGAGTTCTGGCTCCTGAATCGACTGGCGGCGGTGCTTGGTTATGACCTCGACGCCGAGGGGGTGCGCGCGATCGAATTCGCGCAATGCGGTGTGCCCCCTCTCGCAAAGCTGGCCAACGACCTCGGAATCGAATGGCACCTCCTGGCGGACGGTGATGAGTCGGGGAGTGTCTATGCGCAGGACGCGAGTGACTACCTCGCAGGCGTCCAGCCTGACGCGCGCATCTCGAAGCTGGGCTTCCGAGACGTCGAGCAGTGCCTCTGGCACGGTGGTTTCGAAGACGTCTACCGGAAGGCCGCGCGCATATCACCCCGTCCAGATCGTGGGGGGCCGCCCCCGCACCGGATCATTCAGAAGGCGGTTCGGAAGCGCTCTAAGCCGTATCTGGCCCTTGCCGTGGCCGAGGCCGCTGCCGAGCGGGGGCGCCGATCCATCCCACCGGTGCTGCGTCAGGTGATCGAGACGGCGGTCGCGTTGGCTCGATCGACGACGGTGAACTGAGCGGGCAGCGAACGTCTCAGGCCGAGAGACCTGCCGCTGCGTACGTGCCCGCCGCCCGCCCGGTTGCCCAGGCCCACAGGAAGTTGTGCCCTCCGATGGGGCCGAATGCGTCGAGGATCTCGCCACAGAGGTGCAGGCCCGGGCACCGTCGTGACTCCATCGAGACGGGGTCGACTTCGGAGAGCGCCACGCCCCCACCCGTCACCTCGGCCTTCTTGTACCCTGCATCGCCCGTCCACGGGATGGGGTAGCTCGTGAGGGCGTCGATCATGGCCTGCCTGTCGGCCTTTCTGAGCTGCGACAGCGACGTGGCACCGTCCACGCCGGCCTCGGCGAGCAACTGGTCCGTAAGCCGACGTGGCAGATCCGGACCAATCGTCGAACGGACGGTACCGCGGGACGCCCGGAACCGCTCGGCCCACGCGTCGGGGTCGTGCTCTGTCCACTGGACGAGTAGCTCCTGCCGGGATCCATCGGTACGGCCGCGAATCGCGAGGTGCGACGAATCGAGAACGGAGGGGCCGCTCCACCCGTCGTGCGTGACGAGGAATCCGTCTGTCGTGGTGAAGACAGGCTTCGCCCCGGGTGCCCGGATCGTTACGACCCGTGAGATCCCGGCGAGATGTGCGTGCGGGTGCGGGGATGCCGTCAGCGGCGTCAGCGCGGGGTACGTCGCGTGCATCGTGTGGCCGAGCGCGTCCGCGATCTGGAGTCCCCTTCCGTCACTGCCGGTCTTGGGCACGGACAGGCCGCCCGTGGCGAGGATCACACGTGCCGCTTCGAGTGTGGGGGCTCCCTCGAGTTCGACAGCCCAGCCTGCGCCCGAAACACGGAGCCCCACTACGGCGGCGTCGAACCAGATCCTCGCGCCCGCCTCACGGACCCGGCGCACGAGCATGTCGCGTACGTCCCGGGCACGGTGACTCGAAGGGAAGAGCTTCCCCGTCTCCGGCTCCAGCTCGAGCGGCATCTCGAGTTCTCGCTCGAAGAATGCACGCTGCTCTGCGAGGGGCCACGAACGCAGCATCTTCCTGAGCGTGTTCGGTGACGAGTCGGTGACGTATCGCTCCGGCTGGGCGACGCTGGGAAGAATATTGCAGCGCCCTCCACCACTGATGAGGATCTTCCGGCCTCCGTCGCGTGTGCGCTCGATCAGGACTACGGAGGCACCGGAGCGGGCGGCACTCAGTGCTGCGAGCAGCCCGGCGGCACCGGCACCGATGACCGCGACAACAGGGTCGGGAGAAGTGGATGACATGCGGGAAGCTGGCGTGCTCGCAGCCCGGGTGCCAACCTGCCGGCACGATGTCGAATACGATTCTGGAAGTGTGCTGCGCGTCTGCGGACTTCGCGGTGGCTGCGGCCGCGGCGGGGGCCGACCGCGTAGAGTTGTGCGACAATCTCATCGAGGGAGGGACGACACCGAGCGTCGGTGCGGTCGCGCTGACTGCGGCGCGGTCGGGCGTGCCCGTGATGGCGATGGTTCGCCCGCGGGGTGGCGACTTCCTGTACTCGCAACTCGAGCTCGACGTCATGCTGCGCGACATCGACGCGCTCGGCTCCGCGGGGGCTTCCGGCCTCGTGTTCGGCGTACTGGATACCAACGGACGCGTCGATCGCGAGCGAACCCGTCGTCTGGTCGACGCGGCTCGTCCGCTTTCCGTCACCTTCCACCGGGCATTCGACCTTTCCCGAGACCTCGACGAGAGCCTCGACACGCTGGCCGAGCTGGGTGTAGACCGGGTTCTGACGTCGGTCGGACGGGCGTCCGTGCTCGATGACCTGGACCGTCTAGCCGCTCTGGTCGATCGGGCTGCCGGATCGCTGGTCGTCATGCCGGGCGGGGGGATCAGGCCGCACAACATCGAGGCGGTTGCGACTGTCCCAGGGGTGACCGAGATCCATGTTGGCGCCACCAAGCGGCGCCCCAGTGGCATGGAGTACCGACGAGACGGGGTTCCGATGGGTGCGCCCTACGAGCCCGATGAGTACCTCGTCGAAGAGGCCGACGTGGCGCGTATCGCCCAAGCGAAGTCGCGACTGTCGCTGGTCGGCATGGATGTGCGAGGGGGGAGGGGGGGCGATGCGTGATCCGACGTCACTCTCTCGCCGCGGCTTCGTTCGCGTAGCGGGCAGCGTCTCGGGGATCTGGGCTGCGACCACGTCGTGTACGGGGAATGACCGTCGCGCCGGAGCCGATGTGCCGCTGTTGACGGATCGTCCGATGCTGACGCAGTGGGCGGACGGGATCATTCAGGTCGAGGCGCCCGCGCGTGAGCTGCCGGTGGCCTACGTTTCGATGGCGCACCGACAAGTCTTCGTCGATCCCGAGTTTCGCGACCGTGCGAGCTGGTTACTGCGTGCCCACATCTCCGTGAGCACGTGGCATTGGAGGATTCCGTTGCCTGGTGATCCGGAGGGCGTGCCGATCGCTCCGGGAGACGAAGAGCGAGAGTTCGAGGAACTTTCGATCCGGGAGTGGGACCCCTCCATGTCCCCCGCGATGGACGATATCCGAATCCGTCGAGGCCGTGCGGTCACGCGGCGGATCGCTCTCGATTGTGTGGAGCTCTCCGGCGTACGGACTGTCGACACGGACGCTCAGGCCGCGACCGATACCCGACCGCTCGAGGCGTGGATGAAAGGCGGACCGTACGACATAGTCGTCTCGGACGAGTCGACTGCGGATGCCGTGCGCGAAGACTTCCGGCTCCTCGGGACCGCGCTGCGGTTTCGGGGACGCGCCTGCGCCGGAACGGGAGAGGCCGTACAGGTCGCCGGATGGGCCACGCGATCCGTCGCCGAGTCGGGACAGCCCTAGTCTACCAGCGCCGGGCCCCTCGCGACGGCCGCCGTCCGAAGCGTGAGCGACTCTCGAGGGCAAGCAGCTTCGTGAGCATGAGCGTCGGGTCGAGATGTGATCGACCCAGAATCTCGGCTGCCTGGTCTGGCGAAAGCGGTGTCTCGTCTCCGAGCACGACCGTCGTCTCGCTTTCACCCTGTGCGGGCGGATCTTCCGCGCGCTCGTCCTCCTCAGCGTCGGGTACGTTGACCGAGCGAGTCACCACATCGGCCTCGACGGCTCCCTCCGTGATTTCCCGACCGCTGCGCCGCTCCTGAGCGCTGACCGAATCCAGCAAGCGGAGCGCCATCGCGAGATTCCACTTCGCGTCGTTGTCGTCGGGACGCATCCGCAGCGCGAGTCGGTTGGCCGCAACGGAGGCGGCGGCATGAATACGGACGGAGTCCGCGACTTCTGCGTAGAGCGCGCGATCGAGGCGAAGAACGCCTGTGTTGTAGTGGGCGAGCCCGCGGACATCCGGATCCGGCGCCAGCGTCGCGCGTGCGAGCTCATCCTCCGCGCTCGGGTCGTCGCCTTGAGCCAGAGCGGTGCCGAGGTTGTACCGCAGTTCCGGATTCACGGCGTCGGTCCGTGTCCGCTCGGTATAGAGGTCCGCTGCGGCCCTGTACTCACCGGACCGCTGCAGACGATTGCCTCGCTCGAGACTGCTTCGCTCGACCGACCACGCGAGTACGAAGCTCGCCCCGGCGAGTACGCCGATTACGATGCGGAGCCACCATGCGCGGGTCATGAACGCCTCCGCACGGCCACGCCGGTATCGAACAGGGCGTCGAGGAGGAGGAGCACCAGCCCCACGAGCACCAGCCACACAGCGGGGTCCTCCGTAGGCTCCGCGATCGAATCGGTGCGACCTGAAAGTGCGCGCAGGTCGGCGACGAGGGATGCGATGCCGTCCTCGCCGCTGATCTCGTAGAAGGCACCGCGGCCGGCGTCCGCCACCTGACGAAGCAGCCCCTCATCGTAGCCGGCGACTACGGGGGAGCCCGAGCCGTCGAGCAAGGGAGCCGTCGAGCCCGTGAGCGTCAGGGGGGAGCCAGTCGATGTCCCGAGGCCGGCCGTCCATACGGTCGCGCCCGCATCGACCGCACCTCGTGTCGACGCGATCACGGCCTCCGCGCCATCGTGCGTCTCGCCGTCGGAGACTACGAGCACGATCGGGACCGCGTCGGGCTGCGCCAGCTCGTCCCACGACGCGACAGCATCATCGATCAGGACGCTGAGCGAGGTGCCCTGGTCTCTCGTGTTCACGAGTTCCGGAACGATCCATGGCGCGAAGAAGCTGACCACGTCTCCGTCGTCGGTCAGGGGGACCAGCCGATAGGACCAGTCCGCGAAGATGCTCAACGCGATGCGATCGGCCACGCCGGCGCCGACCAGCTCGTCCACCAGACGCTGAGCCCAGGCGATCCGGCTCGGCTCGAGGTCGGTACCGGTCATCGAGTGCGATACGTCCACCGCAATCATCAGGTCGACGGGCGTGGTCGGTGCCTCCTCGGGGACCTCCGGCGTGACCCCGGACGCGACGGCGACCAGAGACGTGACCGCGATCAGCGTGGCCAGCAGACGCACCGCCGGAAAGCGCTCGAGTCGACGGCCGATCAGTCGCCGCGCCGCGGCCGGGCCACCATAGGCATCCACCAGTCGCACGCTCCGGCGCCACTGACTGAGGAGGGCCAGCACGACCAGGAGGCAGAGCGCCGGCGCGAGGCCGAGCAGGTCGGGACGCGCGAACGTCATGGCAGCACCCCGAGCGGCGAGCCTCGCAGCGCGATGGCCATTACGGCCAGAGCGAGCCCGATCAGGGCGAGAAGCCAGCGGTAGGGCGTGGATTCGATGCGCTGAATCGTGGCTTCGGAGGGCTGCACGCGTCGATCGATTTCCTCGTAGATCTCGCTCAGCGCGTTCACGTCCGTAGCCTGGAAGTATTCGCCGCCCGTGATACGCGCGGCCTGAGTCAGCACCGTCTCCATCGCGCTCTGGTCGCGCCCGCGCTCCTGCCCGATCGCGACCGGATAGATCGTGACGCCTACGGCTGCGGCGGCCCGGGCAGCGAGATCGGGCATGACGCCCGCCTTGTTGTGCGCTCCGTCGGTCACGAGGATCAGAACCTTCGACTCGTGCGGCGTGTCTTCGAGGAGTCCGGCCCCCGCGGCGATGGCACCGGCGATGTCCGTGCCGTCGGTGAGCAATCCCACCTCCAGCTGGTTCACCGCGTCGAGCACGACGTACCCGTCGTGCGTGAGGGGAAGCCGGGTCAGAGCTTCTCCCGCGAACGCGACCAGACCGATGTCGTCGTCACGTGCGTCGATGAACGACATCGCCGTCGTCTTGGCTACGTCGAGTCGACTGACGCGTGCCCCCATGTCCTCCGCCCACATCGACGTGGAGAGGTCGAGCGCCAGTGCGATCCCGACGCCCTGCTCCTGCGGCTCATCGAGGACCCGGATGACCTGGGGTCCGGCGAGCGCTCCGATCAGCGCGGCGAATGCACCGAGCCGGAGTAGGAAGGGGACCCATTGGAGCCAGCCGCGGCCCGTGAACCGTCCGAATCCTCGATCGGCGGGCGCCATCGTCAGCGCTGCGGTCGGCCCCGGGCGGAGGAGGACCACGAGAGGAAGGAGAGCCACGAGCAAGAGGAGCCAGGTGGGCTGCGCAAAGTCCAGCGTCATGGAGCCTCCGCCCGCTCGACCCACCTGCGCACCGCATCGAGCTCACGCTCGGCCTCATCAGCATCAGGACGGTCTCCTCCGAACTTGACCTGCTCGGCGTGCTCCATGACCCCGGTCAGAGGGTCGACGTCGGGGATGGGTGCGAAGTCGGGTCGGCGCACCGCGGTCCCGAGGTCGTTCATCAGCTCGGTGCTGGTCCGTGCCGGGCCCCACCGCTGGTCGAACAGCTCCACGAAGCGACGGGTGATGTCGCTGGCGCGCGTGTAGAAGCCTCTCACGTCACCACCCCGGTGCGAACCCTCTTCCAGAAGAGCATCGAGGGCGGCCAGCGCGGCAAGCCGCGGGTCCGGTGGGGGAGCGGGACGATCCCGGATCGCGACCCATGCGGCGTGGGCGGAGGTGATCAGGATGCCGGTGAAGAGCAGGCCGAAGAGGAGAGCCAGAATCGTCGCGGGCCAGTGTCGTTCTCCTCCCACGACGTCGGCGATGGGTCGAGGCTGGACGCCGTTCGAAGCGTCCTCGATCTCGAGGACTGAGGCCACCCAAAGCGGTTGCGGTGGAATCATGAGCATCCGGGCGGACGGTGCTTCACCTGGCTCCGCACGGAATGCGGACCAGCGTCCGACGAGATCACCGTCGCTCGCGAATCCCGCTGATCGGGCCTCACTTCCGCGTGCCGCGAAGATCGGGAACTCCGGAACGGCGATGCCCCCGACCTGAAATGCGATCAGCGGATACGTCACGGTCAGACGGACCGCTCCGTCCGGCCCGTCTTGCGACGTCCAGCGTACGGACTCGAACGACTCGAAGTCGGATGAGTCGAGTGAGTCGGGCACGAAGACGATCGTCCCCGGAGCCAGGTCGATCACGAAAGAGAGGTCGACGAGGTCGCCGATTCCGACTGTGTCGTGTGAAAGCGCGATGCCGGACACCGACACGGTACCCCCCGTGGCCTGGGCGAGGGCAGGCTCGGCCACCATCAGCAGGGTCGTAGCCAGGAGTGCCGTCACCGGTGACGTCACGAGGATGCCCCGGGGCCGCCTCACCGCTGGATCCTCGCTCGCCGGCGGAAGAAGCCGATCAGTGGCGGCAGATATTCTTCGCGGGTGTCGATGTCGACGACGTCGAGCTGGAGATCCCGGAAGAGGTCATCCATACGCTCGTGTGCCTGCCGGGTGTGGGCCTTCCAGGCCTCGCGCACGCGACGCCGACTCGTGTTCACGACGCGTCGCTGCCCCGTCTCGGGATCATCGATGGCGAGCATCCCGACTCGGGGCAGCTCACCGGCGGCGGGGTCGATCAGACGAATCGGGACCAGGTCGTGGTGCCAGGCGAGCTTCCGAGCGGACCGGGTCAGCTCGGGATCCGCGGTCGCACCAGTCAGAAAGTCGCTGATCAGGAAGACGGTGGTTCGCTGCCGGAGAACCTTATCCGCGTACCTCAGGCCGGCCGAAAGCATCGTACCGCGCCCGTCCGGCTGATACGTCAGCAGTTCGAGCACCAGGCGCATCGCGTGACGCCGCCCGGTGTCGGGTGGAATGAAGTATTCCACCCGGTCGGTGACGAGGAGCAGACCGACGCGATCGTTGTTCGTAGTCGCCGCGAGCGCGAGGATCGCGGCGATCTCGGACGCGATCAGTGCGTTGTGCTTCGCTCCGGTGCCGAAGGCCTTGGAGGCGGAGAGATCGACCATGACGAGGGCATTCAGCTGCCGTTCCTCGACGAACTCCTTCACGAAGAGTCGGCCGCGTCGCGCCGTGACGTTCCAGTCGATCGAGCGAACATCGTCGCCGGGCTGGTACTCGCGTACGTCGGAAAACTCGAGGCCACGACCCTTGAAGATCGAGTGGTACTCTCCGGAGAAGAGCGACTCGACGAGCCCTGCAGTCGTCAGCTCGATCCTCTTGAGCTGAGCCGTGACCTCGGGGGTGAAGACGTGGTGCGTGTCGGCCGACATCAGGGGGCGGGGACGGCCTCGAGCACGCGCGCGATGATCTGATCCGAGTCGATGCCACGCGCGTCGGCCTCGTAGGTGGTGCGGAGCCGGTGGCGCATCACCTTCGGCGCCATCGCCTTCACATCGTCGGGGAGGACGTAGTCCCGGCCCATCAGGAATGCTCTCGCCCGTGCCGTGCGGGTCAGGAAGATCGTGGCCCTGGGCGACGCTCCATACTCGATCAGCGCGTCGAAGTCGCTCAGCCCGTACTTCGAGGGTTCGCGCGTGGCGAAGGTGAGCTCCACGATGTAGTCGAGGACCTCGTCTTCGAGCCTGACGTCCGCCACGGCCTGTCGAGCGGTGGCGATCTGATCCACGGTGATGACGGTGTCCACCGGTATGGGTGTGCCTTTGGCGACGCGCCGGACGATTTCCTTCTCCTCACCCCGATCCGGATACCCGATCTCGAGTTTCATGGCGAAGCGATCGAGCTGAGCTTCGGCGAGGGGATAGGTGCCGTGGAGCTCGACTGGGTTCTGGGTGGCGAGCACCATGAACGGGTCTTCGAGGTGGAAGGTTTCCCCGGCGATCGTGACCTGACGTTCTTCCATCGCCTCGAGCAGCGCGGCCTGAACCTTCGGTGGTGCGCGATTGATCTCGTCGGCGAGGATGATATTCGAGAAGATCGGCCCTTTCTGAACCTTGAAATCGCCCGAGGACTGGTCGAAGACGGGCGTCCCGACGATGTCCGTGGGTAGTAGGTCCGGCGTGAACTGAATCCGTCGAAAATTCGTGTGGATCGCCTCCGCGAGGGTGCGAACCATCAACGTCTTCGCCAGGCCAGGGAGGCCTTCCAGCAGGATATGGCCCCCGGTCAGGAGCGCGACGAGCAGCCCCTCTACGGCTTCATTCTGTCCTACGACGCGTTCGTGAACGGCGTCGGATACACCGTCGAGGATGGCCGTGCCGGATTCGGCAGTCGCTTGCTCCAAACCTGACTCCATGGTCGGGGTCCCGGCCGTCCGTCGGAAGGTGTCTGACCGGTCACGAGGGCGGCGAAGTACGGTTGGAGGCGATCCACGCGCGCACTTCGACGAGGCTCGATAATGTCCCGTGGCCGGCGTACCGACGCCAGAGGGGTCAGTCTCCGGCGGGGACCAGTGCCTCGATGGGTCGCGACACCTCCGGCAGCGTCGCGCGGCGACGCTGGAACCACCGGACGATCCGATCCTCCTGCACCGCCAGAGCGGGGACCACGATCATGATCAGGAGCGTGGCGAACAGGATTCCGAATCCGAGGCTCACCGCGGTGGGAGCCAGGAACTGAGCCTGGATGCTCCGCTCGAAGATGAGTGGCGAGATCCCGAGGAAGGTGGTCAGCGACGTCAGGAAGATTGGCCGGAAGCGCTGGCGCGCAGCGTTGAGAAGAGCATCCTCGAGTGCCCGACCGTCTGCCTTTTCGGCGTTCACGAAATCCATGAAGACGAGGGTGTCGTTCACGACGACCCCCGTCAGGCCGATAATTCCGAAGAGGCTGAACAGTCCCACCGGCACGCCGACCAGCGCGTGGCCGATGAGTGCACCGATGATCCCGAAGGGGATGGCCGACATGATCACGAGCGGCTGCACGTAGGAGTTCAGCGGGATCGCCAGAAGCGCGAAGATTCCGAGCAGCGCCAGCAGAAAGCCCCGACCGAGCGACGCAAAGGTGTCGTCCTGCTCGGCTCGTTCACCGCTGAGGCTGAAGGACACGGACGGATGACGGTCACGCAGGGAGGGCAGCACGGTGCGCTCGAGCTGCCGGTTGACCTCGTCCGTAGTGACGATCGTCTCGTCGGCGTCTGCCGTGACGGACACGATGCGCTCACCGTCCCGTCGAGAGATGCTGGTCGGTGTGCTGCCCAGATCCACCGTGGCCACCTGATCGAGCGGAACGCGGGTACCCTGAGGTGTGGAGATCCGGAATGACAGCAGGTCGGCGATCGCGTCACGTTCCGACTGCGGTAGCCGCACGTAGACGGGAACCTCTTCGCCGTCACGCTGCAGGCGCTGAACCTCGGATCCGAAGAAGGCACTGCGAACCTGATTTGCCAGGTCGTCGAGGGTGATGTCCAGGGAGCGAGCTTCGGGCCGAAGGTCGAGCTGGAACTCCTGCTCTCCGAGGTCGTCTGCCGTCAGGATGTCGAACACACCCGCGAACTGAGCGAGCTCGGTCGCGACGTCGTCCGACGCCACGTCGAGCGCGTCCGCGTCGTCGGAGGCGAGCTGGACCGCGATCGCTTCCGCGACACGGAAGAAGTCGGACGTAATCGAGAACGAGCGGACGCCCGTGAGCTCAGGCAGCTCCGCGCGCCAGGCGGCCTCGAACTCCGAGGGTGTGAACATGCTGACCTCGGGGTTGGGCAGCTCGACCGTCAGCGACGCGCGGTTCGACGCGGAGCCCCTGGGCGTGTCGGTCTGTCCTGGTCCGCCGCCGCCGCCGCTTCCACCGACGACGGAGTACAGGTTCTGGATGGGTGCCGGGTGATCCTCCGGGAGCTCGGCCGAGAGGCGTTCGCCGGCACGCAGGACCGAGGCCTCGATGTCCTGGATGACCTCGAGGGTCCGTTCCACCGGCGTGCCCGGCGGCATCTGGAGATTCGCGACGACGGTCTCGCCCTGGATGGAGGGAAGGAACGAGAAGGGCAGGCGGCCGCCGCCGATGAGGCCGAAGCAGATGAAGATCGACGCGACGGCGCCGGACATGATGACGCCCGGATTCGCGATACTGTACCTCACGGCCCGGGTGAGCGGGCCACCGACAAACCGCTGCAGCCCGGCATCGACACGGGCGCGGGCCGCGTTGATCCCCCGCACCACCGGATTTGGTCGGCGTTGTGCGGCGCCATCGTGCGACAGGTGCATCGGCAGGATGAACAGGGCCTCCACGAGGGAGAGGAGGAGCACCATGATGACCACGAGCGGCAGGTCGATCAGGAGCCGGCCCAGCGTTCCTTCGATGAAGAGCAGAGGCGCGAAGGCCACGACCGTCGTCAGCACCGCAAAGACAACGGGGCGGGCAATCCGCAGGGCACCGATTTCGGCCGCTTCGCGGATCGAACGTCCCTTCTCGCGTTCGGCGAAGATGTTCTCACCCATGACGATCGCATCGTCGACCACGATGCCGAGAGCGAGGATGAAGCCGAAGAGAGAGATCGTGTTCATCGTCACGCCGAGGGGCGCGAGCAACGCGAACGCTCCGACGAAGGAGATGCCGATCCCGATCGCCGTCCACGCGGCGAGCTTCAGGTCGAGGAAGAGCGTGAGGGCGATCAGAACGAGGGTGAGGCCCAGGATACCGTTCTTGATCAGAAGCTTGAGGCGGCCGTCCAGGACGACGGACTGATCCTGCCATACGGATGCCGTCACGCCGGCGGGGAGCCGTCCCGAAAACTCGTCCACGTAGGCGTGAACTGCGTCCGCAACCTCGAGGACACTCTCTTCACCGACCCTGTACGCGGTGACGACGACCGCGGGTTCACCGTTGAAGACCGCGGCGAGGTCCGAGTCCGCGAAGCCATCAGTCACCTTGGCGATGTCGCTGAGGCGAACCTCGGTGCCGTCGGTCTGTCCCAGAACGACGATGTCCTGGAAGTCCTCGGCCGTTTCGTTTCGACCCTGCGTCCGGAGGAGAACGCGGCCGTCACGCGTCTCGATCTCGCCACCCGACAGCTCCAGGCTCTCCCGACGCACGATCGTCGCCAGCTGGGCCAGCGAAAGGCCGTACGCGTCGAGAACATCGGACGAGACCTCGATCGACATCTCGTAGTCGCGGGCGCCGGAGATCTGGACGTCGGAGATTGGGGCCATCGCGATCAGATCGTCCCTGGCCTCTTTGGCGAGCGACTTGAGGGCGCGCTCTCCGACGTCACCGGCAACGACGAGCTGGATGACCTGGGATCGGGGCGAGGCGAGGTTGACGATGGGTCGCTCGATCTGGACCGGGAAGGTTCGGATTCGGTCGACGGCGGACTTTACCTCGTCGAGCACCTGCTGCTTGTCGACTCCGCTCCGGAGTTCGGCCGTGACGACCGCGAGATTCTGCGAAGCGGTCGCATTGACCTCTTCGACCTGGTCGATGGACTCGAGCGCGGCCTCGATCGGGATAATGATCGCCTCCTCGACCTCGATCGGAGACGCCCCGGGGTAGGCGACGGAAACGTTGATCAGGTCCGGGGAGAATTCGGGGAAGACCTGTTTCCGGAGGGAGATCGCGCCAAATGCGCCCGCGACCAGGATGAAGAGCATCAGGAGGTTGGCGGTGACCCCGTTGTTGATCATCCACCGAATCGCACCGTTCACTGGCCGCCTCCACCTGCTGCCATGTGTCCGTCGAGGTTCGAGCTGCCTCCAGTCAGGGCGGTTCGGGCGCTCGGATCGTCGAAGCCGTCGATGCGGACCTCCATACCCTCGGTCATGACGGGGAGATCACTGACGACGATCCGGGGGGCAGCGGCCATGTCGGCACCGACGAACACGGTGTCCTGGATTTCCTGGATGACCCGGACCGGACGCGAGACCAGTGTTCCCTCTGCCGTCACCGTCCAGATGGTCGAGCCCTCGCGCAGGGCGGAGCGCGGGACGGCGTAGTGAGCTTCGGCGGCCCGACCGACGATGTCCGCCCGGACATACGATCCGATCAGGAGGGGTGGACGAGCGTCTGATGCGTCGAAGGGTGAGGGGACACGAATCACGACCTCGACGGTGCGAGTCGTCTCATCGAGGGCTCCCGATGCGTGCTCGACGAAGCCCTGCCATTCATGCCAGGTACCGCCGAACTCGGCCCGTACCGTCGCTGCGATCCGAACCTCGTCGCTATCAGTCCACAGGTCGTCGATCAGAGCGGCCTGCCGCGTGCTGAGGGAGATGTCGACCTCGACAGCATCCGTGCCGTAGATCTCGGCGACCGCCTGGCCAGGTGAGATGAACTGTCCGATGTCGACCGTCTCGGAGCGTATCCGGCCGGCGAAGGGGGCGACCACGACGGTGCGGCTCAGACTCAGCGCTGCGTCCGCAAGCTGAGCCTCCGCACGGTACAGCGAAGCCCGGGCTGCCTCGTACTGAGGCTGCTGCCGAGCCAGCTGTGCGGCCAGGCTGGTATCCGCGGGCGCGTCCGACCCGAGCCGCCGGCGCAGCAGCTCGTACTCGCGCTGGGCGATCGCCTGATTCTGCGCCGCGAGTGCGACATCGACCCGCCGTTGCTCGACTTCGGCCCGCGCGATCGAGACCGCGTTGCGGTAGCTCTGGTCGTCGATCTTCAGGAGGGTGTCACCCATGGCGAATGCTCCGCCGCGCACGAGCTGCGGGGAGACCATGACGACGCGTCCACCGACCTCGGCCGAGAGGGTGATTTCCGACGTGGGTCGGACAGTACCGGTCCCCTCCACCACGAGAGGAGCGTTCCTCGGCGCGAGCGTCTCGGTCGTGACCATTGGTGCCATTCGCGGGGTCGCGATCCGCTCCGGAACCGGGCGGCTGATGACGAGGCTGAGCGCGGCCACGATTCCACCACCGAGGATGAGGAAGGGTAGAATCACCCGTCGGAGGGAGCGACGGGGTTTGGCGTTCTGGGGGTGCGTCGTCATCGGAGGTCTCCTTCGGAGTCCTGCTCATCGGCCGGCTCGGAGATCCAATTTCCTCCGAGGGCTCGGTGTACGTTGAGTCGGGCGGTCGCGAGCTCGCGCTCCGCCGAGGCTTGCGTGTCCTGCACGTTCAGCACGGTCCGCAGCGCGTCCAGGTAGCCGACGTAGTCGCCCACACCCTGTTCCACGCGCAGAAGTGCGGCGTCGGCTGACGCCTCTGCGACCGTGAGTTGCTCGTCGAGGACGAGTTTCCGTTCTCGCTGCGCATTGAAGCCCGCGATCGCTGCGTCGACCTCCTGGAAGGCTGTGAGCACGGAGCGCGCATACCGGGCGGCTTCCTGCTCGTACCGAGCCTCCGCCGCTTCCTGATCGGCTTTGAGGCGGCCACCCGAGAAGATGGGGGCGGTGAGCGAGGTCACGAAGTTGGTGAACCACTGGTCGGCTCGGACGATGTCCGAGAGATCGGCGCTCTGGGTACCGGTCGAGCCCGTGAGGTTGATGGACGGGAGTCGGGCGGCCCGGCGCTCCCCGACGCGCTGCCGGGTGGCCTCGAGCCGGAAGGCGGCAGCAACCAGGTCGGGCCGCGCCGCGAGTATGTCTGCCGGAAGTCCGGCCGGGATCGGATCCAGGCTCACCACGGGTAGCTCTTCGCCGGCGATGAGGGCCTCGACTTCCTGGGGATATCGACCGAGGAGCACGGCGAGGCGCCCGCGGGATGCCGTGATCTGGCTGCCGAGCAGAGGTAGCCCCGAACGCGTCGCGTTGAGGTCCTGCTGGATCTGGTAGAGCTCGATCGAGGTGACAACGCCCCGCTGATAACGGTCCTCGGTCAGCTCCAGTCGCTCCGTGAGGATGTCGACGACCTCGGTCAGGATGGCCTCACGCGCAACGAGCTCCCTGAGCTCGAAGTATCCCGCGATCGTCTCCGCGGCCACTGAGATCTCGACGGTCTTCGCGTCGGCGCCGGTGGCCAGGAAATCAGCATACGAGGCCCGACGGCCGCTGTTCAGTCTTCCCCAGAAGTCGAGCTCGTAGGCGGCCCCGATGCTGGCACCGAACGTGGAGAAGGTGAAGCGGGTGGGGCGGTCGGGAAGATTGGGGTCGTTGTCTCCGCCGTCTCCTCCGAAAATGGCCCCGAACTGCCCGGCGTTGGCTGGTTGACTGAAACGCGAGGCGTCCGCGCCCGCGGTAACGGACGGGAAGAGCGGGGATCGCGCGATCCGATACTGAGCGCGCACTTCTTCGATCCGCGCGACCGCTTCCCGGATGTCGAGGTTCGAGTCGAGCGCTGCACCGACGAGCGCGTTCAGGGTGCCATCCTCGAAGGTGCGCCACCACGAGATGACGTCAGCAGACTCCGGGCGCGTTGCCTCCGCGTCCCCAGCGTAGGATCCGGGCATGCGATCGACCGCAGGGACCTCGGCCGGGGACGGCGCGAGGGAGCATGCAGCGGACGAGAGCAGGACAAGTCCGATGCCGAAGCGACCTGCGGGGCGCCCACGGGTTTCGCGGGCGACGAGCGTATTCATCCCAAACCAGATCCATGTACGGTGTTCGTGAATCGAAAAGTAAAACATGAACAATAATTGTACAAGGATCGTGTCCGTACGATTCCGGATGGCGTGATGGGGAGCCAGGGCGGGCTACGCCCCGGCCGGGGGGCGTCCCAGGTCAGCCGTTTCGCGCGTGCCAGGCAGCGAGGACTTCGACTTCGCGCTCGGCCGACAGGCCAGCCCGGAAGTTCTGCTGGCGCTCCACGGGTCTGGCGTAGTGGTACTCGAGGGTCGCGGCCGCGGTGTCGGCAAGGGAACGGAACGTGAGCCCGGCTTCTACCTCCGGCGTGAGGTCGAAGCGCGCGAAACCCTCGTTGCCGTCGACGGGTGGACGCCACACGGGCATTTCCGCGTAGGGGCGGACGCCATGCTCGGCGAGGAAGTCGCGCGGAACCCAGGTAAACGACGTTTCGGTGGTCGTCACGGCACGGATTCCGTAGAGGAGCTCGGCCATCGGGCGTGGTGTTCGGGGCCCCACGCAGTTGAATTCGCCCATGGTCGCGTCCTCCGCCAGCCGCACGGTGAAGTCCGTGAAGTCACGGACGTCGATGATCTGAACGGGATCCGTCCCGTCTCCCGGGGCGAGGACCTCTCCACCACGGTCGATCCGCACGGGCCAGTAGGTGAAGCGATCGGTTTCGTCTCCGGGTCCGATGATCAGACCCGGTCGAAGAATCGTCGTGCGCCCGGGCATGATCCTCTGGGCGATCCGCTCCATCTCGGCCTTTCCGAGACCATACGGAAGCCGTTCCTGATCCCGTGGAATGCCGGCCGTCTCGAAGGTCCACGTAGGGGCCTCCGCCGTCATCGGTACCCGGCTCACGTCCGCGTACGCCGAGCGCGACGAGACGAACATGAACTGATCCACCGAGTCCTTCAGAGCCTCGGCCGCCAGCTCGATCCACAGGCGATTGTTCGTCGCATTGTCGATCACGACGTCCCACTGCCGTCCTCGCAGGGACTCGTAATCTCCGTTGCGGTCCCCGCGAAGCGTCTCGAGATAGGGGAACATGTTCCGGCCGGAGCCGCGATTGAACAGCGTGACGTTGTGGCCACGATCCAGAGCGGAACGCACCTGAAATGGTCCGATGAAGCCGGTTCCACCGAGGATGAGGATATTCAGCCGGCGAGGAGCTTCCTGGACGATGCGGGCGCCCCACCGGTCAGCCGGACGAACCGGATCCGGGCCCGCCGGCGCTCCGGCGAGCGGTTGGGTCCCGATCGCATGGCCGGCCAACGCGCTGCCTGCCGAGATCTTGAGAAAGTCCTTACGGGTCGGGCTCATGGTGATCCTTCGAGGATGCGTCGCGGACGCGACGGGTTCGGGTGCATGAATCGGTGGTACACGAGGGAGGAACGTCGACTCATGGGCAATAGCGGCGAAGGCGGGGCGACCGTGGCCGCCCCGCTCGCCAGGGTCAGGAGCCGGCGCCCGCCGACATCGTGGTCATGATGTCTTCGAACGCGTTCATGAACCGGCCCATCTCCTCTTCGGTGCCGATCGACACCCTGAGGTGATCGAGCATCGGCGGGAAGTCGCGACCGACCGCGACGCCCCGTTGACGGAAGGCCTGGCGGATCGGGGCGACCGTCTGGCGCAGGTTCACCATGAAGAAGTTCGTCTGCGACGGCACGCACTCGTAGCCGAGACTCTCCAGATCGGAGATCGTCTGTTCGCGCAGACGCTTGTTGTGGGCGAGCATGCGGTCCGCTGCGGGCTGGTCTTCCATGGAGGCTACCGCGCCCCACCGAGCGAGCGCGTTCACGCTACCGGTGCTGTACGGCCGCATTTCATCAATCATGTCGGGCGGCGCGATCGCGAAACCGATCCGCATCGCGGCCATGCCATAGATCTTCGAGAAGGTCCGGGCGATCACCACGCGACGGCCTTCACGCACGTATTTCAGTGACTCTTCGTATGCCGGATCCTCGACGAAGTGGTGGTATGCCTCGTCGATCAGGACAGGGATGTCCTCCGGTATGTTGTCGAGGAGGTATGCAATTTCGTCCGCCGTGATCGTCACACCCGTCGGGTTGTTCGGGTTGCAGACATAGACGAAACCCACATCTCGGGCATTCCGGTTCGTTGCGTCGACCATCCGCTCGATGTTCTGCCGGTAGTCGGCCTCGAGCGGGAGGAGGATCGTGTCTGCGTCGATGCCCGTGGCGTGGGAATACACCGATCCGTACGACGGCTCGACCCCGACGACCTTCTTGTCGTGCGCCAGCCAGGTGAGGCCGACCACGTCGAGGATCTCTCCTGATCCTGCTCCCATGAGAACGTGATCCCTGGAGACATCGTGCGCGTCGGCGATACGCTGCTGGACGTTGTTGTCCGGGTAGCCGTAGCGCATCGAGTACTTGAACGCGTAGGTCATCGCCTCGAGCGCCTTATCCGACGGACCGAACGGGTTCTCGTTCGACGAGAGCTTGGCCAGCGCGTCGTACTCGTCGACCTGAGACTGGATCATGCGATGCATCGGTGCACCGCCCGGCAGATACCGGATACCGCGCTCCGCAGCGCGCCGTACTCGGGCCTCGGCCGCTTGAGGCGTGATTCCCATCGTGCCCAGTGCTGCGGCCGCGGTGGCCCCACCGATGAAGTGCCGACGTGAGACGTGATTACTCATGGCGCGTACCCCTCCTGACTGTCCCAGGCCCGCCGGCTCGATCCGATCGGGTCCCGACCGCTCAGAATCCGCGTTGAGCAGCGGATGCGCAACCGGATGAGCAGGGACGTCCTCTACCAGAGAATGACCTGATATCCGTCCTGCTGAAGCACGGTCATCGCGGTCATCGCACTCAACCCGAGCTGGACACCCGGCAGCAGCTGGTCAGCGGAGATGCCAAGCCTGCCCGCTGTCTGGCCGCACAGAATGAGCTGGCCACCTCCTGCGAGTACCTCGGCGATGAGGTCCTTGTTGGGGTTGTCCACCCCGTGGGCCGCGCGATAGTGCTCATCCTGCAGCAGTTCCAGAGCTGCGCCGCCGTGCACCACGCCCGCGACCCGCACATTCTCCTCAGGAACGCCTGCACGGACGTGCATGTTCAGGTAACGCGCCATCGTATTGAGGTTCTGGTTCGGTCGGTCGGGGCTGCCTGCGGGAGCCCTCAGCTCGAAGACCGCCTTGAACTGCCGATCCATCGGGGTCTCGAACGTCGGGTTCGGCACGGCGTAGGTGGGACCGCCTGCGTTCACGACGGGGCCTGTGGCGGCCTGATTCGCCGACGGGGCCGTGGGTGCGGAGGCCCCGCCCGCCGAGGCGCTCGCGGAGGTGGATTCCGGCGAGCATGACCAGGAGGTGGCCGCGAAGACGGCGAGCATGACGAGGGTGAGCGAGCGGGTACGCATAGTGCTATCCGAGATCATGGTGATGGTGGCCGTCGTTCGAGTGGTCGTGATCGTGCCTTCCCTGATGGAAGACAACGTGGACGAGAGATCCGCTGACGAACGCTTGATACAGTTCGGCGCCTGAGCCGTGGACGTTGGCCAGCAGTTCGTGGCCTAGCCCGTAACCGGCCAGCGTCGCGAGGACGATCGACCCGACCCCGGCGGCTGCGGCGGTGGCCCCGAACCGCGGGCGTATCAGCCACCAGACGACGAGGCTTACGGGAATTCGGTGAAGGATGACGGCGGCCGCGAAGGGTGGTTCGACGGGCGCAGCTCCCGGGACGAGTGCGGTTCCCTCGAGAAGGGCATGAAGGACCAGCCCGGACAGGCCGACGACCATGGCCAGATTGTCGGTCTGCTCGGCAAGGACGTGAGACGCTTGCTCGATCAGGGCGGGGAGGAGGAAGCCGACGATGACCGCGAGCACCAGGAAGACGTTCTGATCCTCCCAAGCGTGCGGGAGGACCTGCCATGCCACGAGGAGCGGCACGGCGACATACACGAAATTGTCGACCGCCCGTACCGCGAGCGGACGGTCGTGTAGGGCCCGGTACAGGACGGGTCCGAGAAGCGGCGCGAGGGCCGCCGCGATCAGGTATCCCATGGCGTGCGCTGATGCTCGGGCGCATCGAGAGGATTCACGGTGGGTCGGTGCTCCCGCGACGCGAAGAGGTGGTCGCTCAGCGCACCCCCACCACACCCCGAATCGACTCGATCAGCCGGGGCGAATCCCAGCCGATGCCGTGTCGAAAGACGACTTCCGTGGCGTGGAGATTTCCGGCCGTTTCGAGGTCGGCGTCGATCACCACCAGGTCCGCAACCTTGCCGGCCTCGATCGATCCGACCTCTCCATCGATGCCCAGCACCTTCGCACCGTTGAGACTCATGATCTGAACCACCTCCGTGACCGAAAACCCGGCCTCGAGCAGAAGCTCGTAGTTCCGCTGGTCTCCGTAGCCCGGAGGTGCTGCGCCGTATCCCGTCGGGTCGACGCCGGCTGCCAGCAGTCCGCCGGCATCGACGAACGCGCGCTCGTACTCCATGGCTTTCGCGAAGACCGCGGGGTCGATCGCCCCGCGTCCCGCCCGACGCGCTTCGGCGATCGCTCTCACTTCCTCGGCGATTTCCGGAGCCAGTACGTCGTAGACGCGCTCGTCGATCGGCGGCCGGCCCGCGACGGAGATCTCGTAGACCACGAGGGTCGACGTCATGGCGACATCATGGTCGATCATGTCACGGAACGTCGCCTGGACCTCGGGGCCGTTCACGTCGAGGTCCTCGTATCCGTTCCGGAAGCCGGGCGGGCATTCGTCGGGGCGCTTGTCGGGGTCGTACTCGGAGTTCGCGAAGAGACCGTGCTCCAGGTTGTCGATTCCGAGAGCCACGGCTTCGCGGTATCCCACCGAGCACAGGTGCGCCGTAACCTTCACCCCGTTCGCGTGGGCTTCCTCGATCGCGGCGCCGAGCTCGGCGCGTGAGATCCACGTGTAGGCCTTGAACCACGAAACACCTTCTTCGGCCCAGTACTGCACGACGCGTCGCGCCTGCTCGGGACCCTCGAGACGTGTCATCGTCTGTGGACCCTGCTCACCGGTCAGGTAGGGGCCGGTGGCGAACATCGTTGGACCGATCACTCGACCCGCATCGATCTCGCGCTGCAGGTTCAACTCCGCGTAGGGCTGCTGTGCCCCAGTGGTGCGAATCGTCGTCACACCCGACGCGAGGTACAGACGGGACCCGGAGAAAGAGAGCTGAGCCGCGCGCCCGTTCCCGCCCGTGTAGTAGGAGTGATTGTGCAGACCGACGAGGCCGGGGATCACGGTCTTTCCGGAGAGGTCCACGACGTTTGCGTCGGCGGGGACACGGACGGAGCCGGCTGGGCCCACGGCCGTGATCCGATCTCCTTCGATGAGGATCGTCTGGTTCATCACGGCTGGTGCGCCGGTCCCGTCGATCACCTTGGCGTTCGTCAGCGCGACCGTCCCGTGCGGGATCGCTACGAACTCATCGAAGTTCTGGGCTGCGAGTGGTGCAACACCACCCAACACCACGAGGAGAAGGGCGGAAGCAGAGCGGACCAGGATCGAATTCATTCTCGGATTCCTTCGACGTCGAAGACGAACTTCATGCCGGATTCGAGGTGTTCGGCGATGTGACAGTGCACCATCCACCGGCCGGGGTTGGTAAGCTCGAGCAGGATGTCGGTCGTCGACCCGGCCGGCAACAGCACCGTGTCTTTCCAGACCATGTTTTCGTTGGCGACCCCGTTCTGCTCGAGTACGAGGAAACGCTGTCCGTGAATGTGAAGAGGATGCTGCATCGCGTGGAAGGCGGCACGGTCGTTGGTCACGCGGATCTTCACGACATCGCCCACTCGGAAGCGCCAATCGATCGCGTCATTCTCCGCTCCGGTCACGGGATCCCGCAGGATCCACGAAACCTCCTCCCCACTCGTCGCCCAGTTCATGACGGGCATCGTGCCGGTCCATTCCACCGGGTTGAAGTACACCCAGTCGAGGTTCATCGATTGCTCGATGGCCATCGGGAGGTCGCGAACCTCCAGTGTCATGACGAGTTCGCGGTGCGGCGGTCCGTCGAACAGGTGCCGGTATCGATCGATGTCCGCGACCACGTCGTCGTGCGTTCGAAGCGCGGCGAAGTCGTGGGTGTGGCCCGCTGTGGACGTCGGAGCGCCCGACACCGCGACCCGCCCGAGCACCGACTCTTCGGCGAGGAAGAGTCCCTGCCGGTGATTGATGCCCTGGACGTGATTCGTCAGGGCCCAGGCACCCGCTACGGGAAATTGGACCTCTACCGTGTACCGTTCCGCGGGCGCGATCACCACGCTTTCGACCAGTGACTCCCGCTCGAAGCGACTTACGTCGGAGCCCACGACCTTGATGGTTAGCGGCGTGGCCTCCGGGTCATCGGTGGGTCGGAAGGAGAGGTTGAAGGTGCGGGTGTTCGAGACGTTGGTGAGGTGGAAGCGCACGACGTCTCCGGCCTCGACATCGAGCCCGTACTCGGGCTCGCCGTTCGTGAGGAACACATTCCCGAAGCGTCCCATCAGCATGTAGTTGGCCGATTCGTCGCCGAACGGGACCACGTCGTCGGGACCGAGGAGGAGGTCGTCGAGCATGACCACTTCTTCGCGGTCGACTTCATTGTAGTAGTCGGGTGCGAATGGCTCGACGAGCATGTTGCCGGCGAGGCCGAGCTCTTGTTGAACGTCCTCCCGATGATGCGGGTGGTACCAGTAGATACCGGGGTCAGGGAAGTGAATCTGGTATCGGAACGATTCACCCGGCTGCACGGGGTCCTGTGTCACGCCGGGAACGCCGTCGTAGCGATTGTCGAGACGAAGGCCGTGCCAGTGCACTGCCGTCGGCATCTGCGTGTCGTTCTGGAAGTTCACGAAGATGGTGGCCGCTTCGGTCACCTCGATCAGGGGACCGGGGATCTGACCGTTGAAGGCCATCATGACAAGGTCGTGGTCTCCGACGGTCTTTCGGACGAAACCCGCTTCCAGGTCGAGCGTGCCCCCGTCGGGAAGCCGGACGACGTCTCGAGGCAAAGCCTCGGGTAGGCTGGACGGGTCCGCCGTGGGGCGGAGCGGCGAAACCACGGGCCTCGACGACATGACACCCGGCAGCATGGGCACGCCCTCGTACATCGGGGGCATGGCCCACGTGTCGTGTACGCCCGCCATTTCATCCATGCCGGGCATGCCGGCCGGTCCCCCCATCGACATTCCCTCTTCCGCGGAGGGTGCCAGCGCCATCAGGTCATGCGCCTCCATTCGGCTCGAGGGAGACCGTCCGCGCACGATGAGCGGGCCGGCACGTTCGGTGACATCTGCCGACGCCTCGGCAGTGACCCAGACCAGGTACTTGTTGAATGCCACCTCTCCGAGCTCGTTGCGACCGTTTTCGACCTCTCCGAGTCTCACGACCGGGTCGAGTGCGAGCGGGGTCGCCCATGCGACGTAGGTCGTGTAGGGTCCGAGCGAAGAAGGCTCGGGCAGGCGGGCCAGCCACGCCACGAGTTCGTGACGGTGTCGTCCATCTGGCGTCACGGTGACGCCATAGGGGGACCACGGGCGGCGAAGCTCGATCACACCGGCTGCGTCACCCCCCCGAGTGGTCGAGAAGAGGTCGATGCAGTTGAGGTCGGACGCGGGTCGCGTAGACGAGGAACCGTCACGCTCCGGTGCGGCCGACTGCTCCGAAAACAGAGAGACGCCGGTCGCGGGCGGTCGATCGGCGCACACGTCCGAGACGGCCGGAATCTGGGCGAGCAGACTCGCGGCGGGGCTCAGGGCGAGGAGTGCCGCTGCCGGGATGAGGGGACGAAGACGCATGGGTCACGTTCGCCGCGACCCGAGTCACGGGCAACGGTACGGCGGTCCTCAAGGGTGTCCTCGCGCACATCCACATCCGACTCGTGCAGGTGCTGTGGAATTGACCCGCATGGAGGGAGTGATGTAATTTAGGCGCGCCTAAAAATGCTTGGGGTACACGCCATGGTCGATCCTGCTCTCGCGCTCGCTGTTTTCGGCGCGCTCGTCGTCGTGGTCGCGCTGATTGCGTGGCCGCGGTGGGGTGTGCTCGCGCGGCTCAGTCGCATGGCGCATCTCAGTGAGCGCGTACTGCTCGAGGATGCGCTCAAGCACGTGTATACGTGCGCGAGCATCGGCCGGGAATGCTCTCTGGAGAGCCTGGCTGGGCAGCTGGAGTTGTCGACGGGGAAGGCGGCGGAGCTTCTCGGCACCCTGGCCGACTCCCGGTTGATTACGAACACGCCGGACGGTCCGAAGCTCACGAAGGTCGGTCGCTCCTCCGCCCTTCGACTCGTGCGAACACACCGCCTGTGGGAGAGATACCTCGCCGATCGGACGAGTGTCCCGGCCGGGGAGTGGCACGAAGAGGCCGAGCGGAAAGAGCACACGATGTCGGAGGAGGAGGTCGACGAGCTCGCCGCCCGGCTCGGCCATCCTGCCTGGGACCCTCACGGTGATCCGATTCCCACTGCGGGTGGGGAGCTTCCGCGCCTCGAGCGGAACTCGCTGTCGAGCGCTGAGGTGGGGCGTACCTTCGAGATCGTGCACCTCGAGGATGAACCGCGGATCATCTACGACGCACTCCTCGACGACGGACTCGATCTGGGATCGCGTATCACGATCACGTCCAACGACGATTCCGGCGTCGGGATCCGATCGCGAGGACGTACGTGGCGACTCGACCATGTCGTCGCCGGCAATGTCACGGTGCGCCTCCTCCCCGAGTCGGAGCGCGCCGACGCTCCGGTCACGACTCTGGTCGATCTCGAGCCGGGTCATACAGCCCGTGTGGTGGGCATCTCGCCCGCGTGTCAGGGATCTCAGCGGCGTCGCCTCCTGGATCTCGGTGTCGTGCGTGGGACAGAGATCGACGCCGTGCTCCGCAGTGCGGCCGGGGACCCGATTGCCTACAGCATCCGAGGTGCCCTGATCGCGCTGCGCCGCGAGCAGGCCGAGTGGATCCGTGTCGAGCTCGACGCCCGAGCGCAGACCGAAGACGTCGCCTGATGGTCACGCTCTCCGATCCCTGCGTGTCGTGCGCCCAGCACCGGACGCAGAGCCTTGTTCGCCTGGGGCTGAGCCCGGACCGGTGGGATTATCTCATCGCTCTGGCCGGCAATCCCAACGTCGGAAAGAGTACGGTCTTCAATGAGCTGACGGGACTCCGACAGCACACGGGCAATTGGCCCGGCAAGACCGTCGTTCGCGCCGAGGGTGTGTTCGCGCATGAAGGCAGACGCGTGAAGATCGTCGATCTGCCGGGGACGTACTCGCTTCAGGCCGGAAGCGTTGACGAGGAGGTCGCGCGTGACTTCGTCCTCTTCGGTCGCCCCGACGTCACCGTGGTCGTCGTCGACGCGACCCGCCTCGAGCGAAATCTGAACCTCGTTCTTCAGATCCTCGAGATCACGGACCGAGTCGTCGTCTTTCTGAACCTCATGGATGAGGCTCGCCGACACGGGATCGCGGTCGATGGCGAAAAGTTGGAAGCGGAGCTCGGTGTTCCGGTCGTTCCGGGCAACGCCCGGGCGGGTATCGGTATCCCTGACCTCCTGACGGCGGCGCATGAGGTCGCCACCGGGGCGCGGACGACGACGCCGTACCGGCTCCAGCGGCACGCTCCGGAGATCGAGGGAGCGATCGCCGAGCTGGAACCGGTCATCCACGAAGCGTTTCCGGATGTACCCAACACGCGCTGGGTCTCGCTCCGGCTGCTGAACGCGGACGAAGCGGTTCAGGAGGCGGTTCGTTCCGGAGAGCTGGGGCAGCTGATTCACGACGAGTCCGGGCGCGAGGTCCGAGATACGCCGGAGGCCGACCGGACACGCGTGCTCGAGGCGGCGACCCGACTCCGCTGGGAGCTTCCTCCGGACTTTCACGACATCGTGACCGAGCACGCGTACGCGACCGCGGAGGCGATGGCGTCGCGCGCCCAGAAGCGTGGTCTGGCCAAGGCCGGGTTCGCCTTCGATCGGAAACTCGATGAGCTTCTGACCAGCCGGATCTTCGGATTCCCCCTCATGCTGCTCATCCTCGCTGTCGTCTTCTGGCTCACGATCGAGGGTGCCAACGTCCCGTCGTCGATGCTCGCGACGTTGCTGATCGACATGGGCCACACGTGGCTCAAGGGCGTCTCGATGTCGTTCGGCTTGCCGTGGTGGCTCGACGGCTTCCTTCTCGATGGCGTGTATCTTGCGACTGCGTGGGTCATCAGCGTGATGCTTCCGCCCATGGCGATCTTCTTTCCGCTCTTCACGCTACTCGAGGACTTCGGGTATCTACCCAGAGTCGCCTTCAACCTGGACTCGATGTTCATGAAGGCCGGAGCTCACGGGAAGCAGGCCCTGACGATGTGCATGGGGTTCGGGTGTAATGCGGCCGGGGTCGTGTCTACCCGGGTCATCGACTCTCCGCGGGAGCGTCTGATCGCGATCATCACGAACAACTTCAGTCTCTGTAACGGCCGCTGGCCGACGCAGATTCTCGTCGCCACGATCTTCATCGGCGCGCTCGCGCCCGCTCAGCTAGGAGGCGTCGTGAGCGCCGCCGCCGTCGTCGGGATCGCGCTCTTCGGTATTGCGATGATGTTCGTCTCGTCCTGGATTCTCTCCCGGACCGTGCTTCGGGGAGAGGCGACGAGTTTCAGCCTGGAACTGCCTCCGTATCGGCCGCCGCGAGTCCTTCAGACTCTGTACACGTCGATCATCGATCGCACGCTGATCGTACTATGGCGCGCCGTCATCTTCGCCATCCCGGCCGGTGCGGTGATCTGGCTGATCTCGAACGTCTCGCTGGGAGGCGCCAGCATCGCCGAGCATTCGGTGGATTGGCTGAATCCCGTTGGGCTGCTTCTCGGGCTGAACGGGGTGATCCTGCTGGCCTATGTAGTTGCGATCCCGGCCAACGAGATCGTCATCCCGACGGTTCTCATGCTCACGGTCCTGGTCACACCGGAACTGGCCGACCAGGGCGCCGGGGTCGGCGTGATGTTCGAGGAGGATTCACTCGTGACCACCGAGGCGCTCCTTCGAGCAGGAGGCTGGACGTTGCTGACCGCCGTGAACCTGATGCTCTTCAGCCTCCTTCATAACCCGTGCTCCACGACGATCTATACAATCTTCAAGGAAACGCGAAGTTTCAAATGGACGACGGTTGCCACCGTCATGCCGGTCCTGATGGGTGTTTCGGTGTGTTTTCTGGTGGCTCAGATCTGGAGATTGGTTTCTGGCTGAGTCTGGGTGTCCCCTCGACGGTCGACGCCTGACGCTCGTGGCAGGAACGGGGTAAGGGAGAACAGATGTCCGAACGCCTGCGTTTTGTCATTGTCGACGACGACCCCGGGAGTGCTTCTGCGGCGAAAGCGCTCCTCGAGGGGCGTGGCCATGACGCGTCGATCTTCTTTGACCCCGAAGAGGCATTGGCGTCGATTCCGATCGACCCACCGGACTGCGTCCTCCTCGACATTCTCATGCCGGGCCTCGACGGACTGGAGGTCTGCTCGCGGCTGAAGGAGATGCCGAAGCTTTCCGGAATGAAGGTGGTCATGTGCACCGCGAAGGCGTTCGATTCCGATCGGCGTCGCGCGATCGAGATCGGTGCCGACGGCTACATCGTGAAGCCGATCCGCAAGGACTCCTTCTTCGAGACCCTGGACCGCGTCATGGCGAACGAGCTCGAGTTCACCTTCTGGGGTATCCGCGGTACCGTGCCCCGTCCAGGCCGGGAAACACTGCGATACGGCGGTAACACCTCGTGCGTATCGATGGAATTTCCGCGTGGACAACTCTTCGCGTTCGACGCGGGCAGCGGCCTCAAGGTGCTGGGTGATTCGTTGGTGAAGCGTGGTGAACGCCTCACGGGGAAACTCTTCCTGAGTCACCCGCACTGGGATCACATCAACACGCTGCCGTTCTTCGCTCCGTTTTACGTCCAGGGCAACGAGTGGGAGATCCTCGGCTCGCCGCACGGCTCGGTCACGGTCAAGGATCTGGTCAATGCCCAGATGGATGGAGTTTTCTTTCCGGTGACGACGCGTGAGTTCGGCGCGAAGCTCGAGTTCCGCGATCTGCGTGAAGGCACCTACGAGTTCGACGAGATCAGCGTGAGTACCATGCTACTTGCCCATCCGGGCAATTGCCTCGGATATCGGGTCAGCATGGACGGGCGTTCGGTCTGTTACATCACGGACAATGAGCTTTCCTCGCCCACGTCGGATAACCACACTGTGGAGTACGAGGAGCGCCTGCTCGAATTCGTCCGGGGCACGGATGCGCTGATCATCGACACCAACTATCTCGATGAGGAATACGAGTCGAAGGTCGGTTGGGGGCACTCATCTGTGACCCAGGTCGCGAACTTCGCCCACCGGGCGGAGGTGAAGACGCTCTACCCGTTCCACCACGACTACGCGCACGACGACGACACGATCGACCGGAAGCTCGAACAGATGCAGGAGATCCTGAAGACGTCGGACACGGAAGTCGTTCAGCCGGTCGAGGGAGACTCCTTCCGGCTCTAATTCGATCGCCCGTCCGCGCGAGCTTTTCCCTACGCTCCCGTGGTCGTACTCGAGGAGTCGGGCGGAGTCGTTTTCTCGGCGCTCGTCAGGTGCACATCCAGCTGCGGGAAGGCGATCACGATGCCAGCGCGCTGGAAGTGTGCCCAGATCGCCTTGTTCAGGTCGGAGCGGGTGACTCGGGCGGCCCAGGGATCGTCGATCCACACGGACAGTTCCCAGACCACGGATGAGTCCGCGAACTCCAGGAGCAGGGCCACCGGCTCCTTTGCCGCCATTGCGTTCTTCAAGTCGCCCGCCGCCCGCAGCAGCACCTCTTCGACGCGTGCCATATCCGAGCCGTACGACACGCCAACGCGAGCGCGAATGCGGTGAAGGCTGTCGGCCAGCGTGAGATTCGTGACCGAGGACTGCACGAGGACTGAATTCGGGATGATGATCTGGTCGTCGTCCCGGGTTCGAGCGACGGTGGCCCGGGCGCCCAGCCGCTCCACTACGACCTGTTCTCCGTCGACCTCGAGCACATCGCTCTCGGTGATGGATCGCTCCGCAAGCAGAATGACGCCGGACACGAAGTTCTGGAGCACATTCTGGAGGGCGAATCCGACGGCGACCGCGACGACGGCTCCGGCCGCGAAGAGGGACGCGAGGCTGATCCCGATCGTCTGGGCGGCGACGGCCAGCCCGACGATGACGACGCCGTAGTGCAGCAGGCGAAGGATGGTCGAGATCGTACCGGCCTCCATCCATCCCATGCGTCCCAGCGCTCGACGGGCGACCCGTCGGACGAGGGAGGAGACGACCAGTGACAACAGGACGATCACGGTGAACGTCACGAGTGACGAGACCGTGATCTGGGTGCCGCTTACCTCGAACAGCTGGATCCGAAGAAACTCCGAGAGTGTCATCTCTGGTCGCGTTCCTTGAGTGACCCGACTTCCGACAGGCAGTGCGGGCGATTCCGGCGTGCATTGAGTCGCGCTGTAAATCTGGCTGTTCTGCGCCTGCAACGCACCAGAAGAATCCCAGACGATTCCTGGAGGGAGCGTCTCGTTTACCGCCGGAGCAACAGGCTAGATTTCCTTCAGACTCAAAAGCCTCTCGAGTCGCGGACGCTCTGTCAGTGCCCGCGTCTAGAGCCAACCCTTTCGCCGAAACGCCCAAAGCATGCCGCCCGCCGTGACTCCCATGAAGATGAGGAGCGCCGGATACGCCCATCGGAGGCCGAGTTCGGGCATGTATTGGAAGTTCATGCCGTACAGTCCCGCGAAGAACGACAGTGGGATGAAGATGGTCGCGATAATGGTGAGCACCTTCATGACCTCGTTCATCCGATTGCTGACGCCGGACATGTACATGTCCATCGCCCCGGAAAGCACCTCACGAAGCGACTCGACCGTATCGATGACCTGAACAGCATGATCATGCACATCTCGGAGAAAGACCTCGGTCTCCGACGTGATCAGTGGCATGTCCTCTCGGTACAGTTGTCCGAGTGTCTCGCGCAGAGGCCAGACGGCCCGACGAAGGATCAGCATCTCTCGGCGGAGGTGGTGGATCTTCTCGAGCAGCTCCACAGTGGGCGTTGCGAGAACCTGCTCCTCGAGCTCCTCGATTCGATCGCCTACGGCCTCCAGGATGTGGAAATAACTGTCCACGACGGTGTCGATCAGCGCGTAGGCGAGATAGTCGGAGCCACGCGAGCGAATGCGGCCCTTTCCCTGCCGCAGTCGCTCTCGAACGGGCTCGAATACGTCACCGCGCTGTTCCTGGAAGGAGAACACGAAGGCTTCGCCGATGACGAGGCTGACCTGCTCTGAGATGATCGAATCCGTGTCCTGATCGAACGACAGCATCTTGAGGATCACGAACAAGTGACCGCCGTAATCCTCGGCCTTCGAACGCTGACTGGTGGACAGGATGTCTTCGAGAACGAGCCGATGGATCCCGAACCGCGTACCCACCGACTCGATGACGCCCTCTTCGTGCAGCCCGTCGATGTTCACCCAGCTCATGGTTTGAGCCTGCGCGATGTCGAGGCAGGCTTCGATGTCCTCGTATTGGCCCTCATCGATCGAGTCGGGACTGTACTCGATCAGGCGGATCAGAACGGACTCTGCCTTCCGCACGCCTGTGTGAACCAAGGTTCCGGGGACCGTACCCGGCGGCTTTTGCCGGTGACTGACCATCCGACCAATCAGGCTGGGCAGAGTCCCTTTCCTGCCTTGCCTCCCGTGCGAGTCATTCATTGTGCTCTCCATTGGCGTTTGGCACGGCCTGCCCTGATTCGGGAGGATGTGCTGGATCGGGGGTTGCCGACAGCGTGTCGTCTCACAGCTTTCGCGCTCTGAGAGCCCCGTGTACCTTAGTTGAGAGTCAGTTTCAATCTCGTCTCGACCCGGGTCGGGCCGAGATCAACGGATGGCCGATGCAGCTTCCAGTCATGACAGAACAGGATCAGCGAGAGGACCTGCGCCTCGGGGACGTCCCGATGCTGCAGGAGGTCGAGCTCGTTTCCATTGATCTGCCTGTCGAACTTGCGGAACCCCTGCTGGAGCGTGGCGTCCTGCCCGGTTGCCGGATCTGCCCGGTCCGGTCCTCCCCCGGGGGCGATCCCATCGTGTCGATCGACGGATCTCTGCTCGCGCTTCGGCGTGAAACGGCGGCCTGCCTCTGCGTGAAGCTGCTCTCCTCGCTTCAGGACGCGGACTGAGGCCCAGCCACACATTGGCCGAGCAGGATTTGGTCGCTAGCGGCGGCCCCGCCACGCTAGAGACGCCCTCCGAGACGCCGCTCGTTGCGCTGATCGGTCCTCCCAACTCCGGGAAGACGACGCTCTTCAACCAGCTCACCGGGCTGCGCCAGAAGGTCGCCAATTACCCGGGCGTCACGGTCGAAAAGCACGTGGGCAAAGTGAGTCTCGCCGATGGGCGCACGCTCTCCCTGGTCGATCTCCCGGGGGTGCACGGGTTTTCCGCGCGCACTCTGGACGAGCGTGTGACCCGGGATGTGCTCGAGGGCAAGGTCGATGGCATGCGCTCCCCGGACGCGCTGATCCTCATTGTCGACGTGACGCGTCTCGAGAATCAGCTCATGCTGGTGGAGCCGGTCCTCGAGATGGGGTTGCCGACGCTGCTCGTGCTGAACATGGCGGATGAGCTGGAGGCACGGGGCGGAGCAGTCAACGATCAGGCGCTCGCCACGCGACTCGGCGTGGACACCGTCCGCACGAGCGCGCGCACCGGATCGGGCCTCGATGGTGTCCGTTCCTACCTGGAGGGTGTCGCGGATGGCGGTACGGCGGGCGTGCACGTGGAGCGGGAGCTCTCGAACGTTCCGGCCTCCATCGCGTTGCCCGTGGTCGACGCATTCGCGGCGCGGCGGAATCTGGTCCGTGGCATCGCGCGGGAGGCGGACTTCGTTCCACCGGGTCCGTCGCGGCTGACGGAGCGCCTGGATTCGTTGTTCCTGCATCGCTTCATGGGGCCGCTGATCTTCCTGGCCGTCGTGCTTTTCGTCTTCCAGTCGATCTTCACATGGGCCGTCCCGCTCATGGACGGGATCGACTGGATGGTAGCGACCTCCGGCGAGTGGATCGCCGGTACGCTCCCGGATACGTGGTACCGGTCGCTCCTCGTCGATGGCGTGTGGGCCGGGGTCGGATCGGTGATCATCTTCCTGCCCCAGATCCTGATTCTCTTCCTCTTCCTGGGGATTCTCGAGGACTCGGGGTACATGGCGCGCGCCGCCGTCATCGCGGACCGCGCGATGTATCGCGTCGGCCTCCAGGGTCGTGCCTTTCTGCCGTTGCTGTCCGGGTATGCGTGCGCCGTTCCGGCGATCCTCGCTGCCCGGACCATAGACGACGAACGAGATCGCCTCGCGACGATCTTCGTCACCCCCTTCATGACATGCTCGGCACGCCTTCCCGTGTACGCGCTCCTGATCGCCGCGTTCATCCCGAACCAGCCTGTGCTGGGCCCCTTCATGAACCAGCGGGCCGCCGTTCTTCTTGGCCTCTACGGGCTCGGAATCCTGGCTGCGGTCTTCACGGCGTTTCTCCTCAAACGCACGCTCCTGAAAGCGCAGCCGACATCGTTCTTGATGGAGCTGCCGCCGTACCGCATCCCATCGCCGCGGACCTTGATGCTGCGCCTACTGGACCGCAGCAAGATCTTCCTGCGTCGGGCCGGCCGGATCATCTTCGCGGTCGCGATCGTCCTGTGGACGCTGACCCAGTTCCCGCGTACGGATGCGGGCCCGCCCGACATTGAGCAGAGCGCGCTCGGCACGATCGGGCATGTCATCGAGCCGGTGATCGAACCGCTCGGATTCGACTGGCGAGTCGGGATCGGGATCGTGACGTCGCTGGCGGCACGTGAAGTGATCGTGGGCACGCTGGGGACGATCTACGGAGTGGAGACGGCCGACGAGGAGTCGGTCGCCCTGCAGGAAATCCTCAGGCGTGATCTGGAGCCCGGGGCAGCGATCGGGCTCCTGGTGTTCTTCGCCTTCGCCCTCCAGTGCATGTCGACCGTGGCCGTCATGCGACGCGAGACTGCGGGTTGGAAGTGGCCCTTGATACAGTTCACGTACATGCTGCTCCTCGGGTATGTGGGCGCGTTCATCGCCTTCCGGATCTTCTGACCGAGCGATGCGTCGCTACGGGCCGTTCCGGTTCCACCGCCCTGGCCGGAGGTTGGCCACTCGGTTGAGACACGGGGACGGACAGGGAGCATGATGACGTCGGAGCACACGTTTGAGGCCACCGGGTCCGCGGGGGATGTCTCGGCTGTGCTCGTCCGTCCACCCCAAGCGTTCTGTTTATACGTCTTCGGTCACGGAGCCGGCGCGGGGATGCACCACGCCTTCATGGAGGCGTGTGCCGGTCTTCTCGCGGACCGGGGGGTCGCGACGTTCCGCTACCACTTCCCGTACATGGAAGCCGGACGGAGGGCACCGAATCCTGCGCCGGTGCTGGTAGAGACTGTACGCTCGGCCGTGGCGACCGCAGAGGCTCTGGTCCCCGACCTGCCGCTTCTCGCTGGCGGCAAGTCGATGGGTGGACGCATGACATCCACCGCTGCATCGGGTGGGTCGTTGGTTTCGGTGCGTGGCCTCGGCTTTTTCGGGTTTCCGCTCCATGCGCCGGGCCGCGACTCCTCGGAGCGGGGTGATCATCTCGGGGATGTCGGCCTTCCGATGCTGTTCTTGCAGGGCACGCGCGACAAGCTCGCCAACCTGGAGCTGCTGCGGCCCCTGCTCAGTCGGGTGGAGCCGGCCCCGACCCTCCACGTCGTGGACGGCGCGGATCACGGATTTCACGTACTCAAGCGATCCGGAAGGACGGATGCAGAGGTTCTCGAGGAGCTGTGCGATACGTTCGCCGAGTGGGCTGGAGGAATCCTCTGATTCGATCCGGTTTGGCCCGGTCTACTCAGGCGGTGTAAGCCGCCCTCGCCTCACGGACTGTCGGGGGCCCCGGAGGGTCTCAGCGGGGTACGACCCTCGAGTGTCATCGGAGTTGACCCCCCGGTCATGGGCGGGCATTCTGCCCGTCTGTCCTGATTTGTCTTCGGAGTACCGATCATGAGTTGTCGTGCGTCTGATTTTGCGAGCCGCGCCGCCGTCGTTCTGGCTGGCCTCGCGTTCGTATCCGTTGCCCTGCCCGTCACGCCTGCGGCTATCGAGGCCCAGGAAGAGGTGTCGCAGGTCGAGCGGACCTTCTCCGATCTCAGCTACCGGAATGTCGGTCCGTCGCGGGGAGGACGGGTCACCGCGGTTGCGGGTCACCCGGATCATCCGCTGACCTTCTATATGGGGGCGACGGGTGGTGGTGTCTGGAAGACTGACGACTACGGAACGACGTGGCGACCGATCTCGGATGGCTACTTCGAAACCGGTTCGATCGGGTCCATCAGAGTTGCGCCGTCGGATTCGGACGTGGTCTACGTCGGTACCGGCTCGGATGGCATTCGCTCAAATGTGATCATCGGGCGGGGGCTCTACTACTCCGATGACGCTGGAGCGACGTGGGAGCGGCGCGGCCTCGAAGAGATGGGGCAACTGGGTGCCGTCGAAATCCATCCGGAGAATCCCGATGTGGCCTATGTGGCGGCACTGGGGAACCCGTGGGCGAAGAGCAATGATCGTGGTGTCTACCGCACTCGTGACGCGGGGATGACCTGGGAGCAGGTCCTCTTCACGTCCGACTCCGTCGGCGCGATCGACCTCGAGCTCAACCCGGCGAACCCGGACGAAATCTACGCCGGGATGTGGATGGGGCGCCGTCAGCCGTGGACGATCATCTCGGGCATGGAGGCGTCCGCTCAGGAAGACGGGATCTGGAAGTCGACGGACGGTGGTGACACGTGGGAGTACAAGTCGGATGGACTGCCCGGTGGCTTGATCGGCAAGACGGATCTTTCCGTTTCAGCCGACATGCCGAACCGGGTGTACGCGCTGGTCGAGACGACCGATCCAGACGAAGGTCTGTACCGCTCCGACGACTTCGGTGAGACGTGGGAGCTCGTGAGCAACCAGCGCGGCATCATGAATCGTCCGTTCTACTACACGGGCGTGGTGGCCGACCCGACCGATGCGGACCACGTCTACATCAACAACGAGGGGTACTACGAGTCGACCGACGGCGGCCTGAACTTCGAGCGCCGTCCCACGCCGCACGGCGACAACCACGATACGTGGATCAATCCGGACAATCCGCTGATCCAGATCCAGTCGAACGATGGCGGGGCGAACGTCACGCTCGATGGCGGGCGAACGTGGTCGACGCAGTCCAATCAGCCGACTGCAGAACTGTATCAGGTCGACATCGACGACCAGTTCCCCTACTGGCTGTACGCGGGCCAGCAGGACAACACGACCATCCGGGTCCCGAGCAATCCTCCGGGAACGGGCTCGCAGGGTGGCCACCAGGGGAACTGGGAGGCCGTTGGTGGATGTGAGACCGGGCCTGCCGTGCCGAAGCCCGGTGATCCGACGATCGTGTACTCGAACTGCAAAGGCCGTTTCGGTCGGTACAATCAGGTCACCGGGCAGGAGAAGCAGTATTACGTCGGCTTCCAGAACCTGTACGGTCAGAATCCGGCCAATCTGAACTACCGCTTCCAGCGCGTCGTGCCGATCGAGGTGTCACCGCACGATCCGAGCACGGTGTATCACGGGTCGCAGTTCGTTCACAAGACCACGGACGAGGGTGTGACGTGGGAGCAGATTTCTCCTGACCTCACCGCCTTCCGGCCCGAGCGGCAGATGGTTTCGGGTAGTCCGATCACCCGCGACATCACGGGCGAAGAGCACTACTCGGTGCTGTACGCGATCGAGGAGTCGCCGGTCACGCCCGGCGTGATCTGGTCCGGATCGAACGACGGCTTCGTGCAGGTGACGCGCGACGGAGGCCAGACGTGGACGAATGTCACGCCGCCCGACATGCCTCAGGAGGGGCGCGTTCAGACGATCGATCCGTCACCGCACTCCGCGGGCAAGGCGTACTTCGCCTACTACCGCACACTTCTGGGCGATCTGACGCCGTTCATTTACAAGACGGAAGACTTCGGTGAGACCTGGGAGCTCCTGACGCCCGGCGACAACGGGATTCCCGCCCATCACGCGACCCGCGTGATTCGGGAGGACACGGAGCGTGAGGGACTGCTGTACGCGGGCACCGAGTTCGGGATGTATATCTCGTTCGATGACGGTGAGAGCTGGGAGAAGTTCCAGTTCAATCTGCCGCGCACGCCGATCACCGACATGAAGGTGCACCAGGGTGACCTGGTCATCTCCACCATGGGTCGGGCTTTCTGGATCATGGACAACCTGTCGCCGCTCCGTCAGGCGGATGCGGCGATGGCCGATGGTGGCGCCTACCTCTTCGAGCCGGAGGATGCGTACCGTCTGCGCGGCGGTGGGTTCGGCGGATTCGGTGGCGGTACACCCGACGAGCCCGAGTATTCGCGCAACGGCGCCGAGCTGGACTACATGCTTCCCGCGGCAGCGACGTCCGTGAAGGTCGAGATCCTCGACGCGGCCGGTGACCTCGTTCGGGAATTCGAGAGCAGCGGGCCCGGTGAGCGCACGGAGATGGCGCAGGAGATGCGCGCGCCGTTCCAGCGTCGTATCGGCTCTCCGACGCCGACCACGCACGAAGGGTTGAACCGGTTCGCGTGGGACTTCACCGTACCCGGCCCCAACGGTGCGGCCCGCGGTGGCCCGATGGTGGTTCCCGGAGCATACACGGCGCGCCTGACCGTGAATGGCACCGCCGGGGAGTTCTCTGTCGTCGAGCGCGACTTCGAGGTCATGATGGACCCGCGCGTCGCTGCGGATGGTGTGACCATCGCCGATCTACAGGCGCAGTTCGACCTCGGGATTCAGATCAGAACGGCCATCGAGGATGCCGATGCGACGATCGAGCGTCTGCAAGGTGCGCAGGCGCGCGTGGCCGAAGGCAGCGACGTGGAGTCCGAACTCAAGGAGATCGAGCGGGCTCTTCTCACAGATCGCACGATCACCAGCTATCCGCAGCCGATGCTTCGCGACCAGATGAACTATCTGAACAGCAATTCGCAGCGCGCCGATCAGAGGCCTGCGGCGGACATGTACGAGCGGCTCGACGTGCTCGTGACGGAGTTGGAGCAGCACAAGGAGCGGCTGCAGCGGCTCATCCGGATGGTGACGGACCACTAGGTCACGTCACGCTCACGACGGTAACAGAAACCCGCCGCGGGCATAACGCCCGCGGCGGGTTTTCTCAGCTCGACGACCCCGGCCGCTCGCTGCTCGGAGTCTCGGGTCCTGTTCCGGACGCTAGCGGACCGGGGAACTCGCGGACTGCGTGTGGACGACCTTCCACGCTCCGTCGATCCATCGGAAGAGATAGGTACCGTGCCCGCGATTGTGGATGTCGCGCCCGTCCGCCGTAGTGAGGCGGATTTCGGTATCGACGACCGCCCAGGCGAAGTCACCCTCAAAGTGGGTCTGGACGTTCGAGAAGCCGAGCGTGAGGCCGAGCTCGGCCTCCGGCTCGACGTGGTTCACGACCAGATCTTCGAGCCCGATGTTTTCTCCACCACCCTCGAAGTAACGCGCGCCATCCCAGTCGAGGAAGTGACTGTAGAACGGGGTTCCGTCACCCTGTTCCCATCCGACGCGCACATCCTCGAGAATTGCTTCCAGGAGGGCGGGATCTTGTGCCGCGCCCGGGCCTTCTGCGGCCGGCTCCGGTGCCGATGCGGTACATGCCGTCACGAAGGCGAGCATGGGTAGAACACTTCTTCCTGACATCTTCATGCGTTTCTCCGTTTCGGTTGTGAGGCGTCCCGAGCGCTAGCGGGCAGCGCGGGAGGACCAGTGAATCGCGCGAATCATCCAGCGATCGTTCGTGCGCGCGAGGACCATCAGCTCGGCGCCACGGGAGTTCACCTCTCGTTCCCCCATCTGCCCCTGAGCGGTGTTGGTGGACCACGCCCACGCGACGTCTCCCAGCACCGTCACGCGAATGTCGCTGCGCTCTCTCGGCACGGCGGCTGCGAAGCGCATGTCGCCGGCAAGATGACCACTTCTGTAATGCTCCTTATCCTCGACTCCGCCGCTTTCGAGGATCGTGACGTCCTCAGCGAGGAGAGAAAGGGCCGTCGTCGAGTCACCGCTCACCAGAGCAGCGTGGTAACATCGACGACCTCGGTGACCGCGGCTTCCGCGCTTTGAGCGCGCGCCTGTTCAGCGTCGACGGACATGGCCAGGCTGGATACCGACAGGGTCAGCGCCAAGTGAACCAGTCGGCCTGCGCTTCTGTTTCGCGTTGCTCGAGCATCACGCATAGTGGATCTCCATCCTCTCGCAGGTGAGGTACAGGGCTGGGGTGATGAGCAGGTTACGCGCGGTACCACTCACCATGCCATCCCCCCTCCAGTCGATGCGATCGCGGCGGAGCTGAAGAAGCTCCGGGACGTGCCTGACCGGGCATCGTGTGCTCTACCGGGCGGCGACCGTGAAGTCGAAGGTTTCACGAACCACGTGCCCGTCTTCACTCATACCACGCCAGGACACCGTGTACGTAGCAGGAGGGAGCGTGCCATGGAGGACGACGGAAAAGACGCGACCGTCTTCTTCGTCCTGAACGGCATCCATGACGTGCACGCCAGCGTCTGCAGCTTCCACGACGCGGATCTGGACGGTGCCCTCCTGCGGCACCTGCGTGAACCACAGGCGAACTTCTTCGGGTGATGAGACAGTCGAACCCGCTTCGGGCATCGACTTGCTGAGACCGAAGTGCGGCGCTGCCGACGGTGCCGCGGCCGCGAGGGTCAGGATCAGCGCGGCACTGAGTACAGTGAGGCGAACCTTCGTCATGTTGCTTCTCCAGATGATGCCGGCGGCTTGCCGGCGATGAGTACAGTGGTCAATAGATGAGGCGCACGCCGATGCCGACGCGCAGACCCGATTCGGTTATTGAGCTGAGATCCGGCGTCCCGACACTTTCCTTTTCTCGAACCCAGAGCAGGTCGAGATAGGGGGCGAACTTCCGTCGGATCTCATAGCGGGTACGCAGACCGATCTCCAACTCCGCGATGCCGTTTTCCAGGCCGAGGCGATCGTCGTCCGTCAGGAGCCAGTCCAACTCGCCGCCGAGCGTCAGGACAAGTCGTTGTGTGAGGAAGAGGTCGGTATCGGCCTCGAGGCGAACAGATGGGCGCCCCTCCTGACTGATGAATCCGAACGCACCGACCTCGAACCAGTAGGGGGCCAGACCTGCCACGCCGAACGCGAGGTATCCCTGAGCTGTCGGCTCGATATCCTGTCGGTACCCGATCACGACGTCCCAGAACCGACGGACGTAGTGCCCGTAGAGCACCATGGCCTCGGCGCCCCCGAGTGTGCCGCCCGCCTGCTCGCCTTCCGTGCTCCACCAAAGGCGGTCGAAGTCGGTGCCGATCCAACCGGAGCCGTCCCACCGGTTCAAACGTGATCCTTCCACCCGCGATGCATCCACCTCCAGCTGCGAGAAGTGGAAGACCATGTTGTCCATCTCCTGACCGTGCGCGCTTCCGGTAGCGATTGTCGAGGCAAGTACCACTGTGGCTACCGCGCGAATCGACATCATGGATGCGTCGTCTCGTCAGCGGTGACGGCCGGGGCTACTTCGAACCGGGCGAACATCCCGGTCATCATGTGGAAGAGCAGGTGGCAGTGCAACGCCCACGGGCCGGGATCTTCGTACGTGAGATGAGCCTCGACCGTCTGGTTGGGCGGCACGATCACCGTGTGTTTGCGCGGTGCGAAGGCCGGATGTGCTCCGTTCTGGAGTTCCATGAAGACCCCATGCAGGTGCATCGGGTGCTCCATCATGGTCTCGTTGGTCATCAGGAGGCGCACACGCTCTCCTACCGTCAGTGAGATGGGGTCGGATTCCGAGAGCTTCTTGCCGTTCAGAGTCCAGAAGTAGCGCTCCATGTCACCGGTGAGCCGGATCTCCACGTCTCGCGTCGGTTCGCGCACATCCCGGTTTGGCTCGAGGGCCTGGAGATCCTCGTACTGCAGCCGACGGAGGCCCATCGTATCCTCGCTGTGGCCCATCGCTGCATGGTCCATCTCCATATCCATGCCAGCCATATCGTGGTCGCCGGGCATGTCGGCCATGTCGTGACCGGAGTGGTCCTCCATACCGGGCATGTCGGCCATCGTGCGGACGGGCCGTGGGTCCATCGCGGGAATCTCCCCCTCAGCTCCCTCAGTTTCCGCGAGCGTGCCTCGCGCAAAACCCGATCGATCCATCGACTGTGCGAAGATCGTGTAGACCTCACCGGCAGCCGGCTCGACGATGACGTCGTACGTCTCGGCCACACCGATTCGGAATTCGTCCACGCGAACCGGCTCGACGTCCTGGCCATCGGCCTGAACGACGGTCATGCGAAGGCCGGGGATCTTCACATCGAAGAAGGACATGGCCGCGGCGTTCACGAAGCGAAGCCGAACCCGCTCTCCTGGCGTGAACAACCCTGTCCAGTTCGCGGCCGGTGACGTTCCATTGAGCAGATACGTGTACGTTGCCCCGGTTACGTCCGCGATGTCCGTCGGATCCATTCGCATGTCCCCCCACATCGTGCGATCGCGGATCGTCTCTTCGGCGTTGTCGAACAAGCCCCCGATGAACTGGGGGAGAGTACGCTTCGCGTAGTTGTAGTAGGCCCCGTTCCCCTTGAGGTTACGCAGCATTCCCATGGGATCTTCGTCGGTCCAGTCCGACAGCACGATCGAGTAATCGCGGTCGTACCGAACCGGGTCTTCTCCGGCCGGGTCGATGATCAGCGGGGCGTACATTCCCTCCTGCTCCTGGGTACCCGAGTGGCTGTGGTACCAGTACGAGCCGGCCTGACGCACCGGGAACCGGTACGTGAACGTCTCGCCGGGCGGGATGCCCTCGAAGCTGAACCCGGGTACGCCGTCCTGGTCGAAGGGAAGCAGAAGCCCGTGCCAGTGGATGGAGCTGACCTCATCGAGGTTGTTGGTCACGTGGATGACGGCGTCCTGACCCTCACGAAGCCGGAGCAGCGGCCCCGGGATCGAGCCTCCGATCGTCGGAGCGTCGGCATGTCGGTCGTCGACAGTGAAGCCGCGGCGATCGATGGACAGACTGACCTCGGTGACCGGCCGGTCTGCGGAGTCAGGGCCAGCGATCGATGCGAAGAGCTCGGCCGGGCGGAGCCCGAGGCCGGCACCCAGTGATACACCCGACGCGATCCGAACGAAGTCGCGACGAGGGAGCGAATGGAGTTTTGCCATGGGAATGTGGAGCACGAGTGCTCGATGGGATGACGGAGGCCTCAGGGCGCCCTCGTCGCGCTCCGTGATCGGTGCGTGCGAGGGACTCGAATACGTCGAGGTCTCCTGATGATGTGAGTTTTGCGCCCGACCCGATGGGGCCGGATCAGCGGCTTATGCCGCCGGAACTCAGATCTTCGGAGGTGGGGTCGTCAGCCCGAGAATGATGGCTGCGGGCTCGTCCGCGATGCCCTGCAGCGTCGACGTGCTCAGATCGCCGACTGCGAGTTGGGTGGGCGTATAGCTCGTCCCGACCGCAGGTGCTCCGCAGGCCGCCAATACCATGCAGTCGGCGGTCTGGGAGTCGGGGGCGTGGTGAGACTCCTCAGAGTGCTCGCTCGCCATGTCCGTTGCGTGGGCCATGTCGGCCTCCGCCCCGTGACTCATCGCCATCTCATGCGCGCCGTTCTCATGACTGCCCGTTTCCTCGGCGCACGCGCCCAGGGGCGCCGCGATGGATTGCACGGCGAGAAGGGCAAGAGCCAGGCCAGAGCAGCATGGGGTGCGACGGATCATGCAATAAGAATGAGAAGATTCAAAGGTGGGGCAAGTTGTCTTGCCGTCCCGATGCGGCTCAGGCCGGCGCACCGTGTCGATGGCCTCACGAAACGCCATGTGCGATCATGCGCCGCTCGTAGAGAGCGTTCCACTGTCGTCTGCCGCCCATGAACCCTTCGGAGCCTGTCCGTGAAGGTCATCCTCTTTGGTGCCACCGGTATGCTCGGGTCCGGGACGCTCATCGAATGCATCGAGCATCCAGATGTGGAGCACATTCTCGTCGTCGGACGGCGTTCGTGTGGGCGCGCCGACCACGAGAAAGTAGATGAGATCCTCCATCACGATTTCGAGGACTACTCCGCCATTGTAGAGCAGCTGCGTGGCTACGATGCGTGCTTCTTCTGTCTGGGCGTCTCGGCGGCCGGGATGTCCGAGGCGAAGTACACGCGAATGACGCACTCCCTCACCATGAGTGCGGCGGAAGCGCTGCGGTCCGTAAATCCTCAACTGGCCTTCTGCTACGTGTCGGCGCAGGGGGCTGACTCGACCGAGCAGGGACGGGTCATGTGGGCTCGTGTACGTGGGCGCCTGGAGAACCACCTGATGGCACTCGGAGGCCCGATCTGGATCTTCCGCCCCGGTGTCGTTCAACCGATGAAGGGTGTGCGCTCGGGCACGAAGCTCTACAGCGTCGCGTACACGATCTTCGGTCCGCTGATTCGCCTGCTCCGCACGATTCCCGGCTTTTCCACGTCAACTGACCACTTCGGTCTCGCGCTCATCCGTGTGGCCCGGGATGGGTCGGACGGAAACCATTTCACGACCCGGGATATCGAAGAGTTGGCGGCGGCGGAAATCTCGGAGTTGGGCTAGCGCTCGAGTACCAGCGGCCGGCCGACGAGCTTCTCGGGATCCGCGTCCGCCCTCGGGACGAACTTGTCCATCCAGCCGCCGTCCCAGCTGGCGATGTAGAGGTTGCCCTCCTGATCCACGTCCATCTGGTGTGGACGTGACAGGCCCCCGGCGAACCCGCCCCGCGTCCCGCCGAAGGCGCCCAGGTAGTACTGCAGCTCTCCCTGGGTGTTGTACTTCAACAGGCGGTTCAGTCGCGCAGAGATCACCCAGACGGCCTCGTGCTCGTCGATGAAGACGCCGACCGGATCGGATACATCGGGCCACTCCTCGATGAACTCACCTTCTTCGGTGAAGACCTGGATTCGGTTGTTCGTGCGGTCACCGACGTAGATCCGGTGGTCCCGGTCGATCGCCACGCCGTGGACCAGATCGAATTGCCCGGGGCCGTCGCCGAGCTCGCCGAATTCCATGAGGAACTCGCCCTGGGCGTTATAGCGGACGATGCGCGAGTTCCAGTAGCCGTCCCCCAGCAGGAAATCACCGTTGGGGAAGAATGCCAGTACGGCCGGGTCCCCGTACGTGTACGGTCCGGGGTTCGGGTTCGCTCGCGCGTCGGCACGGGTGCGGGGATGATCAGGGTCGACGAGCTGCATCACCAGTTCACTGCCGTCGTTGGTGAACTTGAGGATCTGCATGTTCACGTCCCGAATCCCGAGGCCGCGTTCGACCACCCAGACGTGGCGCTCGGGATCGTATGGGCTGATGTAGATCTGGTGCGGTTTGTTGAAGAGCGAGTCCCACTGACTCCAGTTTTCCGTGATGTTGCCGTTCCGGTCGACGACAACGAGGTAGTTCGAGCTCCCGACGCGCTCCCGGTTCTGCGCGTCGCGGTCACCCCATATTCCAACGATGATGCGATCCGGAGTGTCTACGGCGACGCCCGAGACCTGCCCCCAGCCCCACACGTCGTCATGATCTGGAGCAGGCCTCCACCAGTTCTCGACCGGTGTGTATTCACCCGTGCGGTCGTCGCCTCCTTTCACGATCGGCCCCTCGGAGGACGGATCGGGGTCGGGGGCGCAGGCCGCGAGCGTGCCGACGACGGCGAGCAGCATGAGGTGTCGGGCCCGATCCGGGATACGCATGGTTCCTCACTCCGGTGATGGTCGATCGTACAGAGGAGTGAGTATACGCTGCGGCTCCGTGAACCCGACAGCGCAGACTCAGCGTGCCCGGACGTGACAGCGTCCGGTCGCCTTACGCTCCGGGGCGCGCCCCGTCCTCGGTGAGGATCTTGTCCAGTGTCGCGACCACCCGCTCGCCGTCCCGCTGATCGAATGTCATCGGTGGCTTGATCTTGATCACGTTGTGCTGTGGCCCGTCGGTACTCAGCAGCACGCCGAGTTCGGCCGCACGGTTGGCGACGTAGCGGGCGACACGTGCACTCGGCGTCTTCGCCGAGCGATCCTCTACGAACTCGATACCGAGAAAGAGGCCTCTGCCACGGACATCACCTACGCTGTCGTGCCGCATGGCCAGGGACGCGAGATTGGCTTTGAGCGTGCCTCCGACCACGGCCGCGTGCTCCTGGAGCCGCTCATTTTCGATGACGTCGAGCACCGCCAGCCCGATCGCGGCCGAGACCGGGTTGCCACCGAACGTGCTGAAGAACTCCATCCCGTTCGCGAACGACTCGGCGATCTCGGGTGTCGTGACCACCGCTCCGATCGGGTGGCCGTTTCCGATCGGCTTCCCGAGCGTCACGATGTCCGGGACGACGCCCGCCGTCTCGAAGCCCCACATGTGACTTCCGACTCGACCGAAGCCGATCTGGACCTCGTCCGCGATACACACCGCGCCGCGTGACCGGGCGATTCGATACGACTCGTCGAGGTACCCCGCCGGTGGCTCGATCTGGCCTCCACACGAGAGAATGCTCTCCGCGAGGAAGGCCGCGGGCTCATGCCCGTTCGAAGTGAGCGACCCGAACGCCTCCCCCACGTGCATCGCGTAACGGGCGGCGCGGTCCATCACCTCGCGTCCGTACAGTCCGCGGTAGTCGTCGGGCAGCGGAGCGGCTCGGACCCAGTCCGGGGCGCCCGCCCCACCTTTACCGGCGTACTTATAGTGACTGACGTCGATCAGGGCCTGCGAGTGCCCGTGGTAGCCGCCCTCGATCGCCACGACACCCTGGCCGCCCGTATGCGCGCGAGCCATACGAAGCGCGAGTTCGTTCGCCTCCGATCCGGAGTTCACGAAGAAGCACACGGAGAGCGGATCCGGGAGGAGGGCTGTGAGCCGCTCAGCGTACTCGAGGACGTGCTCGTGGAGGTACCGCGTGTTGGTGTTCAGCACCCCCATCTGTCGCTGCCCTGCTTCGACGACGGAGCGCCGTTCGTGCCCGACGTGCGCCACGTTGTTCACACAGTCCAGGTAGGCCCGCCCCATCGTGTCGTAGAGGTAGGTGCCAACCCCGCGAACGATGTGGAGTGGGGTCGCATAGGAGACACTGAGGTTGGCGCCGAAGGTATGAGCCCGCCGGTCCGTCAGATCCTCAGGCGGTACGAACGTTGTCGCACCGGGGAGCCGCGTGATGACGTTCGGGTCGGGTGAGAACGAGGCCCAGACGCTCTGCTCACGCGGCAGAGCGACTCCTGGAAACTGCCCCTCGAAGTCGAGAAGGTCTGTCAGGATCTGGAAGTGCAGATGGGGAGGCCAGTCACCGTTCTCGGGGTAGGGGCCGATGCGCGCGATGACGTCGCCGGCCGACACCTCGGCGCCGACTTCGAGCGTCTCGACCGACTCCGCCTCGAGATGACCATACAGCGTCCAGAAAGGCCCAGCGGGCCCATCGTGCTCGAGCATCACCGTCGGGCCGTAGTCCAGCCCCTGGCCGTTGTCGACGACCGAGAACACGCGACCTGCGAGAGGCGCGCGGACCTCGGCCCCCGCCTGATCGAACAAATCGATCCCCGTGTGAATGGTTCGACGTTCTCGTGGATCTCCGGGTCTGCCCTCGAAGATCTCCGTCAGGTAGAACGCGCGCGGCTCCAGGTAGCGACCGATGCCGACCGCGGCTCCCTTGTCCTCCATGTGGCGGAATACGCGACGCGTGAACGCCTCGGTGTCCTCGGTGTCCCGCCCGTTGAGGAGCGGGCTGCCCAGACTGAGATCAAGCACAGTGATCTCATCCTCCGATTCGGGCAGCGTCATGACGGGCTCGACCTTCTGCGCCTTCAGCCAGTCGACCAGCACCGGGCTTTTCGGCGAGGCGGGGTATCCTGCGGCATCGCGCACGACGCCCTCCGCCAACCGAACAGGGATCTGGTGCAGTCGACGAATCATGTCCCAGGCCGGCCGCTCGGAGACCAGCGCGTAGTCGTCGACCTCGCCTGACTGGTGGCGCTTCCATCCGGAGATGCTCACGCTGGCTCCCAACCGGGCCCGGGCAAGCGCGAAGACGACGTCGGCTTCCTCCTCGCTCAGCGGCGTCCGGTCGTGGAATCCGCGAACGATCGCAGCCATCGCCATGAGAGGATCGTCGGTATCGAGAATGGCGTAGGCGATGGCAATGCCGAGATCGAAGACGCGTGGAGCGGAGTGGGCGTCGCCCAGGTCGATGATTCCGGTGATTCGACGAGGCCCGTCGCCGGGGGCGCTCACCAGCACGTTGTAGTCGTTCACGTCTCCGTGAATGACCTGCGATCCGAGCCCGAGGAAGTCGGGTTCGCGAGCGATCCATCCCTCGTGCACAGACCGGATCAGCTCGAGCTGCTCACCCTGGAACAGGTCGAAGCAGCGCTCCATGACCAGGCCGGAGCGGCCGAGCGCGTACTCGAAGTCGATCCGGGCTGGCGGATGGTCGGGGTATGCACCGAGCGCGCTGTCGATGTCGGCCATCCGGCGGCCGAGGTCGTACAGAAGCGGGAGCGAGCGCGGGCGAACGTCGGCGAAGAGACCTCCCTCCAGGTATTCGACCACCCGGATCCGGTGCGTCTGACCGTCCTCCGCGGCGTGCTTCACGATCCACGATCCGTCGTTGGACGGGATTACGTCGGCCGCGAACCCGTCCGTGGCCCGGGCCATGTGCCGCATGAGATCCGCTTCGATCTCCAGGATCTCATCGGTCTCGTCCGGCGTCGACACCTTTGCGACCCGCTTCGTCCCGTCGACCGTGGTGACGAGAAAATTCAGATCCCGGTCTCCGGGGAGCGGCGTCAGCGTACCCTCGATCCCATAGTGCTCACGCAAGGCGGCCAGCAGGGCGTCGGGCGCGAGGTCGGGACGACTGAGGATGTTGATCATGCGGGTCTTCGTGGGAGTCCGGTGCGAGCCCGGCGGTCGATCCTGAGTCAGAAAAGATCGGCCGAATCGCCGCGAATGGGAGGGGCGGTCAAAGTCCGGGCGTCGCGCCAACGATGAGCGTCCATGTCGAGTCACGAACGAACGACGCGCGGGCGCCATACCGGGCAAGCAGTTCTGCCAGGAGTTCGTTGCTGTTGGATCGCACGACGACGCCACCGATTCCGATCGGCACCTGCAGGTGGCCTCCACGGACCGAGTCGGGGACGGCGTCGGCGTCGGCCGGGGGAGTGGCGGCCGGGGCGACAGTCTCCTGCGTTTCGAGCATCTCCAGGAGACGCCATTGGACCGAATACTCTGGACGGGTCAGCGTTGTACGGCCGGGGAATGCGGTTGCCACTTCGGGGGGGAGACCGCCTGGCCCCATCGGCGTCGGCCACTCTCTCGTCGATGCGAAGTATTCTTCCGAGGCCGAACGAAGGGTCTCCACGTCCATGGCGGCATCCTCGACCAGCGTCTGAAAGGAGCGAGCGTTCAGCGTTGGCATCGCGGCTGCGATCAAGAGTGCGACCCCGGCGACGACCATGACGACGTCCGCCGTCGCTGCGCCCTGCCGCCGGACATCTCGTCGCATCATGCGCCCTCTTGCGTCGTGACCCACGTCTGGGCGACCCGCTCAAAGATCGCCGCCGGTGACGCCGAGTCGTACACGACGGCGATCCCGTCTGAAGTGTAGGCGACGAGCTGGTAGAGGCGGTTGCTGGACTTCACGTAGCGGATATCGGGCAGCACGGTGCCGACGTCTTCGAGGCTGCCGGGAAGACGCTGCTCACGAGCCCTGAACGCGTCGACCTGCTGTGCCTGAAGGATCAGCCCCACGATGACACCATAGGTGAGGTCCGATTCCGTCAGTTGCGCGGGTGGATCGGGGACCAGGATCGCCGGTGGTGCTACCGCGACGAGCAGGGCGAGCATCACGAGGCCTGTTGCCGCTGTTCCTTTCCAGGAGCGTTTCCGCCCCACAGCCGTGGGCACACGGAACCGAGCCTCCTGCATTTCGACATGTGCCAGTGCCGCAGCCAGGAGACGATCACGCTCGTCATCCGTGGTCGCCTCACCCAGGTCGAAGACGAGATCGTTCGGGAGTTCGATTAATCCCTGCGCCTGCATCTCCGTCAGTGCGGCTACGGCGTCACGTGACAGCGAGGGCCTCGCGGACGTCACAGACCGCTCGATCGGGTTCGCGTCATGCCCGCGTGGGGTATCCTCATCCCCGCCGAGTTGGACGATGTCGACCTCGTCCTCCTCGGCGTCCTGCCCCAGCTGCTGGTCGATGCCGGCTTCTTCCGCTGCCCGGAATGCCACCGCTTCGGTGATCAAGCGCTCTCGGTCCTCCTGCTCTCCATCGACGGAGAGTCCGGTGGCTCCGTCGACGAGCGAGATCACGTGGGGCTCGTCGTCTTCGTCGATTGTGAGGAGCTCAGGCTCGGTTTCCTCCGGGCCCGCGCCGACGACGTCGGCAGCATCCTTCTCGTCCAGAGCGACCACCCCACTGAGGGCAGCGGCGATGGAGGTCTCGTCCTCATCGTCGATGGCGACGACCGATGCCTCGTCTACCGTTTCGTCGCTCGAGACAGCTCCGTCACCGTCCGCGTTCGGCGCGTCGGTCGACGTTGCGTGGAAGGCGTTTTTCGCCTTCCGCTGCTTCTTCGACCTGGATTTCCTGCGCTTGCGGGCCAACGTCCTCTCCGGAGAAAGAGCCGGTCAGGCCAAGATAGTCGGCCCCGGTATGCACGGGACAGCCAAAATCAGTCGCGTACCAGCTTCCGATACTTGAGGCGGTGGGGCTGCACCGCGTCGTCACCCAGTCGGCGCTTCCGGTCCTCCTCATACTCCTGGTAGTTCCCCTCGAACCACACCACCTGCGAGTCGCCCTCGAAGGCGAGGATGTGCGTGCAGATGCGGTCGAGGAACCATCGATCGTGGGAGATGACGAGGACACACCCGGCATAATCGAGGATCGCGTTCTCGAGGGCGCGCAACGTGTCGACGTCCAAGTCGTTCGTCGGCTCATCGAGAAGCATCACGTTGCCGCCCGTCTTCAGCAGCTTCGCGAGATGCAGTCGGTTCCGCTCGCCACCGGACAGCACGCCGACCTTCTTCTGCTGGTCTGCTCCGCGAAAGTTGAACCACGACAGGTAGGCCCGGGGATTCACCTCTGCGCGCCCGAAATTCAGGACGTCCGCGCCTCCGCTCACCTCCTCGAAGACCGTCTTATTTCCGTCGAGCTCCTCCCGCGACTGATCGACGTACGCGAGCTGCACCGTCTGCCCTGTCTCGAGGGCGCCCGAGTCCGGCGATTCGTCGCCGACGATCATTCGGAAGAGTGTCGTCTTGCCCGCGCCGTTCCCGCCGATGATCCCGACGACGGCGCCGGGGGGGATGTCGAAGCTCAGATCGTCGATCAGGAGTTGCTCGCCGAAGCCTTTGGTGAGCCCGTCGGCCTTGATCACGACGCCTCCAAGGCGCGGGCCTTTGGGAATGAGGATCTCGGCCGTCCGAACCTGCTCGCGCTCATCCGCTGCGAGAAGCTCTTCGTATGCGTTGATCCGGGCCTTCCCCTTGGCCTGTCGGGCTCGGGGGGACATGCGAATCCAGTCCAACTCGCGCTCGAGTGTCTTCTGCCGCGCGGACTCCGACTTCTCTTCCTGGCGGAGTCGCTCCTGCTTCTGTTCGAGCCAGGAGGAGTAGTTGCCCTTCCATGGGATCCCCTGTCCGCGGTCGAGCTCGAGGATCCACTCAGCGACGTTGTCCAGGAAGTAGCGGTCGTGCGTGATCGCCACGATCGTGCCCGGAAATTCGGCGAGATGGTGCTCCAGCCAGGCCACCGACTCGGCGTCGAGGTGGTTGGTGGGCTCGTCGAGCAGAAGCATGTCGGGCTGCTCGAGGAGGACGCGGCACAGCGCAACCCGTCGCCGCTCGCCGCCGGAGAGGGTGGTGACGTCGGAATCGCCGGGCGGAAGCCGCAGCGCATCCATGGCGATCTCGATCTTTCGGTCGAGGTCCCACGCGTTGGAGGCGTCGATGCGATCCTGCAACTTCGCCTGCTCGTCGATCAGGGCGTTCATCTCCTCATCGGTCGAGACCTCACCGAAGGCCATGCTGACCTCCTCGAAACGCTTGAGGAGGTTGCGCGTGTCGGCGACGGCGAGCTCCACGTTGCCGCGCACATCGAGCGAGGCGTCGAGCTCGGGCTCCTGGGCCAGGTAACCGATCTTCGTGCCCTTGGCCGCCCAAGCCTCTCCGAGAAAGTCCGTGTCGAGCCCGGCCATGATCTTCAGCAACGAACTCTTTCCTGATCCGTTCGAGCCGACGACGCCGATCTTGGCCCCGGGATAGAACGACAGGCTGATGTTCTTGAGGATCTCCCGCTTCGGGGGGACGATCTTCGAGAGCCGGTGCATATGGTAGATGAACTGCGGTCCGGACATCGTGCTCATGAGGTGGGGGACGCGGATCGACGGCGGAAAGCTAACCGCTCTCTTGCCGGGAGTGAGCGGCGTCAGACGTCAGGCACTGCCGCGACGAGTCGTGCGTCGCTGCACCCGGGGTACCGATACTCGGCTCCGAGGAGCCGGGGTGGTCAGCTCCCGCCCGGACCGGTGCCTCTGCGAGCGAGCGACCGGTAGTACTCCTCGACCAGCCGGCGGTAGCCGTCGGGCACCTCGTCCGCCCCGCTCAACGTGGCACGGCGCTCGGCCTCGCCTTCCACTTCACGTCGCAGGGTGAACTCCAGCCGTTTGAGCTGGTCGACCATGTCCTCGCTGAGGTCGGCGAGGCGGTCCGGGTCACCGTAAACCTCATCGGCCTGGAGTTCCTGGAAGGACTGGATCAGCTCTCTCAGTTCGTCCGCCGGACGGCCGGCGTTCTGGAGGTCCTCGCGCAGCTCCATTAGCTGTTCTTCACGCTGTCGGAACTCACTCTGGAATTGGCGGATCTCGTCGGCCGAGAACTCGCGAGGTGTGCCGCGTGTCGCGCCGCCGAACGGGGAGCCGACGGATCGGTCACCGACCCAGCCGTCGTTGCCACCACCTCCGCCGAGGCGGTCGGCGTTGCCTCCTCGGCCCTGTTGCCCACCCTGGCCCTGCTGGCCCTGCTGGCCCTGCTGGCCCTGCTGGCCCTGCTGGCCCTGCTGGCCCTGCTGGCCCTGCTGACCACCCTGCTGGCCCT
>Ga0181594_10000030_pt1 | contig 101964 bp, 100 predicted proteins | sample 071ome_18_FD_145603 | JGI IMG/M metagenome (GOLD analysis project Ga0181594, IMG submission 145603) | Coastal salt marsh microbial communities from the Groves Creek Marsh, Skidaway Island, Georgia - 071413BT metaG (spades assembly) | ecosystem: Environmental > Aquatic > Marine > Intertidal...
TCACACACACGAGCCCGGTCGTCGAACATGACCCGCCTGATGCCATCGAAACGGGGCCGTCTGATGCTTGGGTGACGGGTGTCGATTGGGGGTGCGCGACTGCCCGGTAGCCCGTGATTGGGCCGGCCCCGTCTTGGAATGGTTCGGCCCAGGACACGGTGACGGTGCCGTCAACGTTCGGGATCGCTACGGGCCATGGCGGCACCTGACCAGGCACCCGCGGACCCGACGCCGTCGGCGTGGTGGTTGTCGTCGCTGAGGTGGATCCGGCGGAATTCATTTTGACAATGAAGGCGTCGCCGCTGCCTGCCGAGGTGAGGTTCTCCGTTCCCGAACCGGGATCGAAGTCGACCGTCTCGACGAAGTAGCCGGCGGCATACACGTTGTTTGAGCCGTCGATCGCGATCGAGTAGCCCACCTCGTAATTGTTCGGGCACATCATGTCCATTGGGTCGCACCCAGCGTCTGTTCCGACGAATGACTTCGCCCACACAAACTCACCAGACGAGCTCAACTTCGATACGAAAACGTCGTTGTCACCACTTCCGCCGGCGGAAGAGAGATTTTCAGTGCCGGATCCGGGATCGAAATCTGCGGTCCCATCGAAGTTGCCGGTGGTGTAGACGTTGCCGGAACCGTCCACATCGATTGACCTGCCGTAGGCGGCGTTGCTTCCTCCGAGCGATTTTGCCCACAGGAGTGCGCCGGACGAGTTCAACTTCAAGACGAATACGTCAGGGTTACCGGTTGCGGTCATGTTCGCTGTGCCAGCGCCCGGATCGAAGTCAACTGTTCCGTTGTAGTAGCCGGTGGCGTACACGTTCCCGGAACTGTCGGTTGCGAGCGCTTCGCCAGTCTCAGAGGCATATCCGTAGCTAGCACCGGTGAAACCAGCACTCCACGTGTACGTGCCGTTCGAGTCGAGTTTTACGATGAAGAAATCGCCGTTGGACGGGGAGAAGTTCGCGGTACCTGCCCCTGGGTCGAGATCGATGGTGCCTCGTGTGTTTCCGAAGAGCAGGACGTTGTCAGAACTATCGACCGCAATTGAGCTGGCCTGGTCGTAACCCGTTGAGCCGAACTGGGCTACCGATACGAAATCGCCGTCGGCATTCAACTTCAGCAGGTAGATGTCGTCACTGCCGGCAGCCGTTTTGTTTTGGGTGCCGGCTCCTGGGTCGAAGTCTGCGGTCGACCGGAAGTACCCATTGACGTAGACGTTCCCTGCGCTGTCGACAGCGACTCCTCGGGCGACGTCTGTCTGGGCGCCGCCGAAACTCTTCGCCCAGACGAAATCTCCGTTCGAGTCGAGCTTCACGACGAAGCCGTCCTCACCGCCGTTTGACGTCAGATTCTGCGTTCCTTTTCCAGGATCGAAGTCGGCGGTGCCCCTGAAGCGCCCGGCGACGTATACGTTGCCAGAACTATCGAGCGCTACCGAGTGCCCCTTGGCTTGAGAAGCCCCGCCCATCTGGCGCGCCCACGCGAGCTCACCCGATGAGTCCAACTTCGTCACGTAAATGTCCGTGTAGCCCCCGGACGTGAGATTCGTCGTTCCGCTGCCTGGTTCGAAGTCGGCGGTGCCCTCGAACGATCCGGTAGCGACTACGTTCCCAGAGCTGTCGGCGGCGACGGAATCGAGGTAATCCCACGACGTACCGCCGAACACGGCAACCTGATTGTCGTCACTTGACCAGGCGCTGCCTTGGTCACCACGGCTGAGGATCGTTACTCCGACGATTGACGCTGCAACCGCGAACACAATCCACGGTGAGCGCATCCGTCGACCGTAGGTGGTCCCCCGCTCTCGATGGTGGACCCCGACTCCGCAATGTAAACAACGCCAGAGCGGTCGAGTGCCGGAAAGCCGTGGCGGTCAGCTACCCGTAATTCTTCTAACAGTTGGGGCTAATTCTCCTAAGACCCCGTGGCGGAGAGGGTGGGATTCGAACCCACGGAAGGTTGCCCTTCACACGCTTTCCAAGCGTGCCGATTCGGCCGCTCTCGCACCTCTCCCGATGAAGAGCCCACGCTATCGGCGGGTAGCCTCGGAGACGTCGAATCATCGGCCGGTCCCCGGCGGGTGAGGTGGCGGTCGGGTCCTGTGCGACGGGCACCCGTGAACCAGGTCAGGCCCGGAAGGGAGCAGCCTTCAGCGGCATTGTTCGTGCGCCGCAGATCGCCTGGCCGTCACCTCAGCCGTCGGGGACTCGTGTTCCCGGCCGTCGATCGGATGTCAGCCGCGGAACGGGCGGAGACCATCGGCGGGCACCGTCCCCAAGCGGCCGGCCTGGAAGTCGTCGAAGGCCTGTTGGAGCTCGTCGCGGGTGTTCATGACGAACGGCCCGTACTGGGCGACCGGCTCACGGATCGGCTGGCCGCCGAGGAGGTAGAGCTCGAGGGCCGAGGTGCCCGCGGTGAAGGTGAACGAGTCACCGGAGTCGAAGACCACGAGGTTGCCGGTTGACACCGGATGCGCGTCGGGTCCGGCCGTGCCGTCACCAGCCAGCACATAACCGAGGGCGTTGTAGGCCGGGTTCCACGGGAGCGTCATGCGTTCGCCGGGTTGCACCGTGGCGTGGGCGACGGTGATCGGTGTCTGGGTGCCGCCCGGGCCCGAATGTCCGTCTATCTCGCCGGCGATCAGCCGCACCAGTGACCCGGCGTCGGCGGTGGCGAGGAGGCTGACCAAGTTGGGTTCGAGGTTCTGGTAGCGGGGCTCGATCATCTTCGAGCGGGCCGGGAGGTTCACCCAGAGTTGCAGGCCGTGGAATAGGCCTCCCTTGACGACGAGCGCCTCAGGTGGTGTCTCGATGTGGAGGATGCCGCTACCGGCCGTCATCCACTGGGTGGCGCCGTTGGCGATGGTGCCACCCCCACCGTGGGAGTCCTGATGGAGGAAGGTGCCGTCGATGATGTAGGTGACCGTCTCGAAACCGCGGTGCGGATGCCAGTCGGTACCGCGCGGCTCGTAGGGGGCGTAGTCGACCTCACCCATCTGGTCCATGTGGATGAACGGGTCGAGGTCAGCGGTGGGGACACCCCAGAAGGCGCGACGGACGGGGAAGCCCTCACCCTCGTGACCCTGCGGGGCCATGGTGATCGACTTGACTGAGCGCTCCGAGGCGCCGAGGGCACGAGGATCGATGATGCGGGGGAGGGTCAGGGTGTCGGCGGTGACGGCGGGCATGGGAACTCCAACTCGTAGTCCTGGCGTGGGAAGTATTTGCGGACGCAAACAACAACCGACCGAGGTGGTCGAGTATTCCTGACCGGCGAGCCATACGCGGAGATCGGCAAGACTGCAGCTATGCGCGTCCACCTCGTCGACGGGACCTACGAACTGTTCCGTCAGCACTTCGGGGCGACGGCCGGGGGCACGCGAATCCCCGGCGAGTTCGATGCCACGGTGGGCACGCTCGCCTCGACCATCCAACTGCTCGCCGACGGCGCCACCCACATCGGTGTCGCCACCGACTCGGTGATCGAGAGCTTCCGTAACGACCTGTTCCCCGGATACAAGACCGGGGAGGGCATGCCGCCGGAACTGACCGCGCAGATCCCCGTGCTCGAGGAGGCGTTGCGCGACCTCGGCGTGACCGTCTGGGCGATGGAACGGTGGGAGGCCGATGACGCGCTCGCGTCAGCCGCCCTGGCCGCATCGGCCGACCCGAGGGTCGAGCAGGTGCTGATCGTGACCCCCGACAAGGACCTCGGACAGTGCGTCACCGGTGACCGAGTCGTGCAATACGACCGGCGCAAACGCGAGATCGTGAACGAGGCAGCGGTACGGGACAAGTTCGGTGTCGGTCCGGAGAGCATCGCCGACTATCTCGCTCTCGTCGGAGACACCGCCGACGGCATTCCCGGGCTGCCCGGATGGGGAGCGAAGAGCACATCGGCGGTGCTGTCGCGATACGGACATCTCGAGGAGATCCCCGACGAGGCCTCACTCTGGGAGGTCGACGGTCTGCGGGGCGCGGCGAAACTTGCCGGCACCCTCGCCGAACGTCGCGAGGATGCGATGCTGTTCCGGACGTTGGCGACCGTCGCACTCGACGTGCCGGTCGGAGTGGTCGACGACTGGCAGTGGCTCGGACCGACCGAGGCGTTCACCGCGACCTGTGAGCGGCTCGGCTCCGGGGCCCTCGTGGCGCGAGCCCAACGCGCCGCGGGCATCTGACCCCGCGCATGGCGGTGCCCGGTCCGAAGACCGGGCACCAGAGCGTGAACGGGTTGGTTCTGATCAGGCGGCTGAGGCGACCACCGTGTAGGGGAAGTACCCCTCGACACCGTCCGGCAGGTAGACCGTGAAGCCGACCTGGTTGGACTGGTAGCCGACGAACTCAGTGAGGGTCACCGCGCCGGAGCACTCCTGCGGGCTGGCACCCGACCGCGGGTTGTAGCCGTCGCGGACCGCACCCTGGTGCACCCAGATACCGCCCTCGGGGCAGACGATCTGGATGATCATGGTCGCCGACTGGGTGACCGAGTCGAAGAAGTCCTTCGAGGCGGTGATCGACCAGCGGTCGCCGCGGTCGCCGATGCCGTCGCGGTAGGAGACGGCCTCGAAACCGGTCGCGGCCTGGTCGGGCTCGACGGTCAGACGGTGCTGGTCGTTCGAGGTTGCGGCGTCACCGCCGTCGTCGGCGGCCACCGGCTCGGCGAGGACCTGCTCCTCCTCGGCGACCTCGGTCTCCTCGACCTCGTCGTAGTCGTCCATCATCCCGTCATCGGCCATGTCGTCGTTACCCATCTCGGTCTCGACCATCTCGGCGCCGTCGTTCTCCTCGGCGGTGTACTCGTCGGCGGGGGCCTCGGCGTACTCCTCGGCCGGCATCTCGGCATCGGGCTGAGCGACCGGCTGCTCGGCCGGCGACTCGGCCACGGCGACCGAACCCTGATCGCTGGTCGAGTTGTCGCCGCTCGAGCGATCGCTGTCGGACTGCTCGGTGGTGACCTGAGCGTCATCGGCTTGCTCTTCAACGTCGGACGACCCGGCAACCGCGGACGACGTCTCGTGATCGGTGTTGTCGCTCTCCTCGGCGCTGTCGGTCGACTCGAGCAGCACGAGGGTGTCGCTGTCGGTCAGGGACTCAGTGGTGTCGCTGCCGCCACAGGCGGTCATCGACATGGTCAGGGCCGCGAGACCGAGGACGGCGAGGCGGCTGGTGGTGCGGGTGGACTTGATCATGGGTTTCTCCCTTGTTCGGGTGTCGCGTTGTTGCGGCACGTCGTCCAAGAGCACCCCCACGGGAACATCTCGCATTTCTCGGAGGAAATTTCCGATCACTCACGATCGGACGGCACGCCGAACCCGCTGAACCACCGGAAAACGGCGAACGGTCCGGCCGGAGCCGGACCGAACTGGTCGGGGTGAGAGGATTCGAACCTCCGACCTCCACGTCCCGAACGTGGCGCGCTAACCAAGCTGCGCTACACCCCGTAGCGGCCTCCGATGCTATCCGGCGGGAACCGAATCGCCCTCGGGCGCCGCAGCCGTCTCCGACTCGTCGACCCCCTCGGCATCATCGGTGACCTCGGCGTCATCTCCCGCCTCGGGAGCCTCGCTCGGGACGCCCTCGGTGAAGGTCCCGCCGGCTGCCACCGCGTCGACAGCACGACGCAGACGGAGCGCGTCGAGCGGCTTCACCAGCCAGGCCTCGGCATCGGAACGCTGAGCGAGATAGAGATCGGCGACCCGGTCGAGCAGCATGACGACCCGCACGTGGGGGAGCGCCCCGGCGGACTCATCGAGACGGAGCGCCTTCACCACGGCCATCGCACCCATCGAACCGATCTGCATGTCGACGATCACCACATCAGGTGAACGCTCAGCCACGAGGCGAGACACCAAACGCCCATCTCGGCACACGGTGAACGAGGTGTCGGGACCTCCGAGCGCCGCGGAGACCTCATCGACGATCCAGTCGGCATCGGTGGCGAGAAGGATGTGCACGGCGGCGACACTACCGGCCGTCGGCGTTACCGTGTCAGTTCGATCCGCTCCCCGGACCCATCCCCCCACATCGACCGATATCGACCGGAGACCCCGTGCGCACCACCCTCAAGGCAGTCATCCTCGGCCTCGTCACCATCGCGGCCGTCGCCCTCGCCGTCACCCCGGCCGCCGCCCAGGACGACCCACAGTCCGATGGGGCCTCCGTCGCCCCCGTCGACGTCCTCCAGGTCGACGGATTCATCGACCCCGTCGTCGCCTCGGAGATCAGCGACGCCGTGACCGACCTCGCCACCAACGGAAGCCAAGCCCTCGTCCTGCAGGTCAACAGCCGAGGGGTCGTCATCGACGACGAGGAGTTCACCGAACTCCTCGCGACCATCGCCGACGCCCCCCGACCGGTCGCCGTCTGGGTCGGCCCGACCGGCGCCCGACTCCTCGGAGGTGCCGTCCACCTGCTGTCGGTCGCCGACGTCTCCGGAATGGCTCCCGGAGCCGAGGTCGGCTACTTCGACACCTCCATCGACAACCCGATCGTCGCGACCGACCCCGCGGCCGTCGCGGCCCTCGAATCCCTGATCGGCCGATCCGTCGGACTCTCCGACGCCCGAGCGCTCGGCGTGTTCCGCCAACGCATCTCCGACGAGGGCATCGCGACGATCGCCAACATGCTCGACGCCCTCGACGGCTACGAGGGTGACGGCATCGTGCTCGAGACCACCGAGGAGCAGATCACCGACGACGGAACCGTCCAGCGCACCACCACCGCCGTGCCACGGTTCTCCAAGCCCGGCCTCATCGACCAGCTCTTCCACACGGTCGCCAGCCCGCCCGTTGCCTACCTCCTGCTCCTCGTCGGACTCGGGCTCCTCCTGTTCGAGTTCTTCACCGCCGGTGTCGGTGTCGCCGCCGTGGTCGGCATCGTCAGCACCCTGCTGTCGGCGTACGGACTCGACGTGCTGCCCGCCCGCGGCTGGGCCGTGGCTCTGCTCGTCGCCGCGACTGTCGCCTTCGCCATCGACGTGCAGGTCGGACTGCCTCGGGTGTGGACCGGCATCGGCATCACCTCCACCATCGTCGGCAGCCTCTGGCTCTTCGAACCGCTGCCCGGCACCTCGTTGCGCCCCTCCTGGCTCACCCTCATCGCCGGCATCGGCGGCGTCATGCTCACCTACATCGTCGGCATGCCCTCCATGACCCGCACCCGATTCGCCACCCCGACCATCGGCCGCGACTGGATGATCGGCTCCGAGGGAACCGTGGTGAGCGCCGTCGCCCCCGACGGCATCGTCCGTGTCGGCGACGCCGAATGGCGGGCCCGCACCAACCGCGCCACACCGGTCGAAGCCGGCGACACGATCCGCGTGGTCGCCATCGACGGCATCACCCTCGAGGTCGAACCCCTCGAGGGCGCAGCTCGCGACTACCGGCGCTGACCGCGACCGTCAGTCGTCGAGGCGCGGGCCGGCGATGCGCTGATCCCCGCGCCGGCGAGTCATGGCGCGTCGATCCAACTCGGCGAGCAACGGCAGTGCGAACTTGCGAGTGGTGCCCGTCGCCTCGCGGAACACCGAGACCGTGAACCCGTCCGGAGCGGCTCGGAGTAACTCCCGGGCGACCGTCACCGCCGCATCGATCGCATCGGGATGGAAGGTCACCCCCTCGGAACGCACCAGTGCCCCGGAGCGCACCAGGTCACCGACCGCCCGACGATCACCGTCGGCGACATCCGGCGGCGTCAAGCCCCCCTCGCGCAAATGATCGAGGACCCGCTGCTGATCCGGGTCGACCATGCCCATCCGACGCAACCGGTTCCCCGCCGTCTCCAGACCGTCCCGAGTGGCCGCGACCGCCCGCTCGACATCGGTGAGCGAGGCGAGGTCGACACCGGCCGGGTCCTCGGTGAGCGCATCCAAACGGGCAGCGACCTCGGCGAGACGCTCCTCGGAGAGCAACCAGTCACCGACACGCAACCCGCTGAGCGACTCGGGAAGGGCGTCGACGCCGAGACGCGCCAGCAGGTCGCCCACGGCGATCGCGCCGCGCTCAACCACGAGCCGTCGTGGATCGCCATCGGGTCTCGCCTCTGAGGCCCGCCGGATCGGATCGACATCGAGCACGACTCCACCGGCAACGGTCTCGTCGCGGCCCGACTCGCGCAGCACGAACCGATCACCCGGCAGCAGCGGCAGATCGACCGGCGAGTGGATCCGCGCGAATCCCCCGGCGCCCGGGCCGAGGGCCTCCTGACCGAGCACCCGGATCCTCACCGGCACCGAGCGCGAACCGATGTGCCAGGTGAACGCCCCCCGTCGGGACACCTCATGGGGAAGATCATCAAGCACCACCACCGAGGCGTCGACCGTCGAGGTGTGCCACCAGCGGTCGGGCGCGATCACCGCGTCACCGCGCTCAACCTCGTCGCGGTCGATCCCCGACAGCGCGATGGCCACCCGGCCGCCCGGGCCGACCGCGGCCAACTCGCGGCCGTTCGACTGGAGTCCGCGCACCCTCGCCGCCCGCCGTCGAGGACCGACCTCCACCGCGTCATCGACCCGCAACACCCCACCGGTGAGCGTTCCGGTGACGACCGTTCCCGAACCGGTCGCGGTGAAGGCCCTGTCCACCCACAGGCGCGCCCGACCTCGATCGGTCGGAGGAGTCAGACGACCGACGGTGTCGACGAGGGCACGACGGAGATCATCGAGCCCTTCCCCGGTCACCGAGGACACCGGAACCACCGGCGCCCCAGCGAGGAAGGTGCCAGCGATCCTCCCCTCGAGTGAGCCCGCGACACGCTCGCGAACATCGGCCTCGACCAGATCGGCCCGGGTCAACGCGATCACCCCATGGGTGGCGCCGAGCAGGTCGAGGATCCGCAGATGCTCCTCGGTCTGGGCCATCCACCCCTCGTCGGCCGCCACCACGAACAGCACCGCCGACGAGTCGCGATCGAGCGCGCCGACACCGGCGAGCATGTTGTGCACGTAGCGCGCGTGTCCCGGAACATCGACGAACGACAACCCACAACCGTCGATCTCGGTGAAGGCGAAACCAAGCTCGAGGGTCAGCCCGCGTCGGTGCTCCTCGGCCAAACGGTCGGGATCTGTACCGGTCAACGCCCGCACGAGTGACGACTTGCCGTGATCAACATGGCCGGCGGTCACGACGATGCGGTGCGGATCGACCACCGTTGTCACATCCGCACCGGCACTCATCGGAGCGCGGACAGGATCGCCGCCGTCACCAACTCGTCGTCGGCCGGAGCGACCGATCGCAGGTCGATCACCGTGCGGCCCGACTCGACCCTGGCGATCACCGGCACCTCGCAGCGGCGCAGGGCGACCGAGTGGTCACCGTCGAACGACACCCCGACCGACGCGATACCGCGACCGGGCGCCGACCCCGCACCGGGCAACGACTCGACCTCGACCACCGCGACCGCGTCACCACACGAGGCCGCGAGTCGCTCGGCCCGCGACCGGACCGCATCGAGTGGCATCGAGGCCATCGCCCAGAACGCGACGTCGTCAGGGCGTCGATCGAGGAGAGCGGTCACCGTGGTCTGCAAGGCCTCGATGACCAGCGAACCCGGACGCATCGCGCGCATGAGCGGATGCTGGGCGCACTTCGCGACGAGTTCGGCCCGACCGGCGATCACGCCGGCCTGCGGTCCGCCGAGGAGTTTGTCGGTGGAGAACGTGACCAGATCAGCGCCCGCTGCCAACGTCTGACGGGCCGCGGGCTCGTCGGCCAACCAGGCCGGTGGCGCGCCATCGAGCCACGGGGTGTCGGCATCCGCGAGGCCGCTCCCGATGTCGACGGCGACCGGCACGCCGAGGGCGGCGAGCTCGCGCACCTCCGGCCGCTCGGTGAACCCCTCGATGCGGTAGTTCGAGGGATGGACGCTGAGGATGAGCGCGATATCGGCGCCCGGGCGCCCGATCGCGCGCCGGTAGTCATCGGCGCGAGTCCGGTTCGTGGTGCCGACATCAACGAGACGAGCCCCCGACCGCTCGATGACCTCCGGTACGCGGAAGGCACCACCGATCTCGACGGCCTCACCACGACTCACCGCCACCTCGCGCCCGTCGGCGAGCGCCGCTGCCACCAGCATCACGGCTGCCGCGTTGTTGTTGACCACCAGCGCGCTCTCCGCACCGCAGAGCACGCCGAGCAGACGACCGATACCGGTCTGGCGAGAACCGCGTCGACCGGTGCCGAGATCGAGTTCGACGGTCCGCGAACGGACCGACGCCGGAAGCGGGGCGCGACCGAGGTTGGTGTGGAGCAGCACACCGGTCCCGTTGACCACCTCGGTGACGAGGGCGTCAGCGAAACGGTCGATCGACGACTGGATCGTCGGCTCCGACCAGTCGCCAGCGGCGATCGCAGAGCGGGCCAGATCGACCAGGACGGCATGGGGGAGTCGTCCGGCGCGGGGCAGGTCGCGCATCGTGCGCGCCAGTGCATCGACCGAGGGCGGGCGTCCCGTCACCCGTCGGAGCCTACGCTCGTCATGTGAGCGAGTCTCCTGCGGAGCGGCCAGCCGACGATTCGGCGGGGACGGCCAACGACGGCGTCGGCATCGAGATCGTGCGCCTCGACCCCGACCTCCCGCTGCCGACCTATGCCCACGAGGGCGACGCCGGGCTCGACCTCCATGCCCGCGAGGGTGGGACGCTGGCACCCGGCGGCGGCCGTCTGCTGGTGCCGACCGGTATCGCGATCGCCATCCCGCTCGGATACGCCGGGTTCGTGCTGCCGCGCTCGGGCCTCGCGCTCCGCCACGGGATCAGCGTGGTGAACGCCCCCGGACTCATCGACTGCGCCTACCGCGGAGAGATCAAGGTGGTGCTCGTCAACACCGACCCCACCGAGGTCTTCGAGCTCTCACGAGGGGACCGCATCGCGCAACTCGTCATCCAACGGGTGGAACGGGTCGCGTGGACCGAGGTCGACCAACTCGGTGGGGACGACCGCGGCGGCGGCTTCGGCCACTCCGGCCGCTGACGACGGCTCAGCCCTCGGTGATGGTCACCGACGAGATGCGGACCTCCTCGAGCGGAGGTACGCCGTTCGACTCCGGGTTGCCGACCGCGTCGAGGGCCGGAACGGTGTCGTCGAGACCTGCGGTGACCTGACCGAAGAGGCTGTAGTTCGGCGGCAGGGCCGCGCCGCGATCACCCGAGATGATGAAGAACTGGCTGCCGTTCGTGTCGGGACCGCTGTTCGCCATGGCGAGCGAGCCGATCCGGTAGTCGCCGGCAGCCGGGAGCTCGTCCGGGAACCGGTAACCGGGCCCGCCGGTGCCAGTCGCGGTCGGATCGCCGCACTGCACCACGAAGTCGGGGATGATCCGGTGGCAGACGGTGTCATTGAAGTAGCCGTAGCGGGCGAGCGTCACGAAGTTGTTGACCGTCAGCGGGGCGGCATCGGCGTCGAGCTCGACGGTCATCGAACCGAAGTTGGTCTCGATGACGGCCGAGTACGAACCGGCCTCGTCGATGCACATCGGCGGATAGGCGTCGAACTCGCGGCGCTGGGCGGCCGACCCGTCGGTGGGCGGGCAGGCCTCGGCGGTGGACTCCTCGCCGGCGGTCACGGTGCTCACGTCCTCGACCACCTCGGTGGTCGGATCGTCGACACGCTGGTTCGCCTGCTCGGAGTCGTCGGAGAAGGCCCCGCCGATCGCGGCGATCGCCACCACCGCGGCGACGGCCCCAACGACGATCACGCCCCAACGGACGGCCCGGCGTCGCAGGCCGATCAACCGGTCGCGGCGCACCTCGCGCTGCTGACGGGCAGCCCGGTTCGCCTTCTTGCGTTCCCGCTTCTCGGTTCCCACGAGTACGGGAGGTTACCGGCCGACCCGAGGCTGCTCGTCGCCGGCATCCTCATCGAAACCGCTCGACGCGGGGGCGGCGTGCGGGTCGAAATCGTCGCCGACGACGAGTTGACCCTCGACGAGGTGCAGCCAGGTCCCGCCGAGGTTCGGAACCCGATCAGCCGACAGCCCGTGATGTCGGCGGAGGGCCCGGATCACTCCGGAGTGCGACACCACGAGCACGGGAGGCCCACCCGCGGCCGAGCGCAGCAACTCGAGAGCGGTCTCGGAGGTGCGCTGCACCACCTCCTCAACCGGCTCGAATCCGGGCGGGCGGCGGTGCTCCTCGAGGAAACCGGGCCAGTCGCGACGGATCTCATCGGGCGTCAGGCCCTGCCATTCACCGGCGTGCGCCTCCCGCCAGCGGTCGTCGACCAAGGGCGCATCGAGATCGAGATGAGCGGCGATGATCCTCGCGGTCTCCGCGGCCCGTGAGAGCTGGCTCGACACGACCCCGGCGAAACGGAGGTCGGCGTCGATGAGCGCGATCGCCGCGCGCCGCGCCTGCTCGCGACCGAGATCGCTCAGATCGATGTCGGCGCTGCCCTGCCACTTCGCGCGAGCGTTCCACAGGCTCTGACCGTGACGGAGCACGAGGAGGGAGGCCTCGCTCGAGTCAATGTCCACCACCGGATCCACGCGCGGTGAGGGTAGCGGCGGTCGCCCGAGGGGATCCGGGTCGATGGGTACGATGTCGTCGTGCCGGTGCTCAGACTGTTCGCAGCCGCCCGGGAGGCGGCCGGAACCGGTCATGACACCGTGGAGGCCGGCGATGTCGCCTCGGTGCTCGCCGAGGCCGTGAACCGCTACGGCCAACGATTCGCCGAGGTGCTGCCGACATGCCGTATCTGGGTGAACGGCGATCCCGCCGAGTCGGGCGACCCGGTGGGCACCGACGACGAGATCGCGGTGCTGCCACCCGTCTCCGGAGGCGCCCAATGAGCGACACCGGGCCGATCAATCCGGGGTCGCTCAGCCTCGCCGATCTGCGGGCGGAGCGCTCTGCGCTCCAGGACGCCGACGACGTCGTGTCGTATGTGCGCCGCGCCGCGCAGGCCCGACTCGATCTCGCCCGGGCCGAGGCGGCCCGTCGGGTGCTCGCCGCCCAGGGTGTCGTCGAGGCCGTCGACCCCGACATCTCCGGCGAGCTGCGTCGGGTGCTCTCCAACCAGCTCCGTCCCCGAACCACGTCGACCGGCGCCCCCCGGCCTCCGCGCGAGGAACGCTTCGACATGGGTGACGACGAGCGAGCCCTCGAACTGGACCGCATCTGCGCCGACAACGGTTTCTCGCGACTCGGTGGTCTCACCGATGACGAGTTGTCGGCCCTCGTGGCTGCTCTCGAGAGCTTCGAGCGTGCCATCTCCGACGATCGCCGCCAGCGGTTCGAGCGGATCGACGCGCTGAGCGCTGAGCTCGCGCGGCGCTACCGCGACGGGGAGGTCGACGTCGACTCGCTCTTCGCCGACGGGAATGGAAACGACCCCCAATAGCGTTCCCTCATGCACGGCCGATCGGCCGTGGATCGAGCCTGACAGGAGGAGGGGAGACGTGAGAGCCGCAATCATCTCGATGCACACCTCCCCGCTCGCCCAGCCGGGTTCGGGTGACAGCGGAGGCATGAACGTCTACGTGCTCGAGACCGTCTCGGCCCTCGCGCACCTCGGCGTCGACTGCGTGACCTACACCCGGGCCGACCGGGCCGACCTCCCGCGCGAGGTGCTCGTCGAACCCGGCCATCTCGTGGTCCACATCGAGGCCGGCCCGCACCACCTGCCCAAGGAGGCGCTGCCCGACGTCCTCGACGAGTTCACCGAGGCCGTCGCCGCCGACATCACCGCCCGCGGCGGAGTCGACGTCGTCCACGCCAACTACTGGATGAGCGGGATCGTCGCCCATCGCCTCAAGCACCGTCTCGACATCCCCTTCGTCACCACCTTCCACACCCTCGCGAGGGTGAAGGCCTCCGGCGGCGACATCGAGTCGATGGAACGCGACCGGGCTGAGGCCGAGGTGATCGGCTGCGCCGATGCGGTCTGCGTCTCCTGCGAGGCCGAGGCCAACGACTTCCGGTTCCACTACGGCGACCCGGCCGGCCGTCTCGAGATCGTGTCCCCCGGTGTCGAGCACGCCTTCTTCACCCCCGGCGACCGGGCCGGCGCCCGTCGCGCGATCGGCATCGATGGCGATGCGCCCCTCATCGTGTTCGTGGGACGCATCCAGCCGCTGAAGGGCACCGACGTCGCCATCCGCGCCCTGGCGCTCTCGAGCCATCGGGAGGCGCGACTGATCGTCGTCGGTGGTGCGAGCGGCATCGACGGCGGCGAGGAGATCGAGCGCATGGTCGGGCTCGTCGACGATCTCGGTCTCGGCGACCGGGTGACGTTCCGGCCCCCGCAGGCCCACCACCTGCTCTCCACCTACTACCGGGCCGCTGATGTCGTCGTCGTGCCGAGCCGGAGCGAGAGCTTCGGCCTGGTGGCGCTCGAGGCGAGCGCCTGCGGCACCCCGGTGGTGGCGAGCGCGGTCGGCGGCCTGCTGTCGCTCGTCGACGACGGCGAGTCCGGCTTCCTCGTTGACGACCGCCGACCCTCGACGTTCGCCGCGGCGATCGACGCGATCCTCGACGACCCGGCCATGGCGACCTCGATGTCGATGAGCGCCTCGCTGCGATCCACCGCGTACACCTGGCGGGCCGCCGCGGAACGCCTGCTCGCCACCTACCGGGCGGTGATCGACCGGTCCCAGGTGGTCTGCCAGTGAGCGAACTCAACTCGCCCGCGGACGTGGCCGATCTGGTCGCCGTCATCGACGCCGCCCTCGAGCGTTTCCACGAGGAACACCAGATCGTTCTCGCGGTCGACCGGGGCACCGCCGACGACACCCGTTTCGGGGAGCCCCGCTGGTATATCCGGATGGCCGGTGAGGAGAAGGACGTCATCACGGTCTGGCTGACCCTCGGACAGCGCACCCTTCGCTACGAGACCTATGTGATGCCGGCCCCCGAGGAGAACGTGGCCGAGTTCAACGAGCAGTTGCTCCGCCGTAACGACTCGATGGTCGGCGCGCACTTCTCGATCGGCGCGGAGGACGCGGTCTACCTGCGCGGCGAGCTCGTCGACGCCGCGGTCCGCGCCGATGAGGTCGATCGGATACTCGGCACGCTCTACGCAACGGTCGAGCAGGTGTTCCGGCCACTCCTGCGGATCGGTTTCGCGAGCCGCGTCGTCGATCGCTGATCACCCGGCTCGATCGGTCATCTTCCCCCGGACCCCGGCGGGCGCACCCTCTCCGCCGGTCCGGTCGGATCGACCACGTGAGGGAGGTCGGATCCCACACCGATCCGGCTGGGCCACCATCGCCCGGGACACGCAGCGAGGCGGGCGGGCAGCCGCGACCTAACGTGACCGTATGACAACGGTTCGCACGCCGCTCGCCGTGGTCGGTGGCGGCAACATGGGTTCCGCCCTGGTGGCTGGGATCATCGCCTCCGGGACGCTGAGCGCCGATGACATCGTCGTCGTCGAGGCATCCGAGGAACGCCGCGCGATCCTGGGAGACCTCCTGCCCGGGGTCACCGTCGCCGAGTCGGTGGTGCCGGCGGAGTCGGCGATCATCGCGGTGAAGCCGCCGGCGGTCGCAGAGGTCGCGCGGATCGTCGCGACCGCGGGGGCGGACCGCATCGTCTCGATCGCCGCCGGGGTCACCAGCGCCACGATCAGGGAGGCGGTGCGAGCGGCAGCGGATGGTCGGCCGATCGATGTCGCCCGGGCCATGCCGAACACACCGGCGATGGTCGGTCGGGGAGTGACCGCGATCTGCGCCGATGCCGAGTCCGACCCTGCGGTCCTTGACTGGGCGGAGCGGATGCTGAGCTCCGTCGGCCTCGTGGAGCGGATCGACGAGGAGCTCTTCGACGCGGTCACCGCGCTCACCGGGTCCGGCCCGGCCTACGTCTTCGCCGTCGCCGAGGCGCTCATCGCGGCGGGGGAGTCGGTCGGGCTCCCCGCTGACCGCCTGCCCGAGATGGTCTCGGAACTGTTGCTCGGCTCGGCCACGCTGCTCGCCGAACGAGGTGACGCCGCCGCGCTGCGGGTGGCGGTGACCTCGCCGGGAGGCACCACCGCGGCCGGCCTCGCCGAGTTCGAGCGTCTCGGACTCGGCGATCTCGTCGCTGCGGCGGTCGCTGCCGCCCGTGATCGAGGGCGCGAACTCGGTGCGGGCTAAGGGGCACGGGGGCTTGTGAAAAGAATCCCGAGTGTGTCTCTTTTCACACTCGGAATCGCCTGCTTAGACTGACGGTCTCAGTCGCACCGGGAGACCGGTCGCGCCGACGGGGCTGGTGCCATCGGGGGGTTGGCACCAGCCCCGGTCGTTTTTTCGGCGGGGTCCCACGAGCCGTTCGGGTCGAGCCGGATACGGTGCCGACGTGCGCCGCATCGGTCTGCTCGGGGGGATGTCGTGGGAGTCCTCCGTCGAGTACGAGCGGGTGATCAACCGCGAGGTCCGCGCCCGCCTGGGTGGCGTCGCCTCAGCTGACCTCGTCATCCGCTCCCTCGACTTCTCGCTGGTCGAGCGACTGCAGTCGGAGGACCGCTGGGAGGAGGCCGGCGATGTGCTCGCCTCCGCCGCGCGCGATCTGGAGCGAGCGGGCGCCGAGATCATCGTGGTGTGCACGAACACGATGCATCGGGTGATCGGACGGATCGAGTCGGCGGTCTCCGCCGAGGTGCTCCACATCGCCGATGCGACGGCCGAAGCGGCGGTGAAGGCCGGCGTCACCGATCTCGCCCTGCTCGGTACCCGGTACACGATGGAGGCTGACTTCTACGCGGGACGCCTTCGCGATGCGCACGGCCTGGATGTCCGTCTGCCCGATGAGGCGGACCGGGCGGAGCTGCACCGCATCATCTACGACGAACTCGTCGTGGGGGTGATCGATCCCGACTCCCGGCGGCGTGTGGTGGGCATGGTGGAGCGGTGCGTCGCCGACGGCGCCACGGGTGTCGTGGCGGGATGCACCGAGATCGAACTGCTGATCGGCCCCGACGACGTGCCGGTCACGTTCCTGCCGACGGCGCGGCTCCACGCGTTGGCCGCCGTCGACCGCGCCCTCGCTGACTGACCGACCGACCGTTAGCGTGCGGGCGTGGCCCGCCGCTACGAGCACGTCAGTCTCCTCACCGACTACGGCACCGATGACGAGTTCGTCGGCGTCGTGCACTCGGTCATCGCCGACATCGCACCGCACGCGCGGATCACCGACCTGACCCACGGCATCGCGCCCTTCGACGTCCGTGCCGGATCGCTCGCCCTCGTCCGGTCCATCGGCTACGTGCCCGAGGGTGTCGTCGTCGCGGTGGTCGACCCCGGAGTCGGGACCGAGCGGCGCGCCGTCGCGATCGAGGTCGGTGACGGTGCCGGGGTACTCGTCGGACCGGACAACGGTCTCCTCGCCCCGGCGGTCGCGCTCGCCGGCGGCGCGGGCCGGGCCGTGGTGCTCGACGTTTCGACATTCCACCTCGAGGCCCCCGGAGCGACCTTCGCGGGCCGTGACGTCTTCGCCCCGGCCGCCGCCCACCTGTGCAACGGCGTCGACCTCAGCGATCTGGGTTCACCGGTCGATCCCGTCGAGTTGATGCCGGGGACGATCCCCCTGCCCCGCCACGAGGGAGACGAGGTCATCGCCGAGGTGCTCTGGGTCGACCGTTTCGGCAACTGTCAGATCAATGTGGGGAGCGGTGAGTTGCCCGAGGGTTGGGGGCTGACCCTCACCCTCCGCCTCGACGACCCGACCTCGCCCACCGGAAAAGTGCGTCGATCGATCACCCGCTGCGCCTCCTTCGCGGAGATCGGAGGGGGTATCGGACTCGTGAACGACTCGCACGGGCTCCTCGCCATCTGCGTCGACCGTCAGTCGGCGGCCAGCGAACTCGGCATCGGTGAGGGCGACCAGGTGGTCCTCACCGACGGCGGCGAACCGGATCCGGTGACGGTTCCCGTGGAACTCGGTCGCGGGTAGGGTCCGAGCGTGCGCCCCGCGACGACCCTCGCCCTCGGCCTGCTCCTTGCCGCGATTCTCGTGGCGGGCATCGTCTCGCTCGTCCGCCTCTGAGCGAGACGGGTCGGCCATGCCGACACGAATGTCGAGCAGGCTTTGTGAAATCTTGCACGAGCGTCCTACCCTTGCGGTTGATGTCCCCCCATCGCACCAGACGACGCATCCCCGATGCGACCGTGTCGCGCCTTCCGATCTACCTGCAGATCCTCACCTCCCAACTCGAGGCAGGTGTCTCGAACATGTCCTCCGAGGAACTCGCGGGCCTCGCCGGAGTGAACGCGGCCAAAGTCCGTAAAGACCTCAGCTACCTCGGCAGCTATGGAACGCGAGGTGTCGGCTACGAGGTGCAGTACCTCGTGTACCAGATCCGACACGAACTCGGACTCGAGCACGACTGGCACGTCGTCATCGTCGGAGCCGGCAACCTCGGTCAGGCCCTCGCCGGGTACGGAGGCTTCGCCGATCGCGGCTATCCGGTCGCCGGCATCGTCGACATCTCACCCGACAAGGTCGACACCGTGGTCGGTGGTGTCCGCGTCCGCCCCCTCGATGACCTCCAGCAGATCGTCTCCTCCAAGAACGTGTCGATCGGCGTCATCGCGACGCCGGGGCCGGCTGCCCAGGAGGCCGCCGACCTGCTGGTCCGCGCCGGTGTCACCAGCATCTTGAACTTCGCCCCCGTGGTGCTCACCGTGCCCCTCGGAGTCACCGTCCGCAAGGTCGACCTCGCCGTCGAACTCCAGATCCTCTCGTACCACGAGCAGCGTCGCGCGGCCGCCGCCAGCGGCCTCCGCGCCGTGTCGGGCGAGGGCGGCCGCGGCGCGAGCGCATAGGGTTCGCGTCGATGTCGATCCTCGTCGTCGGAGTGAACCACCGGACCGCTCCGCTCAACGTCCTCGAGCGTCTCGCGCTCACCGGAGACGAGGCGGCGAAGACCGTCGCTGGACTCGCCGCCCGTGACAACCTCCGCGAGGTCGTCGTGCTCAGCACCTGCAACCGCACCGAGGTCTACGCCGTCACCGAGCGGTTCCACGGCGCCTACGCCGACATCAGCGAACACCTCTGCACCGTGAGTGGGCTCAACACCGACGAACTCACACCGCACCTGTACTCCGAGCACGACGACGCCGCTGTCGCCCACCTGTTCGAAGTGGCGTCCGGCCTCGACTCGGTGGTGGTCGGCGAGGGCGAGGTCCTCGGACAGGTCAGAGACGCCTGGGATCTCGCTCGTTCCGAGGGCGGAGCGCGCTCGTCGGTCAACCTCATGTTCCGACTGGCCCTCGAGGTCGGCAAGCGGGCCCGAACCGAGACGTCGATCGCCCGCGGTACCGCGTCGATCAGCCATGCCGCGGTCGAGATGATCACCGAACGACTCGGAGGGCTCGACGGACGTCGAGTGCTCGTCGTCGGCGCGGGGGCCATGGGTGACGGGATCACCGTCGCGCTCGACGCCGCCGGTGTCGGTGCGGTCACCGTGCTGAACCGCGACCCCGATCGCGCCGAGCGCGTGGCGACCCGGGTCGGCGGGCGCGCCGCCGGACTCGACGAGCTCTCCGCCGAACTCGCCGAGGCCGATGTCGTCGTCACCTGCACCGGAGCCGAGGGCGCGCTCATCGACGCGGAGATGGTCACCTCCTCCCGCCGTGCCGGACACCCGGTCGTCTTCGTCGACATCGCCGTGCCCCGCGACGTGGACGCTCAGGTCGCCACCCTCCCCGACACGGTCGTGCTCGACCTCGACGACCTGAGCGCCTGGGCCGACCGCGGCCGCGCCGAACGCCTCGCCGAGACCGATGATGTGCGCCGCCTCGTCGCCGAGCAGGTCGACCGGTTCGCCGCCGAGCTGACCGCGATGCAGGCCGCTCCGCTGGTCGCCGCCATGCGCGAGCGCGCCGAGGAGGTCCGCCGCGCCGAGTTCGAGCGGTTCACCGGCCGACTCGACGGACTCGACGACGAGCAGCGCGCCGCCGTGGAGGCCCTCACCCGCGGCATCGTCAACAAGTTGCTCCATGAGCCCTCGGTGCGGCTCCGCGCCCAGGCGGGAACCCCCCAGGGCGAGCGCAACGCCGCCGCGGTCGCCGACCTCTTCGACATCGAGTGACCCGAGCGTGAGCGTCGACCGGGTGCTCCGCCTCGCCACGCGTTCGAGCCCTCAGGCGCGAACCCAGGCCTCCGCTGTCGCCGAGGCCCTCGCCGCCAGCGGACACCCCTGCGAGCTGGTGTTCGTCGACACCGACGGCGACCGGTCGCAGTCAGCCGGAACACCGCTGCACACCATCGGGGGTCGTGGGGTGTTCACCAAGGAGGTGCAACGGGCCGTGCTTGACGGTCGCGCCGACCTGGCGGTCCACTCCGCCAAGGACCTCCCGACCGAAGGGGTCGACGAACTCGCGGTCGCGGCCTGGACGGCGCGACGCGACCCGCGCGACGCGCTGATCGGCCGATCGCTGGACGATCTCGCGGAGGGAGCCACCGTGGCCACCGGTTCGGTGCGTCGGCGCGCCCAGTTGGCCGAGCGACGACCCGACCTCACCTTCATCGAGCTGCGCGGCAACATCGGTACGCGGCTCGAGCGGATCCCGGCCGAGGGTGCGATCGTGATGGCGGTCGCCGCGCTCGAGGTGCTCGGGCTCACCGACCGGATCGCCGAGGTGCTCGACCCGATGAGGTTCGTGCCCGCCGTCGGTCAAGGATGCGTCGCGGTCGAATGCCGGTCCGACGACGAGGAGGCGCGATCCGCGCTGTCCGCTGTCGACCATGAGCCGACCGCCCGGGCGGTCACCATCGAGCGCGCCTTCCTCGCCGAACTGGGTTCAGGCTGCTCGTTGCCGGTGGGCGCGCACGTCAGCGGAGGGACGCTGCACAGCTTCCTCGCCGGAGCCGATGGCGCCGTCGACCTGCGGTCGACGTCCATCGAGGCACCGGACCGCTCGCCCGTCAACATCGCCCGGGACACAGCCCGAGAGTCACTCGCGGCGGTCGGGTCGTGGTGACGAACGACGGCCCCCTGGCCGGGCGCACCGTGGTCACCACCCGCGAGATGCCCGGTGGCCTCGACCGACGACTGTCCAATCTCGGCGCCCACGTCGTCCAGGTCCCGATGATCGCCGTCGTCGATCTCGATGTCGATCCCGTCGAGGGTGCCCTCGACTGGATCGTGGTGACCTCCCGACACGGGGCGTCACGTATCGGCGACATCACCGGCGCCGAGATCGGTCACCCCTTGCTCGCCGCCGTCGGCACCGCCTCGGCCCGCGTGCTCGCCGTGGCCATGGATCGCGATGTCGACCTCGTCCCCGACCCACAGACCGGTGAGGCGCTGGCCGCCGCGCTCACGGAACGGGTTGCCGTCGGGTCCCGGGTGCTCGTCGCCCTCGGAGACCTCGCTGCCCGCACCGTCGTCGACGCGCTCACCGCCGCCGGGGCGGAGGTCGAGGAACGCGTCGTTTACTCCACCCGTCGACGACAGCCCGGAGCCGAACAGCTCACCGCGGCCTCCGGTGCCGACGCGGTGCTGCTCGCCAGCGGGTCCGCCGCCACCGCCTGGGCGGAGGCGGGACCGATCGATGCCGGCGCGGTGATCGCCATCGGGCCGACCACCGCTGAGGCGGCCCGATCGGCCGGGCTCGAGGTCTCGGTCGTGGCCGAGGAGCACTCGATCGACGGTCTCATCACCGCGGTCGTCGACCTGCTCGGCTGAGCGAGAGGCGAGGTCGAGGTCCGGTCGTCGCCGTCGGGGTGTGCCCGGAGGCGCCCGCCCGTACCATGCGCCCATGGGTCGCTTCCCAGAGCACCGGCCTCGACGCCTCCGGCGGACGGCAGCCCTCAGGGATCTCGTCGCAGAGACGCGACTCGACACCTCCGACCTGATCGCCCCACTGTTCGTGCGTGAGGGGATCGACCAGCCCGAGCCGATCGGGTCCCTCCCGGGCGTGGTGCAGCACACCGTCGACTCCCTGCTGACCGAGGTGCGAGGGCTCGCCGACCTCGGGGTCCGCTCGGTCATGCTCTTCGGCGTACCGGCCCACAAGGACGCGGTCGGCTCCGGCGCGAGCGACCCCGACGGCATCGTGCAGGTGGCGCTCCGCGAACTCCGCTCAGCCCTCGGCGACCGCGTGGTGCTCATGGCCGACCTCTGTGTCGACGAGTACACCGACCACGGCCACTGCGGCATCGTCGGCGACGACGGTGTGGTCGACAACGACCGCACCCTCGAGCTGTACGCCGCGGCCGCCCGAGCCCAGGCCGATGCCGGTGCCCATGTGGTGGCCCCCTCGGGGATGATGGACGGTCAGGTCGGCGCGATCCGCTCGGCTCTCGACACCGCCGGGCACGAGTCCACCGCGATCCTCGCCTACTCAGCGAAGTACGCGAGTGCGCTCTACGGACCGTTCCGCGACGCCGTCGATGTGACCATCGCCGACGGCGGCGACCGGCGCGGCTACCAGCAGGACCCCCGCAACGCGCGCGAGTCGCTCGTCGAGGTGGCCGCCGACATCGAGGAGGGTGCCGACATGGTCATGGTGAAGCCGGCGCTCGCCTATCTCGACGTCATCGGCGCGGTGCGCGCGATGGTCGACATCCCGCTCGCCGCGTACCACGTGAGCGGTGAGTACGCGATGGTCCACGCCGCAGCCGAGCGCGGTTGGATCGACGGCGACGCCGTCATGCTCGAGCACCTCGCCTCGATCCGACGGGCCGGCGCCGACATCATCCTGTCCTACGCCACCCGCTGGTTCGCCGAGGGCGCGGGTGGGTTGAGGTGATACCCCTCTGCGATCCGCCGCGCTGTGAGGCCGCCGGGTGCCAGCCCGCCCTGTGCGTCGGCGCCGGTCTCGCCGACAACGATGAGGTGTTCGAACGGTCCGTCGCGGCGATTCCCGGCGGTGTCAACTCGTCGATCCGCGCCTTCTCCTCGGTCGGGGGTCGGCCGTATGTGGTGGCCCGGGCCGAGGGGGCGCGCGTCTGGGATGTCGAGGGCAACGAGTACCTCGATCTGGTCCAGAGCTACGGCGCCATCATCCTCGGCCACGCGCATCCGGCCGTCGTCGCCGCGGTCGCCGAGGCAGCCACCGCGGGCACCTCCTATGGGGCGCCGACCACCCGCGAGATGAAACTCGCCGAGGCGGTCCGCGATCGGGTCCCATCGTGTGAGCGGGTCCGATTCATGAACTCGGGCACCGAGGCGACCTCGACCGCGATCCGCCTGGCCCGTGGCCACACCGGACGCGACCGGGTGGTGATCTTCCACGGCAACTTCCACGGCGCGACCGACGCCCTCCTCGCCGCCGGGGGCAGCGGGGTCGCGACCCTCGGTCTGCCGGGCACCGCTGGTGTCCCCGCCGGATCGGTCGCCGAGACCCTCGTGGTGCCGTACAACCGGGTCCCCGAACTCGACGAGTCGGTGGCTGCCATGATCGTGGAGCCGGTTGCCGCCAACATGGGTCTCGTCGCCCCGGTCGACGGCTTCCTCGACGGACTCCGCGCCGAGTGCGACCGGGTCGGCGCGCTGCTCATCTTCGACGAGGTAATCACTGGGTTCCGCCTCGGCCGTGGCGGCGCGCAGGGACGGCTCGGCGTGACCCCCGACCTCACCACCTTCGGCAAGGTCATCGGTGGCGGTCTGCCCATCGGGGCGGTCGGCGGGCGCGCCGAGGTGATGGGCTCGCTCTCACCGCTCGGACCGGTCTTCCACGCGGGAACCCTCGCCGGGAACCCGATCGCCACCGCGGCCGGACTCGCGGCCCTCGACCTGCTCGACGACGCCGTCTACGGGCTGCTCGAGGAGCGGGTGGCGCGCCTCTCGCGACGGCTCACCGAGGTCTGCGCCGAGGCTGGACTCGCCGCCTCGTTCCCGACGGTCGGAACGCTCATGGGGATGTACCTCGGCGACGGCGCGACACCCACCGACTTCGCCGCCGCGAAGACCACCGATGAGGCGGCCTACGCCCGTTTCTTCCACGCGATGCTGGCCGAGGGTGTCGCCCTCGCTCCCGGGGCCTACGAGGCGATCTTCGTCGGGCTCGCCCACGATGACGCGGTCATCGACCGCATCGTCGACGCCGCCTCGCGCGCCGCTCGGATCGCCGCGAACGGCTGAGTGCTCCATCGGCGATCTAGGGTCGCGGCATGCAGAGCCAACTCGACAGCGGCACGCCGATCACGATCGCTGAGGTGGAGGGATCGACCCGCGGCCTGGTCATCGCCCCGGACATCTTCGGTCTCCGACCGCTCTTCACCGACATGGTGGAGCGGCTCGCCGCCGAGTGGGGCATGACGACGATCGCCGTTGAGCCGTTCCCGGGCCGTGAGCTCGGACCGGAGATCGAACCGCGCTACGCCGCGGTGCCGACGCTCGATGACGCCAACGTGCTCGGCGACCTCGTGGCCGCCGCCGAGTTGACCGGATGCTCCGAGGTCGGGCTCATCGGTTTCTGCATGGGAGGGATGTACTGCTTCAAGGCGGCGTCCACCGGGCGGTTCGACCGCATCGCCTCCTTCTACGGCATGATCCGCCTGCCGGAGCCATGGAGATCACCCGGCCAGGCCGAGCCCCTCGAACTGGTCGCCGCCGATCCGGGCGCGGTGCTCGCCATCATCGGCGATCTCGATCACTACACCCCGCCCGACGCGGTCGAGGCCCTGGAGGCGACCGGTGTGGAGACGCTCCGGTTCGCCGATGCCGAACACGGTTTCGCGCATGACTCGAGTCGTCCCTCGCATCGCGCGGAGGACGCGGCGACGGCGTTCGACCGGTCGCGCGCCTGGCTCGCCGGCTGAGTCTCAGCGGGCGCGGTTCTCGAGCCGGTCGCGCTCGATGATCCGGTAGTTGCGCTCGTGCTGCTCGAGCCAGCCGAGTCGCGCGAAGCTGGCGATCGCCTTGTTGACGCGCTCTCGTGAGGCGCCGACCATGCCGGCCAACTCCTCCTGGGTGACCGGTAGTACGAACTCGTCGCGACCGCCGGACAGCTCGATGAGTTTCTTCGCGGTGCGTCCGGTGACGTCGAGGAAGACCGAGTCGGCGAGCACCTCGTCCATGGCGCGGAGACGACGGGCGAGCATCCGCGCCGCGTTCCACAACAGCGCCGGATCCTCGTCGAGCATGTCGCGGACCGCTTCGAAGGGGATCTCGAGCACCGTCGAGACACTGAGGGCTCGCGCTCCCGCGGACCTCGGACCGTCGTCGAGGAGGCCGAGTTCGCCGAAGAGATCACCGTCCTCCATGAGCGCGACCACCGACTCGCGGTCGTCGACCTCGCTCGACATCACGATCGCGATCCGGCCGGTCACCACGATGAAGAGGAAGTGCGGGGTGTCGCCCTCAGCGAAGAGCGTCTCGCCCCGGGAGAGCTGCCGCTCATGCGACCGTGAGGCGACGCGCTCAAGCGCGGGCGTGGAGGCGTCAGCGAAGAAGTCGACCTTCGCGAGGAGCTCGATGAGAGGGGAACCGTTGTCTGCCATCTCCCCAGCACGGTACTACCCTCCGGAGGTGTGACCCATGGCGCGACGGTGTGGACGGTCGTCGTCGGAGCCGGTCGCGGCCAACGTTTCGGCGGACAGAAGCAGTACGAGTCGGTCGGCGGCTCCCGCATCATCGACCGGGCTGTCGAGGTGGCCCGCGCCGCGAGTTCGGGTGTTGTGGTCGTCGTCCCACCGGAGGATGCCGACCGGGAGAACGGGGTGGCCGGTGGTGACTCGAGAGCCGCCAGCGTTCGCGCCGGCCTCGCCGCCGTCCCCGCTGATGCCGATGTGATCTGCGTCCATGACGCGGCCCGTCCGTTCGCATCGGCCGAGTTGTTCGAGCGGGTCATCGGCGCGGTCCGCGACGGCGCCGATGGGGCGGTGCCGGGACTGCCGGTGAGTGACACCATCAAGGTGGTCGAGGAGGCCGACGGCCGAACTCGGGTGCTATCGACCCCCGACCGCACCACACTGAGCGCCGTGCAGACCCCGCAGGCCTTCCGCGCCGATGCGCTCCGAGCTGCCCATGCCCGCGGGGCCGAGGGCACCGATGATGCCTCGCTGGTCGAGGCCGTCGGTGGTGTCGTCGTCGTGGTGGAGGGCGAGATCGGGAACCGGAAGATCACGACCGTCGACGATCTCGAATGGGCCCGAGGGCAGGTCGCGTCGTGAGCCTCCCCGAGGTGCGCGTCGGTCAGGGGTTCGACGTCCATCGCTTCCGGGACGCGAGCACGGAGGCCGATGGCCGACGACTGGTGCTCGGCGGTTGCGCCTTCGACGATGAACCCGCTCTCGTCGGACACTCCGATGCCGACGTCCCGGCCCACGCGATCGCAGACGCGCTCCTGTCGGCAGCCGGGCTCGGAGATCTCGGAACGCTCTTCCCCGACACCGATCCCCGATGGGAGGGGGCCGATTCCGTGGCTCTCCTCGCTGAGGTCGCCGCGATGGTGCGGGCCGATGGATGGACGATCGGCAACGCATCGGTCGCGGTGGTGTGCGAGCGACCCCGGATCGCGCCGCGTCGAGCCGAGATGGAGTCGAACCTGTCCGAGGCGATCGGCGCCGCGGTCTCGTTGACCGGCCGCCGGGCTGAGGGCCTCGGAGCGATCGGCCGGGTGGAGGGCATCGCCGGCTTCGCCTCGGTGGTGATCCTCCGATGACCGGCCAGCGCCGGAATGCCCGTGGCTCGGGTCGGCAGGGATCCTCGAAGCCCGCCCGCTCGGGTGGGGGAGCGCGCCGCGGTGGGCCGAAGTCGGGTGGAGCCCGGCGTGGCGGCCCCAACCGCTCCGGTTCGGGAGCCCCTCGCAGCCGGGGGGCCGGTCGCACCGGTCCGGTTCGGGCCGACGGTGATGACCGTGCGTCGCGACCGAAGACGCTGGGTGGCGAGCAGATCGAGGGCCGTCAGGCCGTCCGGGAACTCCTCCTTGCTCAGCGGCGCCGAACCCGCGAGATATGGATCTCGTCGGAACTGGAGGGCTCCGACGGTGTCGAGGACATCGAGGCGCTGGCCGGCGCCAACCGGGTCTCGGTCTCCTACGTCGCGCGCAAGCGACTCGAGTCGACCGCGCGCTCCGAGGCGCCGCAGGGTGTGATCGCCTTCGCGGGGCCGATCCCCGAGGCCGACTTCGCATCCATCGTGCGTCGTCGTCAGGGGCACGTGCCGTTCATCGTGGCCGTCGATGGGGTCACCGATCCAGGCAACCTCGGGGCGATCCTGCGCAGTTGCGAGGGTGCCGGGGTCGACGCGGTCGTGGTGCCTCGACATCGGGCGGTGCATGTGACACCGACGGTCGCCAAGGCCGCCGCGGGTGCCGTCGAGCATGTGCCGATCGCGGTGGTCCCGGGCCTCCCGGCTGCGCTCAGCCGGCTGCGCGACGCGGGTGTGTGGATCGTCGGTCTCGATGACGCGGCCGACCGGGACCTCTTCGAGCTCGGCGATCTGGCCTCCGAGCCGGTGTGTGTCGTCCTCGGTGCTGAGGGGGCCGGGTTGTCGCGGCTGGTTCGGGAGCGTTGCGATCTGATCATCGCGATCCCGATGCTCGGTCGGGTCGGTTCGCTGAACGTGTCGGCCGCAGCTGCCCTCGCCGCCTACGAGATCCGACGTCATCGTCGCTGACCCGGGCGACCGTGTTCGACGGGCTGCGGGATGGGCATCGGTAGCCTGACGAGCGCGCCGGGTTAGCTCAGTTGGTAGAGCACTTGACTTGTAATCATGTGGTCGCGGGTTCGATTCCCGCACCCGGCTCGAGAGCACGGGCGGTGGTTGCCTCAGCACTAGTCTCGGCGCGTCCGGACGCGGTGTCCGGCGACTGAAACTCGGAGGTGGTCGGGTTGGCGAATCCCCCGGTCGTTCTCGTATCTCTCGACGGCATCGCGCCCCGTTTCGTGACGCCCGAGCGGATGCCTCATCTCTGTTCGCTCGCCCGCTCCGGAGGCGCGTGTTTCTCCGCCCGCACCGTGGATCCGCCATGGACGCGAGTGGTGCACGCCTCGATGCTCCTGGGCGTGACACCCGAGGCACACGGTCTCGTCGACAACTCGATGTCGCCGCTCAGCGAGGGTGTCACCTCGGTGCTCTCGGTGGCCCGGTCGGCGGGTCTCACCACGGCATCGGCCAACAACTGGAAGCAGATGGACTCGCTCATCGAGCCGCAGGCCAGCCTGCATCGCATCTTCATCGACTCGGGTTATGACCCGGCTGAGGACGACCTCATGGTCGACATGTTCACTTCGGTGTGGCGGGCGCGCCGACCGGATGTGTCGTTCGTCTACCTGTGTCGAACGGATCTCGTTGGGCACGACCACGGATGGGGGAGCGAGGAGTACCTGAGCGCGATGACCGAGATCGACCGGACGCTCGGCCGACTGCTCGCCGTCCTCGGGGAGGACACCGCGGTGGTCGTCACCACCGATCACGGCGGAGTCGGGGCCGACCACTCCGCCACCAGCGACGAGGTGATGGAGATCTTCGTCGCCGTCCGCTCCGACCGGGTGACCGCCGGTTCGATGTGGACCGCGACGTCGACGCTCGATGTCGCTCCGACCGTGGCCGATCTCGCAGGTCTCGAACCCGATCCGAGCTGGACCGGTTCGAGCCTGATCGGCAGGGAGGTCCCGTTGGTCGATTACCTCCTCGACCTGGTCGAACAGGGAGCCTCGGTCACCTACGGGGAGCATGTCGACATGCGCGCTCACGCCCTGCAGACGGCGCGCGCCGTCGAGAACGATGGCGATGTCGCCGACGACGACCTCGTGATCGCCGCCCTGCTCCACGACGTCGGCCATCTCCTCGCCCCAGCGGGCGATCACGGGTTCGCCGACCACGCCGGGGTCGGAGCCGAGCGTCTCGGGCCGTGGTTGCCGGCCACCGTGACCGAGCCGATCCGTCTCCACGTCGCTGCGAAGCGCCACCTGGTCGCCACCGAAGAGGGCTTCCGCGACACGCTGAGCGAGGCGTCTCTCATCACCCTCGAGCAACAGGGTGGCCCCATGGGGGCCGACGAGTCGTCGGCGTTCCTCGACGAGACCCACGCTGAGCGGGCCATGCGACTCCGTCGCGCCGACGACCTCGGCAAGCAGGCCGGTGTCGACGCCGGCACGGTCGAGGACCGACGGGCGCTGCTGGAGCGCGTGTTCGCCACTGGTCCGATCGACCCCTCTCTCGCTTACGACGCCTGTCGTTGTCCGGCATGTCGGGATGAGTCATCGCAGCAGCACCTCATCGATGTGAGCTCGGTGAGCGGTGCGACCGCGCTCGGCTCGCACCGGCGCGACGACGGTCTCGAGGTCCAGTTGCGGCTCAGCGATGGCTCCGACCACCGCGTCTGGCTGCCGGAGCGGGCGCCGGTGATCACCCGCATCTCGACGCCGTGGTCACCCGGCTATCGCCCGGTGGCGCGTGACGCCGGTGATGTGGACGCGATCTCGACCGATGTGGCGATCGACGGCTTGGCCCATGTGCGCGGTATCCCGACCGAGGAGGGTGAGGTGCTCCGGTTCGCCTCGACCATCGGGTTCGTGCACGAGACCCACTACGGACGTCTCTTCGATGTCCGGGTCGAGCCTCAGGCGATCAACCTGGCGTACACCTCATTCGGCCTTCCGCTGCACACCGACAACCCGTATCACGACCCGGTGCCCCCGGTTCAGATCCTGCACTGCCTCCAGCCGGCGGTGTCGGGTGGGGCGAATCGTCTCTCCGACGGCTTCGCCGCTGCCGAGCAACTCCGCGTGGAGGATCCGCGGGCGTTCGAGTTGCTGGCCTCGCGCCCGGTGGTGTTCCGGTACAACGGTGGTGGCTTCGATCACTCGGCTGAGCGAACGGTCATCGACTGCCGCCAGGACGGCTCAATCCGCGCGGTCGCGATGAACCATCGGAGCCTCGAGACACCGGTCGACGGCGACTTCGCACTCGCGCTCACCCGGTTCAGCCGGATCCTCGAGGAGGGGGAGATCGAACTGACCATGGATGCCGGTGAGGCGATCGTGTTCGACAACTCCCGGGTGTTGCACGCCCGCACCGAGTACGACCCCTCCGAGGGGCGGCATCTGCAGGGGTGCTACGTCGACACCGACCTCATGAAGGCCAAGGCCCGCCGGGTGCTCGCCGCGGCCACCACCTGAGCGTCAACGGTTCCTGACAACGCCCGTGGGCCCGTCGACCGGGTGGTCGACGGGCCCGTAGGGAGGATGACGGTGGTGTCGGTCAGTCGCGGTCGCGACGGGTGGCGGCGATCGCGGCGAGCGATCCTCCACCGGCGAGGATCAGCAGGATCCCGGCGTAGAGACCGATGTTCGCGCCGTCGGTGTCGGTGGCGTCGGTGAACACCTCGACCGGTGCGGCCTCGAGGAGTCCGGCGTCATCGAGATCGGTCGTGCCGTCGACGTCGGTGTCAGCGTCGGTGTTCGGGATGACGATCTCTGGGGTCACAGCCTCTGGGGTCTCGACCTCAGGGATCTCAACCTGCGGCATCTCGGCCTCGGGCATCTCGCTCTCGGGGTTGACAGGAAGCTCCTCAGGGGCGACCTCGCTGTTGTTGACCCGCACCTCGGGCTGCGCCTCCGGCTCCGGAACGACCTCGGCTTCGGGCTGCGCCTCGGGCTGAGCGTCCGCCTCGGGCTCGGGCCACCAATCGGGGGTGACCTCCGCCTCACCCTCGGGAGCGACCTCGGCTTCAGGCTGGGCGAGCTCGGGCTCGGCGTCGTCATCGGTGCCAAGGAACGGGTTCTCCGACTCGACTTCCGGGAAGTCGGGCAGCGGGACGATCGACTCCGGGTTGATCTCGAACTGCTCTGGGTCCACCATCTCCGGGACCGTCTGCGCGAACACGCTCGGATCGATCGGGGTCGGCACCTCAATGCCACTGAAGCCACTGCCGGCATCGTCGCTGCTGTCGGTGTTGCCGAGGTAGTCGAGCAACGCGCCGTAGTCGACATCATCGCTGTTGTCGCCGAAGTAGTCGAGCAGGGTGTCGTTCTCGGGAAAGATGAACGCCGGTGCCGGCGGGCACTCCACGATGCGAGGGATCCCGTCCGGGCCCGGCTCCATGCAGATCTCGGTTCCGGAGGCGGCGACGCTGCCAGCGGACAGCGCGGCGCCGACGAGACCAGCGATCGAGAGACCGGTGATCCCGCGGAGAAGGTTCTTGTTGGTGACGTGCTTGTTCATGATGTTCTCCCTGTGTCGGGTACAGCGTTCGTGCTGTACGACGGTCCAGAGCACCCATGCACCGGGTTCTCACACTTTTCGTCCGAGAACTTTCAACCACCCCCCAAACCCTGCAAACACGCCGCCTGCGAATGACCGACCATCGGTCGGGTACCCTTTCGCCATGGCTGATCAGCGTTCACGCCGTCATTCGGTCCGCCTCGCGATCCCGGTGCTTGCCATGGTGCTCGCATCCTGCGGTGGGTCGGAGGATCCGGTCGTCGAGGAGGCCGAGGCCGAGGCCGCCGCGGCTGAGGTCGCGCCGACCACCACCGCAGCTCCGGTGGCGACCACCACCGAGGCTCCCGCCACCACCGAGGCCCCGACCACCACCGTCGTCCAGGTCAACTACGCCGCCGCGGTCGTCGTGGTCGCCAACGCGAGTTCGGTGAACGGCTCCGCCGGCCGGATGAGCGACGTGCTCACGGCCGCCGGCTACACGATGGGGTCGGCGACCAATTCGACCGAGGGCCAACTCGGCGCGACCAAGGTGTACTACGCGACCGGTGACGACGCTGCTCAGGCCGTGGCCGAGTCGATCGTGCGTCTGCTCGGCGGTGCGATCGAACTCCTCCAGCTGCCTGGGGTGCCCCCGGTGGAGTCGGCCTCCCTCGACGGGGCGACGGTCCTCATCGCTCTCGGTGACGACTGGGCCGACCGCAATCCCACCGCGTCCGCCGGCGGCTGAGCCGCACCCGACCCCGGTCAGCCCGCAGTCAACTCGCGGACCCGCGCGAGCAGGACGTCCATCGCCGGACGGTTCAGACCGCCCTCGGGCACGATCACGTCGGCCTGCGCGCGGCTCGGCTCGATGAACGACTCATGGCTCGGTCGCACGGTGGCGAGGTACTGATTGACGATGCTCTCCTGAGTGCGTCCGCGCTCGACGACATCGCGCTGGAGGCGGCGGATGAACCGGAGGTCGGCCGGAGTGTCGACGAACACCTTGAGGTCGAACCGGTCACGCAACCCCTGGTCCCAGAGCACGAGGATCCCCTCCACGACGACCACGCCGGTCGGCTCCACCCACCGGACCTCCTCCACCCGGTCGTGGATGGCGTAGTCGTAGACAGGGACCGGCACCCGTTCCCCCGCGAGGAGGGTCGTGAGGTGCTCGTTGAGGAGTTCCCAGTCGAAGGCGGAGGGGTGGTCGTAGTTGGCGGCGGCGCGCTCCTCCATCGGCTGATGGGTCCGCCGGATGTAATACGCGTCGAGTTTGATGAGCGAGAGTTGCTCCGGTCCGACGATCTCCTCGAGGCGTTCCGCGATGGTCGACTTGCCGGAGGACGTGCCGCCGGCGACGCCGATGAGGAACGGTCGCGCACCCATCGGGGAGACTGTAGGCGAGCCCGACAGCGGCGGTGCTTGTGCGGACGCCCCCCGAGCGGTAAGGGTGTGCGGGTGATCTCGGAGCGTCAGCGCGCGATGTTGGAGTTCGAAGCGGACTGGTGGACCCTCGACGATCCCCGCGACGTCGTCATCCGTGCCCGATTCCAGTGCTCGGTCGATGAGTACCATTCGGAGTTGAACGACCTGCTCGCGACGCCCGAGGCCGAGGAACACGATCCACTGCTCGTCCGCCGACTGCGCCGCCAGCGTTCCCGGAGGCGCCGGGAACGCCTCGAGACGGGCACGGATGCGCCGGGAGGACCGAACCGATGAGCGACAGCCGGGACGCGAGTGGGCAGATGCCGCGGCGGGTGCCCCGCAATCAACAGGCCCAGGTCTCCGGTGGGCTCGCGATCGTGCTGGCGGCGGTGGCTGTCATCGCCGGATTCCTGATCCTCAGGTCGATCGCCGGGGGTGACGGCGTCGTCGATGGGCCCGCCGTGGCCCAACCATCGGTGGAGACCACCACCACCCTTGATGCCGGGGCCGCCCCGACGACGATCCCGGCGACCACCACGACGATCGCCGGAATGGTGACGGACGGGGCGTCGGTGGTGGTGGCGAACGCCAACGCCGTGAACGGCTCGGCCGGTCTCATGAGCTCGGAGCTCGGAGCGGTCGGCTACCAGATGGGCACGCCGACCAACGCCTCGGCCTCGATCGGCAAGATTGACCTGACCGTCGTCTACTTCGACCCGGGTATCCCGTCGGCGCAGGCGGTGGCGGAGTCGGTGGCCCGCTCACTCGGAGGCGTCTCGTCGATCGCGCCCCTCCCGACGCCAGCGCCGACCCAGACCGGTTCGCTCGACGGCTCCGGTGTGCTCGTCATGCTCGGTATCGACAAGGCCGGCCGCACCCTGGCCGAGCTCGCCCCGGACATGGTTCCGGCGCAGGACGCCGCAGGCTGATCCTCGACGCCGATCCGCGGCTCAGCCGCCGAGGAGTTCGGCGATCAGTGTCGTCGCGCTCTGCTCGATGCACATGAGCGGCTCGGCGAAGGCCCGCTCCTCTCCGTGATCGACCACGAGTGATCGAGTGGGGAGTCGGTCGACGACGTCCTCGTCGGCGATACCGCAGACCACCCCGACGCTGACCCCGTGGTCGGCGGCGATCCCGGCCACCCCCCCGACGACCTTGCCGGCGAAGCTCTGGGCGTCGAGGTGTCCCTCAGCGGTGATCACGAGATCGGCGGCCGCGATCGACTCGTCGAGGTCGAGTTCATCGGCGACGAGGTCGAAACCGGGGACGAGCCGCCCGCCGAGTGCCGCGAGCCCTCCGGCGAGTCCCCCGGCGGCACCGGAGCCCGGGAGTTGGAGTACGTCCACCCCGTACTGCTCCTGGAAGACGCCGGCGAGACGCTCCAGTCGTCGGGTGAGCAGTTCGACCTGTGCTGGGCTCGCGCCCTTCTGGGGGCCGAACACGCGAGCGGCATCGGTGAAGATCGTGGTCACGTCGCAGGCGACCAGCAGTTCGACCCCTCGCAGTCGATGGGGGGCGGTGATGGCCCGGATGGCGCCGAGACCTCCGTCGGTGGTCGCCGATCCGCCGAGCCCGACGACGATGCGTTCGGCGCCGAGGTCGAGCGCCCGGTCGATCAGCTCCCCGACACCGGTCGTCGATGCCGCCATCGGGTCGTTGCCCTCGGCTCCTCCGGCGAGTTGCAGGCCGCTGGTGAGCGCCATCTCGATCACCGCGACGCGTCGGTGGAGGCGCCAGCCGGCGTCGACGGGATCACCGAGGGGTCCGGTGACGGTGATGGTCCGGTTGGGGCCACCGAGCGCCTCGAGGATTCCCTCGCCGCCATCGGCGACGGCGACCTCGGTGCAGTCATGCCCGAGTTCCCAGCAGGCGTGCCCGATCGCCGCTGCCACCTGGGCGGCGGTCGCGGTGCCGCGGAACTTGTCGACTGCGGCCACGACGCGCACGGGTCGAACCTAGTGGCCGGGCCGCGCTTCGGCCGTCGCGGGTGACCGCTCGCCGCTGTCGAGCACGGGTTCGTAAATCCGACCGAACCGGTTAGATTTCCGGCCATGGCAGTGACGGTTCGCATCCCCACCACCCTCCGACCCCTCTCTGGGGGAGCGAAGCAGGTCGAGGTCACCCCCGGCCCGCTCTCAGAGGTGATCGCCGGTCTCGAGTCGGCCCACCCCGGGTTCGCCGACCGTCTCCTCGACGAGGACGGTGGCCTCCGCAAGTTCGTGAACGTCTTCGTGGATGACGACGACGTCCGCTACCTCGACGGACTCTCCACCGAGGTCGCGGACGGGATCACCGTCAGCATCATCCCCGCCGTCGCCGGCGGCTGAGCGGGGCTGAGACGAACCCGGTTCGCGGCGGGGCGATACCCGCTTGGCAACCCGTCCGACCACCGTGTTCCGGGGGTCCGGGACTCGGATTGGCGGCTGGCAGTCGCCCTTGTAGAGTGCTAGCACTCGCATGGGTCGAGTGCCAGAACAGCGTTCGAACCCGACGAGGCCCCCGGAAACGGTGGCTCACAGGCAAACACGACACGGTCCAACGGAGGACAACCAGATGCCGAAGATGATTGCTTTCGACGCCGAGGCCCGACGCGGTCTGGAGGCGGGCATGAACACGCTCGCCGACGCCGTCCGCGTGACACTCGGACCCAAGGGACGCAATGTCGTCCTCGAGAAGAAGTGGGGCGCTCCCACCATCACCAACGACGGCGTGTCGATCGCCAAGGAGATCGAACTCGACGACCCCTACGAGAAGATCGGCGCCGAGCTCGTCAAGGAGGTCGCCAAGAAGACCGACGACGTCGCGGGCGACGGCACCACCACCGCCACCGTGCTCGCCTGGGCGATGGTCCGCCAGGGCATCCGCAACGTCGCTGCCGGTGCCAACCCGATGGGTCTCAAGCGTGGGATCGAGGCGGCCGTCGAGGCGGCCGTCGGCTCGATCCGCTCGCTCGCCAAAGACGTCGACTCCAAGGATCAGATCGCGCAGGTCGCGTCGATCTCCGCGGCCGACACCGAGATCGGCTCCATGATCTCCGATGCGATCGACAAGGTCGGCAAGGACGGCGTGATCACCGTCGAGGAGAGCCAGACCTTCGGCATGGACATGGACCTCGTCGAGGGCATGCGATTCGACAAGGGCTACATCTCGCCCTACTTCGTGACCGACACCGACCGGATGGAGGCGTCCCTCGACGACGCGTACATCCTGCTGGTCTCCTCCAAGATCACGAATGTCCGCGACCTCGTGCCGCTGCTCGAGAAGGTCATGCAGAGCTCGCGTCCGCTCGTCATCGTCGCCGAGGACATCGAGGGAGAGGCCCTCGCCACCCTCGTGGTCAACAAGATCCGCGGCACGTTCAAGTCGGCTGCGGTCAAGGCCCCCGGCTTCGGCGAGCGCCGGAAGGCGATGCTCCAAGACATCGCGATCCTGACCGGAGGCCAGGTCATCAGCGAGGAGGTGGGTCTCAGCCTCGAGAACGCCACCCTCGATCTGCTCGGCACCGCCAAGCGCGTCGTGATCACCAAGGACGAGACGACGATCGTCGAGGGCGCTGGCGCATCTGAGGACATCACCGGTCGGATCAACCAGATCAAGGCCGAGATCGAGAACACCGACTCGGACTACGACCGCGAGAAGCTGCAGGAGCGGCTCGCGAAGCTCACCGGGGGCGTCGCTGTCCTCAAGGTCGGCGCCGCCACCGAGGTGGAGCTCAAGGAGAAGAAGCACCGCATCGAGGACGCCGTCTCGACCACGAAGGCGGCCATCGAGGAGGGCGTCGTGCCCGGAGGCGGCGTGGCGCTCATCCGCTCGATCGACTCGGTGGAGGCAGTGGCCTCCTCGCTGACCGGTGACGAGGCCACCGGAGCCAGGATCGTCGCTCACTCGCTGTCGGCCCCCCTTCGCCAGATCGCGGAGAACGCCGGCATGGAGGGTGGCGTCGTCATCGAGAAGGTGCGGTCGCTGTCGGGAGCCGAGGGTCTCAACGCCGCGACCGGCGACTACGAGGACCTCGTCGAACTGGGTGTGATCGACGCGGCCAAGGTGACCCGGTCGGCGCTGCAGAACGCCGCGTCGATCGCGGCGCTGTTCCTCACCACTGAGGCCATCGTCGCCGACAAGCCTGAGGAGTCCGAGCCGTCGATGCCCGGCGGCGACATGGACTTCTGAGTTCCCCATCGCTGAGTCGTCGCGCGGCGTCGATTCCGATTTCGTCGGGCCCCGGGGTCATCCCCGGGGCCCGTCCATGTCCCGGCCGTAGCGTGTCGGGGTGATCGCACTCGTCTCCGCCCGTGCCGCCGCGCACCTCGACACCGATCTGCCCCTCATCCTCGAGCACCTCGACCAGGCCGAGGTCGCCCACTGGGATGACCCCGACGTCGACTGGTCGCGTTACTCGGCCGCCGTGCTCCGCAGCACCTGGGACTACCACCAGCGGCTCGACGAGTTCCTCGGCTGGGCCGAGCGCGTCGACACGCTCACACGGTTGGCCAACCCGCTCGAGCTCATCCGGTGGAACACCGACAAGCGGTATCTGATCGAACTCGGCGCGCGCGGACTGCCGGTCGTGCCCACCCGTCTCGCGACCACATCGGAGGAGACCTCCACCCTGCGTGTCGAGGGCGCATTCGACGGCCGGGTCGTGGTCAAACCCGCCGTGGGAGCCGGATCAAACGGGGCCGCCCGTCACAGCGACGATCCCGACGGCGCTGAAGAACACGCCCGGGCGCTTCTCGCCTCGGGACCCGTGGTCGTCCAGCCCTACATCGACGGTGTCGACGAGCGAGGGGAGACCGGTGTCGTCATCCTCGGCGGAGAGGTCAGCCACGCCTTCCGCAAGGGTCCGATCCTGTCGGCGGAGCGCGCCTGGGCCGATGACCTCTACGTCGTCGAGGACATCTCCGCCCGCACCGCCGACCCCGCCCAGGTGGAGGTGGCCGAGCGCGTCGCGCGGATGTTCCCCGAGGCCGCCTACCTCCGGCTCGACCTCCTCCCCGGGGATGGCTCGCCGCTCATCTCCGAGGTCGAGGCGATCGAACCATCGCTCTTCCTCCATGTCGCCGACGGTGCGGCGCGACGGGCCGCGGCGGTGTTCGCCTCGCTCGGGGGGACCCCCGCCGAGGAGCCTCGGTAGCCTGACCCCATGCTCATGGAGACCGGACTCTGCGTTGTCCACCTCTTCTGCCGACCGACCGACCGCCTCGACCGTGAGGCCGTCATCCAGGCGGTCAAGGCAGGCGAGTCGAGCGGCGCCCAGGTGGTCACCGCGGCGATGCTCGGACACAAGTGCGACCTGGCGGTGATGGCGCTCTCGCCCGACCTCGCGGTGCTGCGCTCGCTCCAGACCGCGCTGCAGCGGGCCGGTCTCGAGGTCGTCGACTCCTACGTGAGCATCACCGAGGTCAGCGAGTACGCCAAGGGCATGCCCGAGGAGATGCTCCGCGATCGGCTACATCCGGTGCTCCCGCCGGAGGGGAAGCCCGCGTTCTGCTTCTACCCGATGTCGAAGCGACGCGAGGGCCACGCCAACTGGTACACAACCCCGTTCGAGGAGCGCTCGGAGATGATGATGGAGCACGGCAAATCCGGGCGCACCTTCGCCGGTCGGATCGTGCAGTTGGTCACCGCCTCCACCGGCTTCGATAGTCACGAGTGGGGCGTCACGCTCTTCGCGGTCAGCCCCGAGGTCATCAAGGACGTCGTCTACACCATGCGATTCGACCGCGGCTCGGCCCTGTTCGGCGAGTTCGGCGACTTCTACGTCGGTTACCTCACCGACATCGACGAGCTCGTCTGATTCGAACTCGCTCCGATCGGGTCACCCGATCTCGAAACCGGCCGCGTTGGCGATCACATCGTTGCCGAAGGCGTCGAACCTGAACTCGTTGAAGGTGGCCCGCGCCAGATCGCCGGTCGCGGTGCTGATCTCGATCGGACCCGACAGGCCCGCGTAGTCGATCTGCAGGCCGGACCTGACGAGGGTGGCGCAGTCCTCGAAGGCGGTGCACACGCGACCCCCACTGCTCGCCGAGGCCATCTGCCCCGCGATCCGGATCGGGTTGTCGCTCCCGGCCTGGAGCGCGGCGAGAGCGATCAGGTTCACACAGTCGTGAGCGTTGGTGGCGAAGTTCCCGGATGGTTCATCGATGTTCGGAACGACCGATCGCGGCGCGACGCCGATGACCCGCTCGCGCGTGGTGCCGCTCATCTCGACCGCTGTCTGGCTCGCTGCCCGCAACGAATCGTTGACGATGATGAACGGCGTCGGGGCGCCAGTCGCGCCGATGGCGCGGTCGATGGCGCCGAGCAGTCGCCCGCCGTCGTCGGTGTCACCCAGCACGATCACGATGCCGGCGCCGGAGTCGATCGTCTCGACCGCCTCCTCGCTCAGGTCGGGATCGTCGCCGTTGACCGGGATCTCAGCGATGATGCTGAGGACGGATCGCTCGGCGACGGCGTCGCGCAGACTGGCCACCATGTCCCGGCCGTAGCGGTCATCGAGGTGGACGATGGCGATCGTGCGGCTACCGGTGCGCGCCGCGGTTCGGGCGAGCGCTGACATCTGCAGCGAGTCGCTGCCGACGGTTCGGAAGAACAGGTTCTGGTCGGGGAAGTCATCGAGAGCGATCGCGGTGGCCGTCGGTGAGCAGACCACGAGGCCGGCCTCGGTCGCCTCACCGAGGACCCGAAGGGCCACATTGGACGAGGCCGGGCCGACGATCGCGTCGACGCCGGCGCCGACGAGGGCGCTCAGGTCGACCGTCGAGGTCTCGTCGGTGGTGACCAACTCGACGGGTTGTCCGAGTAGTCCTCCGGACTCGTTGATCGAGTCGACCGCAGCCTGCACCGCGGCGGTGAGCGGCGTCCCGAGTCCGGCCCCCGCACCGGTGGTCGGCAGGAGTGTGCCGATCCGGAGCACGCCGTCGTCGACCCGGGTGGGCACGGTGGTCGTCACCGCCGGGAGCACCGACACCACCGGGCTCGACTCGCCGCCCGTGGTACAGGCCGCCAGCAGTGAGGCGAGGGAGGCCGCCACGACCGAGGCGCGCAGAGGTCGACGGTGGCTCACACGGTCACGATAGGAGGAGTCGTGGGGAGAGGGGCGCGCGGACGTCGCATGGGTGCCTGCCGACGGGCCGGCGACGACCGAGACACCCACTCGGGCATCTGACTCCTTAGGGTTCAGGGTCCGACCGTGTCGTGCTTCTCGATCACCAGGAGGTTCCATGCCCGGACCGACACCCCTCGACGACTACCTGTTCGATCTGCGGGGGTATCTCCTTCTCGACGGGGCGCTCTCTCACGAGGAGGTCGCATCCCTCAATGCCGCCTACGAGCGTTTCCCCGAACTGGAGCGCGGTGGGTGGTACGGCAACGCGCAGCGTCGCGACTACACACCTGAGACCGGGCTCGAACTCCACAACGTCCTCGACTGCGGGGACCCGGCCTTCGAGGTGCTCATCGACCACCCGAGTTGGATCGATCACGTCCGGCACTACGCCGGTGAGGAGGGCACCTATGTGGAGGGCGTCACGATCGATGAGAACGTCGCGACGAGGCGGACCGAGGGTGGGCATCACCCGGTGCACTCAGGAGGTCACGACGCCTCGGTTCGCACGCAGTACCGACACCACAACGGCCAGTTCCGATGCGGACAGGTCAACGTGCTCATCCTGTTGACCGACATCGGCCCCGGGGATGGAGCCACCATGGTGATCCCCGGAAGCCACAAGTCGAACCTCCCCCATCCGTTGGCCGGGGACTACGCCGAGGGAGATCGCATGGATGAGCTCCCGGGGGCGATCGAGCTCCACGGTGCGGCAGGTGACGCGCTGCTGTTCGTCGACTCGATCATGCACGGTGGATCGAGTCGTGTGAATGACGGTGAGCGACGTGTCGTCATCCTCCGATACGGACCACCATGGGCGAGAACGCGATACGGCTACCAGTGGTCAACGGAGCTGCTCGAGCGCCTCACTCCCGAACGGCGCCGCATCCTGCAGCCCATCGCGCCGATCCACCAGGGTGACCCCCGGATTCCCACCGACCTCAACCAGCCTCGGCAGCGCGGTTGATCGCCAGGGCCCGGATCGACACCACCGCGGGACACCCAGCACACCTCCCATGAACCTCCCCTCCGCCCCCGACGAGCAGTTGCCCGAGGGTCCACCCTCCGCACTGCTCACCGCGGCGAGGGCGGCCGTGCCCGTGTGGTTGACGATGTGCGTCCGGGGCGTGGCGGAGGCCCAGGGCCTCGAGACGGTGTCGCTCGAGGAGTCGACATCGACGATGGTCGAACGAACCGCCGCCGAGACGCTCTCGCGACTCGGTGCCCTGCTCGGCACCGATGTCGACGAGCAGCGGGCCAATCCCCTCGACATCCTGCGCGACGCCATCGGCGGTCCGACCGCCGTGCTGCGCGCCGCAGGGGCCCAGCCCGTGGCCCGGGACCGCTTCGCCGAGGAGCGTTTCCCCGATGATGTCTTCGACCTCACCCCGGCGACCTGGGCCGACATCGACGAGTCGCTCGCCGAACCCGGATTGACCTGGGGGGCCTGGAAGGCCGCGATGGTGCTCACCCGACGGCGCGAGGAGGGTCTGCGGTGACCGGCACCTACCCTTCGCCTGTGGCTGACTCCTCGCCTGCGACCCAGCGGACGCCTCGCTCGGTGTCGACCGCCCTCGCGCGACGCACCCGAGTGATCAACTCGGGGCCGACCGACGGCCGCAAGTTCTGCCATGCGCTCGCGGCCGCCACCGACGACTGGATCGTCGCTCTCCACGAGGCGGCCCGCGAGTCGACCTCGCGCCCGCCGAGGATCGCCCTCGTCGCCGTCGGCGGTTACGGACGTGGTGAACTCGCCCCGTTCAGCGACATCGATCTCCTGCTGGTGCACACCACCCGGCCGGAGCGGGTCGAGGACTTCGCCTCGGCGATCTGGTATCCGATCTGGGATGCGGGCTGCAAGCTCGGACACGCGGTGAGGACCGTCGAGGAGCAGGCAGCGCTCATCCGCGGCGACCTCGACTCGGCCACCGCCATGCTGACGGCGCGCCACGTGGCGGGGGACCGGTCACTGTCGCGAGCCGTCATCGAGTCGGGTCTCGAGAACTGGGGCAAGCGACGGAAGCGGTTCCTCAACGAACTCCGCGAGCGGGTGCGCACTCGCCAGTCGGGGGCCGGCGAGGTGGCCTACACCCTCGAGCCCGACCTCAAGGACGGTCACGGCGGCATCCGTGACGCGCAGTCGATGTGGTGGGCCGAGGTCGGCGGACTCGCCCTGCGCGAGGACGACAGCGCCGTCCTCAACGAGTGCTACGACGTGCTGCTCACCGCGAGGGTCGCCCTCCATCGCGCGACCGGGCGGACCGGGGATGTGCTCCGCCTCGAGGACCAGGACGCTGCCGCCACCTCGGCGGGTCACGGGGACGCCGACGCCCTGATGGCCGAGATCTCCTCGGCGGCCCGCACCGTCGCCTGGATCGCGGACGAGACCTGGGGTCGGGTGGGCAGGAGCTCATCGCGGCGTCGCGAGGCCGTGGCCCCCGGCGTCGTCCTGGTGGGCGGTGAGGTCGAACTCGACGACGGCGCTGATCCTGCCGCCGACCCGACGTTGGTGATGGCGGTCGCCGTCGCAGCGGCTCGTCACGGTGCCCGCATCGGACGCAGGAGCCTCGACCGCCTCGCCGAGGCCACACCGCCGTGGCCCGACCGTTGGCCCGCCGGAGCCCTCGACTCGTGGGTGGCGCTCCTCCTCGAGGGACACGCCGCGATCCCGGTGCTCGAAGCCCTCGATCAACGCGGTCTCATCACCCTGATGCTCCCCGAGTGGGAACCGGTCCGGGCCCGACCGCAACGCAACGCCTACCACCGGTTCACCGTCGACCGACACCTCTGGGAGGCGGCGGCGAACGCGGCGACGCTGGTGGACCGGGTGGGGCGACCCGACCTGTTGGTGCTCGGCGCGCTGCTGCACGACATCGGCAAGGGCTATCCCGGCGATCACACCGACGCCGGTATCGATCTCGTCCGCGACTCGATCGCCCCGAGGGTCGGCCTGAACGATGCCGACACCGAGACGGTGATCGCCATGATCCGCCACCACCTCCTGCTCCCCGACGTCGCCGTCCGCCGCGACCTCGGCGACCCGGAGACCATCAATGGTGTGGCCGAACAGCTCGGCGACCGTCTCCACCTCGACCTCCTGCACGCCCTGACCGAGGCTGACTCGCTCGCGACCGGGCCGTCGGCCTGGGGACCGTGGAAGGAGGGTCTGGTCAACGAACTGTCGAGCCGGGTCGGTCACGTACTCGGGGGCGGCGCGGTCTCCGAGGTCGCCTGGCGGCTCTTCCCCGACGCCGGCGTCGTCGAGCGGATGGCGTCGGGCTCAGCCTCGGTGGTGGTCGACGGGGACCGGGTGACGGTGGTGACGGTCGACGCGCCCGGAACGTTCTCGAGGGTGGCCGGAGTGCTCTCGCTCCACGGTCTCGACGTGGTCGCCGCCCAAGCCCACTCCGATGAACCGCAACCCGGCCGGCCGACCATGGCGGCGTCGGAGTTCCGGATCCACGTTCCACGCGGCGGTATCGAGGAGCGTCCGTTGGTCGCCGACCTCGAGCGAGCCCTCGCCGGTGAACTCGCCATCGAGGCCCGCTTGGCCGAGCGGGCGCGCACCTACCGCCGACGCCGGGCCACGCAGGCGCAGCCGCCGGGCCCACCGAGGGTTGTGTTCCACGACGGCGCCTCGAGCAACGCGACGGTGATCGAGGTGCACTGTGTGAGCAAGGTCGGTGTGCTCCACCGGATCACGAAGGCGCTCGCCGAGGTCGGGCTCGACATCCGACACGCGACGGTGCAGACGGTCGGTATGGAGGTGGTCGACACCTTCTACGTGCAGACCGCGACCGGGGAACAGGTCACCGATCGGTTCCACCGTGGCGAGATCGAGCGCGCCCTCCTCCACGTCGTCGGCTGAGCGGCGGCTAGTTTCGCCCCATGGGGAGTCCGGATCCGCGGGATCTCGCGAGGTGGAGCGACTCGCTCGCCGCGATCGCCCGAACCGGTCTCGGCTTCTCGGACAACCTCTACGAGCGGGAGCGCTTCGAGGAGGTGCTCCACATCGCGGCCGACATCCGTGCGGCGGCCACCGAACTCGATGACGAGATGGCCACCCGCCGTGAGACCGATCACTTCGTGCAGGAGTGGCTCGCGAACATCGGAGAGGGTGTGCCCGGCTACATCACCCCGAAGGTGGCGATCGGCGCGGTGGTCGGCAACGACGACGGCCAACTGCTGCTCGTGCAGCGACGTGACTCGGGGATCTGGCTCTACCCGACCGGGTGGGCTGATGTCGGCTACTCGCCGTCGGAGGTGGCCGTCAAGGAGGTGGCCGAGGAGACCGGCATCGAGTGTGCGCCCGAACGACTCATCGCCGTCATCGACGGGCAGCGGATGGGGTTCTCCCGGTTCGGGATGTACATGCTGCTCTTTCACTGTCGCGCCGTTGGCGGGGAGTTGCGCACCCATCCGCTGGAGACCTCCGATGTCGGCTGGTTCGACGAGGGCGCGCTGCCCGAGGTGACCGCCGGTGAGGAGTGGTGGGGTCCTCTCGCCTTCGCAGCGGTGCGCGGGGAACCGGTGGATGTGCGCTTCGAGGCCCCTCGTGATCCGGTGTGGAGGTCGGGGCCCGACATCGCCCCCTGACGGTCAGGCGTCGCCGTCGTGGTCGCGCAGGAACTGCTCGACCTCGTCGAGCAGGTGGACGGACTCCTCGAGATCGATCGGGCCGCTGGTGTCGTCGTCCATCTCGTCGACGATCTCCTCGAGTTGCTCGATGTGGATCACCAGATCGTCGTCGTCGGAGACCAGGGCCTCGACGCGCGCGTCGTAGTCGGCGGCGTCATCGGCGAGCTCGCCGGTCGGCGCTGGGGTGCCCATCATCTCGCAGACCCTCTCGACGAGGGCGAGGGCGGCCTTGGGGGATGAGATCTGTGAGGCGTACCCGGGCACAGCCGCCCAGAGCGACGCCCCCGGGAATCCAGCGCGGCCGAGGGAGTCCTGGATGATGCCGACGATGCCGGTCGGCCCCTCGTACCGGGAGCGCTCGAGGTCGTAGCGCTCCATGAGGGTGTCGTCGGAGGCGGTGCCGATGACGTGGACGGGACGGGTGTGGGGCACGTCGGCGAGGAGCGCCCCGAGGGTGATCACCATCGGGGCGCCGACCCGTGTGGCTATCGCGGTGATCTGGTCGGTGAAGGTGCGCCAGCGCAGGGCGGGTTCGGGGCCGAGGATCATGACGACGTCGGTGCCCGGCAGCGACGCCGACCAGACGCCGACGGTCGGCCAGATGATGTTTCGGGTGCCCTCGTCGTCGAGGCGTAGCAGGGGCCGCACGGTCGCGAAGTCGGTGAAGGGCTCCGGGTCGATCTCGGCGAGGGGCTCGGCGCCGCTCGTCTCGATGAGGGTCTTGAGCGCGGTGGAGGCGGCATCGCCGGCGTCGTTCCATCCGGTGAAGGCGGCGAGCACGACCGGGTTGGTCAGCGCCGGCGTCCGGTGCCAGCGGATGTGCTCGACGTCGGGCTCCATGTCGTTGCGAGGCTATCGGTGGGTACCGGTCGCCAGACCCGGGTGAGGGCGGCATTCGGGGTACGTTCATCCCATGTCTGTCGAGGTCTCCGCCGTCACCGAGGTCGATGCGTCGCTGGTCGAGGCCCTCGCCCGGTTGATACCGCAACTGTCGTCCTCCTCGCCGCCGCCGTCTGCCGAGGATCTGGCCGCGATCGTGTCCAATCCGGAGTCGGTGCTGTTTGTCGCCAGGTCGGACTCGGCGATCGTCGGCAGCCTCACCCTCGCGCTCTACCGCATCCCGACGGGGGTGAAGGCCTGGATCGAGGACGTCGTCGTCGATGAGTCGGCGCGGGGTATGGGCGCCGGTGAGGCACTGAATCGCGCGGCGATTGACGAGGCCGGCAGGCGGGGGGCGAAGAACGTGAGTCTGACCAGTCGCCCGTCTCGGGAGGCGGCGAACCGGCTGTATCAGCGGCTCGGCTTCGAGCCGTACGAGACCAACCTCCACCGCTACCGGCTCTGATCGGACTCGGAACTTCGCGGGAACACCACAGACATAACGCGTTGCGTTAATAACGGAAAGCGTTATGCTTTTGGCGTGTTGCAGTCGTTTGCTGATTCAGACTCCGAGCGGGTCTGGCGCAGGGAGCGAGTGCGCATGCTCCACCCAGACATCCAGAGGGTGGCGCTACGAAAGCTCGTCATGCTGGATGCTGCTGAGGAGCTGTCAGACCTTCGGGTGCCTCCGGGAAATCGTCTGGAGAAGCTCACCGGCGATCGGATGGGTCAGCACAGCATTCGGGTGAACGACCAGTGGCGGATTTGCTTCCGCTGGACGAAGGCGGGCGCTGAGGACATCTCGATCACGGACTACCACTGAGAGGAGTGGCAATGAAGAAGACCATGGCACCGATCCATCCCGGCGAGGTTCTGCTCGAGGAGTTCCTCAAGCCGCTTGGTGTCACCCAGCATCGTCTCGCCGTGTCAATTGGAGTGCCGCCGCGACGGATTAATGAAATCGTCCATGGGAAGCGGGGCATCTCGGCGGATACTGCGCTTCGTCTCGCGCGGTTCTTCGGGACCAGTGATCGGTTGTGGCTCAATCTGCAGTCGCGATTCGATCTCGAGGTTGAGCGCGACCAACTCGGGGCCGTTCTCGACGCGATCACCCCGCTCGAAGTGGCCTGAGATCTCGCCATGTATCTCCCTGAGGTCTTCCGGCTCGACGACGACGTCGCGATGGAGGTCGTCGCTCGCGCGGGGCTCGCGACGGTGGTGGTGTCGACTGAAACGGGTTTCGAGGCGACTCCGATCCCTTGGATGGTTCGCCAGTCGGTTGACGCGACGCTGTTGGTCGGCCATGTGTCGAAGGCGAACCCGCTCGCTCGGATGCTGTCGGAGCCGACCGATGCGATCGTCATCGTCGACGGACCCGACGGCTACGTCAGTCCGTCCTGGTATCCGTCGAAAGCCGAGTCGGGCGAGGTGGTGCCGACGTGGAACTACGTGTCGGTCCATCTCCACGGTCGCCTGTCCCTCGTGCACGATGCCGACTGGTTGATGGAGATGGTCGAGTCATTGACCGATCGTTATGAGGCAGGTCGTGAGCGACCGTGGTCGGTCGCCGAGGCGCCGTCGGACTATCTCGACCGGATGCTCCGAGGGATCGTCGGTCTGGAGTTCACCGTCGAGCGGATCGAGGGCAAGGCCAAGTTGAGCCAGAACCGGTCGGAGGTTGATCGCGACGGTGTGATCGTCGGCTTGCGCTCCGAGGGATCAGAGGGCCTGCTCAGCGAGATGGAGCGGTGAGGTTCGCCGAGCGGCCGGCTTCGTGGTCGAGGAGCCAGCGTTTCGCGTCGAGCCCGCCGGCGAAACCGGTGAGGGAACCGGCGGCCCCGACGACGCGGTGACAGGGGACGACGATCGACAGCGGATTGCGACCGATGGCCGCGGCGACCGCCCGCGTCGATGTGGGGCGACCGACTGCGGTGGCGTGTTCGCCGTAGGTGCGGGTGGCGCCGCTCGCGATGCCGGTGAGCGCGGTCCAGACCGAACGCTGGAACTCGGTGCCCCCGGTCTCGAGCGGGAGATCGAAGCTGGTCGTCGCGTCATCGAAGTAGGCGGTGAGTTGCTCGACGGTTCGAGCGATGACGGGGTTGGATCCCTCGGTGATCTCCTCCCTGATGCCGCAGCGCTGGGGCTCCCCGGCGAGGGGCCACAGGACCGCGCGAAGGTGGGTTCCGGTGGCGACCAAGGTCAGTCTCCCGCATGGGCTGTCGTAGGTTGAGGCGAAGAGGCTCATTCGGAGATCATGACACCGGCGGGAGTGGCCGGGGTACCCGCCGGTTAGCGTCCGCGCGGTGCGGGGACTCGGAACGATCATCAATGTGGTGGCGGTGCTGGTCGGCTCCGGAGCTGGGATGCTGGTCGGCAACCGTCTGCCGGAGCGCACCCGCTCGACGGTCACCGACGGACTGGGTCTGATCACCCTGATCGTCGGGGTGCTGAACGTGATGGCGATCGGGGATGCGGCCTTCGCGTCAGCCGTCGGTGAGGACTGGACGCTGATCGTCGTGCTCGGGGCGGTGGTCGGTGGCGGCATCATCGGTTCGCTCCTCGGGATCGAACCCCGTCTCGAGCGGGTCGGCGGATGGTTGCAGGCCCGACTCACCGGCGATGAGGCCGATGCGGAGCGCGCGAGGTTCATCGAGGGGTACGTGAGCGCCTCACTGCTGTTCTGCGTCGGACCGTTGACGATCCTCGGATCGCTGAGCGACGGCCTCGGCACCGGGATCGACCAGTTGGTGTTGAAGTCGTCGCTCGACCTCTTCGCCTCGATGGCGTTCGCGGCGTCGCTCGGCCTTGGGGTCGCCCTCTCGGCGGTGTCGGTACTGGTGTTCCAAGGGGCGCTCACAGCGCTCGGGGCCGGGTTCGGATCGTTCATGCCGGACTCGACGATCTCAGCGATGACCGCTGCGGGCGGTGTGCTTCTGCTGGGTATCGGGTTGCGACTGCTGCGGGTCCGGCAAGTACCGGTGGCCGACATGTTGCCGGCGCTCGCGCTCGCTCCGCTGATCACCGCGGTCATCGCCGCCTGGTGACCGCCCCGCTCAGGTCGCCCGCCGCCGGAGCGTGACCCAGGTGAACGACTGACCGGTCCCGCTCGGAGTTCGGTGGACCTGCCCGCTCGAGGAGATCGGGATGAACTGGTCGGCGAACAGTTCGAATAGTTCGGTGTCCGCGTAACGCGTGACCGATCGGCCCGAGCACACCTCGGGCCCGTCGGGGGAGAAGGTGCCGACGATCAGATGACCACCGGGGTGTACGGCTCGGGCGGCGCACTCCCGGTAGGCGTCGATGGCGACACCATTGAGGAAGTGCAGTACCGCGCGGTCGTGCCAGAGGTCGAAGGTTCGTGTCGGTCGCCACTCGGTCACGTCGGCAACGATCGAGGTCAGGCGGTCATCCGCGCCGACCCGGCGCTCAACCACCCTGAGAGCGGTAGCCGACACGTCGACGACGGTGAGGTCCGGGCAACCGTGATCGAGCAGCGTGTCCGCCAGCCTGCTCATGCCGGCACCTATGTCGACGACAGACGCGGTCGACGGATCGATGACATCGACGATGAGCCCGATCGACGGTTCAGGGGATGTCTGGAACCACGAGAGGGCGGTCTCCTCGCGTGTCCGGTACACCGCGTCCCACGGCACCGGATCGCCCATACCGCGACGGTACCGTCCCGCCGGTGACCGCGTGGGTGTCCGGTTCCCCGGAATAGCCGCGGTCGCGCGCGGGTTCGAACCGGAGTCGTCGACAAACGCCAGACGATCAACTCCGATAGACAGAGCCGAGCGGTCTCACCGCCGCGAAGCGACATCCCCCCACAGAAACGAAGGTTCCCCCGTGTACCGATCCCTCGCGCGCTGGTCGTTCCAGCACGGCCTGTTCGTCCTCATCGCTTGGGTTATCGCCCTGGTCGGCGTGAACGCTGCCGCCGGCGCGATCGGCGCCGGATTCTCCGGCGAGTTCTCCACCCCCGAGTCGGAGAGTTCCACCGGATTCGAGGTGCTCAACGCCAACTTCCCCGGGGCCGGCAGCGCCTTCGGTGGCTCGCTGGTGTTCATGGCCGATGGCGGTGTGGACCGCACCGACGTCGTCGACGGCATGACCGGCTACTTCGAGGAGATCGATGCCATCGACGGCGTTTCGGTGGTGTCGCCCTACGAGCCGCTCGGTCAGGGGCAGATCGCACCCGACGGTGGGATCGCCTTCGCTCAACTGAACCTCGACAGTGATGTCGATCAGACCCGGGCAGCGGTCATCGCCGAGGAGATCCGCGAGATGACACCGGACATCGACGGCGTCACCGTCGAGATCGGCGGGGCCATCTTCGCCGAGTTCGAACCACCGGAGTCCGAGTTGATCGGGCTCGCCTTCGCTGTCGTCATCCTCATCGTGTCCTTCGGATCGGTCATGGCGATGGGCCTGCCGATCGGGGTGGCGCTCGCCGGTGTCGGCACCGGTGGCTTCGGCGCCGTCAGCCTGCTCTCCAACGCTGTGTCGATCCCCGACTGGGCGCCGTTCATCGGCGTGATGATCGGCCTCGGCGTCGGCATCGACTACGTGCTCTTCATGGTCACCCGCTACCGCGAACTGACCCGTCAAGGCAGTTCGCCCCTCGAGGCGACGATGGGGGCCCTCGACACCTCGGGGCGCGCGGTCGTCTTCGCCGGTGTCACCGTCGTGCTCTCCCTCCTCGGCATGCTCGTCATCGGTCTGGGCTTCGTGTCGGGCCTCGGTATCGCAGCGGCGACCACGGTCGCCGTGACGCTCATCGCCTCGATCACCCTCCTCCCGGCCCTCCTTGGGCTCTTCCACTCCAAGGTCGAGGTCACGCGCTGGCGGGGTCTGTTGACCGCCGGTTTCGTCGCGCTCGCGCTCCTCGGTCTGGGTCTCGGTCTACCGACGCTGGCCTCCATCGGTGGCGTGCTCGCTCTCGCCACGCTCGTCGCCTCGCTGTTCCTGCGTCCCCTGCGCCGTGTCGTCCCCAACCGCCGGGAGCGACCACTGCGCGAGACCACCTCATACCGCTGGAGCCGGGTCATCCAGTCGCGGCCTTGGACGTTCGTGTTCCTCGGAGGTGGGGCGCTGGTGCTGCTCATGCTCCCGGTGTTCTCGCTCCGACTCGGCTTCTCCGACGAGGGGAACCTCTCCGAGACCACCTCGGCCCGGCGGGCCTACGACCTGATCGCCGAAGGGTTCGGCCCCGGCTTCAACGGGCCGTTCCTGTTGACGGTCGAACCCGGATCACCAGCCGACCTCGGGCTGATCGGCACGATCCCCGAGGCGCTCGCCGCCGACCCCGGTGTCGACCGTGTCGGTCAGCCGTTCCCGAGCAATCCGGCTGACCCGGCCGCGTCAGATGCGTTCCTCATCCAGATCATCCCGACCACCTCCCCGCAGGATGCCGTGACCGAGGAGACCGTGGCCCGCCTGCGCGCCGAGGTGGTCCCCTCGGTGATCGACGGCTCGACGATCACGGCGAATCTCACCGGCGCCGTGCCGGCGAACATCGACTTCACCGACTACCTCGGTGGCCGCCTCCTGGTGTTCTTCGGAGCGGTTCTCGGTGTGTCGTTCCTGCTGTTGACGATGGTGTTCCGCTCGGTCCTCGTTCCCCTGAAGGCCGTGCTGATGAACGTGCTCTCGATCGCCTCGGCCTACGGCATCGTGGTCGCCATCTTCCAGTGGGGGTGGCTCTCGGGAGTGTTCGGCGTCGAGCCGGCACCCATCGAGCCGTTCGTACCGATGATGCTGTTCGCGATCGTGTTCGGTCTCTCCATGGACTACGAGGTCTTCCTGCTCTCCCGCGTGAAGGAGGAGTTCGACCGCACCGGTGACTCCGCGAACTCGGTCGCCGACGGTCTCGCCGCCACCGCCCGGGTGATCTCGGCCGCGGCGGCGATCATGGTGGTGGTGTTCGGAGCGTTCCTCCTCGAGGACGACCGGATCGTGAAACTCTTCGGCGTCGGTCTCGCCGTCGCGGTCCTCCTCGACGCCACCCTGGTGCGGATGCTCCTCGTGCCCGCGACCATGGAGCTGCTCGGCGCCCGCAACTGGTGGATCCCGAGATGGCTCGACCGGGTGCTCCCGCGGCTCAACGTCGAGGGGCCGGCCCATGTCGAGATCGCCGAGCCGGCCGATGAGCTCACCGGCGAGGTGTCCGAGGAGTGCGAACCGGTCGACGCCTGAGACGGAGCCCGGTCGGCCCCGTCACCGGTCGGCGAGGCCGTCGAATCGGCGGAGGTCCTCCGCCGACTGGCGGACCTGCCAGTCACGGTCTTCGAGCGCTCGGTCGATGGCCGCCTCCACCTCAGGACCGTCGAAGGGCGCGAGCGCGAGCACGGCCCGGCGTCGGACGGCGGGCTTGTCGTCGCAGGCGGTCAGGATCGCGGGCAGGCCGCGAGGATCCCCGATCGCGCCGAGGGCCGCGGCCGCCGACTCGCGGACCAGCGGATCGCGAGCCTCGACGGCGAGCTCGATGAGTCGTTCGAGTACCGAATCCTCGACGTTCTCGCGCTCGCCCATGGCCCAGGCCGCGACCTCGACGACGGTGGGGTCGTCATCGTGGAGCGAACGCCCTGGATCAACAGCCGTGTGAGATGCCAGCAGTTCGGCGACGCGACGCCGAACGCGGATCGAGGGGTCGTTCGCCAGCGAGACCAGTTGGTCGTCGTCGAGCGCGCCGAGTCGCTCGAGCGCTCCGATGGCGAGTTCGCGGATCGAGTCGTCGGTGTCGTCGAGGGCGGCTTCGGCCGTGGCGCGGTCACCGAGGTGACCGGCGAGGGCCACCTGCCGGCGCCGGCCTGAGGCGGTATCGGGGGTGGATGTCATCGGCTCAGCAGATCGGTCAGGGTGACGACGCCGTAGACGGCGGCGAAGGCGACGATCACCGCGATGAGCGCCCCGGTGAGGACGCTGAGCCCAGCCGTCGCTGCGAGGGCCCACAGCCGGCGGAGCGGGCCGGGACGACGGTGGAGGGTGGTCGGCTCCTGGGTGACCGGTACGCCGATGTGACCACCGAAGGGCCCGCGTGGTCGTCGGACCGATGCTCTGGCAGGCTTGCGCCAACCGGCGAGCAGGAGACCCATCACCGCGAGCGCGACGATGAACGCCGCGCGGACGGTGAGATCGTCGACGGAGATTGCAATGAGTGACGACACCGTGAACGAGATGGTACCCGTGGCGCGATCGCCGCTGTGGGCGGTCCCGATGGCCGTCGTCGCCCTCCTCGTGCCGGTCATCGTCATCGTCACCGCGCTCATCCCGTCTTCGTGGGTGGTGTCGAAGTTGAACACCCGTCTCGATGAGATGCAGCCGGCCCCCTACGCGAGGGTGCCCGCCTCGGCCCAGCCGGTCGCGGAGCGTCTGTCGATCACCGCGCCCTTCGGCGCGCTGCCCGAGCAGTTCCCCCCTGAGGGCTCCTTCCACTTCGTGACGATCACCGAGCCGAGCCAGTCGGCGCTGTCCTGGTGGATCGGGCGCGATGAGGTCGCCTACGAACTGCTCACACGCGAGGACCGCTTCGGGTTCCAGACCCCCGATCAGCGTCGCGTGTTCTCGCTCGAGTCGATGCGAACCTCCGAGCAGGTCGCCCAGTATGTCGCACTCATCTGGCTCGGCTTCGATGCCGACCTCCTCCCAGGAGACGTCCTGATCCGGGAGATGGTGTGCCTGCGCCTCGCTGCCGATGGGGAGTGTCTCGAGAGCGCTCCCTCCGATGCCGTCCTCGACCCGGGTGACCGTCTCGTGGCCGCCGACGGTGTCGTGCTGGAGAGCGTCGACGACCTGCTCGCGATCCTCGCCGATCGCCGGCCCGGCGATCTGCTGTCGGTGAGGGTCGAGCGCCGCGGGTCCGATCCCTTCGAAGCCGAGGTGGAACTCATCGCCGTACCGGACGACCCGGACCGCACCATCGTCGGCTTCATCCCCTTCGACACCCGGCGGATCGAACTGCCGTTCACGGTCGACATCGACACCGGGTCGATCGGCGGGCCGTCGGCCGGGTTGGCCTTCACTCTCACCCTGATCGACGAGTTGTCGCCCGGTGAGTTGACCTCGGCGCGCGAGGTCGCGGTGACCGGCACCATGAACCTCGATGGCTCTGTCGGCGCGATCGGTGGACTGCGACAGAAGGCGTCCGCGGTGGATCAGGCCGGTATCGACGTCTTCCTGGTCCCGGCCGCGCAGCGCGCCGAGGACATCGAGGCGGCGCGAGCCGCGGCGCCCGACCTCGAGATCATCCCGGTCGCGACCCTCGATGAGGCCGTGGCGGCCCTCGTCGCTCTCGGAGGCGATCCCGTCGAACGCGGCTGAGGACTCGACTGCGAGATGTTCAGCGCGGTCCGACACCGATGTGGTAATGACGCAACGGGGCTCGGCGCGCAACCTACGCTCGGAACATGTCCTCCGGTCCGCAACCAGATCCATCGGATCCGGCGGCCGTCGCCTCCGCCGGATTCTCCAACGCGCGCAAGGGTTTCGACCCCGATGAGGTTCGAACCTTCCTGACCGCAGTCGGCGCCGAGATCGAGCGTCTCAAGACCCGACTCGCCCGAACCGAGTCCGAACTGGCTGTGGCACGCTCCAACGGGGGTGATCTCGGTCAACTCGACGACGAGACCGTCGCGCGGATGTTCGGTGACGAGACCGCGAGCGTGCTGAGAGCCGCCCGTGAGGCGGCCACCCAGATCCGTGTGCGCGCCGAGCAGGTCGCCTCAGAGTTGGTCGAGGAGGCCACCGGCGATGCAGCCCGCATTCGCGAGTCCGCCGAGGAGGACGCCTCCCGCCGCCGATCCGAAGCAGCCGCAGCCGCCACCGAGGAGATCGAGGCGGCGAAACGCGAGGGTCGCGACCTGCTCGATCAGGCCCGTGCCCACCAGGACCAACTGGAGGCGGCGATCAAGAGCCGCAAGGCCGATGCCCGGCAGTGGTTCCGTGAGGCCGAGGTCGAACAGCGACGCCTGACGGAGGCGATCGAGCGCGCCCGTTCGACCATCGACACGATCGCGGCAACGGTCCGCCCGACCGGCTTCGAGGTCGACCTCGACGCGCCACCGCCCGAGCCGGTGGCTCCCACCGGGTCCGGGGCCGTCTACGACGCGGAGGCCGATGGCTTCGATGATGGTCTGGCAGCGATTCCGCCGATCGTCGACGCGACCGCCGTGGCCGAGTCGGTCGAGACGGAGGAGTCGGACCCGCATGAGACCGCCGGGGAGGCTTCGCAGGAGGGTTCCGACGAGTCGGCGCCCGAGATGGACGAGCAGGACGGAGACGAGGGAGACGACGGAGACGACGGGAAGGTCGTGCCGCTCTTCTCCGGAGACGCGAAGCGCGGGGCGTCGTCGGTCGACGACATCTTCGCCCGCCTGCGGGAGGACGCCGATGAGGTCGAAGCGGCCGGGGCTGGCGCCTCCGAGGACGCCGACGAGGCATCGGGTGCCGACGACCCTGGCGAGGACGACGATGCGGAGTTCGCGCAACTCGTCGCGGCCGCCGCCAAGAAGGTCAAGCGGGTACTCGCCGACGAGCAGAACGCCGCACTCGAGACCCTGCGTGGCAAGGCCAAGGTGAACGACCTCGGCGATCTCGTTCCGGCCGATGTGGAGCACGCCGCGGCGTACACGGGCGCGGTCACCGAGGAGCTCGACGGCGCTGCGCTGCTCGGCGCCGCAGCCATCGGTGGTTCGAAGCCGGCCTCGCGCACGCTCAAGCGCATCCGGACCGAGGCGGTCGAGAGCATCGCCGAGGGAATCGTCGCGGTGCTGAGGGAGCGTCTCGGATCCGCGGTCCAGGCCGCTCCGGGTGACAACGAGGAGATCTCCACCAAGGTCCGATCGGTCTACCGCAACGTCAAGACCAGGGTGGTCGACGACTGCGTGGTCGATGCGCTCTGGCAGGCTCGTTCCGCGGCGGTGGTCGCCACGGCACCCAAGGGGACCCTGCTGCGTTGGTCGGTGGCACCGGGGGTGACGGCATGCCCGGACTGCGAGGACAACTCGCTCGCGAACCCGGTGAAGGCCGGAGAGCCCTTCCCGACGGGTCATGTCGGCGGGCCGGTCCATCCCGGTTGCCGCTGCCGCCTCGTCCCCGCCGACCGGTAGCATCGAGGGGGACATGCGCCCCCCTTCAGACCTCCCGAGACCAACGCCGGGCGGTCGCTCGCGTGGTCGGATCATCCTCACCGCGCTCGGCGCGATCTTCTTCCTCATCGTGGTGTTCGGCCGCGGTGTGGCCGGCTTCTACCTCGACTACCTTTGGCACGACGGCCTCGGCCGCACCGATGTCTTCTGGGGTCAACTCGTTCCGAAGGTGACGCTCTTCGGCATCTTCCTGGTCCTGTTCGTGGGTCTCGCCCTGTTGAACCTGTGGCTCGCAGACCGGTTCGCGCCGAGCGTGTTCCCGGCCAACGTGCATCCCTACGTGGAGCGGTTCCATGAGGTGTTCGGCCGTCGGCTCCGACTCGTTCGCTACGGCACGGCGGTGTTCCTCGGACTCATGCTCTCGTTGCCGGCCACCGCGCAGTGGCAGGACTGGCTGCTGTTCCGGAACTCGCGCGACTTCGGAGTGGCTGATCCGCAGTTCGGGGCCGATGTCGGCTTTTACGTGTTCCAGTTGCCGTTCCTGTCGTTCTCCCTCGACTGGCTCTACGCCGCGATGATCGTGGTTCTGCTGCTCACCCTCGTCGCCCATGTGCTGAACGGTGGCGTGATGGTCACCGGCAAGTCGCTGCCGACGATCCAGCGCGCGACCAAGGTGCACGCGGCAGCCCTGCTCGGCGTGCTCGCCCTGCTCAAGGCCGGCGACTACTGGCTCAGCCGATTCCAGCTCACCAACGAGACCCGTGGTTTCGTGCAGGGCGCCACCTACACGGTGGTGAACGCCCAGCTCCCGGCGCTCATGCTCCTCACGCTGATCGCTGTGCTGACCGGCCTGTTGTACCTGTCGGCGATCCGCACCGACCGCTGGCGTCTCCCGGTGCTCGCCTCCGCCCTCTGGCTGGTGGTCTCCATCGTCGGCGGTGTGATCTACCCGTCGGTGGTCCAGTCGCTCGTGGTACGACCGAACCAGGAGGAGCGTGAGGCGCCGTACATCGAGCGCAACGTGGTCGCCACGAGAGCGGCGATGGGTCTCGATGCGGTCGAGACCCGCGAGATCGAGTTCTCCTCGCTCACTACCGCTGAGGTCGAGGGAGACCTCGAGTCGGTCGAGAATGTCCGACTCCTCACGCCGGGTCTGCTGCTGTCGCGATTCGCCATCGACCGCGGTGAGGTCGCCGGCCTCCAGATCGACGACCTCGACATCGATCGCTACATCGTCGACGGGGAGCGGGAGCAGGTGCTGGTCGCGGCCCGTGAACTCGACCTCGACGGCATCCCGAACAAGTCCTGGCAGGGTCAGCACCTGGTCTCCACGCGCGGCTGCGGTCTGTTGATGGCGCCGGTTAGCCGTGTCACGACCTCGCTCCGCCCCGACTACCGCACCCTCGAAGTCGACCGTCCCGAGCTCTACTTCTCACCGGCGTTGACCGGCTACGCGGTGGCGAACACCGACGTGACCGAGAGCCCCTGCGGAGACAGCGAGGTCTACTCGGGTCAGGCGGGCATCGAGATGCGCAGCGCGGTCCGGCGGGCGATCACCGCCCTGGCCTTCCTCGACTACAACATCCTCGGTTCGGGCGCGATCAACTCGGACTCGCAGTTGCTGCTCGTGCGCGATGTGCAGGAGCGCGTCGAGAAGCTCGCGCCCTTCCTCGACTACGACGGTGACCCGTATCCAGTGGCGGTCGATGGACGTGTGGTCTGGGTCATCGATGCCTACACGTCATCGTCGAACTACCCGTACGCGCAGAGCATCGGCAACGTGCAACTGAGCCGGAGCACCGGTCTCGACCGCAGTGCCAACTACGTGCGCAACTCGGTGAAGGCGACGGTGGACGCCTACACGGGCGAGGTCACCTTCTACGTGGTCGACGAGACCGACCCGATCCTCAGCGCCTGGTCGGGGGCCTTCCCGGACCTGTTCACGCCGATCGACGAGATGGCCGAGGAACTCCGCGAGCATCTCCGCTACCCGGAGGATCTGTTCCGGGTGCAGACCGACCTCTACTCCAAGTACCAGATCGAGCCTGAGGACTTCTTCCAGCGCACCGGTGCCTGGTCGGTGGCCCAAGCCCCACCGATCCAGCCTCGAGGCACCGCGTTGTCGTCGGTGTCAGGCGGATTCGACACCGGTGACGAGTTCGCCCTCGAGACCAACACCGAGCGCTTCATCCCGTACTACACGCTCTTCCGCGACCGCGACAGCGGCGAGCAGGAGTTCGTGATCCTTCGCCCGTTCGTGCCGTTCTCCACCGACGACCGGCGCACCGAGCTGCAGGCCTATATGACGGCATCCAGCGACCCGGCAACCTACGGACGCCTCGTGTCCTATGTGGTCGACCAGGAGCCGCTGCCATCGGGGCCGTTGCGTGTGGCCACCCAGGCCGAGTCGGAGCAGTTGATCTCCCGTGAGATCTCCTTCCAGGACAACGAGGAAAGCGGCACCGACGTGCTCTTCGGCGACATGCAGATCCTGCCGGTCGCCGACGGACTCATCTACGTGCGCCCCTTCTACGTCTCGATCGACGGGGTCACCGAGTACCGCTTCGTGATCGTCTCCCACGACAACCGGGCGACCTTCGCCTCAAGCCTGGGCGAGGCGTTCGCCGACCTGTTCCCGGGCTTCGATGCTGACATCCCCGAGCGCGTGGTCGCCGAGGACGATCTCGGTTCGGCGACCGACCCCGAGAGCTCCTCGACCGACACCAGCGGCGATGCCCCCTCCACCGAGGCTGAACAGCCCGCTGAGGGTGGTCTCGAGGTTCCGGCCACCCCCGATGAGCGGGCGACCACCGCCGACCTGCTGCTGCAGGCCGAGGCCCTGTTCGCCCTCGCCGACGAGCAGTTGCGCGACGGCGATCTCGGCGCCTACCAGGCGACGATCGAGCGAGCCGAGGAGTTCATCCGGGCGGCGCTCGCCACCCTCGACTGAGTCCGGTCCGTCAACTCCGACGGAGCTGCTCGACCAGGTTGGCCAGGTCCTGGCGGAAGGCGATCTGGTAGCGCGCCTGCTCGTTCGCGAGTCGGGTCTGACCCTCGCGCAACTCGGTGAAGATCTCCTCGACGGTGTCGTCGAGCCCGGTCGACTCCCCACCAGCCAACTCGCCTCCGAGCTCGTCGAGCTGGCGGGCGAGCTCGGTGCTCACGGTGGTGAGCCGGACATCGACGGCCTCGGCGCGAGCTGCGATCTCCTCGAGACGGTCGGCGAGTGAGGAACGCTCGGCATCGAGTTGGCCGACCCGCTGCTCGAGCGCCTTCATCGTCGAGGTGATCCACTCGAGATCTTTCGTGGTCCGCTTGCGGAATCTCGCCATCTTCTCGAGGTCCTTCACGCTGAGCTTCATGAACTTGGGCATATGGGTCACCCGCAACCGTACTGGCCACCGCGTCGTAGTCTGATGACATGGCGCAGGCAGAGGTCAACGGGATCACCATCGAATACGAGGAGCACGGCAGCGGCGACCCGCTCCTGCTGGTGATGGGTCTCTCCGGGCAGCTCACCGACTGGCCGCCGGAACTCATCGACCACCTCGTCGCCGCTGGTTTCCGCGTCGTCACCTTCGACAACCGCGACATCGGTCTGTCCTCGGAGATGTCGGGGGAGGGCATGGCCCGATCCGCGTTGATCAAGGCCATGCTCGGACGCCCGGTGACGTCCCCGTACACCCTGACCGACATGGCGACGGACTCGGTCGGTCTGCTCGACCACCTCGGCATCGACCGGGCTCATGTGGTCGGCATGTCGATGGGCGGGATGATCTCTCAGGAGATCGCGATCGGCTGGCCCGACCGTGTCATGTCGCTCACCTCGATCATGTCCCACACCGGCGACCGGCGTCACGGTCTCGCGACACCGTCGCTCTCGTGGAAGCTGACCCGCCTCGGCGATCCCGATCCATCGAACCGTCAGTCGCTGATCGACAACTCGATGCAGATCTGGCGATGGATCTCCGGTCCGACCTACGACGAGGCCGAGGCCCGTCAATGGATCGAGGCCGGAGTCGACCGTTCGATCCGGGTGCAGGGCACCGCTCGACAGACGGCGGCGATCTTCGCGAGCCGCGATCGCACACCGCTGTTGGCGGCGGTGAAGTGCCCGACGCTCGTGATCCACGGGATGGTCGATCCACTGGTGACGCCGAGCGGTGGTCGAACGACCGCGAAGGCGGTGCCCGGATCCCGACTGATCGAGTTCCCCGACATGGGACACGATCTGCCGCTCAACCGCATCCCGGAGATGGTCGAGGAGATCCGCCGCAACGCCGACCGGGCCAGCGCCGCCGTTCAGTGACCGTCGCCTGAGACGACGACGGCTGCCAACCAGGTCGACAGCGGTACCGAGGCGACGAGGCCGACCGAGCCGACGAGGGCGCGAACGATCTCGGTGGCGACGACCTCACGGGTGAGCACCCCGGTGATGCCCTGTCCAGCCTCGGTGAAGAGCAGCAGCAGGGGGAGGGCGGCACCCGCGTAGGCGAGGAAGAGGGTGTTCACGGTCGACGAGATGTGATCGCGTCCGATCCGGAGGGCCGGTCGCATGATCTCAGCCGTGGTCATCTCGGGCCGTGCGCGCTTCAACTCCCACACCGCTGACACCTGGGTCACCGTGACGTCGTCGAGGACGCCGAGGGCACCGATGACGATGCCGGCGAGCAGGATGCCGCGCGGATCGATCGAGTTGTCGAGTCCGCCGAGGAGGACGCTCGAGTCATCGGTGAGGCCGGTGAGTGAGGTCAGGCCGACGAAGATGCGGGCGAGGACCGCGGTGATCACCAGGCTGCCGAAGGTGGAGAGCAGGGCGACCGCGGTCGCGAGCTCGAATCCGTGGGCGAGGAACAGGGCGGCGAACGCGATCAGTGAGGCGGTCACCAGAGCGACGGTGACGGCGTCGGTGCCGTCGAGGATGGCGGGCAGGGTGAAGCCGGTGATCACGAGGAGACTGAACCCGAGGCCGGCGAGCGCCCCGATGCCGCGCCAGCGGCCGAGGGCGAGGACGGCGCCGACGAAGATGACGAGCAGGATGAGCATCGGCCAGCCGCGTCGGTAGTCCTGGAACGAGAACTGGATCTCGCCGTCGGCTGACTCGTAGGCGACGACGATCACCCCGTCACCGACGCCGAGGGGGCTACTCGCGCCCTGCTCGATGGTTCCGAACTCGCCGGCGTAGGGGCCGTCGTCCATCTCGAATCCGATGAGTCGGCAGTCCTGCCCGGCGTCGTAGTAGCACGGGACGGCCTGGTCGGACACCACGGTCGCCGAGATCGGGTCGGCGTCGAGGAGGAGCGGATCCTCGAAACCGGTGTTCCCCGATGGCCAGATGAGGGCGAGGGCCACCAGGGTGAGCACGCCGACGACAGCGACCGCCGGCCAGAGCGCGATCGAGGCGATCCGATGCAGCGCTGGGGGATCGCCGTGGTCGTGACCGTGCGAGTGGCCGTGACCCATGGGGTCACCATGTCACACACCTCCGACGACCGAGGGGATATCTACCTCGGGGTACGGTGCCCCATGGCCGCTGCGCTGGCGACGACGGTCGAGGGGTTGGACGCCGACTACCTGAACGGGGTGCTCGCGGTCGATGGCGCCCGGGTGACCGAGGTCGCCGCGACGCGGATCGGCACCGGTCAGGTGGCGCTCAGCCTGCTGCTCGAACTGACCTGGGACCGCGACGATCCGGAACTCCCGACGCAGTTGGTGGCCAAGATCCCGGCAGCCGAGGCCGAGAGCCGGGCCGCGGCCGCGATGCACCGCACCTACGAACTCGAGACCGGCTTCTACGCCGATCTCACCGGGATGGTGTCGGTACCGCATCCGCGGGCCCGACATGTCGCCTTCGATGCCGCCTCGGGTGACTTCACGCTGATCATGGAGGTCGCCCCCGGCGTGGTCGGCGACCAGTTGGCCGGTTGCTCGGTGCCGGCGGCCACCGCGATCGTCGATGCCGCGGTCGGACTGCACGCCCCGACCTGGGATCGCGCCGAGGAACTGCTCGCGTACTCATGGCTCACTCGGCCCGACGCGGCGACACTCGAGATGCGCGTCGGCGCCTATCGGCACCTGTTGCCGGGGTTCATCGAGCGCTTCTCGCCTCGCCTCGCCCCGGAGGTGATCGACGCGGCCCGGTGGTTGGGGGAGCGGTTGGTTGATGTGGCGCTCGCCTACCGGTCGCCGATGTGTCTGGTGCACGGAGACTTCCGACTCGACAACATGCTCTTTGATCCGTCGGCCGATGCCGACGACGCTGATGTCTCGGTGACGGTGGTCGACTGGCAGACCGTTGGTCTCGGCCGTGGCTCGGTCGATGTCGCCTACGCCCTCGGTTCGGGACTCTCGGCCGACGACCGGCGTCGTGTCGAGGAGTCGCTGGTGGCCCGCTACGCCGACGGCCTCGCCGCGGCCGGTGTCGGGGTGGCCGACGAGGTGACCCACGACTATCGGCTCGGAGCGACCAGCGGGTTGGCGATGTCGGTGATCGCCTCGCAGATCGTGGCGAGCACAGCGCGCGGCGATGAGATGTTCGCGGTGATGGCCGAGCGTCACGCCGCTCAGATGATGGACAACGCGACCATGGAACTGGTGGGTGGTTGAGGTGCTGCATCCGGCTGACGATCTGCCGCTCCACCCGACCCCGGCGCCGCTGCTGCATCCGGTGTCCGACTCACCCGGTCTCTACGACCGCTACTTCCACAACGGCTTCACCGCCGACGGGTCGCTCTTCTTCGCGGTCGCGCTCGGCGTCTACCCCAACCGTCAGGTGATGGACGCCTCGTTCGCCGTCGTGCTCGATGGGGTGCAGCACAACGTGCGCGCCTCCCGCCGTTGCTCGACGGATCGCACCGAGACCACGGTCGGAGGCATCGCGGTGGACGTCGTCGACCCGATGCTCGAGCATCGGGTGACCGTGGACGGCTCGCAGGGGGTCGCAGCGGATCTCGTCTGGCGAGCTGGCTCACCGGTGATCGAGGAGCCGCGTTTCACCCGGCTCGTCGATGGGCGACCGATCCTCGACTACACGCGCATCACCCAGTTCGGTTCCTGGTCGGGGTGGATCGACATCGACGGCACCAGGATCGAGATCGGGCGGGACACCCTCGGATGCCGGGACCGCTCCTGGGGGGTGCGGGGAGGGTCAGGTCTTCCCGGGCCGGCGACCGTGCCGCAGTTCCATTGGCTGTGGGTGCCGACGATCCTCGATGATCTCTGCGCGCACGTGGCGGTCAACGAGGATGGCGACGGGCGAGCCTGGCACCGCAGCGGGGCCATCGCCGGGCGTCTCGACGCACCCTCGCTCGATGAGGCGCTCGACGACTCGCGGGTGCGGCGCACCACGCGCTCCGAGGTCGACCTGGTGTGGTCGCCCGGCACGAGGTGGATGTCCTCGGCGACGGTGCGTCACGAGCAGTGGCGCGACGACGAGATCGAGATCACCTACGAGCCGGTGCTGCGGTTCCAGATGAGCGGTATCGGCTACCTGCATCCCGAGTGGGGGCACGGCTCCTGGCATGGCGAGCTCGCTGAGACCCGCGACTCGATCGATCTCGCATCGGTCGATCCGGCGGATCCGACGATGGTGCACATCCAGCAGGTGTGTCGGGCGACGTCGGGGGAGCGGTCGGGTGTCGGGGTGTTCGAGCAGTTGGTCATCGGCCCGCACGCCCCGAGCGGCTTCAGCGGGCTCACCGACGGCGCTGCCTGAGTCCGGTTGGCATCGCCGGTACGCAGGTCTAGAGTTCTCTCAACTTCGCCGCGGGGTGGAGCAGTTCGGTAGCTCGTCGGGCTCATAACCCGAAGGTCGTGGGTTCAAATCCCACCCCCGCCACCATCGTTGGAGTCCCGGAGCCGAGCGCTCCGGGATTTCGCGTTTTCGTTGCGGATTCCGGCGGCGTTGCCGACTGCGTCAGATGACGATCGCGGACGCCCGGTTGCGGATCGCGCGAACGAGGCTGTGGGCCGCCATGGCCGACGTGCGCGGGTTGCCGGGCAGCGGATGGCTGGCGATCGACACCCGGAGCTCGCCGAAGTCGCCCATCGCGAGGATCTCGTGTCGGTTGGCGCTCGCCTCTGGGTCGGCCACGAGCGAGACGCGGGTCTGATCGGGGCCGACACCAGCCAGAGCGCTCGTCATCGCCACGTTCGCGTTCTTCGGGAAGGCACTCGCCGTCTCGGCTGCCGAGGCGGTGAAGAAGACGGTCGACTCAGTGAGACCGCTGAGATCACACAGGGTCTCGGCCGGTGTCCCGACCCAGGCTCGGGGTGGTTTGACGATTCGGTGCTCCACCCGATCGAGTCCGATGGAGCGGGCAGCCGACAGGGCGTCGACCCCGGCGAGCGCACCGGGATGGATCTCGATCCGGGTGCCGGCCGCTTCGGCGGCGGACCGAAGGTCGGCCAGCAGGGCACCGTCAGCGAACGCCGACACCGAGCTGACGATGAGGTCGGCCTGGAGACCGATCGCGGCGCAAGCCCACGGTGCCACCGCCTCGCGTCCGGCCGCCTCGACGACGAGATCGATTTCGAGACCCTCGACCTCCTCGGGGGTGCTCACCGTCGCCACCGACTCGTGCAGGCCATCGCGGCCTGACGACCAGTCGCGGCGGGCGACGGCGACGATGTCGATCGGCGCGTCCCCGAGGGCGTCGACCACCGCGTGGCTGATCGCTCCCCAGCCGACCAGGACGACCCGAACTCGGTCGTCATCTGAACGGGTGCTCACCGGAGGAGTCCGCAGGCCTCGAAGGCGTTGCGGGTCGCGTCTCGCTCGGCATCGGTCAACTCGAGCAGCGGGGCGCGCACGCGTCCACCGGCTTGGCCGAGCAGTTCCTGCCAGTACTTCTGATGGGCGTGGGGCTTCTCGGGCGGCCGCGTCCCCATGAGAGCCTCGCGGACCGGGTCGAGGCTGCGGCTGATCTCACGCGCCTCGTCGACACGACCCTCGAGGGCGGCCCGGGTGTAGTCGAGCATCCGTCGGTCGCGGGCCGTCTGCAGGAGGAACGGGGGTGAGGAGCACAGGTAGAGGCGCCAGTCGAGCTCGATGATGTTGTCGAGCCACTCGGTCTCCGAGGCCGTGCTGACCTGGATCCGGTCGCTCGCCAACTCGGACAGCTCGACGTACATATCGCGGGGCACGCTGTACTTGATGGCGACGATGTTGTCGATGTCGGCCAGGCGGTTGCACAGCTCGGGCGACATCAGGTAGCCGCTGTCGGGGTGGCTCCAGAGCGCGATACCGATGTCGACGCTCTCGGCGATGGTGCGGTAGTAGGCGAGCAGGGTCTCGTCCTGGGCCTTGGCGAAGTGGAGCATCGGGGCGTGCACGACGATGTAGTCGGCGCCGATCGTCTCGGCGTGCCGCGCCAGATCGATCACCACATCCATGTTGGGGTCCGAGCAGGACATGATCGTCTGACCGGCACCCGCGGTCGCCTCCACGGCCAGGTCGAAGGTGCGCTTCCGCTCCTCCAGGGTCATCGCGTAGAACTCGCCCTGTTTGCCCGAGATGAACAGACCCTCGATACCGAGCTCGTCGACCCAGTGGTGGATGTTGGATCGGAATCCGTCCTCGTCGATGGCGAGGTCCTCGGTGAACGGGGTCAGCGCGGCTGCCCAGATACCGGTGAGGTGCTCGCGGGCGTACTCCTTGGCGTTGTGATGGTTGTAGTCCATGGCTTTGGCTCCGTTCAGACGATCGTCATGCTGTGGGACACGTTCTTCACGACCATGTAGTGGTGGAGTCCCTCGGACCCGCCCTCGCGTCCGTAGCCGCTCGACTTGACCCCGCCGAAGGGGGTCTCGGGCAGAGAGGCCTCGAGGGTGTTGATCGACAGGTTGCCGGCCTCCATGCGCTCGAGGAGACGGTCGGCGTAGTCGGCGCGGTTGGTGAAGGCGTAGGACGCCAGGCCGTAGGGCACCGAGTTGGCCGCCTCGATCGCCTCGTCGAGCCCGTCGACCGGGTTGATGATCGCGAGCGGACCGAAGGGCTCCTCGTGCATGACGCGGGCCGAGTCGGGCACGTTGGCAAGCACCGTCGGCTGGAAGAAGCATCCCGTGGTCCCGATGCGCGAACCACCCGTCACGACGTCGGCACCCGCCGCTCGCGCGTCATCGACGAAACCCTCGAGGGCGGCGATGCGCCGCGGGTTCGCGAGCGGACCCATCTCGACCCCGGGTTCCATGCCGTCGCCGACCACGACGGACTCGGCGCGGCGGGCGAACCCCTCGAGGAAGCGGTCGAAGATGCTGCGGTGCACGAAGAAGCGGGTCGGGGAGGTGCACACCTGACCGGCGTTGCGGTACTTGCGCACCGCTGACGACACCACCGCGGCGTCGACGTCGGTGTCCTCGCACACGACGACGGGGGCGTGCCCACCGAGCTCCATGAGGACCGGGGTCATGTGGTCTGAGGCGATACCGGTGAGATGGCGACCGACGGCGGTAGAGCCGGTGAAGGCGACGAGTCGGGTGACGTCGCTCGGGATCAGGTGTCGGGAGATGTCGTCGGGCACGCCGAAGACGAGATTGAGCACCCCGGGAGGCAGGCCGACGTCGGCGAAGGCTTGAGCGATGTGCATGGCGCCGACCGGTGTCTCCTCGGCGGCCTTCAGGATGACCGAGCACCCGGAGGCGAGCGCCCCCGCGATCTTTCGCGCCGGCTGGCTCATCGGGAAGTTCCACGGCGAGAAGGCGGCCACCGGGCCGATCGGTTGGTGGTGCACGATGTGGCGGATGCCGGGGGCACTCGGGATGACGCGGCCGTAGGTGCGCATCGCCTCGCCAGCGTCCCATTCGAAGAACTCCGCCCCGCGGATCACCTCGAGGCGGGCCTGGGCGAGGGGCTTGCCGTTCTCGAGGGTGATCGAGGTCGCGATCTCCTCCTGACGCTCGCGCATGAGCCGTGCCGCGGCCCGGATGAGGTCGGCTCGGTCTCGTGGAGCGGTCTCGCGCCAGACGGCGAAGCCGGCGGCGGCGGCGGCGAGCGCCTCGTCGAGTTCGGCCGGGCCGGCGATCGGGAGCCGGCCGATCTCAGCGTCGTTGGCCGGGTTGGTCACCGGCGCGGTGTCGGCGGTCTCGCGCCACTCGCCGTTGATGTAGAGCCTCGGTTCGGGATAGGTCGTCATGGTCGTCGCTCTCCTGGTTCAGAATCGGGTGCGGATCGCCCACAGGTCGGGGAAGGCCGGGCGGAACAGGGTGGAGGTCAGGTAGTCGGCGCCGTCGGAGCCACCGGTCCCCGGCTTGGTGCCGATGGTCCGTCGAACCATCATCACGTGTCGGTAGCGCCACTCCTGGAGTCCCTCGTCGAGGTCGGTGAGGGTCTCGATCAGGTCGGTGAGGCCGTCGTCGGTCGAGGCGGCGACGAGGGCCGTCTGGAGGTCGGCGCTCTCGGTGATCGGCGAGCGGACGTCGCGCTCGAGCACCTCGTCCGGCACGGCGAGTCCGCTGCGCGCCGCCGCGTGGATGAACGCGTCCCACAGCGTCGGCGACTCGTATCGGCGCTGGAGCCGTTCGGCCTCATCGCCGCCGAACCAGTCGAGTTGCACCCGGTCCTTCACCCCCATGGTGAACTCGAGTTCGCGGAACTGGACCGATTGGAACCCACTCGCGTTGGCGAGAAAGGAGCGGAAACTCGCGAACTCCGCCGGGGTCATCGTCTCGAGCACGTCGATCTGGCCGACGAGGGTCTTCAGGATCTTGAGGACCCGCTTCAGTCCGTGGCGCGCGCCATCGGTGTGGTCGGTGTCGAGGAGTTCGACGATGCGGTCCAGCTCGTGGAGGAGCACCTTGAACCACAGCTCGTAGACCTGATGGATGACGATGAACAACATCTCGTCGTGCTCGGGTCGGCCGGTCTCGGCGTCGACCGAGACGAGCTGTTGGAGGGACAGCAGCTCGGGCACCTTCAGGTAGTTGCCGTAGGTGAAGTCGTCGTCGTTCTCGAAGGGAAGGCTCATCGGCGGGTTCCTGTCGTGCGGTGCGTGGTGGTCGGGGTCATCGGACCGAGAGCGCGTTGGGGTCGGCCAGGGGGTCGAGGGCTGGCAGCGGGGGAAGTGCCCGCACGAGGGCGTCGACGTCGGTGGACGGGTCCGCGATGGCCGTCGAAATGAGATCGGCCTGGTGCCGCGCCCGGGCCTGCGCCTCGGCATAGGGCATGGTGGAGAACATCACCATGTTGTAGCGAGGGCTGATGTGGTCGGGGTGCCGCTGCTCGAGCTCAAGGGCGAGGGCGCGTTTCGTGAGGTAGTCGGGGTCGATGACCCCGGCGCGCATCTCGATGTAGTTGTCGAGGGCCATGTCGGCGATCGCGTCGGTATTGGGCCGGCGTTCGGTCTCGAATCGCCGGAACGCACCGGCGACATCATCGGGGGTCTCGGCGAGGTGCCGGGCGAGGGCGCGCGCGGACTCCATGGCGACGTTCATCCCCTGTCCGTGGAAGGGCACGATGGCGTGGGCGGCGTCGCCGAGGATCACGGCGCGGTCCTCGTGGCTCCATCCGGTGGTGCGCAGGGTGGCGAGTCGGCCGGTCGGGTTGTGTCGGAACTGGTCGTCGAGGTCGGGGGTGAGCGCGGCGAAGTCGGGGAAGTGCTCGGCGAAGAACGCGTCGACGTCGCCACCGTCATCGAGGTGCGCGAATGTGGTCGTCGGGGCGAAGAGGGTGACGGTGAAGTCGCCGCCGGGGTTCGCGAGGGCGATGAGCATGAACTCACCTCGTGGCCAGATGTGCAGGGCGTTGCGGTCGAGCTGATGCTCGCCGGTCGGTCCCGCCGGCAGGGTGAGTTCCTTGTAGTCGTGGTCGAGCCGGTCGGCGTTCCAGACACAGGAACCGGCGTCGGTCATCGCGGTCCGCACCGGTGACCCGGCCCCGTCGGCTCCGAGGATCACGCCGAACTCGGCGCTTCCGCCGTCGGCGAAGTGGATGGTGGAGGTCTCGAGGTCGACACGGTCGATCGACCGACCGAAGACGAGTTCGACATTGCCGGTCGCCTCGGCGGCGTCGAGGAGGATCGCGTTCAGTCCGGTGCGCCCGACCGAGTGAATCACCTCGTGGGTCTTCGAGCCATAGGGCTGGAGCACCGGGTCGGGGTCGTCGACGGCGTGCACCATCCGGCCGCGCATCGGGATGGTGATCTCGTCGACGCGGTCGATGACACCGATGTCGATGAGTGGGACGATGCCGCGGGTGGCGAGGGCGAGGTTGATGGACCGTCCGGCGTCCACCTCGCTCACCCTGAGATCGGGTCGGCTCTCGTAGACGGTGACCGAGTGGCCGGCGCGACCGAGGTAGGTGGCGAGCAGCGCACCGGCGGGACCACCACCGGCGATGACGATCGGTCCCCTCATCGCGTCACCTCCCCGAGGATGCCGACGAAACGCTCGATGTCGTCGAAGGAGTTGTAGAGGGGGACGGGGGCGACCCGGATCACGTCGGGTTCCCGCCAGTCGCAGAGCACCCGGCGCTCCATCAGGCGCTCGTAGATGTCGCGCCCGCCTCCGGCGACGATGCGCAGGGCCGACTGACAGCCGCGTTCCTCGGGGTTCGTCGGGGTGAGGTTCTCGACACGGTCGCCGAGGGTCTCGGCGAGACGCCGGTCGAAGAACTCCATCTGGAGGAGGGATTTGCGTCGGAGCGCCGACATGCCCCCGGCCGCGTCGAACAGGGCGAGGGAGGCGCGCAGCGCGGCCATGGAGAGCACCGGGGCGTTCGAGAGCTGCCAGGACTCGACCGTCGGGATCGCCTCGAAGGTGGTGTCCATCTGGAATCGGGTCGCCTTGGCGGTGCCCCACCACCCGAGCAGTTTGGGGAGGGACTGGTCGTCGACGTGGCGTTCGTGGACGAAGGCGGCGCCGACACCGCCGGGACCACCGTTGAGGTACTTGTAGGTGCACCAAGCGGCGAAGTCGACCCCCCAGTGGTGCAGGTCGAGTTCGACGTTGCCGACCGCGTGCGCGAGGTCGAAACCCACCGTGGCGCCGACCTCGTGTCCGGCGCGGGTGATCTCGGCCATAGGCAGGACCTGACCGGTGTAGTACTGGACGCCCGGCAACAGGATGAGCGCGAGGCTGTCCCCGTGTTCGGCGATGGCCGCGAGGATGTCGTCGGGGCGCAGGGTCACCTCGCCGGGCCGCGGGTCGAGGACGACGAGCGAGGTGGAGGGATCGAGTCCGCGCTGGCGGATCTGGGACTCCACGGCGAAGTGGTCGGACGGGAAGGCGTGCCCCTCGATGAGCACCTTGTGGCGCGTCGGTGTCGGTCGGTAGAAGCTCACCATCAGGAGATGCAGGTTGACGGTGAGGGAGTTCATGGCGACGACCTCGTGCTCACCACCGCCCACGAGGGAGGAGAGCGGAGCGGTGAGGAGTTCGTGGTAGGCCTCCCAGGCGAGGTCGCCGGTGAAGTGACCCTCGACCCCGAGAGCGCTCCACCGGTCGAACTCGGCCGTGACGTTGTCGCGGGCCGCCCTCGGGAGAGCGCCGAGGGAGTTGCCGACGAGGTAGATGCCGTCGGGCAGCTCGAACTCGGCTCGTAGGTGAGCAAGCGGGTCGGCGGCGTCCAGCGCGGCGGCGTCGAGCGTGACCTGATCGGTCACAGTCGACCCGCTTTCCCGGGATGGAGCGCGCCGCAGTTGGGGCAGGTGCGCGCCTCGAGGTCGGCATCGAAGGCCTGGAAGAGCGGAGGAAGGTCCTTATCGATGGCCTGCACCTGCACCTCGACTCGGTGGACGAGTTGGGAGCACTCGAAGCAGACCCATTCGAAGCCGTCGAGCTCGCCGGCGGGACGCTGGTACTCGACCACCACTCCGATCGATTCGGGGTCCGGTCGCTGGGGGGAGTGACGCACGCCGGCGGGGAGCAGGTAGACGTCGCCCTCGCGGATCGGCATGTCGTAGGGAGCCTCGCCCGGACCGGGCCAGATCACGAGATTCATGTCGCCCTTGACCTGGTAGAAGAACTCCTCCCGTGGATCGTCATGGAAGTCGCAGCGCTCGTTGCCTCCGCCGACGACCATCACGATCATGTCGGCCTCCCGCCAGATCTGCTTGTTCGCCACGGGTGGTCGGAGCTCGTCGCGGTGATCCTCGACCCACTTGGCGAGGTTGAAGGGCCGGCGGCGGTCGGGGCTCGGGTCGTAGTCGGTCATGGGTTCTCCCGTGGTGGTCGGTCAGCCGGTTCGATCGGCGGTGGCTGCTCGGAGTCGGGCCGCGGCCTCCAGCGTGGAGGTGAGGTCGCGGAGTCGGTCGATGAGATCGGTGAGATCGCCGGCGCCGGCGAGTTGCTCGGCCTCGAGGGCCTTGGCCTCGGCGGTGAGGGTGGTGGCGAGTTGGGTGCCGCTCGGAGTGATCGACACCAATCGTTGGCGGCGGTCGTCGGGCCCGTGCTTGCGCACGACGAGTCCACGCTCCTCGAGGCGCCGGAGCGCGTGGGTGACGGTCGGCTGGGGGCTGAGGGCGGCGTTGGCGAGGTCGACGACCCCCACCTCGCCGCTCTCGGCGAGGACAGCGAGCACCCGCCACTCGGATCGCGCGACGCCATAGCGGTTGAGCACTGCGTAGAAGGGCGCCGACAGGGTCTGGTCGGCGCGGCGCAGCAGGTAGGGGAGGTACCCGTCGAGGAAACCTGAGGCGTCGGCCGTCACCGGAACGACATTAGATTCATAAGAATCTAATGTCAACGGGCCCACGCGGACGTCGGGTGGTTTCTCGGTTCATGACGGCCCGAATTCGCGGCCGGTAGCGATCAGTCCGCGGCGGAGTCCCAACGCTCGCGCAACGTCGACCACACGCCCTGATCCCAGGAGAACTCGACCATGTTCCCGTCGGGGTCGCGCAACATGCAGATGTAGCCGATGGGCGGCGGCATCATCGTCGGCGGCATGGCGAGACAGCCGGCCTCCTTGGCGCGCTCGGCGATCTGATCGACATGAGCCTGCTCGGACATCTCGATGCCGAGATGCGCGAAGGGGGCGAGCACCGCGTTCGGCGCGTCCTTGAACGGGTCGGTCTCCGGGAAGAACTGGGCGAGTACGAGGATGAACGGGTTGTTGGTCTCGCCGGACATGCCGAGCCATGCTCCGTATCCCATCTCGTCCTCACGCTGGTCGAGGAGTTCGAGCGGGGTCATGGAGGTGTAGAAGTCGATGGTCCGCTCGATGTCCTCCACTCGAAGCGCGACGTGGGTCCAACGGGCTTCGGTCGGATGCAGCTTGTAGACGGGTTCGGTCATCGGGCCCTCCTCTGGCGGCTACCGTGATCATAGTTTCGGTCAGTTGGTCTGACCAGAGTTCGGGTGGCGTGCCCGTCCGCCGATGGGTATGGTTCGGGCGCTTGGTCAGACGAATAGTCCGAACAGAGATCCCATGACGTTCCAGCCGATCACCCGCAGCACCGTCAGTGCCCAGATCCGGGAGCAACTGCTGCGCATGATCACCACCGGTGAGCTGGCCCCGGGCGCCCGTGTCCCCTCCGAGCGCGAGTTGAGCGAGCAGTTCGAGGTCGCCAGGACATCGGTGAGAGAGGCGATCCAGGGGCTTCTGTCGATGGGTCTCGTGGAGCGCCGTGGGAATCGCACCTGGGTGGCCGAGCACCTGCCGGATGTCGCGGTCGATTCCGACTCGTCGACGGAGGTCTTCGTCCACCAACTCTTCGAGACTCGTCGGGTGTTGGAGGTTCCGGTCTTCGCGCTCGCGGCTGGACGATCTGACGACGGTTCCCGAGAGGCGGTCCGAGCTGTCGTGCAGAGGTTCGAGGGAGCGCTCACCCTGTGCGAGTTCCGTCAACTCGATCGCGAGTTCCACACCCTGATCGCCTCCGGCTGCGGCAACCCGCTCCTCGTCGAGCTCTACTCGAAGGTGTTGGATCAACTGTTCCGCTCGTGGGAGATCGATTCGATCCTCACCGAACAGCGCGAACAGCACGAGGTCGACGAGATCATCCGCGCCGCGGTGGAGGGTCATGAGGTGATCGCGAACGCGTACTGCGCTGGAGACCCGGTGGCGATGGCGTCCGCGGTCGAGGCCCATCTGACCGAGATCGAGGACTCGATGCTCCGTCCGACCACGCCCTGAGCCCCTCGGCGACTTGACAGCGCGGGTCACCGCCGTGTCAAATAACAGGTGGTCAGTTGGTCTGACCATACGGTGAGAGAGCCCCCGGGTTCCGAGCCAGCCACGGGGGTGGAATGACAGCGTTCATCGAGAGTCCGGCATTGAGGCACTGCTGGCATCCGGTTGCGGAAGCGGTCGACATCGGTGCCGACGCCCCGCTGTCGGTGACGCTCCTCGGGAACGACCTCGTCCTGTGGCGCTCGCCCTCCTCGGACATCGTCGCCGCACCCGATCAGTGCCCACATCGCGAGGCCCCGCTCTCACTCGGCTGGGTGGACGACGGTGTGATCTCGTGCCCCTACCACGGATGGGCCTTCGGGGACGGGGGACGCTGCGTCCGCGTGCCGAGTGCGGCTCCGGGCACCGCCATCCCCCCAGCGGCTCATCTCCCGTGCGTCAACGTCCGCGAGCAGTACGGGTTGGTGTGGGTCTGCCTCGATGAACCGCGGACTGACATCCCGGAGATCCCGCAGGAGACCGACTCGCGCTTCCGTCGAATCAACAGTGGCGTCCAGCGCTGGAACGCCTCGGCGACCCGTCTCACCGACAACTTCATGGACATCAGCCACTTCCCCTGGGTGCACACCGGCACCTTCGGTGACCGTCAGCGCACCGAGGTGCCGACACTCGAACTCCAGGACCTCGGCGCGGGCTGGTACGGCTACCAGTTCGAGGTCGACGCGCGAAACGCCGACGACGACGCCCGTCTCATCTCCGGGTCCGAGGAGGAGGTCGTCCACCGGCACATGTCGACGGGATTCACGCTGCCGCTCACCGTCCGCAGCACCATCCGGTACGAGGACGGCCTCGAGCACATCCTCCTGCTCTGCTCGTCGCCGATCGACGACGACCATGCCTACTTCACCTTCGTCGTGTGGCGTAACGACGACTTCTCCGTCGACGGGAACGAGGTGATCGCCTTCGACCGCGCGATCGGTGAGGAGGACCGGGGGCTGCTCGAGCGTGTACCCGGCTCGCTCCCGCTCGGACAGACCGACCTGGCAAGTGTCCAGGCCGATCGCGGATCGGTCGAGTGGCGTCGCCAGTTCGTCGAGTTCCTCGAAAGGAGCCCTTCATGATCCGAGGAATGAACCATGCCGTGCTCTACGTGCGGGACGCCCAACGCCACCGCGCCTTCTACGAGGACGTGCTCGGGTTCTCGACGGTGATCAACGGGCCGGGGCCGTTTGTCTTCATGCGCGCCCCGGGCAGTGCCAATCACCATGACATCGCGTTCTTCACCATGGGTGATCACCTCGCGGCATCGGCCGCTGGCCAACAGACCGTCGGCCTCTATCACCTCGCGTGGGAGGTCGCCACGCTCGACGAGCTCGACGAGATGCGCCGCAAGCTCGACAGCGCGGGCGCGCTGCTCGGCGCGTCTGACCATCACTTCAACAAGAGCCTCTACTGCCGAGACCCCGATGGACTCGAGTTCGAGGTCATGTGGCTCACACCCCGTGAGCACTGGGGGGACCTCGAGGACCAGCCGATCGTTCGGCCGCTCGACCTCGATGGCGACCGACGGCACTTTGGGGGTTCGATCACCACGCTCACCGACCGACCACGCACCGATGAAGGACACACCGCATGAACCTGGCCGATCAGTACTGCTACTTCCTCGAGGACGAGGCCTTCAAGGAGACCAATCGCGAGGGTTTCCGTCGTCGCATCATCACCGGCGAGAACCTCCAGTTGTGCTTCTGGAGGATCAAAGGCGGATCCACCGGATCGTTCCTGCACCGACACGAGGACCACGAGCAACTCGGGGTGATCGTCCGCGGGGCGCTCGACTTCCGGATCGGTGACGAGCAGTCCGAGGATCGCGTCGTCCTGGGACAGAACGAGGTGTATCTGGCGCGTCCCGGCGTCTGGCACGGAGACAGCGTGTTCATCGGCGACGACGAGTACGACGAGTGCTGGATTCTCGACGTGTTCGCCCCTCCTCGCGACGACCTGAGTGACGGCTGATGGCCACCGACTGGCGCCTCGCCGTCGACATCGGCGGCACCTTCACCGACGTCGTGCTGCTCGACGCCCTCTCGGGTCGTGTCGTCGTCGACAAGACCCTGACCACGCCGTCGGCGCCACTCGACGGCGTGCGCCTCGGAGTCACGCAGTTGCTCCGTCGGGCGGAGGTTTCCCCGAGCGACATCACGGCACCGATCGTCCACGCGACGACACTCATCACCAATGCCCTCATCGAGGGGAAGATCGGCAACAGCGGCCTGGTCACCACGAAGGGCTTCGCTGACACGTTGCTCATCCGCGATGAGCACCGCTACGACATGTACGACCTGCAGATCGAGTTCCCGGCTCCACCGATCCCGCGGGAGCGGACCTTCGAACTCGACGAGCGGACCACGGCCGTCGGTGACGTGCTCCTGTCACCGTCGGACGACTCCCTGGCGCGACTGGCGGACGAGCTCCGGGGCGCTGAGGTCGACTCTGTCGCCATCTGTCTGCTGAACAGCTACATCAACCGCTCGAACGAGAAGCGGACGGCCGAGTACCTGGAGCAGTCGCTCGGGGTGCCGGTGTGTTTCTCGGCTGACATCTCACCTCAGATCCGCGAGTACCCGCGGATGATCACCACAGCCTGCAACGCGGCGACCATGCCGGTCATCGGCCCATACCTCGATGAGCTCCAGAAGTGGCTCGTCTCGGAGGGCTTCGGGGGTTCGGTCCTGATGATGCTGTCGAATGGAGGGGTCGTCTCCGCCGAGGATGCCGCCCGCGCGCCGATCCGCCTCGTCGAGTCCGGTCCTGCGGCCGGAGCCCTGGCGGGATCCTGGTTCGCGAGTCGACTCGGTATCGACCGTCTGCTGTGCTTCGACATGGGAGGCACCACCGCGAAGGCCTGCCTCATCGAACACGGCGAACCCGAACTCACGAACACCTTCGAGGTGGCTCGCGCCTACCGCTTCAAGAAGGGTTCCGGATTCCCGGTCTCCGTCCCATCGGTCGACCTGGTGGAGATCGGTGCCGGAGGTGGAAGCCTCTCGCGCGTCGACCAGTTCGGCCTGATGAAGGTCGGACCGGAGTCCGCGGGCGCGGAGCCTGGACCGGCGAGCTACGGACGCGGCGGCACCGAGCCGGCGGTGACCGATGCCGACGTGGTGCTCGGCCTCCTCGACCCGGATGCCTTCCTCGGCGGAGATATGCCCCTCGACAGCGGGCTCGCGGAGTCCGCGGTCGGCGGAGTCGGCGATCCGCTCGGGCTTGGCGTCCTCGAGACCGCAGCGGGCATCCACGAGATCGTGAACCAGAACATGGCAGCCGCGGCCCGTATGCACGGTGTCGAGATGGGGGTCGATCTTCGGGGAGTCCCCCTGATCGCCTTCGGCGGTGCTGGGCCGGTCCACGCCTGCGGTGTCGCAGATCTGCTCGAGTCCGACCGCGTGATCTTTCCGGTGAACGCCAGCGTGCTCTCCGCATTCGGCACCCTGGTCTCCCCGGTCCGTATCGATCTGGCCCGATCGCTGCCGAGGCCGCTCTCGACGGTCGATCCCGGCGAACGCGACGCGCTGCTCGAGGAGCTCAGAGCCGAGGGTCGCCGAGTGCTCTCAGCGGCCGGTGTGCCCGACGGGGGCGTGCGGTTCCGGTACGGCATCGACGCGCGGTACGCGGGTCAGGGCAACGAGATCACCATCTGGGTGGGCGAGGGTGAGACCTGGCCGGCGACGTTGGAGGCCGTCCGGGAGACCTTCGACGTCGAGTACTCGCGGATCTACGGCATGACGATCCCCGATGTCGAGATCGAGGCGGTGACCTGGCGTCTCTCGGCCTTCGCCGCGACATCGTCGGTGGAACCCGACTCGAGTCTCGGCACAGCCGATGGGCCGCCCACGCCGATCTCGCATCGTCCGATGACCTTCGTCCGTGGACAGGACCCGATCGACACACCGGTGTACCGACGAGTCAATCTCGGAGCGGGCGCCCGGTTCGACGGCCCCGCCGTCGTCGAGGAACGCGAGACCACCTCGGTGATCCGACCCGGCTGGTCGGTCGAGGTCGCCGCCGACGGAAGCCTCATCGCGAGCAGAGGAGAGGGCAACGCATCATGACAACACGAGACTTCGATCCGGTCGAACTCGAGATCCTCTGGCAGTCGCTGATCTCGACGGTCAACGAACAGGCGAGAGCCCTGCAGCGGGCAGCGTTCTCGCCGATCGTCCGTGAGGCGGGCGACCTCGCGAACGCCGTGTTCGACCGTCGCGGCCGGATGGTGGCCCAGGCGGTGACCGGCACCCCCGGCCACATCAACTCGCTGGCCATCGGCGCCGCCAACATGCTCGAGGAGATCCCGATCGACTCCCTCGAGCCCGGCGATGTGCTGGTCACCAACGACCCGTACAAGACCGCTGGCCAGCTGCTCGATGTCACCGTCTTGGTCCCGGCGTGGAGAGACGGTCGGATCATCGCCTTCTTCGGCTCGACGATCCACCACACCGATGTCGGTGGATACGGGATCGGCGCCGGCGGCCGCGACTGTTTCGAGGAGGGTCTCTGGATCCCGATCTGTCGCCTGATGCGAGGAGGCGAGCGCAACGAGGACGTGTGGCGGTTCATCCTCTCGAATGTGCGCCAACCCGACCACATGGCCGGCGATCTGCATGCCCAGCTGGCGTCAGGTCAGGTCGGCGCCCAGCGACTCAACGCCCTGTGCGACACCCATCGCCTCGATGACATCGAGGCGTTGGCCGACGAGATCATCGACCGTTCTGAGGCCGCGACCCGCGCGAGCATCCGCGCGCTGCCCGCCGGCCGCTACGAGTCGTCGGCGATCCTCGACCTGGCCGACGGAAGCATCATCGACATCGTCTGCGCCGTGGAGGTCGACCCGGAGGCCGGTGAGATCACCGTCGACTACGAGGGCACCTCCCCAGCGAGCCCGTGGGGCATCAACGTGGTCAAGAACTACACGCACGCCTACACGACCTTCACCGTGCGCTCGGTGTTGAACCCCGAGATCCCGAACAACCACGGAAGCCTGAAGCCGATCCTCGTGGAGGCGCCGGAGGGCTCGATCGTGAACGCCCAGCTGCCCCAGCCCGGCACCGCCCGACACGTGGTCGGCATGTTCCTGCCGAACGCCCTGCTCAAGGCGCTCGCCCAGGTCCGACCCGAGGACGCGATGGCCGAGGGATCCGGCGCGGTGTGGACCATGCAGGTGAACGGGAACCACGACGACGGGAGTCCGTTCATCACGGCGATGTTCACCTATGCCGGAGGCGTCGGCGCCCGATCGACCAAGTCCGGTCTCGACGCGTGCTCCTACCCGACCGGGGTCTCCGCGGTCCCGATCGAGGTGGTCGAGGCCTCGGCGCCGATCCGGTTCCGTGAGAAGTCCCTCCGGAGGGGGTCGGGAGGTCGTGGCCGTCAGACAGGTGGCCTCGGTCAGGTGGTCGAGTTCTCGGTTGACACCACACGGCCTTGGCAGCTGAACGCGGTGGCGAGCCGACTCGATTCACCGCCACAGGGCGTGTTCGGTGGCGAGCCCGGTCAGGCGGGATCGTTCCACGTCAACGGTGAGCCGGTGCGCACCCAGTCGCGACTCACGCTGTCCGCCGAGGATGTCGTGAGGCTCGAGTTGCCGGGCGGCGGCGGCTACGGAGAGCCGACCGCGTGAGCGCACGACCCGAGCCCGTGACGATGGCGGCTGTCTGGCAGCGCGCTGTGTCCGAGCATGCGGGTCGTCCGTTCCTGACCTTCGAGGCCCCCGACGGTTCGATCACCGACTGGTCGTACGACGAGTTCGACATCATCGTCAACCGCACCGTCGGCAAGCTCCGCGACTTCGGTGTTGGCTCGGGCTCGGCAGTCCACCTCGCCCTGACGAACTCGCCGACGTTCATCGCCGTATGGCTCGCGGCTCTGAGGATCGGGGCTCGGATCGTCCCATCCGACCCCATGGGTCGAGCCCCCGAGCTGGCGGATCACATCGCGCGGACCGGGCCGGTTGTCGGATTCTGCGCTGAGTCGCGGTCGGAGGTCTATGGAGAGGCGGCTGGATCGCTGCCACACATCCGCATCGACGAGGCCGACGCCCGACTGTGCTGGTTGGACGGCACCGCCGAGGGTGAGCCGGGCTCACCGGGCGCCGAGGACCGCGCGGCGGTGATGTTCACCAGCGGTACCACGGGCCGGCCGAAAGGGGTGGAGATCACCCAGGCCAACTACGCCTTCGCTGGTCAGGCGATGGCGGCCGCGAGTGATCTGTCAGCCGATGACCGCCACATCGTGGTCCTGCCCCTATTCCACGCGAACGCGCAGTACTACTCATTCGCCTCGGCGATCTGGGCGGGGGCCTCGGTCGCGCTCATGCACTCGTTCTCAGCGAGCGGGTTCCTCCCGCAGGTGGCCCGGCACGGCGCGACCTGCGCGAGCCTGTTCGCCGCCCCGATGCGCATGATCCTGGCCAGGGGCACCAAGACCGATGGCGTCGCGCTTCGGCACTGCTGGTTCGCGCAGAACATCACCGTCGACCAGCACCGCACGCTGACGGAGTGGTTCGGATGTGAGCCCCGTCAGCTCTACGGCATGACCGAGACCATCCCGGCGGTGCTCACCGACACGGGGGACACCCCGTGTTGTGACTCGATGGGCTTCGTCACCGACGGCTGTTCCGTCGATCTCCACGGCCCCGACGGAGCGCCGGTCGGCGTCGGGGAGGTCGGCGAGATCGTGGTCGGAGGTGTTCGCGGACACACCCTCTTCGCCGGCTACCTCGACGATGCCGACACCACCGAGGCGAGTTTTCGCGATGGCTGGTTCCTGACCGGCGATCGCGCCACCCGCGATGCCGACGGACGGTGGTACTTCGATGGTCGCCGATCCGATGTGCTCAAGGTGTCCGGCGAGAATGTCTCCACCGTGGAGGTGGAGGGTGTGCTCGCATCCCACCCGGCGGTTCTCGAGGCGTCGGTGGTTGGAGCCCCTGACGAGGTGCGTGACGAGGTGCCGGTCGCCTTCGTCGTGCCGAGTGATCCCGACGCCCCGCCCACCGCCGAGGAGCTCACCGTGTGGTGCGCCGAACAGCTCTCCAAACCAAAGGTTCCCACGCAGTTCACACTTCTTGACGAGTTGCCGCGAACGAGTGTGGGCAAAATCAGGAAGTTCCTGTTGAAGGAGGAGTCCACAAGATGACCGCGATGACTGAAGAGCTCTTGGCCTCTCTGGAAGCCTCGTCGCAGGGGGTGGCAGAGGCGGTGACCCTTCCCCCAGCGCTGTACACCTCTGAGGAGGTGCTCGAGTTCGAACGCGATGCGATCTACGCCAGAGAGTGGCTCTGCGTCGGCCGCGCCGAGCGCATCCCCGAGCCCGGTGACTGGTTCACCGTGAACATCGCCCACGAGCCGATCATCGTGGTGCGCGACAAGGAGGGCGACATTCGGGCGATGTCCGCCGTGTGCCAGCACCGCGCGATGCAGGTGTGTGAGGGGGAGGGCAACACGACCACCTTCAAGTGCCCGTACCACCACTGGATCTACGGACTCGACGGTCGGCTGCTCGGAGCCCCCGCGATGGAGCGAACGGAGAACTTCGAGAAGTCGGACTGGGGTCTCCCGCAGATGCGGGTCGAACTCTGGATGGGCTTCATCTTCGTGAACCTCGACGCCGACGCTGCCCCGCTGTCGCCGACCCTCGAGCGGTACTCGAAGTACCTCGTGAACTACGACCTCGAGAACGCGGTGTGCCCCGGGACGTTCACCCTCGAGGACATGCCCTGGAACTGGAAGGTCATGTTCGAGAACTTCAACGACGGTTACCACGCGAACCGGTTGCACCAGTACGTCCAGGACTTCTGTCCGTCCAACCTGTCGGCGTTCCCCGAACCGTGGAGCGATGACTCGAACGTCATCTTCCGGACCTCGGGTTACACCCATCTCGACGGCGGCTTCAACGCCACCCATCGCGTGATCATGCCGGTGTATCCGGACCTCACCGAGGAGGAGCGTACGCGGTCCACATTCGCGCTGGTCCCGCCGACCCTGTGTTTCGGTACGGCGCCCGACCAGTGCTTCTTCTTCCTGGTGCGCCCGAAGACGGCGCAGACGATCGATGTGGAGATCGGGTACATCTTCCATCCGTCAGCGCTCGAGGATCCTCTGTTCGAGGAGAAGGTCATCCTCTCCGACGCCGGCGTGCAGGTCTTCGTCCGCCAGGACCAGGATGCGACCACGAAGGTCCAGATGGGTCTCAACTCCCGGTTCGCGCCGAGGGGTCGCTACTCCTGGCAGGAGGAGAGCCACGTCCAATTCAATCGATGGCTCACCCAGCGCTACCGCGCCGGGTGGTCCAACCGAGCAGTCGCCGCCAGTTGACGGCGTCGTAAGTCACCTACAACAGCAACGGGGGAAATGACAATGATGAGAAAACGATCCACCAGGATGGCGGCGCTCGCAGCCTCCGCGGTGCTTTTCGTGGCTGCCTGCGGCGGAGACGATGACGCCGCTCCCGCGGCGGAGCCCGCGGCTGAGGAGCCTGCTGAGGAGCCGGCCGAGGAGCCTGCTGAAGAGCCGGCCGAGGAGCCTGCTGAGGAGCCGGCCGAGGAGCCTGCTGAAGAGCCGGCCGAGGAGCCTGCTGAAGAGCCGGCCGAGGAGCCCGAACCCGAGGTTGACGAACTCGTCTCCGCGTTCGATGCCAACGGTGACGGCACGCTGACCATCGGTGTTGCCGCTGCCGGTCCGCGCGATGACGAGGGGTACTACCAGTCGCTCGTCGACTTCGCGGAGGCCTTCTCGGCGGAGAACGGCTTCGCACCTCCGATCGTCAGCGACATGATCGGCGCCGAGGAGGCCGCTCAGAAGATGTCCGACCTCGCCCAACAGGGTGTCGACATCATCTTCGTCGGTGCCTCCGAGATCGCCGAGCCGCTTCCCGACCTCACCGAGCAGTATCCGGACATCTTCTGGTACTGCAACTGTGGTGCCGGGTTCCCCGAGCTGCCAGGACTCGCTCAGGCCACCGACTGGGGCGCTGCGATCCACTACACCGCTGGAGTGGCCATGGGGCAGATCCTGCTCGAGCAGGGGAGCACCAAGTCGGTCTTCCTCGGGTGCTGTGAGTTGAACTTCGAGGTCGAGGCCTACGAGGCGATCCGATTCGGTCTGCAGTCGGTCGATCCGTCACTTGACATGGAGTTCGTCTCGACGGGCGACTTCCCGTTCGACTTCGACAATGCAGCGAACGCGACAGCCGCGATGTCGGCTGCCGCCGCCGACGGTGTCACCCTCGCCTACGCCTACCTCGGTGGTGCGCTCAACCCGGTCGGCCAGCTCGCGACCGAGGAGGGCATCGCGGTCTTCTCCGCCGGCCCGGTCGACATCTGCTCCCGCGACGACGGGATCAACTGGACCGGATCGGTGGTGTTCGATGGTGGTGTCTACGCGGCTCAGGCGATTCGTCTGATCCTCTCCGGTGAGCTCACGGAGGGAACGACCTTCCAGTTCCCGACCGAGGTGGGTCTCAACGGCATGGATGTCTGCGATCCGTCCGCCGAGACCGAGGCGGCTCTCGCCGAGGCCTTCGGCCTGCTCGCCTCCTATGACGGCGACCTCATGGGTGCCCTGGGGGCTATCTCGGGAGCCGCCTACTCCGGGTGACCGGACCTGGTGATGCCGTGACCGAGTCGGGGGTCGGCGCTTCGGCGCCGACCCCCGCGGTCAGCCTGCGCGGAATCGACAAGCGCTTCGGCGCGGTCCGAGCCTGCAACTCGGTCGATCTCGACCTGCACCGAGGGCGGATACACGGAATCCTCGGCGAGAACGGCGCGGGGAAGTCGACCCTCATGAAGATGCTCATCGGGCTGGTGCTCCCCGATGGCGGACGCATCGAGATCGACGGGGTCGAGCGGCAGATCCACGAGCCGATGGACGCTGCGCGGCTCGGCATCGGCATGGTGCATCAGCACTTCAGCCTGGTGGATGCCCTCACGGTCTGGGAGAACGTGTCGCTCGGTGAGTCGGGCCAGCTTGACTCGCGGTCCATCAGGAACCGGGTCGGCGAGATCGGTGAGCACTACGGCCTCGAGATCGATCCCGACGCGCGGGTCGGCGAGTTGACGGCGGGACTGCGTCAACGGGTGGAGATCATCAAGTGCCTCCGACGCGACCCGTCGATCGTGATCTTCGACGAACCCACCTCGGTGCTCACCCCCGAGGAGTCGCACCAACTGTTCAGAGCCTTCCGGGATGTGGTGGCGGCCGAGGGACGGGCGGTCGTGCTCGTCAGTCACAAACTCGGTGAGATCCTCGAAGCGACCGACGACATCACGATCATGCGACAGGGCTCCGTCGCGTTGAGGACGTTGACCGAGGAGACGGACGCGCCATCCCTGGCCCATGCGATGGTCGGTAGGCCGGTCTCGCTCCGAGCCGAGGGAGCCGCACTCGGACTGACCGAGGCGGTCGCCGATGACACGCCCGACGAGTCGAAGGACGCCGTCGACGACATTGAGCCTCCGGTGCTCCGGGTGGAGGGCGCGGTGGCCACTGTCGGCAGAGGAACCCGAGTGCTCGACGATCTGTCGATCACCGTTCGGCCTGGGGAGATCCTTGGAATCGCTGGGGTCGAGGGCAACGGGCAACGGGCCCTCGGAGATCTCCTGTCGTCGCTCCTGCCGCTCGCTCGCGGCTCTGTGACCGTTGACGGCGCTGAGGTCTCCACCAGTCGCCCCGGAGCCATGGCCCGCGCCGGGATCGGTGTGATCCCCGAAGACCGCCATGACTCGGGTGTTGTGCTCGACATGTCAGTCGCGGAGAACCTGGTGATGGTCGATCCGGGTCGATGCGCGACCAGGGGTGTGATCGACCGGGGACGCCTCCATGACAACGCGCTCCGACTCATCGACGAGTTCGATATCCAGTGCTCCGGCCCCGACGCACCACTGTGGTCGCTCTCCGGGGGCAACCAACAACGCGTCGTGCTTGCCCGAGAGCTCGACCAGGGCCCCCGGGTGCTCGTGGCCTCCCAACCGACCCGAGGCCTCGACGTCGGCGCTATCGAGTACATGTCGGAGCGGCTCCGCGCCGCGGCCGCATCGGGGGTCGCGGTGGTGCTGATCTCGAGTGAACTCGAGGAGATCCTCGACCTCGCCGACCGGATCGCGGTGATGTACCGCGGCCGGGTCGTCGGCGAGATGGCGCGTTCCGAGGTGGACATCGAGCGTCTCGGTCTCCTGATGGGAGGTGCCGCGGCATGACCTCGCGAGCGGCTCGGTACCTAGCCCTCTACATCGCGAGCATCGCGGTCGCGCTGAGCGCCTCCGTCGTCTTGGTGCAGGCGACCGGTGGAGAGTGGAGGACGGTCCTGTCCGCCCTCCTCGATGGGAGCATCCTCGGTCCCGGTCGCTGGGGGCAGACCCTCGGTGCGGCAGCACCGATGCTGTTGGTGGCTCTCGGGACGATCGTCTCCGGCAGGGCTGGCCTCGTGAACATCGGTCAGGAGGGCCAGTTGTTGATGGGCACCGCCTTCGCCGTCTACTTCGGATTCCGGATCGGCGGGCCCGGTCCGTTCACCATCATCGTCCTCCTCGTCTTCGGGGCGTTGGGCGGAGCTGTCTGGGCGATGATCGCGGGCGGGCTCCGCTTCCGGCGCGGCGTCCCCGAGGTGTTGACGACGCTCCTGCTGGTGACCGTCGCTGCGCAGGCGATCGCGTTCGGTCTGAAGAACCAGTCGCTGCTCCTCGCCTCGGAGGCCTCCCGCGGGAACCGGAACCAGGTGAGCGCGCAGCTCGACCCGGACAGCCGACTGCCGGTGCTGAGACTGTTCGGCAACGAGATCCCGAGCGCGGTCTTCATAGCGGTCGGCCTCGCGCTCATCCTCGGCTTCGTCGCCGCTCGGACCGTGTGGGGATTCCGACTGACGATGGTCGGTCGCAACACCCGCGCCGCTCAGAGATTCGGCATCTCGCAGTCGCGTTACGGGATGTGGGCGATGGCGATCTCAGGTGGCTTCGCGGGACTCGCCGGGGCGGTCATGTTGGCCGGCGGAGGATTCCAGTTCGGGAACTTCCGGCTGGTGCCGGGGTTCTCGGCGAACATCGGCTGGACCGGCCTCCTGGTAGCCCTTGTGGCCCGGGAGAAGGCACTCGCTGCGATTCCGGTCGCCCTGGTGTTCGGAGCGCTCCGGACCGGTTCCGGGTTCGTGTCGAGCACCGGTGTCGAGGCCGAGATCACCGAGGTCATCCAGGGCTTCCTCGTTCTGGCCCTGCTCGTCCCCCCGGCGGTCGTCTTCCTCCAGGACCGCCGTGCGGCGCGCGCGATGACGAAGGCGAGGACCTAGGTGGACTTCCTCAACGCCGTCCTCGACATCTTCACGAGCGAGTCCACCTACGTGAACGCTGCGCTGTTCGGTGGGCTGCTGCTGTTCGCCGCCTCGGGCGAGTGGATCGCGGAGCGTGCCGGCACCATCAACATCTCGGTCGAGGCGATGCTCCTCGCGGGGGCCTTCACCAGCGCGATCGGGTATCACCTGTCAGGGAGCGCGGCGGTTGGCCTCCTCGCTGGCGCCGTGGGTGGTGTGGTGATCGCGACGGTGCAGGCGGAGATGAGCCATCGACTTGCCGCCGATCAGTTCGTCGTCGGCCTGACCCTCAACATCTTGACCGTCGGACTGGTCGGTTTCCTCGACCGGCAGATCAGCACCACCACCCAGAAGGCAGCGGTGTGGGAGGTGCCGCTGCTCAGCGACCTCCCGCTGGTGGGGACGGCGTTGTTCGGCCAGCCCTGGCCGTTCCTCGTCCTCTACGCGATCGTCCCGATCTCGTGGTGGCTGGTGTTCCGCACCAGGTGGGGGCTCGAGGTGCGCGCCTCGGGGGAGGATCCTCAGGCGGCAGATGTCTCGGGAATCCACGTGAACCGCCGTCGCCGCCAGTCGATCCTCTATGCCGGTCTGACCTCTGGGCTGGGCGGCGCATTCCTGATCTTCGTGCAGATCGGACGGTTCGAGACCGGCATCGTCTCAGGGCGAGGCTTCATCGCCATCGCCGCGGTCATCTTCGGGGGCTGGACCCTCCGTGGAACCGTGGGGGGCTGCGTGCTCTTCGCGGGCGCTCTCTCATTCCGGCTCTCGCTGCAGGTCCTCGGTTACGACCAGATCAACAGCGAGTTCCTGCAGGCGCTGCCGTTCCTCTTCACCATCGTTGCCATGGCCGTGTTCGCGACTCGCGTCCGACCTCCGTCGGCGCTCGCGAGACCGTTCGTGAGAGGTTTGAAGTAGATAACTGCACTGTTCGGCGCCCACTGCCGGGAACCCGGTAACCCAGGAGGAGAATCAGATGAAGGCAATGCTCTACAACCAGCCGGGTGGAACCGACGTGCTCGAGTACGTCGAGGTGCCTGACCCGGAACCTGGTGCTGCCGATGTGATCGTCGACGTCGGCGCCACCTCGCTGAACCGTCTTGATGTCGTCCAGCGCAACGGCTGGTTCCAGATGCCGGGCTTCACGTACCCGCATATCGCCGGCATGGATGTCGCTGGAACGGTGAGTGCCGTCGGTGCCGACGTCACCGGGGTGTCGGTCGGCGACCGTGTCGTGGTCGACCCATCGCTGGCCGGGGTGTCCGACGGGTCGAAGTTGGCTGGCATGGGGGATCTGTTCGGCGAGCTCGGGATCATCGGGGGGACCGTCGCCGGTGGCTACGCGGAGAAGTGTCTGGTCCCGGCCTCACACGTGTATCGGGTACCCGACTTGATGCCCATCGAGCACGCAGCGACCTTTCCGACGTGCTTCCTCACCGCGGCGCACGCGCTCTTCGATGTGGGAGCTCTGACCGCCGGCGAGTCGGTCATGATCCACGCGGCCGGCTCCGGGGTGTCGACAGCCGGCATCCAGTTGGCCAAGCGTGCGGGTGCCACGGTGTTCGCGACAGCCGGGAGCGACGAGAAATGTGAGCGCGCCCTCAGCCTCGGTGCCGACCATGTCTTCAACAACCGCTCGGGTGATGTGGCGGGTTGGGCGCGAGAGGTCACGCAAGGCGCCGGGGTGAACATGGTCTTCGACCACGTCGGCACTGCACTCTTCGGACCGTCACTCTTCGCCCTCGCCGTTCACGGACGTCTGGTCAACTGCGGTAACTCGTCAGGAGACGAGGCAGTGATCCCGTCGCTCGGCTATGTGTTCCACTCGGGCATCACGATCAAGGGCTCCGATCCGTACCGTCCCGAGGAGTTCGGGCCGGTCTGGGACTCGTTCTGCGATGGGTACGCGGCGGGCGAGATCGACGTCGTCATCGACTCCGAGTTCGCCCTGTCGGATGCCGGTCAGGCGCAGGACAAGATGCTGTCGAGTGACTTCTTCGGGAAGATCATCCTGAAGCCGTGATCCTCACGATCCACACGGTCGATCCGTCGCCTGACGGTCCGAGGAGGGTGCGCTAACACCGTGTTCGAACCCCGAGACCCTCCGTACCCGGAACTGAAGAAGACCCACACCATGGCGCACACGGGTCGGCCATGGACCGACTTCAAGCCGCCGGCAGCGGCATCCGTGTGGGCATCGGTCGAGGGGCTCGGCCGGTACTACATCCTCCTTGCCGCTTTGGAGATCGGCGTCTTCGACGGCCTCCAGCGCACCGGTCCCGCCCGCGCGGAGGATCTCGCCGACGAGCTCGGGGTGTCGACCGACCATCTCAGATCCCTGCTCGACGGGGTCGTCGCCCAGGGCCTCCTCGATCAGTTCCGTGATGTCTACGAGTTGAACGACACCGCGAAGAGGTACCTCGTCACCGACGGCCCCGCCTCGATGGCGTCGCTGATCCCGGTGGCCCCGGGCCCCCACGAGAATTGGACCCGTCTCGCTGACACGGTGCGCAACGGTCGACCGGCCACCCCGATCGAGGATGACCCGGTCGCGTTCTACGTCCCACTGGTCGAAGGCACGTTCACCACCATGTTCCGTTGCGCGACCCGAGCCGACTTCAAGGTTCGATACTCCGCCAGACCGGATACCCGGGTGCTCGATCTCGGAGCCGGTGGCGCCCCGTGGTCGATCGCGATCCTGAACGCGTGCCCGCAGGGAAGCGCAGTCGTCAACGATCTCGACGGTGTGATCGAGGTCGCGCGCCGCAAGACATCGGAACACGATGTCATCTCCCGCTGTGAGTTCCGCCCCGGCGACTTCCACTCGATCGATATCGAGGCATCGAGCTACGACATCGTGGTGCTCGGTCACGTATGTCGAACCGAGGGTGAGGAGGGTGCGAGGAGCCTCATCGCCCGAGCCTTCGATGCGCTCCGGCCGGGCGGGCGGCTGCTGCTCGCCGACTACTTCCCCGATATGGAACGCAAGGCGAACCCGCACGCGGTGATCATGGGGACGACGATGATGGCGAGCACTGAACGCGGGTTCACCTTCACCCACCGTGAGTTCTCCGAATGGCTGCGCGCGGCGGGTTTCCGCTCCATCCGGTTGATCGAGCCGATCGGCTTCCAGCAGACGTTCGTCGCGGAACGTCCGCTCTCATCCTCAGACCAGACGACTCAGACAGGGGACTGAAACATGGAGAACATCGACCTTCTCATTCGTGGTTGGTATGTCGTCACGATGAACGAGAGTCGTGACGTGATCCGCGACGGCGCCGTCGCCGTCCGTGGTGATCAGATCGTCGATGTCGGCAAGCGCGTCGACCTCGAGGCGAAGTACGCGGCCGCGCGAGTCGTCGGTGGGGACCACTTCGTGGTCACCCCCGGCCTGGTGAACACCCACATCCACATCACGGGTGAGCCGCTGACACGGGGTTACGTACCCGACGACACGCCGTTCGAGGAGAACGTGTTCATGTGGTTGTGCCCCCTCTACTCGGTGTTCACTGCGGAGGAGGAGCGTCTGTCCGGGCAGCTCGCGGCGGTCGAGATGCTCAAGTCGGGTACGACGACCTTCCTGGAGGCCGGCACGATCCGGTTCCTCGATGAGGTGCTCGACGGACTCGTCGAGGTCGGTATCCGTGGCCGGGTCGGGCGCTGGGTGTGGGACCTTCCACCCGAACCGGACGTCTACAAGCAGAACACCGATGAGGCCGTCGCTTTCCTGGAGCATCAGTTGACGGCCCACAAGTCGCTGGCGAACGACCGGCTCGGGGCGTCATCGATCCTGGTGGGCCACACCACCTGCTCTGACCCGTTGTGGAGGGCGGCTCGCGAGTTGGCCGACGAGCACGGGACGGGGATGAGTTTCCACATGTCACCGGCCAAACTCGACCCGGAGGGGTTCGTGGCCGAGTTCGGTCAACGCCCGATGATCCACCTCGCAGAACTCGGTGTGCTCGGCCCTGACGTCGCCATGACGCACTGCGTACAGGTCGACGATCAGGAACTCGCGGTCATGGCTGAGACGGGGGTCAGCGTCGCGCACTGCCCGACGACCGCGCTGAAGGTCAGCTACGGCGTGACCCAGGTGGGCAAGATGCCCGAGATGGTGATGTCGGGCATCAATGTCGGCATCGGAACCGACGGCAACAACGCGTCGAACTACTCCGACCTGATGCGCGCGACGTATCTCGTGGCGGGTCTCTTCAAAGATGCGCGCCAGGATCCGCAGATGTTCCCCGCTGAGAAGGCCTATGAGATGGCGACGCTCAACGGGGCGCGCGCCATGGGTATGGAGGACCGCATCGGATCTCTCGAAGCGGGTAAGCGCGCCGACGTTGTGGTCCACGACACCGATCGCCCTGAGTGGAGGCCGCTGCTGAACGTCATGAACCAACTCGTGTGGTCGGCCGATGGCCGCGGGGTGCACACCGTGGTCGTCGACGGTGAGGTGGTTGTCGAGGACGGGCGGATGACGACAGTCGACGAGGAGGCGCTCTACGCCGCGGCCCAGGAGGCGGGCGAGGCGATCACGGCGCGATCAGGTCTCCCGGACAAGGCGAAGTTCCCGGTCTTCTGAGGGGCTCGGCTGCTGGGTCCGCAACCGTTCCAGACAGGAGCGGGCGGCCGGGGCATCATCAGCGATGACCTGAGAGAAGGATCCTTGCCGGTGGATCGGGTTCCGAGAGCCCCGCGCCGTCGACGATGACAGGGCTGTCGGGGGCTCGATGGCGACGTGGGGGCCGATACTCAGTTCGCCGGCGACGATCTTGTGTCCGGCGGTGATCGCGGGGCCCGACCACACGGCTACCTCAGTTGGTGTGCCGACGTGCGTGGTCTGGTGCAGGACGACCGATCCGTCGTACGAGACGCGGACGCTGCTCTCCAACTCTCCGGGGCGCTCACCGCTTCTGCCGAGTACCAACATCTCGCTGAGGTGGATCGAGGAATCCGCAGCGGCCGTCACCTTCAGATGTTGGATGTGGTGGCTGTCGATGACGCTCACCAGCGGCTCCGGAATCCAGTTCAGGGTCGCACCTGCCTCGACGACGATGCTGACATCGAGTCGTGACGGTTCCGGCCCCGGCAGCACGACCATGGCGGCGGTCGTTGAGATATCGAGCCGAGCTCCCGAACGGACGCGAATCACGAGCTCGAGTTGGTCACCGCCGATCGGGCCGGCCGCACCGGCCTGCAGCGTCAGACCGGAGTAAGTCGGCCGCAGGAGGAGCGGGGGGTCACTCCGTAACAAGGGATACGCGACACGTCCGTCACACGACTCAGCGATGACCTCAGCGCGCGCTCGCATCAGTCAGCGGCCACCCGGACTCGAGTCGCCGCTGAGGGTCCAATCGAGCACCTCGCGGCGCACCCAATTGGCGATCGGTTCAATGCCGCCCGGGCTGCGAACAGACGTGGCGACGACCGGACCATCGCGCCGCTCGGTTGCATCGGAGATCATGCGCTCGACGTCAGCCCCGACGTGAGGGGCCAGATCCACCTTGTTGATGACGAGCAGGTCGGCCAGTGCTACGCCGGGTCCACCCTTGCGGGGCACGTCGTCGCCTCCCGCGGTGTCGAGGACGAAAATCTGCCGATCCACAAGACCCTGGCTGAACAGCGCCGTGAGATTGTCGCCGCCACTCTCGACGAGTGTCAGCTCCACATCGCCGATCCGTCGCTCGATCGCCTCGACGGCATCGAGGTTTGCCGCGATGTCGTCGCGAATAGCGGTGTGCGGGCAACAGCCCGTCTCGACCGCTGCGATCCGTTCCGCTGGAAGCACGTTCTCCCGACGGAGCGCCTCGGCATCTTCGCTGGTGAAGATGTCGTTGGTGACCACCGCGACAGAGAGCTCGTTTCGGAGCGCTGTGCAGAGCTCAGCGACGAGTGATGTCTTCCCGCTGCCAACCGGCCCGCCGATTCCGAGTCGAAGCGGACGACCATCACCCCGAGGGGCAGGATGCTCGTGATTGTCGTGATGTGAGTGATCGTGGGAGTGGTTCATCAGTGGGGTTCAACCTTCCGTGTGATGTGGTTCTCCGGCCTCACGACTGGAAGAGCCTTCCGTCGATGTCAAGGTGCAGGCTGGCGCCGATCTCAGCGGCTGGGCCGGCGACAGCCGGAATCGCCTCCCAGGCCTCGCCCCCGACCGCGACTGCTCGGTTCGCTATCACGGCGCATCGCTCAAGGAGGTCGAGATGGATTCTCTGAGCGACGTACGGATCGAGGCCGGAGAGGCGTGTCGCCGCGCTCGTGATCATGGCGCACAGATGATGAAGATGGATCGACACCGCCGAGTGCGCGTCGAGCTCGAGGTGGTGGGCCAGCGCGGCGAAGACAGCGGCCTGATGTGGAGCCTCGACGGTGTCACGGAGTGAACGAGTCGCCTCGGACATCCCGAGCCGGTCTGCCGCTCGAACCCAGTGTCGGCCGAGCATCCGACTGGTCGCTCGCTGCGCCGCGCTGGGAGTGCGGGCGTCGATCTCGCGGTCGATCTCGCCCCAGTCAGGTTCACCATCGGCGGAGCGAAGAATGATCGCGGCGATGAGGTTCGCCTCGGTTGCGCCGGTGGTGGTCAGACGGCCGGTCAGGAACTGCCGCACCTGCCCGGCGTCGCGGGTGCCGTCGAGATGTTGCGAGATCTCGAGACCCGAGGAATGGGCGTGGCCGCCGACCGGGAGGCGGCCGTCTGCGAGAGCCAGGACGATTAGGAGTTGTTGGCTGGGGAGCATCGCCGGCTCAGAAGAGGAAGTAGCGCTGGGCCATCGGCAAGGACTCAGCGGGCATCTCCTCGACGCTGTCGCCGTCGATGGTGACAGCGAAGGTGTCCGGATCAACATGGATGTCCGGCATCGCGGTGTTCTCCGGAAGGTCGGACTTCGTGATCGAACGACAGTCACGCACCGGCACGAGCGACCGGGAGACCGCCAGGTCGAGGTCGGCCTCCAGCGCGACGGGAGCGACCCAACTGACACTCGTTCGAGCCGCGACCGCGGGCGCGGCTCCGAACATGGGCCTCGGAAGGATGGGCTGCGGCGTCGGGATCGACGCGTTTGCGTCACCCATGTTTGCCCATGCGACGAATCCGCCTTTCACCACCACGTGTGGTCGGACGCCGAAGAACTTCGGCTCCCAAAGCACGAGGTCGGCGAGCTTGCCGACCTCCACCGACCCGACATCGGCATCGATACCGTTCGCCACCGCAGGGCAGATGGTGTACTTCGCGACGTAGCGACGCGCTCGCGCGTTGTCGGCCGGGCCGTCTCCCGGAAGCGACCCTCTCAGCCGCTTCATGACGTGAGCCGTCTGCCAGGTACGGAGGACCACCTCGCCGATCCGGCCCATGGCCTGAGAGTCCGAGCCGATGATCGAGATGGCACCGAGGTCATGGAGGATGTCCTCCGCCGCGATCGTCGATGAACGGATTCGACTTTCCGCGAAGGCGAGGTCCTCGGGTACCCGGGGATTGAGGTGGTGGCAGACCATCAACATGTCGACGTGCTCCGCCACCGTGTTCGTGGTGTGTGGGCGCGTTGGATTGGTCGACGAGGGAAGCACATTGGGGAGCGAGGCCACGGTGATGATGTCGGGGGCGTGCCCACCACCCGCCCCCTCGGTGTGGAACGTGTGGATCGAACGCCCGGCGATCGCATCGATGGTGCTTTCGACGAACCCCGCCTCGTTGAGCGTGTCCGTGTGAATTGCGACCTGAACGCCGCTTGCGTCGGCCACCCGAAGACAGGTGTCGATGGAAGCGGGGGTTGTGCCCCAGTCCTCGTGCAACTTGAAGCCGGCGGCACCGCCGCGGAGTTGCTCCCAGAGCGCCTCCTCCGACGCCGTATTTCCCTTGGCGAGCAGGGCGATGTTGACCGGCGAGTCGTCGAGGGCCTCCAACATGCGACCGAGATTCCAGGAGCCCGGTGTCGCGGTGGTGGCCTTGGAGCCCTCCGATGGGCCGGTGCCGCCTCCGATCAGCGTGGTGATACCCGTGGCCAGGGCCGTCTCGATCAGTTGAGGGCAGATGAAGTGCACATGGCAGTCGATCCCGCCGGCGGTGACGATGCGGCCATTACCGGCGAGGATCTCCGTGCTCGGCCCGATGACGAGCGCGGGATCGACACCATCCATCGTCTCGGGGTTTCCGGCTCGTCCGATGCCGACGATCCGACCATCGCGGATGCCGATGTCGGCTTTCTGCACGCCCCAGTGGTCGAGGACCACCGCGCCGGTGATGACGAGGTCAGGGGTGCCCTCGGCGCGCGTCGCCGTCGACTGGCCCATCGACTCGCGGATCACTTTGCCGCCACCGAAGACGGCCTCATCGCCTCCGAAACAGTGGTCGTGCTCGACCTCGATGAGCAGGTCGGTGTCGGCGAGGCGGATGCGGTCACCGGTAGTTGGCCCGTAGAGCGCTCGGTACGCGCCTCGTGAGATCTCGGTCATCGTGGTGCTCCTTCCTCACGCTCGCCTTCGTCGAGGCTGCCGGCCACGAGCCCGCGGAGTCCGAGGACCTCTCGTCGGCCGGCGATCGGGATCAGGGTGACCTCGATCGCGACACCGGGTTCGAATCGAACGGAGGTGCCGGCCGGGATTCCGAGCCGTTGACCGCGCGCCAGGTCGCGATCGAACGACAGCGACGGGTTCGACTCGGCGAAGTGGAAGTGGGAACCCACCTGGATCGGCCGATCGCCGAGGTTCTCCACCCGGAGCACGGTCGTGGGACGCCCGGCGTTCAGTTCGAGTGCGCCGTCGGGGCCGAGGGTCTCGCCGGGGATCACGGGATCGGCTGATGGAGTGTCACGAGCTTCGTCCCGTCGGGGAACGTGGCTTCTACCTGTATCGCGTCGATCATCTCGGGAACGCCGTCAAGCACGTCGTCGCGCGAGAGCACCTGTCGCCCAGCGTCCATGAGGTCGACCACGGTTCGACCGTCGCGGGCCCGCTCATGGACCCACGAGGTCAAGAGGGCGACCGCCTCCGGGTAGTTCAGCCGGAGACCGCGCTCGCGTCGTTGCCGGGCGAGTTCGGCGGCGGTGAAGATCATGAGCCGCTCCTGCTCGTGTGGGGTGAGATGCACCAGGGCTCCTTCAGTTCACGTCGGGTCGGTCGAGACGAAGATGGACGAATCGAGGATCGCGTGACAGCCGACGACTCCGTCCACCACCTGGGTGACACCGAAATCAACCGCCACTGAACACAGCGAGTACGCGTCGTCCTCACTCAGGCCGATCGGTCCGGTCATCAGGTTGAGCATCTGCTCGGCTGCCATTCGCATGGCGGCGTTCAGGTCATCTCCGAAGCCGTGGGTGATCCATTCCTCGTCGCGGAGGAGGACCGGCGCGTCCACGGAGATGTCCGGAACCCGGAACACCTGGATGACGGCGTTGATGGATGCCTCGATCGCCGTTCCGCAGATCTCGCCATCACCCTGAGCGAAGTGCGGGTCACCGACGAAGAGATTCGCTCCCTCGTGGAAGACCGGATATAACATCGCAGACCCGGGCCCGAGCCGCCAGTTGTCGACGTTGCCGCCGAAGACCCCGGGAGGAACGCTCGAGATCCGTTCGGATCCGGCTGGGGCGACGCCCATGACCCCGAAGTGCGGCCTGACGGGAACGTGAACCGGTCGACTGAAGGGGTTGCGGTGCTCCTCATCGGGCGCCGAGACGACCCCCGGGAGGTCGTAGAGGGGACGTTCGGTGAAGTCGAAGGCGAACATCGGGGATGCGGAGCGACCGAACCCGCCTGCGTCGAGGTCGTTGAGGCCGTAGATCGTGATCCGCTCCTTGCCGAATCGGTCGTAGAGCAGACCCCAGTTGGCGGCGCAGTTCGACCCGAAGGGCATCCGCGGTGTCATCTCGAGAATCCGAACGAGGATGCTCTCGCCGGGTTCGGCGTCGATCACCTCGATCGGACCGGTCATGATGTGGACACCCGGCGTCCTGTCGCTCGGGTCGATCGCGTCCCAGATCGCTGCGATGCCCTCGTCGAACATCAGGTCAGGAGCGTCGCCTGAGTGGTGCGTGACCGCTTCGATTCGGATCGTCGACCCTGATGGCACCGACAGCGCCGGGGCGACGGCGGGATCGAAATAGCCCCAGAAGCAGTTGTCCGGGGTGGCCGGCAGTGAGTGAGAGGGGGAGGTCGGAGGCGCGCTCAGTATCGACGCGACCGATGGGGAGATCTCGACGGGCATGCCAACGGTCTATGAGGGGGATGTTTCCGGACGGTTTCGGCGGTGTGAGCCGTCGGTGACGCGGCAGATGCCGCGCGCCGACCGCTCAGATCACTCGATGGTCCAACCGTCGGGGAGCTTGGCGTCGCCGACGAGTTCGTGAGTCTCCTCGTCCTGCTCGATGCCATCGAGGTGCTCCCAGAGCATCAACTGGTTGCCCCACGGGTCGAGGAAGCTGGCGTTCGCGCCGCCGAACTCCGTCCAGAAGTGGTGGCGCCAGAGCTCGGTGCCGCCGTTGGCGACCGCGCGATCCATGATCGCATCCATCTCGTCGTCGTCGGAGACCAGGATCCAGGCCCGAGTGGTGCGCCCTCCATCGTGCAGCCGCCGCTTCGGGCTCTCCCTGTCGGCATCGTCGCGCGGGTCGGGTCGCGCGTCTCCCGCGTAGGAGATCCCCATGTGGAGGTTGCCGGTCGGACCCTGGGAGCCGTCGTCGACCTTGAAGTTCTGTCCGGGAACGATGCGGTTGAAGATCCCGGGGATACGCGTCTCGACCTCCCAGCCCATCACGGTTCGGTAGAAGTCGCTGGCTGCCTCGACGTCATCGACCGGGAAGTCGACGAACACGAGGATGTTGGGATACGGCTGAGACATGGCTACCTCCGTGTGAAAGCTGGCACATCGAACGTACCAGATGGTCTGGTTGTCTGGCCAAAGTCGAGGTGTCGGTGTGGCATCCTCTGCGATGTGGACAGCGAACTCCTGATTCGGGGCCAGATCGTGACGATGGACGGGACACGCCGTGTCATCAGCGACGGTGCCGTCGTCGCGGTGGAGGGACGCATCGAGTTCGTGGGCGACGCGGGGGACGCCGTCAACCGCCATCCGTCAGCGACCGTCCTCGGAGGACCGTCTTCGATCGTCACCCCCGGACTCGTCAACGCCCACCAGCACCTGACCGGGGACCGCCTGATCCGCAGTTGCATCCCGGAGGACATCGATTCCGACGAGTCGATCTTCTCGTGGGCGGTGCCCGTGCACGCCGAGCACACTCCCGACGACGATGAGTTGACCGCCACCCTCGGCGCGGCCGAGGCGGTGTTGAACGGCGTCACCACCATCATCGAGGCGGGCACGGTCGCCCACGTCGACCGAGTGGCGCAGGCGCTCGGGACGCTCGGGCTTCGCGCTCGTGTCGGTCGCTGGGGGTGGGACATCGATGATGCCCCCCATGCCGCCCCGACCGATGAGGTGCTCCAACTCCAGCGCGAGGTGCTGGACCTCCTCCCGGCGGGCGGCCTCGTCGAGAGTGGGGTGACGCTGGTCGGACACGACCTGATGTCCGATGCCCTCGTGAGTGGGGCGGCGGATCTGGCGAGGGAGCGCGGGGTCGGGATGACGATGCACATCTCCCCGCATCGCCGAGACCCGCAGAGCTACCTCGATCGCGTCGGCGTGCGGCCGATCGTCCACTTCGACCGGCTCGGGGTGCTCGGACGCCACCTGCTCCTCGCTCACGCTGTGCATCTCGATGCCGAAGAGGCCGAGCTGATGGTCGAGTCGGGCTCGGCGGTCGCCTCGTGTCCCTGGGCCTACCTCCGACTCGCGCAGGGATTCCAGGCCAACCACCGACACGACTGGATCCGATCGAACGGGGGACGCCTGGCGCTCGGCACCGACTCGGAGAACGCCGGTGACGCGATCGACATCCTGAGAACTGCCTCGCTGTTCGTCGGCCTGGTTCGAGATCGATCCGAGGATCATCTGTCGATGACATCCGCGGACGGCTTCGCGCTCGCCACCATCGATGGGGCGGAGGCCGTCGGGCTCGGCGACACCGTTGGCTCACTCGAGGTGGGCAAGCGCGCTGACATCGTCGTCCACGACGCGACCCGCCTGGAGTTGACGCCGCGCGGCACGGACCCGGTCCGCCAGCTCGTGTGGGCCGCGGACGGGCGATCTGTCGTCGATGTGGTCGTCGATGGACGTGTGGTGGTTCGTGACGGACGTGTGGTCACGGTCGATCTCGAGCCGTTCGTCGATGCCGCCGTCGAGCGTCAGCAGTTCATGCTTTCGCGGGTCGGTCGGGCATGATGCCCGGGGTGTCCGACAAGCTCTCGCGTTTCCACAGGAGGTCCCGAGGATGACCGACCCAGCCGAGGTGGCGCGGTCCTACCTGTCGTCGTTCGCGAGCGGTGACGCCGAGCTCGTCGCCTCGCACGTGACCGAGGGGTTCATCAACGAGCACACTGCCGCACTGGGTTCGAGTTGCGCGGGGCGCGATGAGTACCTGTCGCGTCTCCCGGGGTTCATGGCCTCGTTGCCCGGACTTCGCTACGAGGTGGAGGACACGGTCAGTGACGGCGATCGTGTTGTGGCCGCCTATGTGCTCACAGCGGAGGTCAACGATCGTCCGATCCGTATCCGCGGCATCATGAGGATCTGGGTGCGCGACGGGTTGATTGAGCGTCGTGTCGACTACTGGGACAGCAAGGTGTTCCTGGACCAGGCAGGCATGTAGTCCCGTCCGGGATCAGTCGCCGCCGCTGACCTTGGCGAGGTCGACGGAGCTCGACTCCGGGATCGGCGGCAGTCGGAGCGTGAGCAGCCAGGTGATCGCGACGAACGCGGTCGACCCCCACAGCGCGGCGGAGAGATCGCCGATGAGGAAGAGCACCCCCGACAGCAGCGTGCCGACGAGTCGTCCGGCCGCGTTGGCCGAGTAGTAGAAGCCGACGTCGAGCGCGACCTCATCGTCGCTGGAGTACGCCAGCACGAGGAACGAGTGGAGGGCGGAGTTCATGGCGAACACCGCCCCGAACACGATCAGTCCGCCCACGATGGCGGCAGTTCGGGCCACATCGACGAGCACGAGAGTGGCGATCGCCGCCGACACGACACCGAGCGCGACACCCCAGACACGGGTGGCGATCACCTCGTCGGACGGACCGCGGCCGATGGTGAGGATGCGCGGTGCCGACGACTGCACGATCCCGTAGCCGATCACCCAGGCCGCCAGGAACGCTCCGACGCCCTCATGACTCCAGCCGAGGGTGTCGGCGAGGAACACCGGGAGGGCGACGACGAACCAGATGTCGCGCGAGCCGAACAGGAAGAAGCGCGCGGCCGAGAGCCGGTTGATCTCCGTCGACTTCGACATGAGGGAGGTCAGTTTCGCCTTGCGTTTCGAGCGGCCGATGTCCTCGTTGAGGAACACGAGCAGCGCGGCCACGGTGATCGCGAGCGCGGTCACCATGGTCCAGAGCGCGCCGTCGAAGCCGAGCCATGACAGCAGCGCCCCGCCGACGAAGAAACCAACGCCCTTCAGCGCGTTCTTCGATCCGGTGAGGATCGCGACCAGCCGGAACAGGCCGCCGTCGCCGGCCACGGTCTTCACCGCACTCTTCGACGACATCTTGGTGAGGTCCTTCGCCACACCCGAGAGCGCCTGCAACCCCATGACGAAGGTGACGGCGAACCAGGTCTCCCAGTCGTCCGACAGCAGGGTCAGGGTCGACAGCGCGACGATCTGGAGCATGAGCCCCCACACCAGCGTCCGGTTGAGCCCCTTGCGCGAGCCGGCCCAGCCCCCGAACAGGTTGGTGACGATGCCCATGAACTCGTAGGCGAGGAACAGGAAGGCGATCTGGACGGCGGAGTAGCCGAGGTCGTTGAAGTGCAGGAGCACCAGCATCCGCAGGGCGCCGTCGGTGACGGTGAACACCCAGTAGCCGGCGGTCACCAGCGCGTAGTTCCGCAGGTTCACGCGTGACCTCCGCGCGCTACGAGCGCCACGAGGTCGACGAGGCGGTGCGCGTAGCCGAACTCGTTGTCGTACCAGACGAGCACCTTCACCATCGTCGAGTCGACCAGCATGGTGGATGGCAGGTCGACGATGCCCGAGCGCGTGTCGTTGACGAAGTCGACCGAGACGAGCGGGCGCTCCTCGACGCCGAGTACCCCGGCCATCGGCCCGGCTGCCGCGGTGGTGAGCAACGAGTTCACCTCCTCGACGGTGGTCTCGCGGTCCATCTCGAGCACCAGGTCGCTGAGGGAGGCGTTGAGCAGTGGTACCCGCACGGCGAGTCCATTGAGGCGACCGGTGAGCTCAGGGATGATCATGGTGACCGCGGTCGCCGACCCGGTCGAGGTCGGAATGAGACTGTTCAGCGCCGAGCGGGCGCGACGGAGATCCTTGTGCGGGGCGTCGACGACGACCTGGGTGTTCGTCACATCGTGGACGGTGGTGATCGCCCCGCGGGCGATGCCGATGCCGTCGTGGAGCACCTTGATGACCGGTGCGATGCAGTTGGTGGTACACGAGGCCGCGGTCACGATCGGGTGGGCCTCAGGGTCGTAGAGGTCGTCGTTGCAACCCATCACGACGTTCAGCACCCCCGGGCTCTTCACCGGGGCGGCCACCACCACCGAGGAGGCGCCGCTGTCGAGATGGGGCTTGAGCGAGTCGGTGTCCTTGAACTTGCCGGAGGCCTCGATGACGATGTCGACGCCATACCGATCCCACTCGATCGCGCCCGGATAGCGCTCGTCACTGAACGTCACGCGCTGGTCATCAATGTTCAACGAGTCGCTGTTCGAGGAGACGACCCCGGGATAACGGCCGTGGACCGAGTCGAACTCGAGCAGATGGGCCGCCGTCTCGGCACCACCACTGATCTCGTTGATGTGGACGAGTTGGAGTTCAGGGTGGTGGCGGAGCGCCCGTACGGCGAGCCGTCCGATGCGGCCGAACCCGTTGATGCCGACTCTGGTCATGGTGTCCCTCCGGTGAGGTGGTCGATGCGTTCGTGGATCTCGTGGACGACGTGGTCGAAGGCGGCGGCATCCTCGGACTCGATCGGGTCGGCGATCGACCAGTGCCACCAGTCGTCACCGATCTCGAGCGACTCGTGCACCGAGTCGCACACCGTCACGACCTGCGAGCCCCGGTCGAGGCGGTCGACGCGCCGTGGACGACAGTCCGAGAGGTCGAGGCCCGCCCGTTTCCCGGCGGCGACGGCGCCGGGATGAACCCGTTCGGCCGGAGCGATGCCCGCCGAGGTGGCCCGGCCGCCGACCCGGCGAGTCCAGATCGCGGCGGCGAGTTGCGAGCGGGCGGAGTTGTGGGTGCACAGGAACACCATCGGGCGTTCCGTCTCGGCATGAGTCGGCTGACCGAACGCCCGCGCCGTCGAACTGAGACGGAGGTAGCGCCGCCGCCGGTCGGAGTGCGAGTGGGCGCGCAGGACGAGTCCCGCGTCCTCGAGCACGTCGATGTGATGGGCGAGGAGGCTCGGCGACAGACCGAGACGGTCACACAGCTCACCGGGTGATCGGTCGCACGTTGTCAGGTCGTCGACGATGTGCAGGCGGACCGGTTCGCCGAGGGCGGCATGGATCTCGGCGCGGCGCGCCAGAGAGTCCGCGGACGCAGGAGTCATGCGCTCATTCGATCAGCTGCTGACCAATAGTTCAACATCTATTGAGTGAACTGTCGGTGAATTGGTGACACCGGTGTGCGACCCTGTGCCCATGGCGTTCGGCCAGCCCCAGGGTCCCCCCGCCTCGAAGCGGCAACTCGATCGATTGCTCGATCTCGTGATCGCGGCCGGCCACGAGGACTTCCGCGACGCGCGCGGCCCGCTCCGGCTCACGCAGCGCCAGGCCAACGGGAAGTTCACCCGCGACGAGGCTGACGAGTTGATCGAGCAACTCGAATCGGGGATGGAGGGGGAGGCGATCGTGCCGCTCACCGCCGAGGAGCGAGCCCTGCGCGCCGTGTCGACCGAGGCGCTCGCCTCCGAGTTGCAGCGCCGCGGGTGGGTCGTGATGGAACCATGAGGTCGCAGCGCTGATGGTCTGGTGGGAGGTCGTTCTCCTCGTACTCGGCGGATTGCTCGCCGGGGCGATCAACACCGTGGCCGGAGGTGGGTCGATGCTCACCGTCCCGTTGCTCGTGCTCGCCGGCGTGCCCGGTAACGCCGCGAACGGGTCGAACCGCGTCGGCATCCTCACCTCGAACCTGGCAGCCGTCGCCACCTTCCGGCGCCTCGGCGTCGACGGACTCCGACATGCCTCGCGGGTTGTCGTGCCGGTGGTGCTCGGTGGCTTCATCGGGTCGTACTCGGTCGGCCGACTGCTCGACGACGCCACCTTCGAGCGGGTGTTCGGCCTGCTGATGATCCCGCTCGTCATCCTGTCGGTCCGGCGACCCGGTAGCGACCCGTCCGAGCAGAGCTGGTCGACCGCGAAGGTCGTCATCGTGTTCCTGCTCATCGGGATCTACGGCGGCGCATTCCAAGCCGGTGTCGGACTCGTGCTCCTCGCCGCGATCACCAGATCGGGGTTCGACCTCGTGATGTCGAACTCGATCAAGGTGGTCGTCAACACGGTGGTCACCGTGGTCGCCCTCCCGGTGTTCATCCTGAGCGGCGATGTCGCTTGGGGCCCCGCGCTGGTGCTCGCGGCCGGGTTCGTCGCCGGCGGGTGGCTGGGCGCGCAGGCGTCGTTCCGAGGGGGAGAGGTGCTGATCCGACGCGTGATGATCGTGGCAGCGCTCGGCCTCGCCGGACGACTCATCGGCATCTACTGACTCCTGAAGGGCGGGACTCGGCTCCCGCGTCGGGAAAGTGCGAGTTCTCCTCTCCCCCCTCCTCTGGACCCCTGACGGGCCACAACGCCCGTCACGAATGGGGAGACAGAGATGGGGATCAGACAAACACTCAGGGGAATCACCGCCACCACGATGATCGGAGCCGGGATGCTCGGTCTAGGAGGGGTGGCGCACGCTGCGTCCGGGTCGGTCGCACTGCACAACGACACCGCGCAGGTCGAGTCGGACTGCCCGGACTCCACTGGCGACTGGTGGCACTTCGTGATTACGCCGAACAACGGATCGCATGCGTTCGAGTCGATCACGCTCAATGTTGCTGGTTCGACGTTCACCGTCCGTGGCGGAGGCATCGTGACGAACGGCGGTCAGATGGACAATGTGTTCGTGGCTGTCCCCGACGGCCACAGCGCCACCCAGCTCCGCGCCGGTGGCTCGTCGGCCGAGATCACCGATGTCGCGCGACGGACCAAGTTCGTGCTCTCGCACGTCTGTATCGGTGAGGCCGACGAGCCGGTGGTTGAGGACGAGCCGGTGGTTGAGGACGAGCCGGTGGTTGAGGACGAGCCGGTGGTTGAGGACGAGCCGGTGGTTGAGGA
>Ga0181594_10000032_pt1 | contig 94769 bp, 90 predicted proteins | sample 071ome_18_FD_145603 | JGI IMG/M metagenome (GOLD analysis project Ga0181594, IMG submission 145603) | Coastal salt marsh microbial communities from the Groves Creek Marsh, Skidaway Island, Georgia - 071413BT metaG (spades assembly) | ecosystem: Environmental > Aquatic > Marine > Intertidal zone...
CTCGGCGATGGCTGGATGCACGCCGGTGGCGATGCCGAAGAACTGAGCCGGATGATGACGGTGATCAACGAGCGCCGGGCCGAACACGGCCGAGCCGACCTTCCCTTCGAGGTGCATGCGATCAGCCTCGATGCGTATTCGGTGGAGGGCATCGAGCGTTTGGCGGCGGCGGGAGTGACCGATGTGATCGTCGGCTTCCGCGACGCCTACCAGCCCGGTCCCGACACACAGACGTTGGACGAGAAGGTCTCGATGATGGAGTGGTACGCCACCGAAATCATCGACAAGCTCCGCTGATGACGGCGGTGACCTGACAGCGATCAGGTGAACACTCGGGTGCAGCTGTCGCCCGCCCAGATCGATGTCACCACACCCTCTGGGTCGAGACCGAGCGTGGTGCCATTCAGCACGCCCCCGGTCTGTGGGTTGGTGATCGCAAAGATCCCGACGATGTCATCCTCGAACGGCGGAACGAGCACGAACGCACCGGGGAAGGTCACCTCGAGGAAGCCGACCGTTGCCGATTCGCCGAAGCCCTCCGGCGTGACGAGACCTGTCGGATCGAGATGGCCGTCCGCGTACCACTGAGTAAAAACGAGCGGTTCGCCCTCCTCACCAGTGAACACGAGTTCGAGATCACCGAACCGCACCAACCGAACCGCCGCCCCGGCGCAGAAATCGCTTTCGATCGACCCCGAATCGGAGTCAGGCTCGCCGAGCACACCACCAATCGCGGTGAGGACCACGGTGTCGGCCTGGCCAAACCGCACGAGCGACCCGGTATCGAACTGGAGTCCAGTCTCACCAAGCGTCACCGGCCCCGGAACGCCGACCCGAACCGGTGTCGTCGTCGTGGTCGTCGACGTCGACGTCGACGTCGACGTTGTGGTGGTCGTTGACGTTGAGGTGCTGGTGCTCGAGGTGGGGAGCGGAGCGACAGAGGTCGTGGTGGCCACAGCCACGGTTGTCGTGGCCGCCGGTGCCGTCGTCGTCGTGACGACCGGTGCCGTCTCCTCCGTCTCGCCGCCTCGCACCAGGAGGATCACGACGCCGATCGCAACGAGAACGGCAGCCAGTCCGAGGAGCGGAACGAGCGGTACTGAGCGGTCGGGGATCGGCTGCAGGGGTGGTGGCGCGACCATTGCGGCGGGCGCAGCCGCCGGCGCCGCCGGGCGGGGCTGTGGGGGCTGAGCAACAACCGTCGGTGGCACCTCTTGCACTGGCGTTGGTTCCGACTCGCCCGGTTCGTCAAAGACCGAGATCGGCGCGCCAGTCGCCGGTGGGAGGGGGCTGGTTTCTTCGCGGTCTGAGAACTGCCCGAGGTCCTCGGCGGTGACCAGGGGCGGGGATGTCTCGACACCGGCCACGAGCGCAGCGCCAATCGCATGGCTCGTGCCCTCCCCTCCCTGCGCCTGTGACGCGGCGAGGCTCTCCGGTACGAGATTGACGTCGGAGAAGCCGGCCGCATTGGCGGCCACGACTACCTGGTCTCGTTGGGCTGCAGCGAAGTCGTCCGGCACCACGATCGCCAGCCGGGTCGGCGCGCTTCCAACTGCAGTCGTCGCCCGAGTGACGAGATCGGTGATGACCGCTGTCAGGGCGCCAGTACGGCCACGACCGGCCCGCAGGAGTGGATCGGTCACGACCGGACCATCGGCCTCTCGGGCTGCATCACCGACGAGCACCGTCCCGTCCGAGCCCGCCGCGACCGCAGCCGCGGTCGTCACAGCCGACGTGCCGAGCGCGAGCGCACGCGCCCGGGGCGGATCACCAGCTGCGACGGCAGCAGCAATCGTGTGCGTCCCGACGTGGATGCCGAGGGTGGAGGTCACGGATGGTGAGCGTAGGCCCGAATGGCGCCGAAAACGAAGAAAAGCGGCTGGCGATGTTTGGGGGGACTGCCAGCCGCTTCTCTGGGCCCATCCGAGGGGGGAATTCGGGGGCCGGGTTCACCTTTAGCTCTTGGGGGAAGAGCCTCAGGACCACTTCTTTCAGAAGTTAAGCAGACCCGAACCCATCTTTCCAACAGTTTCGGTCGATATGTGGCATCATTCACAGCGATGGATCTTCGACAGCTTCATGCCCTCCTTGCCGTTGCCGAACACCAGTCCTTCTCTGCTGCGGCGCGAGCACTCCATACCGTCCAATCCAACGTCTCGACGCACGTCGCCCGCCTCGAAAAGGAACTCGGCTCAACCCTCATCGACCGCACCCGCGGTGAACTCACCCCCGAAGGCGAGATTGTCGCCGACCGTGCCCGGCGAGTGATCGGCGAACTCCGATCGATCGAGCACGACCTCGCCTCCCTTCGAGACGACGTCAGCGGCCACGTCCGACTCGGCCTCATCGGCACCACGGCCCGGTGGCTGGTCGCCCCCCTCCTTCGATCACTGCAGGCCTCCTTCCCCCGGATCGAACTCGTGATCATCGAGGCGACAACGACCTCGCTGCTCCCCCAGCTCATCAGCGAACGACTCGACGCCGCAGTCATCAACTTGCCCCTCGACCATCCGGACGTGGACTCCCGACCGCTGTTCGACGAGGACCGCATCATCGTGAGCCCGCTCGACCACCCGCTGGCCGAGCTCGACGCCGTCACGCTGGCCGACCTCAGCGAACACCCCGTCCTCATGCCGCCGATCGGCACGGCTTTCCGAGACGAGATCGAGACCGATGCCCGACGGGCGAGAGTCGAACTCCGAGCCCTCGCCGAAGTCGACGGTCTTCGCCTGCTGACATCGATGGCCTTCCAGGGGTACGGACCGGCGCTGGTGCCAGCCAGCGCAGCACCCCGCTACCTCTCCGGTGACTGGGTCCGACTTCCGGTCGACGGGCTCTCCCCGCGCGCCGTAGGGATCGCCGTACCCCGCCGGTCACCACCATCAGCGCCGACCCGAGCAGTCATCGACTCGCTCATCTCCCTCATCACCACCACTGCGCCGGACCTGGCCGCCGTCCGCCCCACAGCCGCCACTACCTCGTGACCAGCGAACGAATTCGATGGGCTAGGTTGACCGACCGATGAGCACCATGGACACCCCGTCGAGCGAGGCCCAGATCCGGGCTCGAGCGGCAGGTTTTGTTCGGTCTCGGGTTCGAGATCTCGGCGGCCGACGGGTGATGGAGGTCGACGCCCGCGGCACTCGCAGCGCCGGCGCACTCATCCGCTCCGATGGGCAGTCGATCGCCGCCGGGGCTCGAGCTGCGCGCGAACAACGACTCCCGCTCATCCTCCGTCTCGCGTCGAGCGGAGCCGATGCGGCCGAGGGGGTCGCCGCCCTCGATGGTTGGGCTGGCGCAGCCAGAGAACTGACAGCGAACTCTGGCATCGTGCCGTCAATCGCCATCACCAGCGGCCCGACGGTGTCGGGTCCGGCCCTCATGCTCGGGCTCGTCGACCACGTGATCATGACCGCCGACGCCTACGCCTTCGTGTCAGGGCCGCTGATGGTCGAGCAATTCACCGGTGTGCCGATGAGCAAGGAAGAACTCGGTGGGTCCTCGGTCCACGATCGCACATCAGGGGTTGCCTCCTTCGTCGTCGGCACCGAGGAGGAGGCCGAAGCGCTCGCCGCCGAGTTGTTGACCTTCTTCCCTGATCACACCGATGACTACCCGCCGGTCGTCGAGTGCCACGACCCGCCGTCGCGTCCGACGCCCGAGGCCTATGAGGTCCTGCCACCGTCGGCCAACGGTTCCTATGACGTGCGAGACCTCATCAGCGCCGTCGTCGACGACGGCTATCTGCTCGAGCCGCACGCCAACTGGGCAGCGAACCTTGTCACGGCGTTCGCCACGATCGGGGGACGACCGGTTGGCATCGTCGCCAACCAGCCGCAGACCGTCGCCGGCACCCTCGATATCAATGCCAGCCAAAAGGGCGGGCGCTTCGTTGCCCTGTGCGATGCGTTCAATCTCCCGCTCGTGACCTTCGTCGATACCTCCGGCTTCTACCCCGGGAAAGACACGGAGTGGCGAGGCATGATCCGCTACGGCGCCCAGATGGCCTTTGCCTATGCCCGCGCGACGGTGCCGCGAGTGAACCTCACGACCCGCAAGTCCTATGGCGGGGCCTACATCGTCATGGACTCCAAGCGGATGGGCAACGATCTCGCCCTGGCCTGGCCCTCGGCCGAGATTGCCGTGATGGGCGCAAAGGGCGCCGTCGAGATCCTTCACCGCCGCAACACACCCGACGAGCGGATCGAATTGGAAGCGGCCTACGAGGAACGGTTGCTCAACCCCTACATCGCCGCAGAGCGTGGCACCATCGACGCCGTGATCGATCCAGCTGACACACGAGCCGAAATGCATGCGGCCCTGTCGATGCTGGCAAGAAAGCGCGAACGACTCCCTCGGCGCCGCCACGACAACACGCCGCTGTAGAGCGCTCCATTCTCGGATCGAAGTTCACTGTCGTGGGTGTGCCGAGGGGCCCTGAAGCGTCTAGATTCAAAGCCCGTGCCCGACCGAGCCTGGCGGGCCGCCACCCATCACCGGCCGCCCCCGGCCGGGCGAACGCAAAGAGAGCGGGAGCACCGTGACAGAGAGCATCACCATCACCGACAATCGGACCGGTGAGTCGCTCGAGATCCCGATCGACAACGGCGGCGTCGATGCTGCCGAGTGGCGCAAGCTCCTGCCGGGTGTCTGGTTCCATGACCCCGGCCTCGCCACCACATCGGGTGCCGACAGTGCCATCACCGAACTCGACGGCGAGAACGGCATCCTCCGCTACCGGGGCTACCCGATCGAGCAGTTGGCCGAGCAGTCGACCTTCCTTGAGGTCAGCTACCTCCTGATCCACGGTGAGCTCCCCACCCAAGCGCAGCTCGATGCGTGGGTCCACGAGATCACCCACCACACCTTCCTCCACGAGAAGTTCCGCACCCGGATGTACGACGCGTACCACTACGACGCGCACCCGATGGGCCTCCTCACCTCCAGCGTTGCTGGCCTGTCGACCTTCTATCCCGAAGCCAAGGACATCGAGGATCCCGATGTCCGCATGGAACAGATCGTGCGGCTGATCGCCAAGATGCCAACGATGGCGGCGTCGGCCTATCGCCACGCCATGGGCCTGCCCTACGTCTTCCCCGACAACGAGCTCGACTACCCGTCGAACTTCCTGAACATGATGTTCCAGGTCGGCAACCCCTACGAGATCCACCCAGCGCTACACAAGGCGATGGAGATCCTCCTGATTCTTCACGCCGATCATGAGCAGAACTGCTCCACCACGGCCGCTCGGGTCGTCGGATCCGCCCATGCCGACCCCTACAGTTCGGTCGCCGCAGCCGCCGCTGCGCTCTACGGCCCCCGTCACGGTGGTGCCAACGAGGCAGTCCTCAACATGCTTGACGACATCGGCAGCCTCGACAACGTTCCTGCCTTCATCGAGAGCGTGAAGGCAGGTGAAGGCCGCCTCATGGGCTTCGGTCACCGGGTGTACAAGAACTACGACCCTCGCGCCGCGATCATCAAGGATGCCGCCTACGACGTCTTCGAGGTCACCGGCAAAAACCCCCGCCTCGACATCGCCTTGAAGCTCGAAGAGGTCGCTCTCAGCGACAGCTACTTCGTCGACCGCAAGCTCTACCCGAACGTCGATTTCTACTCCGGCCTCATCTACGAGTCGATGGGCTTCCCGGTCGAGATGTTTACGGTGCTGTTCGCGATCGGCCGAACCCCTGGCTGGCTGGCCCATTGGAACGAGATGCTTGAGCAGAACTCTCGCATCGCTCGCCCCCGCCAGCGCTACACGGGGGCCGATGTCCGCGACTATGTCGCCATCAACGCTCGCTGACCCTCCGAGCGCACATCACGAACGGGCAACGTCGATGACGATCTTGCCCGCGTTGGCGTTCTCACCCATGCGGATATGGGCATCGGCGATGTCGTCGATCGAGTAGCGCGAGTCAATCACCGGCTTCATTGTTCCCGCAGCCACGTGCGGCAGGAGCTGTGCAGCGAACTCGCGGGTGATGGCGATCTTTTCCTCAAGCGGGCGCGCCCGCAACGTGGTGCCCGTGACCGACGCGCGCTTCATCAGCAGGCTGCCCACATCGAATGGGACCGACTTGCCGGCCATCACACCGACCTGGATGATGCGTCCTCCCATTGCCACGGCGGCGACATTGCGCGGCAGATACTCGCCGCCGATCACATCGAGCACGACATCGACCCCGGCACCCTCGGTTGCAGCTCGTACCCCGTCGACAAAATCCTCCGTGTGATAGTCGATCACGACATCAGCACCGAGCGCGTGGCAGACCTCATGCTTTCCCGCCGATGCCGTCACGGCAATCCGAGCGCCAAGGGTCTTTGCGATCTGGATCGATGCGGTACCGACGCCTGAGGCACCGGCATGCACGAGCGCCCATCGGCCGCTGGTGAGCCCGCTTTGCCGAACGAGGGCGTCCCACGCCGTGATGAAGACCTCGGGGAAGGCTCCGGCATCGGACAGCGGCAGGGCGTCGGGCACCTTCATCGCCAACCGTTCATGAACGGTGAGCCGCTCGGCGTAGCAGCCCCCGTTGCTGATCCCCATAACGGCATCGCCGACTGCGTGCTCGGTGACTCGCTCACCAACGGCGACGACCTGGCCGGCGAACTCGAGACCGGGGATCTCGTGCGCCATCGGGGGCCCGGGATACAGGCCCATTCGTTGCAGAAGGTCAGCCCGATTCAAGGCGGTGGTGACCACCTCGACCAGAACCTCCTCGGGCCCGGGCACGGGGTCGGGCACCTCCATCACCTGGAGGACCTCAGGCCCACCCTTCGCTTCCAGAACGACAGCTCGCATGGATGGACTCCTCAGTCGGGATGGCTCACGACTCCGCGAACCGGAATTCGTGGGGGTACGGGAAGAAGTTCGGTCGTTCGCCAGCCTGGTGACGTTCCTTCATCTCCTGCCAGAACTCAACCGTGGAGATCTCAGGGTGGACGTCGTCGAACACCTCGCCGACAACCCGGGGCGACCGAAGGTAGGTACTGAACTCTTCGGGGAAGACGTCGTTGGGCTCAACCGGAAACCAAGGCTGGTCGAGCATCTCGTCCTCGTAGCTCTGACTTACCGGCAGCTTGCGAAAGTTGACTTCGGACAGCAGTGCCAGTTCGTCGTAGTCGTAGAAGACCACGACACCGTGCCGGCTCACGCCGAAATTCTTTGGGAAGAGATCGCCGGGGAAAATGTTGGCCGAGGCCAGGTCCTTGATTGCGTGCCCGTAATCGACAGCCGCTTCGCGAGCACGATCCGGTGCCATCTCCCGCAGGTAGAGATCCAACGGATAAAGCCGACGTTCGGTGTAGACGTGATGCAGGATCACCTGATCGTCGGTGATCGTGACCGCCCGAGAGCAGTCCTCCCGCAACTCCTCGAGGAGTTCCTCATCGAATCGGTCTCGGTCAAAGCTGAGATTGTTGAACTCCTGTGCATCCACCAATCGCCCGACCTTGTCATGGTCGAACACCAACTTGTAGCGCCGCTGCACATCCTCAGGCGTTGTGCGCTTCGACGGCGGGAAGCGATCCTTGATGATCTTGAACACGACGTCGAACGACGGCAGCGTGAACACCGCCATCACCATTCCTCGTGCACCACGGGCGCGCTCGAACCGGGTGTTGGAGTGCTCCATGTGTCGGTACAGCGCCCGGAACAGGTTGGTCTTGCCGTGGGCGCTGTAGCCGATTGACGTATAGAGCTCGGCCACCGGCTTCACCGGGAGCAAGCTCTTGAGGAACGCCACGACGGCAGCCGGTCGACGGCACAGGACGTGGAAGTAGGAGCGGGTATACCCGAACAGCCGGCTTGCGGAGAGTTCGGTGAGCAAGACGGCATCGACTCGAACACCGCCATCGGGCATGACCGCAACCGGAAGAATGATTGGGTTGACGCGGTTCAGCCACCGGAGCCGTCCGACCAGATAAGCGCCTTTGTTGCGGTAGAAGACGGGCCGAAGGATGTCGATCGAGTCGATCGTCCCGTCCCAGATGGTGTCGAGTGCCTGCTGAACTTCGGCGGTGATGCGGCCGGCATCGCGGTCGATATCGGCGAACTGACTGGCCAGAGGCGAGTGCTCGAGGATCTGACGGAACGTCTCGTTGAGGGACTCATCGACCGGGAAGTTTCGGTATTCGCCGCGCGTGCCGTCATCGGCCGGGAGCGCCGTGGGGCCGAGCCACAGGAACTCGAGGCTGATGTCGAGTCCGATCACCTCGAAGAGGCGCCGAGTCACCGAGTTGTAGAAGGTCTCCGCCAACTCGAAATCCATCCGGCGTCCGACGAGCGAGACATAGCGACGGCGGGCGTCAACCCACTGCCGTTTCGCCTCATCGGGGTCTTCGGCCAGGATCAGCCGGGCCGCATCGACAGCATTCCACACGCCCTTCTTGTGAAGGCCGAGTCGCTCCGTGTTGTCCTCGAGGTGCTCATCCCACTCGCGGTTGAGAAACCGGTTGGCGGCTCGGTGGGTTACTTCGAGGAAGGCGTCGTGGTACGACACGAAGCTGTCATGGAGCAGGAGCGCCAGCCGTTCCACGGACGGGTCCGCCGAAGACGGGGCAAGAGAGTCGGTCGCAGACATGGCTGCGATCACCCTACTCGGCGGCCCCATGAGCCAAGCTCACGGCATGAGCACCGAGACGGAGCTCCGATCGCTCGTTGAGCGCTATGCCGAACTCGTCGATCAACGGAAGTTCGACGACCTCGCCACGGTCTTTTGCCACGACGCTGTGCTTCAGACCGGCAACGGGCGCCGCGAGGGACTGGGTGCGATCGTGGCGGCCATGCAGCGGCTCCATCGCTACCGCCGAACCGATCACCGGGTTGGATCAGCGGTGTTCACCGTGGATGGGCCAGAGGGTCGGGGAACCGTCGCCTGCGAAGCCCACCATCTCGATGACGAAGACCGGGATCGGGTGATGATCATCACCTATCACGACCGCTATCTCGAAACCCCGGCTGGCTGGCGGATCTGCGAACGAACGCTCGAGATCCATGACGACCGGATTCGAGCGGACGGGTCAGCCTGCTGAGCCCCCAGCCCGTTCGTGGTGACGGATCACCTCAGCGATCACGAATCGCAGGAAGCTCTCGCTGAACGCCGGATCAAGGTTGGCGTCCTCGGCCAGTCGGCGCAGCCGGGCGATCTGCACCGCTTCTCGCCCGGGATCGGCTGGAGGCAGACCGGTCTGGGCCTTGTACTCCCCGACCGCTTTCGTGATCTTGAACCGCTCGGCGAGCAGGAGGATCAGGGCCGCATCGATGTTGTCGATGCTGGATCGGTAGGTCTCGAGTTGCTCGTCGGCCACGGGCGGCACCGTAGCGCCCGCCTGGGCCAAAACGCACACGATCGGCCCGAAGGCCGATCGAGAGGTGGAGTGGGCCGTACAAGAGTCGAACTTGTGACCTCCTGCGTGTCGAGCAGGCGCTCTAACCAACTGAGCTAACGGCCCCGGGACTCGAAAGGGTAGCAGCCTCGATCTCGATCGCGTTCTCCGACTGTGCTGCGGACGCCGACAAAACGGTGTCGGGGGCCGCCTCATTGAGGCGACCCCCGCTGACGAGCGCCGGGCGGGATTTGAACCCGCGACTGTACGGCTTTGCAGGCCGTTCCCTTGGGCCGCTCGGGCACCGGCGCCAGCAGCGGAAATGGTAGCGGCGTCGTCTCCGCGTGCGACCATGACTCGGTGACCGATCGTCCAATCTCCAACGACGCAGGCGACACACCACCCGCCCGCTCTCCGCTTGAATTGCTCGGGGCGCTGGCGAAGACCGACGTCGAACTCGACGACACGACCCGTCTGATCGAGATCTACACGATGGAAGGGCTGTTGCAAATCTGGTGGTTTGGTCTCCCCGGAGCGAGCGATGTTGCGCTGCTGTGCGGAGGAGCGATGGGCGGGATGACCGGCCCGGGCCGGGCGCTCTACCCGACCCTTGGTCGCGCCCTCGCTGCTGAGGGCCGGGCGGCGATGGCGATCAACTATCGAAAGCCCGGCGACCTCGGTCGAAGCCTGCTCGACGTCTGCGCGGCGACGGACCTGGCGATCCGCAATGGCGCAACGCGCTTCGTGATCCTCGGCCACTCCTTCGGCGGCGCCGTCGCAATCCAGGCGGCCGGGACATTCCCGAGCCAGACCGCAGGCGTCATCACCTATGCGACACAGTCAGGTGGATGTGAGGAAGCGGGACGGATGGGTTCGGTGCCGCTGCTCTTGCTCCATGGCGAACGGGATTCGATCCTCGGTCCGGAGAACTCGATGATGGTGCAGGCTCTGGCTGGCCACGGTGAGGTCCGGACCTTTCCCGACACCGATCACCTGATGAGCGAAGCAGCCGAGGAGATCGAGCACCTCACCATCGAGTGGGTCCGGGATCGATTCGATGAACACGCCGCCCGCTGAGTTCGATTCACGACGAGAACTCGGTGTCGATCAGTTCCTGCATCCCGGACTCAAGCCGGCGAAGTCGAGTCGTCGCATCACGCAAGCGCCCAAGGAGGGCCATCGCTTCTTCTCTCGTGAGGGCGTCGGATCCGGCGGGCAGCATGGCCAGCGAACGACGGAGGTGCTCGATTTCGTGGTCTCGGTCGAAGTGCATCGTGGAAACGTATCGAACATATGTTCGCCTGTCGAGATCGAAACGACCGCATCGGCTGCGCGACGATGACGCCATGACCATCGAGATCTCGTTCAGTGGCCGGACCGCCCTTGTCGTCGGCGGTGGGGGCGGCGGGATCGGCTCCGCCGTCTGCCAACGACTGGCCGATGCGGGGGCCGACATCGTCGCCCTCAGCGCCTCAGCCGACGATCTCGATACGACCAGGGCCGAGGTCGAGCGACGTGGTCGGCGTGCCTACGCAGGCGTGGTCGATGTGACCGACCTCGAGGCCTTGCGCTCCTCGATCGGGGACGGTGCCGCTGCGCTCTCCCCCATTGACCTCGTCGTCAACGTCGTCGGCGGTGTCCCTGTCGAGCACTGGCATCGCTTGGCCGAGTTCCCACTGGCGTCGTTCGATCACCTGCTCACGACCAACCTTCGGTATGCGCTCGTGAGTTGCCAGACCGTGGCGTCCGCCATGATCGCCGACGGTCGCCATGGCGCAATGGTGAACATCTCGTCGATCGCCTCTCGCGGCCAGCCACTGCTCTCGGCGTACGGGGCCGCCAAGGCCGGACTCGACTCCCTCACCCGGTCGATGGCCATGGAGTGGGGCCGGCACGGTATCCGTGTCAACAATGTCGCACCCGGCACCGTCAACACCCCGAGGTCGGGGCGATCGGCTTCCGACCTCGACGATCCGCTTGCGGCGGCAATCACCCTCGGCCGCCGGGGCACGCCAACCGACATCGCCGATGCCTGCGTCTTCCTCCTCTCGGATCTTGCTGCGTACATCACCGGCCAGACCCTCGATGTTGATGGCGGACCGAGCCGAGGCGCCGTCGACGAGCACGACCTACCAACGATGGTGACCAACCCCGCGATCCGAGATCGGTTCGAGTCGTGAACCGGCGGTCCGATCTCTCCGCTCAGCCGACTCGATAGCGCCCGGGTTCGACCTCGGTCGCCTCGCCCCGATCAAGCATGCGCTCGACATGCAGCACGGCGGTTCGACGCTCGACTCGATCGACGATCGGCATCTCGACGTGTTTGCGGTACACAAACCGATGCTCGACCATCTCGTCGATGGAGTGCGGCTCGGCGAGGTAGCCGAGCATGGCATCGTGGCGCCGGGTGATGACGGCGTGGAACGCATCGAGCATCGCGACGAAGTTTTCCTGCCCTTCGATCACGCCCTTGTGATGGAAGGTGACATAGACGTCAGCCTCTTCGTTACGCACCTGCACGAGGCTCGCCTCGAACTGTTCGAGGCTGCTGAACACATCGCCGTAATAGGGCCCGAAACCGGTCAAGTCGATGTCAGAAAGAAAGAACACGCCGTCAGAGATCCGCATGCCGCAGTGACCTGCGGTGTGGCCCGGGAGGTGAACCGCTTCGATCTCAACCCCACCGAGATCCCAAACATGACCATCGGCGAACCCTTCAGCGTCGGGCCGAGCCTGGTAGTGAAACTCCTCGAGATATTGCCGTTGGAGCTCCGGATGATTCTCCGGCGTCGACTCCGTGAGCGCCATCAGCGCCTCAATACTGCGGACCACCTCGATGTCGTCGTGATGGATGTGGACTCGAGCCTCCGGAAACACACCGTTGCCAGCGATGTGATCTTCGTGGCCGTGGCTATTGATGACGGCGTCGACCGATACCCCAACCCCGCCCTTCTCGACGACGGTGACCGATGGATCAATCACGACCGATTCACCGGCCCCTTGCACGAGGAGCGTGTTTCCCGAGGGATACGCGCCATTGTCGGGCGTGCTGAGCACCGTGACGTGTTCGGAGAGACGACGAGCGTGCTGGCCCCACGACAACTGCATAACGCCGACGCTAGCGCTGCGGATGGGAGTCCCGCCCACTACCGTCACCACCATGGGGATCAGCCACATCGCACTCGCCGTGAAGGACTTGGAGGCGACCCATCGCTTCTACACCGACGTCATGGGATTCGACCTCGTCAAGGTTGAGATCGCCAAGATGCGAGGCGGGAAGGCCCGCCACGCCTTCTACTCGACGGGCTCGGCCGACGATCAGATGATCGCATTCTGGGATCTGCGTGAGGTCCCCGGCATGGAGGACGGTTACGAGACCGATATCTCACGAGGACTCGGGCTCGACCCCTTTACGAACCATCTGGCGTTCCAGGCCGACAGTCTCGACGACCTCGCCGTTCGCCGGGCCCGCATGACCGACGCGGGACACGCAGTCGTCGAGATCGACCATGGCTGGATCCAGTCGATCTATACCGAGGATCCCGACGGCAATGTCGTCGAGTTCGCCATCGTCACCCAGGCGTTCACCGATGATGACGCCGAGCAGGCCCTCCAGCTCCTCAGCGCAGACGATCCGCCCTTTGCCCCCGAACCGGCGATCACCGTGCACGAGCCGGGCTGACCCAGCCGACCACGCAGCGGTCGGTGGTGCCGCCAGCCCTCTGCAGACGCAGCGCGAAGTGGTCCGAAAACGACCAACGCCCCGGGCCAGAGCCCGGGGCGTGTTTGGAGCGGACGACCGGGTTCGAACCGGCGACCTCAACCTTGGCAAGGTTGCGCTCTACCAACTGAGCTACGTCCGCAGCGGGGGATGACTCTACCGCCTCGTATGCCGATCACGCACCCGTGAACCGATTTCGGAGGACGTCAGTGTTCAACCCGCCGACGGACCTCCGTGGTGAGTTCTCGGGCGAGATCGCGGTCGAGGATCCGGTCTACGACGAGTTCGTGGCCGTTGCGCTCAAACACCAGCGCCGCGGCCTGACCGTCCTGCCACCCCTGCACACCGAGACCCGGTTCGAGACCGATGGTGACAACGTCGGGCTCAAAGGGTCGAGCGTTAGCGACCAGCAGACGATGCTCGGTAAGAACGACCGCTCCATCGGCGCCGCGGAACCGACACCCGACCGCACATTGCACGACCTCGCCTTCGTCGAGGCTCACGGCGACAACGGCGACAGCCGCCGCCGCAGCGGCGCGAGTCTCGGCAGACATTCGCTCGACGGCAACGCCAAGCGAATGTGGATCGGTGACCCCTGGACCGGCAGCTGCGGTCGGCATGGCCGTCGGCGCTGCGTCCGACGAACGCTCGGCAGTCGCTGACGACGAGGGAAGAGACTCCGATGATGGTGGCTGGTGTGGTGGCGCAGTTGCCGGGATTGCGGGTGCGGTCGGCAATGGGGCGGATGTCGCACGAGCGGGGATCGACATCTCTGGCACCGGGGTCCGCATCGGGTCGACCCCGGGAACCGGCATGGGGCGAGCGGTTTCGACACCGGTATCTGGCTCGCTCAACAAGACCGACGGTCTCGGCTGGGGCGGGGGCGGCGGCGGGGGTGGCGGTGGCGGTGGCGGTGGCGCCTGCTCGTCAGACACAGCACTCCTCGATTCGGGGGATGTCACCTCACCCATCGGCGGATCGATGCACGATCCGTAGCGCACCGACGAAAATTTCGCCGCTGGCCGTCAACGGGTTCACCCGCCGTCGGAACGCTCCCCTGCCCCATCGCCAGTCGGGTGGGGCGACGGAGGGTCAACGTGACCCGACGCTTCGTCGAGATCGGATGGCAGGACAAACTCACCGTCGAATGCCTGCAGCGCAGCCCGCTCGCGGCGGTCACGACGGCGGAGGGCAACCCGCCGACGGCGCTCCGGATCGGTGTGCCAGATGTAGACGACCAGGAGCGCACCAGTGATCGCCGCCACCCCCAGCAGCTGGAGCCGAACCCGGTCGATGGTTCCCTCGGTTTCGTTCCCGTCAAAACCTTCGTCAGTCTCAAGATCCTGACTCGGCGCGAATGCTGACGAGGCCGGAGCCGGCCCGAACCCGAGCACGGCGGCAACCACGAGGGCTGCCACGAAGGCGCTGATACAGCGAGACGGTTTGGCCGACATCGAAGGGCGACCGTAGTCCAGACGGTGCACGGGCAACGACCGGGTCAGTGCTGATGCTCGGGGCACCAGTACGTGGTTCGACCGCCCACATCAGCCCGGCGCAGCTCGGCGCCATCCTTTGGGCAATGGCCACCGCGCACCCGCTGCGGCTGGAGGTCACCGGTGTGGCTCCCACCACGGCGACCGAGTTGCTCGATCGATCGACGCATCGAGCGATGCAGCCGGGCGATCTCATCGTCGGCCAACGAGTTCGCCGGACGGTCGGGGGCAAGCCCGGCTCGATACAGGGTGTCGTCGGCGAGGAGGTTGCCTAGACCGGCGAGCTTGCCTTGATCCATCAGCCGGGCCTTCAACGGCGCCGACGATGTCGAGACGAGCTGACGGAACGGCTTCAACGTCACCGAAGCCGCATCGGGACCCAACCTCGTTTCGTCGGGATCGAGCTCGACTCCTCCCAGCCGCCGCGGATCTCGGATGACGAGCGAACCCCCTTCGCTGAAGTCGAGCCCGAAGCGATCCCACGCTGGATCATCACGGTCACTCGAATACTCCAGCGCAGCGATCGGGGCATCGTCGTCAACCAGGATGCGGCCGGTCATGCCGTAGCGAAGGCCGAGCACGGGGCCATCGGTGTCGATCAGCATCAGCTTCCCGATCCGTCTCGTCCCAAGCACTCGGCGACCGGGCAGTTCTGCGTGCAGCGACTCTGTGCTGGTCGCTCCCTTGATGAACCACTCATCGGGGGCATGCACTCGTTCGATCATTCGCCCGACGACCGGATCGGCAGCCAGACGGTACGCCTCGACCTCCAGCATTTCCGGCATCGTCGAGTCGTCAGTCCTTCTCGGCTCGAATCAACAGGTCAGCCAGAAGCGGGCCGAGAAATGCCGACTCGAGCAGGAAGCCGTCATGCCCCTGCGGACTGTCGACGGTGTGATACTCACAGTCGCCACCACCAGCTGTGATCGCGTCGTGAATCCGTTCCTGTTGATACGGCGGGTACAGGATGTCGCTCACAACCGACGTCGTAAGGACTGGCATCCGCAAGCGACCAAGCGTTGCATCAATACCCCCCCGGTGACGGCCGACATCGTGCAGGTCCATCGCCTTGCTCAACACGAGGAACGAGTTCGCGTCGAACCGCCGAACCAGCTTCTGGCCGTGATGATCGAGATAGGACTCGACCTCGAATCGGCCCCACGCCGAGAGTTCGTCGCGTGAGTCGTGCAAGGCCCGGCCAAACCGCTCGTCGAAGACTTCGGTGGTGCGATAGGTGATCTGAGAGATCTCTCGGGCCAACGCCAACCCGTGCCAGGGGCCGTCACCGTCCGGTGCGTCGTAGTACCACCCGCCGCGCCACTTCGGATCCTGTGCAATCGCCATCCGCTGAACTGCGCTCCACCCGATCTGTTGCGGGCTCGCCGCAGCGGTCGTGGCGATCGGTGCGAGCGATCGGACATGTTCAGGGAACATCGCGCCCCACTCGAGCACCTGCATGCCCCCCATCGAGCCTCCGACGACCGACAACCAGGCGCCGATACCGAGATGTTCCATCAGCATGTGCTGGGTTCGAACGATGTCCCGAATGGTGACTTGGGGGAAGGTCGGGCCGTAGGGCGCGCCGGTGCTGGGATCGATACTGGCCGGCCCGGTCGTGCCCTGACAGCCGCCGAGGACGTTCGCACACACGATGAAGTAACGGTCCGCGTCGAGTGCCTTCCCTGGCCCGATCAGATCGTCCCACCATCCGTCGCTCTTGTGTCCTGGCCCCATCGCACCAGCCGCATGCGAGTCACCGGTGAGCGCATGACACACCAAAACGGCGTTATCGCGGGCATCGGACAGCAGTCCCCACGTCTCATAGGCGACGGTGACCTCGGGCAGCACGCCGCCGCTCTCGAGGACGAAGGGACGGTCGCAACAGACGTCGGCGAAGCAGCGCTCACCGGCCGGATCCCCATCCCGCCACGCCCCCGACACGGGCAGGGGCGCCGGGAAGCGCGTGCTCGGGTCGTAGCGCAGGTATTCGGGGCGGTCGGGCACGGATGCCTCCTCGAGGCCGACGTGCAACCAAGACTAACGAGTTGGGCTCACATCCCAGATGAGCGGGCGGGAATTCGAGCGACCCACCACTCCAGGAGGTCAGGTCGATCCCCCAGGCCATGCGCAGAGAGCATCGAGGTCCCACATCCCACGACATCACCCTGCCTCGCCTGCTCGGCCGCACTCGCCCACGCCGCGTTGTTCATCGGGAGGGGCAGCGAACCGAGCAGGCGGGCTGAGACGCGGACCGCGTCAGCAGAGAGTGCGGTCCCGGCTGCCTCCCGCACGAGCAGTGCGGTGGCGACCGGCGACGTGAGGAGGGCAGCAAGGTGCCACACGTCAACCTCCGGATCCGTCGGCTCGACCGACACCACCGGTGTTCCTGGAACCGTCCGGCCCGCCTCATCGACGACCGCTTCGATCACCTTGGTCTGGCTGGCAACGAGCACCTTCGGAACCATCCGTGCCTCGACCCAGGGCCGCACACCCTCATCAACAAGCTGCAGGTCGACAACGGGGTGGGTGTACCGGACCCTGTCGAAACGCGACGGCCGAAGCCCCCACCGCAGTCGAAGCGGGTCGATGGCGCCCGACGTCACCAGCGGGTGGGCCCCATCGGGGTCGTCGTCGACCGCCCCACGGAGTCCATAAAACTGGTCCCGAAATCCCGAGGTCACTCGAGCGACGTCGCTCAGTACCGGACCAGGGTGCCATTCGATCAGCGGAGTACCCGCGCCGACCGAAAGCAGCGGGGCCCACGACGTTGACGCCGGCGGGGGCATCGCCACACCCTCGACCGAAACGGGACCCTCGTCACCGCCCCGACAGGCCACCAGCGCAACCGTGTCGACGTCCGCAGCGAACCGGCGGGTCCGATCGACCCAGAGACCACGGAGGGGCGCACTCGCCATCAGCCGGGCGCGGACCGGCTCAGCGTCGGCTGCGCCCAAAGCCGACGCGGGTTGGACGAGCACGACGACACCACCCTCGACCACAACATCGACCGACGCCAGCGCAAACGCCATCGCATCGTCGACATACCGCCCCACACCCGCCCACCGAGCGGCGAGACGCTCTCGGTCCTCTCGCGTTCGGATACCGGATCCCTTCAACTGGGAGAGGAACGGCGGATTGCCAACAACAACGTCCACCGGCGAGAGGGCGGACGGTTCAACGGCGAGGAAGTCCGCAACCTGAAAGGCTCCGGCCGGCGGGGGTGTTCCGGCCCACAGCGTGAGCCCGGCAACCGTCGCCGCAACCGCCAACGGGTCGATATCGATGCCCTGGAGTCGAGCGACGACGTCGGATCGGCTTCCTGGCAGCCGGGACGCCACGGCGAGGAGGAACGCCCCGCCACCGACCGCCGGGTCAAGGGCGGTCGTCGACTCGGTCCACACCGTTCCGCACGTCTCCGCCAGGTCGAGAATCTCCTCGACCACATCGGGTGGGGTGTGATGAACCCCAAACCCACGCCGGCCCTCCAAGGGCACGAGCGTCTCCCGGAGCAGGCCCGGAAGCCACGGACCCCATCGTTCGATGACCTCCGGATCAACCTCGACCTCAGCTACCGCCGGTGCGGCATCGACCATCGTCCCGTCGACGGTCAACGCCACCTGCTGTCCGCTGTGCGTCGCAACGGCTGCGACGGCCGCGGCCACACACGCTGCAGGATCGTCACCACTGGCCGCTGACCACCGGGCCAGCTGCTCAGCGAGCGCTCGATCAGGTGTCAGCGGGATCCCACTCGGCGAGACCGGTGAGGCGCGCATCATTGGAGAACATCTCCACGATCGGCATCACACAGTCGATGCGCTTCTGGAGTCGCTTGATCTCGAGTTCCTCGTCCCAAAGCGACAGGGTGACAACCAGACCGGACTCGCCGGCGCGGGCAGTACGCCCGGCCCGATGCAGGTACGTCTTGTGATCGTTCGGCGGGTCGTACTGAATCACCACATCGACCTCGTCGACATGGATGCCGCGGGCGGCCACATCCGTCGCAACCAGCGTGTGGAGCTTGCCGTCGCTGAAATCCTTCAGCGACTTCTCCCGGCTCGACTGACGAAGATCGCCATGGATCGGCGCTGCCTTCACGCCGAGTTCCTTCAGTTCTCGGGCGAGCCGATCCGCCATCGCTTTCGTCCGCGTGAACATGATCGTGCGTTCAGCCGACTTCGCGATGCCCGCAGCAACCTTGGCCTTATCCATCTTGTGCACGGCGACGAAACGATGGGTCATCTGCTCCACCGTCACCTCTTCAGACACGACCTCATGCATCGACGGGTCGGTCTGGTACCGCTTGATCAGGGTGTTGACGACACCGTCGAGCGTCGCCGAGAACAGCAGGGTCTGATGGGCTGCTTCGACATTGCGCAGAATCCACTCGACTTGGGGCAAGAACCCCATGTCAGCCATCCGGTCTGCCTCGTCGACCACGACATGAGCGACCGCTGCGACCGAGATTGCGTTCCGTTCGATCAGATCGATCATCCGGCCCGGGGTCGCGACGACAAGATCAACGCCCTCGTCGAGCTTCTCGATCTGCTTCTCGATCGGTGCGCCGCCATAGATCGCCAGCGCAGACCGGCCGACGGCCGCTGCGGCCGGCGCGAGCTCGTCACAGACCTGGTTGGCGAGCTCGCGGGTGGGGACCAGCACGAGACCCGTCGGGCGATTGGCTTCGGCTCGATCCATTCGCTGCAGAACGGGGAGACCGAAGGCCAGGGTCTTGCCCGACCCGGTCTTGGCCTTGCCGCACACGTCGCAGCCGGCGAGCGCATCCGGGATGGTGAGGGCCTGGACGGGGAACGGGGATGTGATCCCTCGCTCCGAAAGGGCGGCGACGATCTCGTCGGCGAGGCCGAGATCTGCGAACGTGGTTGCTTCAGTCATCAGAGGCGAGGCTCGGTCGGGGGTGGAGGAAGATGCGACCGGCGGATGACCTGCCTTCGATGCAGGTCGACTCGGCAAGGGTACCGGCGAGCTTCCTCTTACGTGACAACCCGACCGTCGCGAACCTCGATCCCCTCCTGCTGGAGCCGTCTCGCCTGCGCACGTTCGTGGCCGGAAAGGAGCCGACCACTCGCTGCGATCACCCGCCACCAGGGGAACTGACCGTCAGAACGGCGCAGGACGCCGCCGACCGCGCGCGCCGCCCCGGGATACCCGGCTTCGGCCGCAACCTCCCCGTAGGTCACAAGGTCACCGGGCTCGAGCGCATCGAGCACCTCCGCAACAGCGCGCTCAAAATCAGTCCAGTCGCCGCGATCGGGCGAACGCACTTCAGCGTCTAACTGCGACGACATCAACCGGCTGCTCGACACCCTTGATGTCGAGTTGGCCGGCTGGGATCGCAACAAGATCAGTGTAGAGGTGGGCGACATCGTCGGCCGGAGCCAGGATCTGTCGTGGTTTCGCTGATGCGCAGAGGCGAGCAGCGACATTGACGGCGTGGCCGACATAGTCATCACCGTCAATCAGGATCACCGGCCCAGAGGTGAAACCGGCCCGAAGAGGAAGGGCTGAGCCCGAACCATCGATCAGCCCCTCGATGTCGACGATCGCGTCAAGGAGTGGTTCGGCCTCGACTCCGACGAGCATGGCGCCATCGCCGAGCCACTTCGCGATCCGGACACCCCGGGCCGAGGCTGCACCACGCACGACAGTCCGGAACGCCGTAAGGATCTCAACCGCACGATCGTCACCTTCGTGATCGGTGAACGCCGTAAACCCCGACAGGTCGATGAACGCGAACGACCGGTCGACCCGAGTCGCTCGTTCGGTGGAACCACCACCTCCGTCCAGTCCGTCGACGTCCATCCTGACACCTTGCCAGACACCCCACCGAGTGCGCCATCGGCCGTACAGTCATTCCAGTGCATCCGCTCGCCTCAATGCAGAACTGGACCGGGTCGGCCGCTGGCGCGGCCGTGATGCCGGACGGCAGCATCGAGCGATTCGGGCCGAATGACGCCGTGTTCGCCCTTGCATCGATCACCAAGCTGTACACCGCCATGGCGGCCCTCGTCGCGCACGAGGAAGGCACACTCGACCTCGACGACCCATTCGACGAGGCCGGATTCAGCGCTGCCGACCTCCTCGCCCACAGCGCTGGCATCGCGCCCGACGAACAGCGCTCGCTCGCGCCGCCCGCAGCCCGCCGCATCTATTCGACCGCCGCCTACGACATCCTCGCCGACCGGATCACCGACCGGGCGGGAATGCCCTTCGATCGCTACGCCGCTGAAGCGGTTGCCCGGCCACTCGGGATGACCCGCTGGCGACTTGAGGGATCGGCCGGTGCCGGGGCGTCGGGTTCGGTTGACGATGTTCTCGCCCTGCTCCGGGCGTGGCAGGCGCCGATCCTCGTCGATGAGCGAACTCGCGCCCGCGCCGTCACACCCCACCATCCCACGCTCGACGGGGTGCTCCCCGGGTACGGACGCCAGTCACCGAACCCTTGGGGGCTCGGCCCCGAGATCCGAGGCCAGAAGTCGCCGCACTGGACCTCCCCCAACAACGACCCCGCCACCTTCGGCCATTTCGGACGAATCGGGACGGTGGCCTGGGTCGATCCCGGCACCCGCACCTCGCTCATCGCCCTGTCCGATCAGGAGTTCGGGCCCTGGGCGATCGATGCGTGGCCGCTGCTGTCGACCGACGTGCTCAACTCCGCCAGCGACTGAACCCAGACGCGGAATTCAGGTTTCGGACGAGCCCGCCGATGGACCGAGAGGTCATTCGGAATCGGCGGCCCGATCAGGAGTTCCGTGAGCCCAGCGAGCAACAACACCATGGCGATTGCCAGAGCGCGCCATGCCCTCGTACACGCAGGCTTGGATGCCACCGTCGACCTGGAACGGGCGTCCAGTGTCACCAACGAGGTATGGATGACCGAGACCCACGTCATCCGTGTGAACCGGCACCCCAACCAGCGTCTCCGCCGAGAGGCAGTGCTCGGGCCGTCGCTGCCGGCGGAGATTGGCTATCCAATGGTGGTCTCCTATGGGGGGCACATGGGTGCGGATTTCCTCGTCGTGCTTCGGGTTCCCGGCGCCCCTCTGGCGCACTGCTGGCCCGACATGACGCACACGCAACGACGTCGGGCCGTGTCCCAGATCGCAACGAAACTCCGGCGGCTACACCAGACCCCAGGGCCGGCGGACCTCCCACCGATCGACGCACCGCAACTGCTGCGCAGCGACACGCGCTCCCCGGTCATGTCGCTGCTGACCGCCCTCGATCAGACCCGAGCACTCCCCCACGTTGATCGCCATCTCATGGACGATCTCGAACAACTCGTTGGCGAACTGAGCGCAGCGATTGAACCATTCGAGGCTGACCATCTCGTCCACGGTGATCTCACCTTCGAGAATGTCCTATGGGATGGCGCGGACATCACCGCCATCCTCGATTTCGAGTGGTCCCGCCCCGCCCCAGCCGATGTCGATCTCGACGTGTTCCTGCGAATGTGCTCGTTTCCGGAGCTCCATGTGGCTGACGCCCATGTCGACCGCACCCGCGCCGAGGAGTACGCCGGTGTCCCGTGGTGGCTGGCGGAGGACTACCCGGAACTCTTCGAGTTCCCCTCACAGTTCAAGCGGCTGACGCTGTACAGCATCGCCTACGACGTGCGTGATCTCCTGATGTTCCCACCGGCCGCGCCTGCGCAACAGCTCAACGAGTTGCACTCACTCAATCGACTCCGAAGCACTGTCGCGGGGCGGAGCCACCTCGATCTCCTCGATGCCGCCCGGGGCCCCGGCTGAGATCGACCCACGACCACGCCACGCCAGCAAACCACCAGCAACGGCGATACCGATCACACTCATCCAAATGTTGATTCGGACACCGGCAAGCTCGGTCGCCGGGTCGATGCGGACCGTCTCGAGCCAGAGACGGGCGACGAGATAGCCGACGACATAGACCGCCAGAAGCCAACCGCGGGCAATGCGACCGGTGCGGTCGAGCCAGATCAGGAAACCGGCAAGACCGAAGTTCCAGAGCGACTCGTACAGGAAGGTTGCGTGGAAGGTCTCGACATCGGGATAGCCGGCATCCGCAGCGACCGACGGGTCGATTTCGACCGCCCACGGCAGATCGCTCGGGCCGCCGAAAAGCTCCTGGTTGAACCAATTGCCCCACCGACCGATCGCCTGAGCGAGGGGGAGGCCGGGAACAATGGCATCGAGCAGGCCGGGCCGGTCCCAGCGGTTCCGGCGGATCACCCAGAGCCCGACGAGCACCCCCGCCGCGATCCCACCGGGGATACCCAGGCCGCCCTCCCAGATCTTGAACGGCTCAGCCCACCCTTCGTCGAACCGCCAGTCGGTGAGCACGTGATAAATCCGCGAGCCGATCAGCCCGGCTGGCACGGCCCACATGGCGATCGTTGCGATGTCTTCCGGATCCCCTCCACGCGCAGCCCAACGCCGCTGCGACACCATGACGGCAGCGACGACCCCGAGGGCGATCATGAGGCCATATGCCCGAATGGTGAGCGGGCCAAGCTCGATCACGCTCTGCGACGGAGAGGGAAGAGAGGCAAGCATGCGGCCGTAACCTTACGACCCGTCCGCCGATTCCGGTCGGCGGGCACCATTCGGGTGGTTGGTAGGGTCCCGGCGATGAGGACGAGGACATCGTCGGTCGACGAGCCCGGGACACTCGAGCGGTCAGAACACCGGTCTTGGCGCGCCAGATGGTCCGCTCTGCCAGTCGGCGTGCGTCGAGTGCCGCTGTGGCTGCTCCTCGGCGGTGTCCTGCTCCAGCCGACCCCGCATCGGGTCAGCTCCACCGTGGTCGGCGACCTCGGCGACTCCATGTTCCTGACCTGGACCCTCTCGTGGGGAGCGCGTGCCCTCCGCACCGATCCTCTGGGGGCCTTTGACGCACCGATCTTCCATCCCGAACCTCAGACCTTGGCTCTCTCGGATCCGATGCTGTCGGTCGCACCACTTTTTGGTCTCATCGAATGGGTCACCGGGAACACGATCGCCGCGCTCAACCTGACGATGTTCCTCCTGTTCGTCATGGCACTTGCATCGGCCCATGCCCTTGGCATGCGCCTCTTCGGTCGAAGCGACGCCGCCTTGGTGATGGCGGTGGCCACCTGCACCAACGGCTACGTCCTCGGGCAGCAGAACCATCCCCAGCTCCAGACGTTCGGCTTCATCTCGCTTGGCTTCCTCATGCTGCTTGGAACCCTTGAGCGGCGACGCGACCGGGATGCCGTTGCGCTCGGTCTCGTCGTCGCCGTGCTCGGGTCCGCGAACCTGCTGTATCTCCTCATCTGGGTCGTCGCCGCAGTCGTTGTGGTCGCCGTACTCTGGCTCCGCCGCGCACTCCCAGCGCTGCGCGACCTCGTCAGACCTGGCGCCGTCTCGATCGGTGTGGCCGGGGTTGTCCTGATCCCGATCGCCCGGATCTATCTCGCCGTCGATGAGCGCAACGGCCTCGAGCGTGGCTACGAACCGGCCGGCTCACTCCTGCCAACCGACTTTCTCACCCCCCATCGCGGCAACTGGAGTTGGGGCACGGCATTGGATGGCATCAACTCGGTCGGCAAGGCGGGTGAGCACTGGTTCTTTCTCGGTTTCTCCGTCATCGCGCTCGGCACCCTGGGTTTCGTGCTGCTCCTGACACAGATGCGGCGCACGAACACCCCAACACAAAATCAGGTCCGGATCGACGAGATCGTTGCGCTCAGCGCTGCGGCGATCACCGCACTCGTCTTGGCGATCGGACCGACGCCGGGCGGTGTGCCCGGCCCGTTCCGAGTCGTTCATCGCTTCGTCCCCGGGTTCGATGGGGTTCGCGTCACCTCCCGGTTCGCCGTCATTGCGTTCGTCGCGCTCGGTGCCTTGGTTGCGCTGGCCTACCAGCACCTCGCTGACCGGCACGCCAGCCGGTGGCGCTGGCTGGCAGCGCCTGGCCTCGTGCTCGTGATCCTCCTCGAGGTTGGCGGGCCGGCGGGTCGTGTCATCGTGCCGGTGGGCGAGCGCCTCGCTGCCTACGAGCTCCTTGACGAACTTCCCGAGGGCGCGGTGCTTGAACTGCCGATTCGAGTCCCCGCTGATGGCGCGGTGTGGCCCTTTGTTGAGGCGCCCCGCATGTTTCACTCCCTCACCGACGGCAACACTCGAGTGAACGGCTACTCCGGCGGGACACCGGCGGGATTCGACCACGCGGCGACGACCTTCCGCCTGTGGCCGGCAGCCCCGGCAGAGCGACTCGCTGACGAGATTGGCATCGCCTACGTCATCCTCCATGGGGGTGTCGAGCAGGGGACACCAGCCTTCGACCTCGACACCTTGACCGCCCTCGGTGAACAGGCGGAGGCCGCCGGTCACCGTGTACTTGCGGCCGGGGAAGATCTGCTCGTCATCCGTAACTGATCCCGTCGCTGCCGCCGCAACGAACGACGATCGAAACATTTCAGATACGGACGACGGTTGCCGAAGCAACGCTATGCGTTCCCCGAAAGCCATCGTGTTGATCACTGCCATGTTGGGCGCAGGACTCGCTGCTGCCGGCCCGTCGGTTGCGGCGACGACCTACGCGCCACAGTGGTCCACGACGTTCGACGGCTGGAACCGCTCCTCGTCCCCCGCCATCGCCGACATCGACGGAGACGGCGAGAACGAGATCGTGATGGGCCACCAGGATGGGGTCTTACGGGCCTTCGAAGCTGACGGCACGCTGAAGTGGTCGAGTCCGGCGATCCCAGGCGTCAATACCGGCTGCAACGCGCAGACGACTGCCAGCGCAATCGACTCCAGCCCTGCCGTTGCTGACCTCGACCAGGACGGCACTGCGGAGATCATTGTCGGGGTGGGCTCGACATGGGTCTCCAACCAGAACGGTGGCGTGATCGCATTCGATGGCGTGAGCGGTGCCATCGAATGGCGGACTGCGCTCGGCGTCGACCACGGCAGCGTCTGGGACAACACCAGCGTGCCCGACGGTTGGTGCGAAGGCGTGTTCGCCTCCCCTGCGGTCGGCGACGTCGACGGCGACGGCCAACTTGATGTGGTGTTCGCCGGCTTCGACTGGAACGTGTGGGCGGTCGATCACACTGGTGCGCCACTCCATGGCTTCCCGGTCGTCACCGACGACTCCATCTGGTCCTCACCGGCGCTCTTCGACGTCGATGCCGATGGTGACCTCGAGATCTTCATCGGCGGCGACTCGACCCCGGGCGGGCCGGTCGACCACCTCGGCGGTGTGCTGTGGGCGCTCGACGTCGAACCCACCGGCGTCACCGAACTCTGGCGAGGGTTTGCCAACGAGGTGTTTCATTCGAGCGGAGCGATCGGCGACATCAACGACGACGGCCGGATGGAGATCGTCATCGGTACCGGCCACAACTGGCGGATCGAGTGCGCGGCGGGGAACCATCTGTGCGGCCCTGGCGACGGTTCGGACACGAACCGACTGTTCGCCTTCCACCTCCACGACGGTTCGACCGTCCCTGGCTTTCCGGTCACTGCGGAGGGAACCCTGATCGGTTCCCCTGCGCTTGGAGACATCGATGATGACGGCCAACTCGAAATCGTCGTCGGATCTGAAGACGCTCACGTCTACGCATGGAACGGCGACGGCAGCCTGCTGTGGCGAGTTCAGCGAGACGATGACGACGGCCACCCCTCCATCGGGCCCGGTGCGTTCGCCGCTGGTGCAATCATCGCTGACCTGCAAGGCGACGGGCGACAAGACGTTGCTATCGGGAGCAACAACTCGATGGTGCTTCTCGACGGCGCCACCGGCGCCTCGCTCGAAGCTGGCGTGTACTGGAACGACCGCGTGGCCTTCGCCCAGTCGTTCGAGGCCGCACCCGCCGTCGGCGTCTTCGGTGGCGAGCGACGACTGGTGGTCGCCTCCTTCGACACGCCCAGCAAGACCTCGAAACTCACGTCCTACGCATTGCCCGCATCAGACGCAACCGATGCCTGGCCGATGTTCGGTCGAGATGCCGCTCGAAGCGGGACCTCGGACCTCGATGCTGTCACCTGCGGCTTCCGCCAAAGCGGGACCTTCTGTGATGTCGCCGTTGCGAAGTTCTTCCACGACCCTGTCCTCTGGATGGTGCGTGAAGGCATCACCACCGGGGTTTCGAACGATCGGTTCGAGCCAGACTGGACGCTGAGCCGCGCCCAGATGGTGACCTTCCTGTGGCGAGAAGCCGGAGGACCGACGGGCAACCCGGCGCACGGGTTCGAGGACGTACCCGACGATGCGTACTTCGCCGAGGCAGTCCGGTGGGCGAAGGCCCAGGACATCACCAAGGGGACGTCTACGACCACGTTTTCGCCTCACGACCCCGTCACGAGGGGCCAACTCGTCACCTTGCTGTGGCGCCGCGAAGGCGAACCCGACCCGGCGGACACGACGAGCTTCAACGATGTGCCCGAAGGCCGCTACTTCACACAAGCCGTCGGGTGGGCCAAAGCGAGTGGTGTCACGCAGGGCTCCACCCCAACCACGTTTAGCCCGGACCTTCCGGTCACCCGCGGACAGGCCGCAACGTTCCTCTACCGCGCTGCGGGCGAGCCGCCGGTCTAGGTGGCCCAGCGCCGCTGGTCGGTCAGGACGACAACAGGCGGCTGCGCGCCGCAGCCAGGTCAGCCGAACCCGCCGTGACCGCCGGCAAGAGCCCCGGAACCCCAGCAAGACGGTTGGCGGCGAAGAAACGGGCCAGCACGGCCCGATCCTCAGCCTCGGCGTCACCCAGCGAGCGAGCGGCGAGCGCACCGTCAGCCAGGATCTGGGCGCCGGTCGTGATCGCCATCATGTTGAGGTACGCCATCGCTCCGGCGAGCATGTCGGCGGGCCCGGCGTTCGACACCGCCAGCAGGTGGTCGGTGGCGGCCGTCAACGCCTCAAGCGCCGCAGCAAGGTGTTGCTTGACCAACGACAGGCCATCAACCCCCTCGAGCGCAGCGATGGTGTCAGCGATCTCGCCGAGATGATCCCGCACGACCCCACCCTGGCGAAGTCCGAGTTTGCGGCCTGCGAGGTCAATCGCCTGAATACCGTTCGTGCCCTCGTAAATCGGCGCAATCCGGGCGTCACGGAAGTGCTGCGCCGCACCCGTCTCCTCGATGAAGCCCATGCCGCCATGGACCTGCAGGCCAATCGACGTGAGCTCAACGCCCATGTCAGTGCACCAACTCTTCGAGAGTGGGGTCAGCAGCGCGGCGCGCTCCTCACCCTTCATGCGAGCGTCCTCATCAGCACCGTGATGGGCATGATCGAGCGCTTCGGCGTTGCGATAGGTCAAGCCCCGCATCGCGGCGATCGTCGACTTCATGTCGAGCAGCATGCGTTGCACGTCAGGATGATCGATGATCGGCGACTCCGTGCCGGGTTCAGCACCGATCGCTCGCCCCTGGGTGCGCTCATGGGCGTACGCCAGCGCCTGCTGGTAGGCACGCTCAGCGATGCCGACGCCCTCGACACCGACACCCAAGCGGGCGTTGTTCATCATCGTGAACATGCAACGCATGCCCTGGTGCTCTTCGCCGAGCAGGTAGCCGACGGCGCCGCCATTGTCGCCGTACTGCATGACACAGGTGGGACTGCCGTGAATGCCGAGCTTGTGTTCGATGCTCACGCAGGTGAGATCGTTGCGCTCGCCGAGCGAACCGTCATCGTTCACCAAGAACTTCGGGACGATGAACAAGCTGATGCCCTTGGTACCCGGTGGCGAACCAGGGGTCCGGGCCAGCACGAGATGGACGATGTTGTCGGCGATGTCGTGCTCACCCCAGGTGATGTAGATCTTCTGCCCGAAGATGCGCCAGGTTCCATCGTCGGCCGGCTCGGCCTTTGAGGTGAGCGCCCCGACGTCAGACCCGGCATGGGGTTCGGTGAGGTTCATGGTGCCGGTCCACTCACCGGTCACGAGCTTCTGGAGATAGATCTCTCGCTGTGTCTCGTCGCCGTGGTGCATGATCGCCTCGATGGCGCCCTGGCTGAGCAGAGGGCCGAGCGCAAACGCCATGTTGGCCGTGGTCGTCATCTCCTGGACGGCAGTGCTGAGCAACTGCGGGAACCCACCCCCGCCGTATTCCTCGGGGAAACCGATCCCGTTCCAGCCCGACTCGACCAGCTTGGCGTAGGCCTCAGCGAAGCCCGGCGCAGTGGTGATGCTGCCGTCGTCGTGAAGCTTCGTCCCGACCGTGTCTCCATCACGGTTGGTCGGCGCTACCACCTCATCGAAGAACCGCCCGGCTTCCTCCAGCAGGCCGTCGATGAGTTCGGGGTCGGCGTGCTCGTAACCGTCGAGTTTGGCGAGGGCGTCGAGGTCAGCGACGTGGCGCAGGCTGAAGCTGATGTCGGCGATGGGGCTCCGGAAATCGCTCATGGTGACGAAGGGTACCCCTTCACCCCCGGCGGTGAGTCACCGGCCGATCGCGTTCTTGAGGCGTCGATCGAGGCGCTGGCGCGGCACGGCCTCAAGAATCACACCCCGGCGTCCAGCGATGATCGAGTTGACCTCGGCACCGAGCAGCAGCCCCATCGCCATGAGATACAGCCAGAACAGAAGGCTGAGCGCCCCGCCGAGCAACCCGAAGACAGCGTTCGCCCCACTGGATGCAAGCCGCAGATAGGTACCGAACCCCAGCGACACTGCGGCCCACCACACCGAGGCGAGGATCGCTCCCGGGATTTCATACTTCCACGGCGCTCGGTGGTTCGGAGCGAAGTGATACACCGATGCCGCCCATCCGATCAGGGCGAGGAAGACGACCGGCCACCGGAACCAGGTCCAAAGCACTTCGAACCAACCATCCACACCCAGCCGCTCCGCAAGTTCAGCCCCCTCACCGAAGAGGGGCCCGATCACGATGAGCGTCAGCACGATGGCGGCGGCGACCACCGTGAGCACGGTGAGGCCCAGACCGGTCACCCGAGTCGAGAGCCAGCCCCGCTGGACTTCGTGGTCATAGGCAATGTCGAGCGCTCGGACAACGGCCGTGAACCCACGAGAGGCGGCATACACGGCAAGGGCGGCACCAACAGACAAGGCGCCACTGTTGGAGCCGGCGAACAGCTCTCGCACGGTCTGTTCCACACTGCTCCCCCCGAGGATGCTGGTGAGCTGATCGACAAGCCAATTTTCGATGTCGGCTGCGGCGCCGGCACCGAGGATGCTGTCGGCCGACCCGAGCGCAGCAGCCAACACGATCACGGCGGGAAAGAATCCGAGCAGCGCAAAGAAGGCGATCTCCGCGGCGAGCCCACCGACCCGATCCTTCGACCACTCGTCGACGACATCGCGCCCAAAGCGGTACGTCCATCGCCACAGACGCACGGCCCAACGCCGGACGGTGCGCGGGATTCGACGCTGCACACTCGCCCAAGCCACGGTCCAGAGACTACGGTCCGCGCCGATGGACGAGGTCGCGGCGTGCACCAATGTGCTGTACGAGATCGCCGAGGCGATGGACGGGTGGGATACGGGGGCGCTGCAGCGACTCTTCAGCCACGCTCGTCTCGTCGATGGTGCCTCCGGGGCCGAGTTGGTCGCCGGCGGCGAGGCGTGCGTTGCGCACTTTGCGTCGATTGTGAAGGTGCACGGTGATGGCACGTGGAGGACCAAACACGTCACAAGCAATCCAATCGTGACGATCGACGGTGATCAGGCCACGATCCGTTCGATGTACACCGTCCTTCAGCAAACGGATCGAGTGCCGCTGCAAGCGATCATCGCCGGCCGCTACCACGACACGCTCAACCGCATCGACGGCTCCTGGCACCTGGTCGAACGACGCTACTTCGCTGACCTCATCGGTGATCTCAGCGACCACCTGCTGTTTGACCTCTGAACGGCTCGGTCACGCAACGATCTCGACGGGGGTTCCCATCGGCACATGCTCGGCAAGGAAGGTGATGACATCGTTCGGGATCCGGATACAGCCATTGCTGTGGGCCCCACCAATGAGATGCGGCTTGTTCGTCCCATGGATAGCGATGACAGGAATGCCTCCTGCGAACGTGTCGAGCGCCTCAGAGAACGCCGAGAGACTCAGGATGAAGGGGCCATAGGCACTCCCCTCCCACTTCTCGACCAGGTCGTTGACGAAGAAGTTCCCAACCGGGGTCGGCGACCGTTCCGCCCCGATGACCGCACCGGTCTCGGCAATCGTCTCGTCTCGATCCCAGACGGTGACCGATCGGGCGGTCAGATCGACACGGGCCCGGATGAAGTGCGACTCGAGCTCAACATCTGTCGCAGGAATCCAGCCTTCGGTTCCGTTCGGCCGGACAGGAATCTGGACACGGAGCCACTCCCCGTCGGGGGTTCGTTCGAGCACCATCAAGCTCAGGCGACTGCCCCAGTAGGTGGGGTTCGTGATCCGAAACTCGAACGGCACGATGTCGGTGCCTCCCGGCTCGGTGTACGCCACGAGTTCGGTCACCTCAGGGTTGACGTGAGCAACGAACGTCTCGTGCTCAGCCGGTGGCCGAACCGTGGTCGTCGTGGAGGCTGGATCGACGGTCGTCGTGGTCGTGACAACCGCTGCGGTTGTCGACGAGACAACCGTCGCGGTTGGTTCGGCTGGCAGCGTGGCAAGCGCAACACCGGGCCCGAGGTCCTCCTCCACCTCCGCAGCCCCGCCGCATGCCCCCGCAACAAGAACCACCGAGATCACCGCACCGGCAGCGTGAAGGAACAGACGCATCGACCACATCGTACGGACAGTCTCGGCGGCAAGGGGGCGCGACATGACCCGAACAGCCAAGGCGGACGCGCGGGCCCCGGTCCCCTACCCTGTCGCCATGGACACCGAGCCCCGAGACCGGGGTGACCGATGGCGCTGAACACCCTTCGCTCGACGGTTCGATTCCGGCGGTTCCGGTTCGGGCGCACGACCCGACAACTCGAACGTGCGGCGAATATCGCCGACCTCCGGGCCATGGCCCAACGGCGGCTCCCGGGTGGGGTGTTCGACTACATCGACGGTGGAGCTGAGGATGAACGGTCCCTCGCCCGCAGCATGTCGGCCTTCGCCGACATTGAATTCGTACCCCGGGTCCTGCGAGACGTCAGCACCGTCGACACCTCCACCACCCTGCTCGGCCGTCCCCTCGCCTTCCCTTTTGTGCTCGCCCCGACCGGCTTCACCCGGATCGCTGATGCTCAAGGGGAACTGGCGGTCGCCCGAGCGGCGGGTCGCGCTGACCTTCCGTACACGCTGTCCACGCTCGGAACCCGGTCGATCGAAGAAGTCGCAGCGGTGCATCCCGGCCGCAACTGGTTCCAGGTCTATGTCTGGAAGGATCGCGGCCTCGTCGAGGAGATGGTTCGGCGAGCCGAGGCCGCCGGGTACGAGGCGATCGTCCCAACCGTCGACCTTGCCACCTTCGGCCGTCGTGAACGCGACGTCCGGCGGGGTTTCGAGCTCCCTCCCAAGGTCGGACTCGACACGATCATCGACGGGCTCCGCAATCCGGGCTGGACGTGGGACTTCCTGCGAGGCGGACCGATTCGCTTTGCAAACGTCAGCGCCTCGGACACCTCCGGTCAGCGGGACGGCACCGACGCAATCAACCTCGCGGCGTACGCCAACGAGCAACTCGACCCGTCGCTGAGTTGGGATGATGTCGAATGGTTCCGGTCGATCTGGAACGGCCCGATCATCGTGAAGGGCATTCAGTGCGTAGACGACGCTCGAATCGCAGCCGACCTCGGCATTGAGGCGATCGCCATTTCCAACCACGGTGGGCGTCAACTCGAAGGGTCACCGCCGCCAGTCGAGCTGATTGCACCGATCCGCGACGAAATCCAAGATCGCTGCGAAATCATCAGCGACGGCGGCGTGCGGCGGGGTGCCGACATCTTGAAGGCCATTGCGCTTGGGGCCGACGCAACGATGGGCGGGCGAGTCCATTTCTACGGCTTGGGTGCAGCCGGGGAACGAGGCGTCGACGTTGCGCTCGGGTTCCTTCGCGACGAACTGCGACGGGCGATGGCGCTCAACGGTCTGCGTTCGTTCGACGACGTCGGCCCCCATGTCGTGAGCCGGCCCATCACGAGGACGAACTGAGGTGTAATGGGGTGGTTCCGATCCCGACGTGAGCCGTCGGACCCGCTCGTACGCGATCTCGAGGCGGCCATCGGGCCGGACCGAGTCCGAGCCGATGGGGCGCAGCGCTCGCTGGTCGCCGCTGATGCGTCGGTATTCGACGGCGGCGTAGCCGGGCCGGTGTGTTTCCCGGAATCGACTGACGATGTCGTGGCAATCATGAAGATTGCCGAATCCCACGGCCGGGCCGTGGTCCCACGGGGTGCCGGAACCGGACTCGCCGGTGGCGCGATCCCGTTGGGCCGTCCGGTCGTCGTGTCGACCGGGCGAATGAACCGTGTGCTCTCGGTCGACCTCGCCAACCGGGTGGCCTGGGTCGAGCCTGGAGTCATCAACCTGGATCTGAGCAGACAGCTCCGACCAAAGGGCTTTCATTTCGCGCCCGACCCGTCAAGCCAGCAGGTCTGCACGCTCGGCGGCAATGTCGCCAACAACTCCGGGGGACCGCACTGTCTGGCGTACGGAGTCACCGACGCCCACATCCTTGCGATCGAGATCGTCCTCCCCGACGGTCAGGTGGCTCAGCTCGGAGGACTCGAGGACGAGCCGGCCGGGCTTGACCTACGCGGCGCGTTCGTCGGAAGTGAAGGCACACTCGGCATTGCGACCAAGATCGCCGTTCGGCTCACCCCAAATCCACCAGCCGTTCGTACCCTCCTGCTCTCGTTCCCGACGGTCCGAGACGCCGCCCAGACCGTCAGTGATGTCATCGCTGCCGGTGTCGTCCCTGCCGCCCTCGAAGTCATGGATCAGCGCATGACGGCAGCGGTGGAGAACTACGCAGCGGCTGGCTACCCGACCGATGCAGCCGCCGTGCTGCTGGCCGAGGTCGAAGGCCTCGACGGTGGTGTCGAACGCGACGCTGATCGAGTGGCTGACATCGGCCGAGCCAACAATGCGACAGCGGTGCGCCTCGCCGCATCCGAGGCGGAACGAGCCGCCCTCTGGAAAGGTCGCAAGACGGCCTTCGGCGCCGTCGCCCAGATCGCGCCCGACTACTACCTGCACGACACGGTCGTACCCCGGGCCAAGCTGGCCGACATCCTCGAACAGATCTACGAGATCAGCGACCGCCACGACGTGATCGTGCTCAATGTGTTCCACGCCGGCGACGGGAACCTCCACCCTCTCCTCGTCTTCGATGCCCGAGAAGAGGGCACACTCGAACGGGTGCATGCGGCAGGGGCCGAGATCCTTCGGGCTTCACTTGATGCGGGGGGCGTGCTGTCGGGGGAACACGGCATCGGCATCGAGAAACAGCAGTACATGGAAGAGCTGTTCTCGCCTGCCGACCTCGATCACCAGAACCGACTTCGGCAGGCGTTCGACCCGGCATGCCGAGCCAACCCCGGCAAGGTGCTTCCGATGGGCCACAGTTGCGCCGACATTCAGGCACTTCGCGCGGTCCCGACCGGAGTCTGGGGATGAGTTCGCTCGCCACGTCGGATCCGGTGCTGCTCGACTTCGCCGCACTCGTGGGCGACGCTGACCCGATCTCCGTTCGCGGCAGCGGAACCCGTTGGCACGTCGGCGGCGTCCTCGCCGACGCCGCCCGCGTGGTTGAGGCACCAGCTGGCGTTGTCGACTACCAGCCCTCAGAAATGATCGTGGTCGTCCGGGCCGGCACGCCGGTCGCTGCGCTGCACGCTGCATTGGCAGCAGCCGGGCAGACCTCCGCACTCCCCGACCGGGGCGGCACCGTGGGCGGTGCGATTGCGGTTGGCGAGAACCGACTCGATCGACTCGGGCGCGGGTCGGTGCGTGACGCTGTCCTGCAAGTGAGATACGTGTCGGCGGAGGGTGAACTTGTGACCGGCGGTGGGCCGGTCGTCAAGAATGTCAGCGGGTTCAATCTGCCGAAACTCATGGTGGGATCGCTGGGCACGCTCGGGCTGCTCGCCGAAGTCGTGCTGCGGACCAACCCCATCCCGGCAGTGCAGCGCTGGGTACGGGCCGAGAAGATCGACCCCCGAGACCTCAATGACACCCTGTTGCGTCCTGGCGCCGTGCTGTGGGACGGCACAAGCAGTTGGGCCCTGATCGAGGGTCACGAAGTCGACGTTGATGCCGAACTCACTCGACTCGACGCAATCACCACCCTCACCGTCGTGGACGGCCCCCCGCCACTCCCCCCGCACCGCTGGACCCTCTCACCAAACGATGCCGCTCACATCGACCGCGAACTTGATGGCGAGTTCGTCGCCAGCATCGGCGTCGGCACCGTGTGGGCTGACCAGCCTCAGCCCCCTCGTCTCCCTGACCCGGTCGCCGCCCAGATCGCTGAGCGAGCCAAGGTGCTGTTCGATCCGACCAGCCGCCTCAACCCGGGCCGAGTTCCCGGAAGCTGACATGCACCTCCACATCGACCCCGACGATCTCAACTCCTGCGTCCAATGTGGCCTCTGTCTTCCCCACTGCCCGACCTATCGAGCGACGGGCGATGAGACGCTCTCCCCACGTGGCCGAATCCGACTCATGCGCGAAGTACAGGACGGAGGTGCCCCGGTCACGACGGAGATCGTGGAGGCCTTCGACACCTGTGTGCAATGTCGCGGGTGTGAGCCGGCCTGCCCCAGCGGAGTTCCCTACGGCAACCTGATCGAAGCGACCCGAGCGGCCCTGGTCGATGGCCGTCAGGTACCGACTCGAGTGCAGCGCATCGGGTTCTGGCCGCTCACCCGACCCCGACTCCTCCGCTTGGGATCGACCCTGCTTGCCGTCCTCAACCGCCTGCGTCTCGTTCCCAAACGCTTCGGACTTCCCCGCGATCTCCCCCTGCGCCGCGACCCCCATCGCCCATCCGGCGACGACGTGTACCTGTTCACCGGCTGTGTCATGGACGCCTGGCAGCGCGAGGTCCACCACGCCGCCCAGCGTGTCCTTGAAACAGCCGGCTACGGGGTGACCCCAACCGCCGACCTCGCCCCGTGCTGTGGCGCACTCCACAGCCATGCGGGACTTGGCGACCGTGCGCGCCAGCGGGCCGAACAAACCATCGCCGCACTGTCGAACGACAACCGTCCGATCCTCGTCGACTCCGCCGGATGCGGCGCCGCCATGAAGGAATACGGCCACCTGCTGGCAACACCGGAAGCCGAAGCCTTCGCCCGGCGCGTCTTCGACATCCACGAATGGCTGGCCGCCCGACTCGACGACCTTCCAACCGTCACACCGCTCGCCGCCTGTGTTGCGGTGCAAGACCCCTGCCACCTCCGACACGTCCAACGAGTTCACAACGCCACCAGGACCGTCCTCGAACCGTTCGTGCAGCGCCTGATCGAACTCGACGACGATGGGCTGTGCTGCGGGGCAGGCGGGGCCTACTCCGTGATGCATCCTGAGCTCGCGAGCGACATCCGAGATCGAAAGATCGCCGCCATCGACCGGGTCTCGCCCGACGTCGTCGCCAGCGCCAACCCTGGGTGCTCGATGCATCTCGCCAGTGGAGGCGTGCCCACCGAGCATCCAATGTCGATCATCGACCGGGCCCTACGCGGCCCCCGCTAGCCGCCCACCACGCCGAACCTACGGTTCGATCACATCGGCGAACCTACGGTTCGACAATCCCGAAGACCCCAGTGAACCGGTCGAGATTCCCCAGCAAGGTCACCACCGGCGCAGGGTCACTCGCCGACACGCTCGCCAGTTCCAAGAACCCATCGACATCAAGCTCACCCTTGATCAGCCGGGCAAGGTCGGCCTTGGTACACGCGACCGACGCCGCACCATCGGTCGTCACACCGGCTCGGTGATGGATTGCGCAGTTGTCCAGCCCGATGGCGTGCCGTTCATCGACATCGGTGAAGTACCAGTTGGTCTCGAGCGCAACCCCTTCGACGTTCTCAGCCTGCAGTCGTACGCCGATCAAGTCGACCAGCATGTCGACGTCGAGTTGATCGGTGATCGAACGCCCACCACCGATTCCGAGGCCCTTGTCACCGGTGCGAAGTTCCATTGCCCCCATCAAATAGGAGTCGCGCCACGGCCCTGACTCGGACTGGTAACCGAGCTGTTCAAACGTGTCGGCCTGCAGCAGACGAGCCGCCTCGTTCGCCGGGTCAGCGAACACCAGATGGTTCAGCAGCTCCGCCGCCCACCGATAGTCACCAGCAGCAAACGCCTTCCGTGCCTCCTCGAGTACCACCTCTGCGCCACCCATAGCCGCCACATAGCGAGACCCACTGTCCTCCGGCGGGTGCGGGTTGAGATTGGCCGGGTTGCCGTCGTACCAGCCGAGATAGCGCTGATAGACGGCCTTTGCGTTATGGCTGACCGTGCCGTAGTACCCCCGGGTATGGCTCTGTGTCGCAAAGCACTCGGGCTGAACCAGGTCCTCAGCGATTTCTCGCATCGTCAACCCATGGTTTGCTCGGCGCATCGTTTGATCGTGGAGCCAGCGATACATATCGCGTTGAATCTCCAGATAGCGGACCGCATCGTCTCGCCCGAAGCGGGGCCAATGGTGGGTGGAGAACAGGACATCGGTCTCGCTTCCGAACAGGTCGAGCGTCTCTTGGATGTATCGGCTCCAACTCAGCGTGTCGCGCGCCTGCGCCCCCCGAAATGGCAAGGCATTGTGCATCGTGTGCGTGCAGTTCTCGGCCAAGCAGAGCGCTCCCAACTCCGGGAACATGAAGTTCATCTCCGCTGGGGCCTCTGTGCCGGGTGTGTTCTGGAACACCACGCGAACCCCGTCAACATCTAGCTCGGTGCCGGTGAGCGCAATCTCCTCGGTGGGCGCCACGAGATCCGGGGCCGCTCGAGGCGTCGCCTTGCCAAGTCCACAATCAACGTGACCCTCGGGTCCCGGCGGGAGCAACATTCCGAACTGGTAGAACGCGCGGCGGGCCATGACCGGGCCAGCGATCAGGTTCTCAGCAACCGCCTCCCGCATGAAGCCCTCGGGGGCCAACACCCGCACCCGGCCCTGATCGACATCTTCGGCGGTTGTCACGCCAAGGATGCCGCCGTAATGGTCGACATGACTGTGGGTGTAGATCACCGCGGTCACCGGACGCTCGCCCAACGTCGCGTTCGCCAGATCGAGACACGCTCTCGCCGTGAACGATGTGGTCAGCGGATCGATAATCACCCACCCCTCAGTGCCCTTGATGAACGTGATGTTGGAGATGTCATAGCCACGGGCTTGCCAAACATTCTCGGCCACCTCGAACAGTCCGTGTTGGGCGTTGAGTCGAGCCTGCCGCCACAAACTCGGGTGAACCGTCGGCGGCGCAGTTTCCTGCTCCCGCAGAAAGTCGAACTCTGCGGTATTCCACGACAGACCGAGCGGCCCGTCGATCGCACCGGTCTCGTGCTGGGCGATCAACCCCCGAGTTGCCCGCTCCCAGTCATCCTCGAGCTGGAGCGAAGCTGCATGCGCTGCGTTGACGGCAACCGTGTGATCAGAAGCCGGCTTTGGAACCCGTGGATCGTCGCTCATCACGCGAGTATGACCGACCGGCACCGGGCTCAGGCAATGGGCTCCAGAGAACTCACTTCCCACACATAGTCCTCGGTATACCCCGCATCACCGAGCGGGGTATCGAGCACGAAGTCGTAGCGCCGCGCCTCCCGAACCGGCACCCCGGTCTCCACATCGACCCACAGTTCGATCAGTTCGACATTGTCGGGATGGTCGCCTCGGACCAGTTCGGTCATGAACACGACGACCTCTCGCGACGCTCCGGCCACGTCTCGCATCGCCGTCTCCGCCGTGACCGCTCGTTCGGCCACCGACGACTCGTTCTCACACAGCCACGAGGTCGCGTCAAGCGCCAACGGGCTAGCCACGCACGATCGCTCGAGGAGATCGTCCAGCCCGAAGAAGCTGTGGAAGATCCGCTCGGTGCCCAACTCCAACCCGGCCTCGGCCTCGCAGAGTTCGATGCTCTGCCACCGCTCCACGACGAAGTCGGTGCGCACGTCGACACCGCACGCAACTGGGGCCACCGTCACGAAGCCTTCCGCCGGATAGGTCCGATCAGCCCCAGCAGCGAGCGCCAACTGTTCCCCTCCGATCACCGTCACGGCGTACACGCCGGGTTGCGGCAAGGGCAGCACCACCGGGGTCACTTCCTCAGGCACCGACGTGGTGACCGTCGTGCTCGAATCGGTTTCCTCAGCACCGGATACGGCTTGGTTCTCGGCGGAGTTGTCGGCGACATCTTGCTCCTCGATCTCGTCAGCCGCCTGCTCCTCGGGCTCGGCTGAGCCCGCCATCTCGTCTGCGGCACTCGCGTCATCCGAGTCGTCCTCGGTGGCACTCTCATAGCGATCGATCGCGTCCGCCTCGCTGATCTCGGTGGTCGTGGTTCGGAACGTTCGGGCAACAACGAACCCCGCGACCACGACGAGCGCCAACACGATGGCGACGGTTCGACGAGAAGGACGTTTCATACGGTTCCCCTGCTGTGAGCGTCGGCTGACCGGCGCAACGGCCCGACAGCACGCACGTTTGGCCACCACCAAACGCAGCCCGCAGCGTAGGTGTCAGCGATCGAGCGACCGGTGACCGATCAGCTGCAGCCGCTCGACGAACCACAATCGCCGCAGACGAAACACGCGCCGGCGCGCTGCATCGGCACACCGCAGGTCATGCAAAACGGTGCCTCAGCGGAGCCGAGACCAGAACGCACCGGCGTTGACGGACGCTCTCCTGTGATCGGTTCGGCCGGCGCATCGTCAGCGCCGAACTCGAGTTGCGCCACCAACGCCGACGGCGACGGAATCGAGGGCGGATCGGCCGGGATATCGGACCCCTGCGACGTCTCCGTCACCTGCTCAACTACGCCTGGCAGGGTCGGCTCGAGGCGCTCGTCCGTGGCAAGGATGCCAAGTGCAACCCGCTCCTCGTAGCCGAGATACATGACCGCCAGCTTCCGGAACAGATAATCCATCAAGCTTGTGGCAATCCGGATGTCAGGGTCGTCGGTCATGCCGGCCGGCTCGAAGCGCATCCCGACGAACGCCTCAGCGAACGCCGACAACGGGACGCCGTACTGCAGGCCATGACTCAACGAGATCGCAAAGGCGTCCATGATCCCCGCCAGCGTCGACCCCTGTTTCGAAACCCGGACGAAGATCTCGCCGGGTCGACCATCCGCGTACTCGCCGACCGTGACGAATCCCTTGCAATCGGCAACCCGGAACTCAAAGGTGCGACTCGTGCGAGCACGAGGCAACTTCTCGCGGATCGGATGAGCGACGAAGCGCTCGACGACATCCTCGACCACACGATTAGCGCCAACGGCCCCAGACTCGTTCGCAGCAGAACCCTCGCTGCCATCGCCGGCAGAACCCTCGCTGCCGCCGCCGGCAGAACCCTCGCTGCCGCCGCCGGCAGAACCCTCGCTGCCATCGCCGGCAGAGAGCGGCTGGGCAACTTTGCAATTGTCCCGATAGAGCGCAACGGCCTTGAGACCGAGCCGCCAGGACTCAATCAACAGAAGTTCAATCTCCTCGACCGAGGCCTCCTCAGGCATATTGACCGTCTTGGAGATCCCACCCGACAGGAACGGCTGGACGGCGCCCATCATCTTCACGTGGCCGAGATAGTGAATCGGGTTGTCACCAAGTGAGCACGCGAAGACGTTGGTGTGCTCAGGCAACAAGCCCGGAGCACCAAGCACCGTGTGGTGCTCGTCGATATGCGCAAGGATGCCCTCGACTGTCGTCGGGGTGTAGCCGAGCGCCCGCAAGGCGCGGGGCACCGTCTGGTTGACGATGCTCATCGTGCCACCGCCCACCAGCCGTTTAAACTTGATGAGCCCGAGATCAGGCTCGATCCCGGTCGTGTCGCAGTCCATCAGCAGGCCGATCGTTCCTGTAGGGGCCAGCACCGACGCCTGGGAGTTCCGCACCCCGCCAGCGTGAGCCCGTTCACACGCCGCGTCCCATGCCTGCCGGGCTGCATCGAGCACAAGCGGTGGCGCGAGTTCCTCGTCGATCCCAGCCGCCGCAGCACGGTGCTGATCCAGCACCCGAAGCATCGGCTCCCGATTCTCGTGGAACCCAGCGAAGGGCCCCATGCGTTCGGCCAGCTTGGCTGATTGCAGGTAGGCCTCGCCGGTCATCAGGGCAGTGAGACTGCCAGCGATTGCACGGCCCCGATCGGAGTCGTACGGATAGCCGAGGGCCATCAACAAGGCACCAAGGTTCGCGTACCCGAGCCCAAGCTGACGGAACGCCCGAGTGGTTTCGGCGATCTGAGCAGTCGGGTAGTCGGCGTTCCCGACCAGGATCTCCTGGGCGGTCAAGACCACCCGCACTGCGTGGGTAAACCCATCGACATCGAATCCATCGATCCCGGCCTCCTCGGCGCCGGTGAGAAAGGCCAGCAGATTGAGCGAGGCCAGGTTGCACGCCGAGTCGTCGAGGTGGACGTACTCCGAACACGGGTTGCTCGCCGTGATCGGGCCGGTGTTCGACGCCGTGTGCCAGCGGTTGATGGTCGTACCGAACTGCACCCCAGGGTCCGCGCACTCCCATGAGGCTTCTGCGATCTGCCGGAACAAGTCGCGTGCTCGGACGGTCCGGACCGCCTCGCCAGTCGTCCGCGCGACGAGTTGCCAGTCCTCATCGTCAACGACAGACTGCATGAAGTCGTCACTGACCCGGACCGAGTTGTTGGCGTTCTGGTACTGGACCGAGTGAATGTCGGCCCCGTCGAGGCTCATGTCGAAACCCGCCGCCTCGAGGGCCCGAGCCTTGCGCTCCTCGTGGGCCTTGCACCACACGAAGTCCTCCACGTCGGGATGATCTGCGTCGAGGATCACCATCTTCGCGGCCCGACGGGTCTTCCCCCCCGACTTGATGGTGCCCGCCGACGCGTCCGCGCCGCGCATGAAGCTCACCGGTCCTGACGCCGTCCCGCCACCCTCGAGCGGTTCCATTGAGCCGCGCAGGTTCGAAAGGTTCACGCCTGCGCCCGAGCCACCCTTAAAGATCCGCCCTTCCTCGGCGTACCAGTTGAGGATCGATTCCATGTCGTCCTCGACGCTGAGGATGAAACAGGCCGATGCCTGCTGAGGAACCCCGCGCACGCCGATGTTGAACCAGACCGGTGAGTTGAACGCCACCATCTGGTTCGCGAGGAGGTGGGTGAGTTCGGCCTGGAAGGCATCCGCTTCTGCCGCATCACCGAAATAGCCGTCGCGCTGCCCCCACGCCGTGATCGCCCCCACAATGCGATCAATGACCTGTCGCAGCGAAGACTCCCGTTCCGGGGTGCCGAGCTCTCCCCGGAAGTACTTCTGGGCAAGGATGTTGGTGGCGTTCTGCGACCAACGAGAGGGCACCTCGACATCGAACTGCTCGAAGGCCACCGAGCCATCACGATGGTCGGTGAGCCGAGCCGCACGGCGCTCCCACGTGATCGTGTCGTAGGGGTCGACCCCCTCGCTGGTGAAGCGACGGGTGATCCCGAGTCCGGCCTGCTGGGGGGCAAGTGCCATAGCGATGGACCTTTCGAACAGGCGATGACGCACGAATCACGGAGGTGGAATTACATCACGGAAATGCAGAGAATGCTCATAGGGCTACTCCCCGTGAGATTTCGTCGCCGCCGGCGTTCCGCTTGACCGAAAGGGCTGTGGCGGGCGGGTCGACCCGGGTAAGAGGGCGTACTCTCGCACAGCTTCCCCACACCGCCCGCAGGGCCCCCAAGGAGCAGAGTCCGACTCGCACCGAGGCGTCTCGCCACCACCATCCAGGTGGACCCGACCGCCACAGCGATCGTCACCATAGAGACTCAACCATGTGCACGAAAAGGGGAGTCGGTGTGGATTCCGCGGGGATTTCTCACGACTTGTCCACAGCTTTCCACCGTGCCCCAGCGATCGACCCCCCGGTACGGTTGTCAGCGATGCGTCAACTGCTCCCAACGCCACAGGACGAGGTCGATCCACTTGACCTGTATCTCCGCGACGAGCGACACCGCCGCGACAACCGGCCGTGGGTGATGGCGAACATGGTGGCGAGCGCCGACGGTGCGATCTCAATCGATGGGGTGAGCGGCGGCCTCGGCGGCGAGGGCGATGCCCTGGTGTTCCGGGCCATCCGAGCGAGCTGCGACTGGATCGTGGCAGCGGCGGGAACGGTCCGCGCTGAGCGGTACCGACTCCCGACCCCCAACGCGACCGCCCCCAGCCGGGTAGCGGCGGGGAGAGCGGCTGCGCCACGCCTTGCGGTGGTCACCGAATCCGTCGAGCTCCCGCCGGACCTGCCCCTTCTGGCTGAACGCCACGACGACACGCCAAAGGCGCTCATCATCACCGGTGCGAATCCCCCGTCGACCGCCATCGAGCGGATCGGGGATCGAGCTGAATGGTGCCATCTGGCGACGGAGCGGCCGACACCCCCCGACATCATCGACGCACTCAACCAGCGCGGGGCCGACGTGGTACTGCTCGAGGGTGGCCCGAACTTCAACGGGCAGATGGTCGACGCTGGCCTTGTGGATGAATTGTGCCTGTCGATCTCGCCCCACTTGGTGGGCGGGTCGTCCACCCGCATCGTGGCTGGCTCGACGACCGCAATTCCCGCTGATCTCACGCTCGAACGGGTTCTCGAGCATGACGGCGCACTCTTCGTGCGCTACACCCGACGCTGAGCCACTCGCTGGTTCGCTCAGCCCAACCAGTGGCCCGGGACGACCAGTTCCTGGCCTGGCTGCAACGACGCTGAGCCGGCGAGATCAGTGAGTTGCGCAACTAGGGCGCGCGGATCACCTGATGGGTCGAGGGCTGCGGCAATCCCCCAGAGGGTGTCGCCCGGCTGCACCACCACCGTGACCGACTCCGACGCAGCGTCCACGGCCGACGGGGCGGCGTCGCGTGAGGCGAACAGCGAGCCAGCGCCAAGAACAAGCGCAAGGACGATCGCAGCGACCACCAGGCGGCGGCGACGGTAGACCTCGTCACGGTGAACGACCGGAAGACGATGGACGGTTGCGAACCGGTCGACATCCTCGCCGGGCGGCGCCACGAGAGCGAGTGCCGGCACACCAGACGACGCCCGATCAGCCTCGCTGATGGTGCGAGGGCGGAAGGTGGTCTGCGGGGCGGGGGCGAAAGCTGCGGTCATGGTGCTCAGTGTGGTGATGGGGTGTGACAATCGATCTGGTGGTTCGTTGGTGGCGCTGGACTCAGGGATTGGAGCCCAAATCGCCGGGGTACTTGACGCCGAACGAATGTTTGGCGAACATATGTGCGGCGAACAACCGTTCGTTAGTCAATACGAACAAGTGTTCGTTTGTCAACCGCTGATTCCAAGAAATCCACATGTTGTCCACAGGCCGCCCGTCGTTGGGCGGAACCGGCCCCGGGAGGAACCCCCATGTCCGACTCGCTCACCACTCGCCAGCGCGAGATTCTTGATTGCATCGTTGAGCATCAGAACGAGCGTGGATACCCGCCGTCCGTGCGGGAGATCGGCGAGGCCGTCGGCCTCAAGTCCCCCGCCACGGTCAAGGCTCACCTCGACAACCTGAAGGATGCCGGGTACCTCGTCCGCGACCCGTCCAAGCCCCGTGCGATCCAGGTCCGGTACGAAGGCACGTCCGGCGCCAGCGCCGAACGCCGCCCGGTTCGCCATGTCCCTCTCGTCGGCGACGTCGCTGCCGGTACCGACGTGCTGGCCACGGAGAACATCGAGGAAGTCGTCCCCATGCCCGCCGACCTCACCGGCGACGGTGAGCTCTTCATGTTGCGGGTCCGAGGCGAGTCCATGATCGACATCGGCATCTTCGACGGCGACTTCGTCGTGTGCCACAGCCAACAAACGGTCGACCGGGGCGACATCTGCATCGCAGGGATTCCCGGCGAGGAAGCCACGGTCAAGACCTACGACGAACGCGACGGCAAGGTCGTCCTGATCCCCCACAACCCGGCCCTCGCCGAGATGGTTTTCGAGCCCGCCGATGTGCAGATCTTCGGCAAGGTCGTCACCGTCATGCGCAAGCTCTGACCCGCCGGGTCTGGCCGCAGGCGTGGCTTACACGCCGTTGATCACCAAATCCCGAAGCGCGGTGTGGGTGTCAACCAGCCACTGCCGCTCGAGATATTCGCCCTGCGTGTGAGCGATCGTGGCGTCGCCTGGCCCGAAGTTGGAGGCCGGCACGCCACGTTCGGCGAAGAACGCCACATCGGTCCAACCCAGCTTGGCCCGAACCTCCAAGCTATTCCGCTCAACGAGGGCTGCGATCAAGGGGTCACCGAGTCCCGGCCGGGCTGCGGGAGACAGATCGGTGACCTCCACGGTGTCGCCGTCACCCAATGCTGGCGCAATCACCTGGCGCACGTGTTCGACGGCCTCCGTCGATGAACGGTCGGGGGCAAATCGGTGGTTGATCCGCACCATCGCCGAGTCAGGGACGACATTGCCGGCCACCCCTCCTTCGACATGCACGGCCTGAAGTGCTTCTCGATACTCGCAGCCATCCACGACCGGTCGCCGTGCTTCATAGGCATCAACCAACGCAAGGACTGCGCCCAGACGATGGATGGCGTTCTGCCCCATCCACGGACGAGCGGTGTGTGCTCGTTCTCCCCGCAAGGTGACCTCCACTCGAAGCGTGCCCTGACACCCCGCTTCAAGCGCACCGAGTGTCGGTTCACCGAGGAGCGCGACATCGCCGGCAAGCAACTCGGGGTTGTTGCGCTCGATCTCACGCAGACCGTTGTGGATAACGGCGACTTCCTCGCGTGCGTAGAACACGTAGGTCAGATCCACTGCCGGCTCGTCCACCGTTCGGGCGAGTTCGAGCATCGTTGCGATCCCACCCTTCATGTCGGTCGACCCCAGCCCGTACAGCCGGTCGCCATCGATACGGGCGCCCATGTTGTCGTTCGCTGGCACGGTGTCGGTGTGCCCCCCGAGGACAAGGCGCCGATCACGTCCAAGCATCGTTCGGGCCACCAGATTGTCACCGATCCGATCGACGGTGAGGTGAGGACAGGCCCGCAACTCGGCCTCGATCAGCTCAACGATCGGCTGTTCTTGGAAGCTTTCGGATGGAATGTCAACGAGGGCCGCGGTCAGCGCAAAGACATCGCCAGTTGGTAACCCGGTGACCGGCGCGGTCACCTCAGACCGCCTGACCGTGATCGCGCAAGATCTCGTTGAGGGCTGACTTGTCGTGGCGTTCGCCTTCCGTGAGCCGCTTCAGAACCAAAACCGCTGGCAACCCAAATTCGCCGCCGGGGAATGACTTGGGACGGGTGCCAGCGACGGCCACACACCACGAGGGCACCTCGCCTCGACCGATCTCCTCGCCGCTCTCGACGTCGATCACCGGAATCGAGCCGGTCAAGATCGCGCCCGCCCCGAGCACGGTTCCCTCGCCCACTCGGGCACCCTCCGCCACGATGGCACGGCTGCCGATCATGCACTCGTCACCGATCATCACCGGTGCCGCCTGGGCAGGCTCGAGCACACCTCCAATGCCGACGCCGCCGCTCAGATGGACGTTCTTTCCGATTTGCGCACACGAGCCAACCGTCGCCCACGTGTCGACCATCGTGCCCTCCCCCACATAGGCACCGATGTTGGTGTAGCTCGGCATCATCACGACGCCCGGTGCCTGATAGCTGCCCCAGCGAGCCTGCGCACCCGGCACCACGCGGACGCCGCGCTCCATGTAGTCGCTCTTCAAGGGAATCTTGTCGGCGTATTCGAACGGCCCATGCTCGATGGTCTCCATCTGAGAGAGCTTGAACAGCAAGAGCACGGCGTACTTGCACCACTGGTTGACGGTGACCAAGCCATCGTCGTTCCACTGGGCGACCCGGGCCGCGCCAGTGTCGAGCGCATTGATCGCCTCGTGCACCGTTGCGATTACCTCGGGATCACCGGTGTCAAGGCCGTCACGGCCGTCCCACAGGGTCTCGATACGAGTTTGGAGGTCGCTGCTCATGAGCGATGAGGCTAGCTGTCCCACCAGCTCGAGGACCGACTCCGCCGAGCCCTCAGCCGTCTCGGCGCTTTGTCGGGTCGGGTGGAGGAAGCGGAGGAGCCTGAGAGGACTCGGAACGGGCGGCGGGGCGGAGGGCCCGCATGAGGTTGACCGTCGCCACCATGCTGCCACCGATCACCGTTGGGAGCGCAATCAACGCGGCGCCCAGCCACATCCGCTGCACTCGGTCACCGACGTCGGGGCCCACGGCGAGGATGGCGTCGGTCGGCGACCGTTCCAGCCGATACTCACCTGGCTCGAGACGAGCTCGGGAGATGGGACGTCCGCTGCGGCCGTACGCGCTGTACTCGACATCGTTGGCGGGCGGTTCCAGCGTCAGCGCCTCGCTCGACTGTGCGTCGAACAACTCGAACCGGAGCCCTGACAGCGACCGCTCCGCTGGCTCTACATAGACAGTCCAATCGACTGACTCGCGCACGATGAAGGTCGTTGGGGCAGCGCCTTTCACGACCGTCAGCTCATCGAGTGCCGCATCGACTCCCAGCAGGCCAGAGACGAACCAGACGGTGCTCGCCGCCGCGCCCACAACCGCAGCGATGATCCCGATCGCGGCCCACCACCGCGCTTTGGGATAGTCACCGATGGCGGCGACCGTCGAGTCGGTCACGCCGGGTGCAGCCTCGCAGCCGCAGCTTGCAGATCGGCAGTCGGCTGGACTGCGGCGAATCGCACATGGTCACGACGCACGCCGTAGAACTCGCCAGGCGCAACGATCACTCCTGACTGCTCGGCGAGGACCCGAGCGAGCGCCCAGGCGGCACCGTCAGGCGCAGCTGCCCACAAATAGAACCCGCCGCCGGGCAACTCGACCGTCGCTCCTGCGGACCGCAAGAGATCAAGGCCGATCTCGAGCCGCTCGAGATACACCGCGCGCTGGGCCTCGACATGGGACTGGTCTGCGAACGCTGCGATTGCGGCCGCCTGCACAGGACCGGGAACCAGCATTCCGCCGTGCTTGCGAACCTCGCGCAGATAGTGAACGAGTTCGGTGTCGCCCGCGTAGAAGCCGGCCCGCCCACCGGCCAAGTTCGACCGCTTCGACAGTGAATGAACCGCCAACACCCCCTCACTACCGTGTTGGAGAATCGAACGGGGCGGGCCGTTCCAGGTGAACTCGATGTAGCACTCGTCCGACAACACCAGGACGTCGTTCGCCCGTCCCCAGGCCGCCACCGCCTCAAGGTCGTCGAGTCCGCCAGCGGGGTTCCCCGGCGTGTTGACCCAAAGGCAGAGCGCTCGCGCCGCGTCGGCCGGATCGATCGCATCGAGCGAAATTCGCCACTCGTCATCGACGGGGACCGCCACAGCACGGCAGCCAGCAAAGATCGCTCCCTGCTCGTAGCTCGGGTACGACACTTCTGGGTACAGCACCGTGTCACGATCGGGCGAACGCATACGCAGATAGTGCGGAGTGCTGGCGACGAACTCCTTGGTTCCGACCGCAGCTCCGATCTGGGTAGCTGGGTCAACGGATACGCCAACGATCCGTTGCATCCACTGGGCAGCGGCCTCGCGGTAGTCCGGCGTCCCGATCGAGGGCGGGTAGCCACGCTCCGCATTCGACGTGGACAACGCCTTGATCACCGATGCTGGCGGCGGGTCGACCGGCGCTCCGATCGAGCAATCGATGGCAGCACCAAAGCGCTCGGCGGCCACCGCCCGTAGTTCGTCGAGCAGGTCGTACGGGTACGGAGGAGGCTCGTAGGGCTCCAGGTACGGATGCGGGCGTTGCTCAGTCACTGGACCGGACCTCTCCGTCGTTGTTCACCACGCATCGACTCCACCCCTCCCTCACCACGCATCCTCGTCATCGGACTCGAACGGTAGACCGCCCTCGACGTCGAGCACGTACTCACGCAAGGCTCCGAGTGATGCTGGCTCGAGCCGTGCCTTGAGCCGCATTCCGTTCTCCTCGGCGCTTTCCGTCAGCACCTGACCTTCACGGTGCACGGCTGCGAGCACGTCACCACGGTCCCACGGGATCATGAGTTCGGCGAGGGCGGTCATCGACCGAACGCGGTCGCCGATCACGGCGGTGAGGTGGTCGAGGTTGAAGCCGCTGTGCGCCGAGACCGCAACCGATCCTTCGTACCGCGCCGCAAGGCGTTGGGAGCCATCACCCTGATCGGCCTTGTTGAAGACGAGCAGTTCGGGCACGCTGCCCGCACCAATCTCTTCGAGCACCTCACGAACGGCGTCCATCGAACCTTCGGGATCAGGCCCTGACCCGTCGACGACATGGACCAAGAGGTCGGCATCGCGCACCACGTCAAGCGTCGTCTTGAAGGCGGTCACGAGCTGGTGGGGAAGCTTGCGGACGAACCCGACTGTGTCCGTCGCGAACACGGTCTCACCACCGGGCAGCGCAAGCCGACGAGTCGTCGCATCGAGCGTGGCGAAGAGCCGGTCCTCCACATGGACCTCTGAGCCAGCGAGCCGGTTGAGCAGCGACGACTTCCCCGCATTGGTGTAGCCAACCAGGGCGATCGCCCGGTTTCGGGTCCGGGATCGTTGCTTGGATTGGGTTTCACGATGAGCCTGGACCTTGCGAAGGTCAGCTTCCAGCTTGTGCACACGCCGAACGAGACGGCGGCGGTCGACCTCGAGCTGGGTTTCGCCAGGACCACGAGTTCCGATCCCGCCCCCCTGCTGGGAGAAGGTTCGGCCGCTCGCCCGCAACCGTGGAAGGCGGTACCGAAGCTGCGCCAGCTCGACCTGTGCCTTTCCTTCCTGACTGCTTGCATTCTGGGCGAAAATGTCGAGGATCACGGCGGTTCGATCCAGGGCCGAGCGACCCAGGATCTTCTCCAGGTTGAACTGCTGGGCCGGAGAGAGCTCATCGTCGAAGACGACGGTGTCTGCATCGATCGCGTTGGCGACCGCCTTGATTTCCTTCGCTTTGCCACTGCCGACATACGTGGCTGGATCCGGTGAGTCTCGGCGCTGATGAACCCGTTCGAGCGCATCAGCACCTGCCGTGTCGACCAGAAGCGCGAGCTCGTCGAGGGAGGCGTCGGTCTCGAGCGGATCGCCACCATCGGTCGTGACCCCAACGAGGACAATCCGCTCCCGGAAGGTCCGCTCGATGAGACCTCCGGACTCGCCGCCAAAGTCACCAAAGGCGCCACGGTGGCTTTCTTCGTCAGCGCCAAGCTCGGCGATGGCGTCGTCCTCGCCGCTCAGCGAGATGTCATCAGTGAAGATCGTGGGAAGCTCGCGCTCGTCGCCGGCCACGAAATCAGCCTCCGTCCACCTGCAGATCGGCGACCTCGAGGTCGGCCACATGGGTCGCAGGCCCGGTCAGTGTCACCGGCTCGCTGACATCGACCAGCGCCTCGCCGCCCGGCATCCGCACGACGACCTTGCTTCCGACTAGTCCCCATCGATGAAAGACAGACGCCGAGACCGCGGCACCCGTGCCACACGCATTCGTGATACCAGCACCGCGTTCCCACACACGGTGAGCGAGTTCGTCGGCGCCGCTCACGGTGACGAAATGAACATTCGCTCCATCGGCAAAGTGCCGTTCCACGGCCGGTCCGGCCACGGCCAAATCAATGGCGTCAGGATCATCGACCTCACAGACGACATGCGGGTTGCCGATGTCGCCCGTCTCCCATCGCTTCACGGCGAGAACGGACGGACCCGCCGCTTCCATGAGATCGGCCACGTCTGGCGTCGGGCCCGGACGCACCACGCCCATATCGACGGTTGCGCTGACGACGCCGGGATCGTTGGTTGCCTGCACCGTGCACGCACGCACACCGGCAGGAGTGGACACCTGGAGCTCCAATCCCTCGACACTGCGGGCGCGGGCAACCGCCTGGGCAAAGCAACGAAGCCCGTTCCCGCTCAGAGCAGCCGGGCTGCCATCACTGTTGAACAACCGCATGACGATGTCACCGCCATCGCCGTTGTCTGGGGCTGGCGGCAACCCGAAGAGCAGCCCATCGGCGCCGATCCCCGTCCGACGGTCACACCATGAGCGGGCACGCAACGGCGCATCGATCGGCAGGTGGTCGGTGAGGCAGACAAGAAAGTCGTTGCCAAGGCCATGATGTTTGCTCAGACGGATCGGTGCCGACTCATGAGGCATACCCCCATCATCGCAGGGTCGCAGCCGTCTGCGGCACGGAGTTTGCCGCTAGGCGTTACGCCGGGATGGCGGCGAGACGATCCCACTCGGCCAGCACAGAGACCGGGTCGGATGGTGCATCAACCCACGTGAGGCGGGGATCGCGTCGAAACCATCGCTCTTGACGACGGGCGAACCGGCGAGTCCGAGTGATGGCGACGTCGAGTGCTTCGTCCAGCGACGCTTTTCCGGCGACGTGATCGGCGAGTTCCCGATAGCCGAGCGCCTGCATCGCCGTCCGAGACGGTTGTTGAGCGAGCAACCAGCGGACCTCGTCGAGGAAGCCGTCATGCATCTGTTGCTCGTAGCGAGCTGCGATCCGAGCATCGAGATCCAAGCGTGGCCACCGGAGCGCAACCTGAACGAACGGGGTCGGAGGATACGTCCCCAGTCCTGGCCCGAACGACGAGAACGGGCGCTTCGACCCGATCGTTACCTCGAGCGCCCGGAGGATCCGCCGCCGGTTCGAGGGTTCCATGCGAGACGCAGCCTCTGGGTCGAGGCTCGTGAGGCGACCGTGGAGGGCCTCCGTGTCGGGGTTGGCGTCGAGTTCGGCGAGCACATCGGGGAACTGCCCGGGGATCTCCAAGTCGTCGATCACGGCCCGCAGGTACAGGCCGGTCCCACCGACCAGGACAGGGAGATTGCCCCGCGACCGAACGTCGGCGATCGCGTGCTTCGCTAAGCGCTGAAACGCGCCGACAGTGAATTGCTGCGACGGCTCGACCAGGTCGATCAGATGGTGACGAACCCGCGCCTGCTCTTCCACGGTGGGTGTCGCCGTACCGACGTTCATTCCCCGGTAGACCTGCATCGAGTCAATCGAGATCAACTCGACCCGGGGTCCTTCACCACCGTGCTCCTGATCAACGAGAGCTGCGATCGCGAGGGCCAAACCGGACTTGCCAGACGCCGTGGGGCCCAGAATGGCGAGTGGCCGAGCGCGCCGTGCCGCCCAGACCCGCTCGGTTGCTGGCGTTTCAGTCACCGTCCATCACCCGCAGCCCGCAACCGCTCCGAGATCGACACCCAGTTGCGCAGCGACCGACACCAGCAGTTGGGCGGTATCGAGACGGCGAAGGTCAAACTGGTCCATTCCGTACGCATCAAGGAGTGGCGCCACGACGGCGGGACCGTGCCTTCCGCCGAGTGCCACGGCCGCGGCCGCCAGTTCGATCTCTCGGTCGCCATCGGCCCGCAGGCCATCGATGACGATGCGGCCGTCGCGAGACAGCACACAGTCGGCCAAGGTCAGCCCGGCACGGATCGGCACCGACGGACGAAGAGCCGGCGGAAGGACGGAAACGGTCTCTGCGACAAGCCGGGCCAGTTCGAGCACCGGCCGACCGAGGTAGGGGCCCGTCGCCATCACCGCATCAGGTTGGGCGCTCGCCTGTTTCTCCAGCGTGGACGCCATCGACGCCATGGCGTTGACCTGCCCCGTCTCGGTGCCCGCATGGTGACGACGGATCGCTTCCCCAAGGGCCCGAGCGACCGACTCGGGATCGACAGGAATCGTGTGATCACCCAAGCTGACGCCATCGGGACCGGAGATGTGCCCGTCCTGCATCGCCAAGCCCCCGTGTCTGTCGTGAGTGTCAGCCTGCGCTGACCGGAATGCGGGTGCGGTGACGGGCCGGGATGGTGACCTCGACAAGTTCACCGAGGAGATGGTTGACCCTGGCATCGGTGACCCGCACCGTTGCGTAACTCCCGACCTTCAACGGGTTCGGGCTCGCGAAATGGACCAGCGTGTTTCGTCGGGTCCGGCCCGTGAGGACCGAGGGATCTTTTTTACTTGGCCCTTCGATCGTGACCTCCTCGACCCGCCCGACCCGCGCCTGGTTGGCCCGCATCGATGACCGCTCGATCACTAGGCGGAGGCGCTCGTATCGCTCAACTGCGACCTCGCGAGGCACCGCCAGACCAGGATCGGCTTCGAGGAGGTCCGCCGCCTCGGTACCGGGCCGAGCCGAAAACACGAACGTGAACGCACTCTCGTACTCGGCCGCAGCGGCCACCCCGAGGGTGCGCTCGAAATCGTCGTCGGTCTCCCCCGGAAAGCCAACGATGATGTCGGTCGACACCGCGAGATCCGGGATGATCGAACGAGCCTCCGCCAGCTTCTCGAGGTAGCGCTCACCCGTGTAGCCGCGGTGCATCGCGGCAAGGACGGCATCGCTGCCCGACTGCAGCGGGAAATGCAGGTGCTCACACACTTCGGGAGTCTCGGCCATCGCCGCGAATGTCTCGGTCCGCATGTCTTTGGGATGCGGCGAGGTGTAGCGGACGCGATGGACCCCCTCGATAGCCCCAACTTCACGCAGCAGATCACCAAACAAGGGACGGGCACGGCGATCGTCACCCCACCGTTCACCGCACCACCAGGCATCGGTGGTGGCCTGATCGGCATCGGGGGCACGGCGGGTCAGGGTGAGATCTCGCCCGTAACTGTTGACGTTCTGACCGAGGAGCGTGATCTCGCTCACACCATCGGCGGCGAGATCCTTCGCCTCCTGGACCAGTTCCCCAAACGGGCGGCTCAACTCGGGGCCCCGAACCGCCGGAACGATGCAAAACGCACAGTTGTTATCGCAACCGATCTGGATGGTGAGCCAACCGGCATGATCGACCTCTCGCCGGGTGGGAAGAGCCGAAGGAAACGCGTCATGGTCGTCTCGGGCGGTCGCCTCGAGAATCTCCACGATGGGGCCGTGTTCGCTGGCGTGATCGAGCAGCTCAACCGCTCGGTGCACATTGTGCGTGCCGAACACGACGTCCACATGCCCCGCCCGATCACGGATCGCGTCACGGTCCTTCTGCGCAAGGCAGCCACCGACTGCGATCTGGAGGTCCGGATTCTGCTCTTTCAGCGCCTTCAGATGGCCGAGCGCGCCGTAGAGCTTGTTGTCAGCGTTCTCACGGATACAGCACGTGTTGAGCACGATCACATCCGCATCCGCAACGTCCTCAACCGCGTGCATCCCGTCGGCCTCCAGCATCCCCGAGATGCGTTCGGAGTCGTGCTCGTTCATCTGGCAGCCATACGTCTTCACGACATAGGACTTCCCGGTACGGGCCGGCTCGGCGGGACTCCCCTGCTGGTTCACGCAGACGAGGCTACCGACACCAACGCACCGGCCGTTTCCAGAACGCAATCACAACCCAGCGTGGCCTGCTCACCGCCACCAAAAACCGGAGTGGACCACCCGCGCGGATGGCCCACTCCCTCACAGTCTGGACGACTCAGTCGTCCGCCACTCGCTGGACGACTCAGTCGTCCAGGGCAATCGGCATGTCGTCGGCGTCAGAGAACTCGTCGCCATCTGCGTTGGCGACATCGACGGCTGCCTCTTCCTCCGGCTCGGGCATCACGGCCTTCCACACCCGATCAGAGATCTCCACCATCACTTCGGGGTTCTCCGTCAGGTACTTCTTGGCGTTCTCTCGGCCCTGACCGAGCTGCTCGCCGTCGTACGTGTACCAGGCACCGGACTTCTTCACGATGCCTTCCTCAACCGACAGGTCGAGAACCGAGCCCTCACGAGAGATGCCGTGGCCGTACATGATGTCGAACTCGGCCTGCTTGAACGGCGGCGACACCTTGTTCTTGACGACCTTGACCCGAGTCCGGTTGCCAACGACCTCGACGCCGTCCTTGATCGACTCGATACGGCGAATGTCGAGCCGGACCGACGAGTAGAACTTCAGCGCCCGACCGCCCGGAGTCGTCTCCGGCGACCCGAACATGACACCGATCTTCTCGCGCAGCTGGTTGATAAAGATGCAGATCGTCTTCGACTTGTTGAGGTTGCCGGTGAGCTTGCGCAAGGCCTGCGACATCAATCGAGCCTGCAAGCCGACATGGGTGTCGCCCATCTCGCCCTCGATCTCCGCCCGGGGGGTGAGGGCAGCAACCGAGTCGATCACGACGACATCGAGCGCACCAGAGCGAATAAGCATGTCGGCGATCTCGAGTGCCTGCTCACCCGTGTCGGGCTGAGAGATCAACAACTCATCGATGTCGACACCGATCGCCTTGGCGTACACGGGATCCATCGCATGCTCGGCATCGATGTAGGCGCAGACACCACCGTTGCGCTGCGCCTCAGCCACGACATGGGTAGCGAGCGTGGTCTTGCCCGAGGACTCCGGGCCGTAAATCTCGGTGACACGGCCACGAGGAAGACCACCGATACCGAGAGCAAGATCGAGGGCGAGCGCACCGGTCGGGATCGACTCGATCGCCATCGTGTTCTTCTCGCCCATCTTCATGACCGAGCCCTTGCCGTACTGCTTCTCGATCTGGCCGAGCGCCATCTCGAGTGCCTTGTCGGCCTTGTCGTTACGTTCCACCATGTTCCTGCCTGCTTCCTGCTGATCCCGATGCTGCCGGGTTGGTGTTGGGGGTGTGTGGTTGATGGGCTCGAACCTACGGATGGGGTGTGACACGCCCAGGCCGGTGGAACGAATGACAGCAACGTAATTGCGAACAGCTGTTCGGTCAAGCATTCACCTGGTCGACGGTCGAATCCAAGACGGAGATCCGAAAACGGGGTCGCCGACGTTTCCATCCGGAGGCAGGAACCTGCGAGACTTCTCGTACACCAAGGAGGGCCGATGGCTGATACCCACTTCAACGACGCCGAGCTCCGCGAGCGCCTGACTCCCGAGCAGTACGCCGTCACCCAGCAGGCTGGCACCGAACGCGCCTTCACCGGTGAGTACTGGGACTGCCACGACGACGGGACGTATCGCTGTGTCGTCTGCGACACCGCTCTCTTCACCTCGGACACGAAGTTCGAATCGGGATCGGGGTGGCCATCGTTCTTCGACACGGTCGGACCCGATGTGGTCGAGATCCACACGGACACGAGCCACGGCATGGTCCGCGAGGAGGCCGTCTGCGCCAACTGCGGCGCGCACCTCGGTCATCGTTTCCCCGACGGTCCCGCCCCGACCGGGCAGCGCTATTGCATGAACAGCGCAGCCATGCGGCTCGACCGAGACGAGGCCTCGGGCGACTGACACCCCTGCGCCAGCATCGACGAAGGACACTCAGCTACCAGGCAGAGGTACGTCCGGTCAGCCATCCGCGGCCACGAGCACATCCGCCGCATCGTCAGCGAGTGATCCGCCGTCGAACAGGCCAGCTCCGAGGTCAATCCAGCCACTCGGCGATGCAAGATCTGCGAGCTGGATCTCGCCAACCGACGGATCGATGTCCACCAGGCGGTGCCACAGCGTGCGCAGCCAGTCGAGGGCTTCCTCGGCGTGCGCCTCGAGGGTCTCCCAGTTCCCATCCGCACTCAGGCCCGACGCGACCGACATCACCGTGGCGATCAACGCGGCGAGGACACCAGCGCGGACAGCCATACGAGTCAAAGCCAGCATCGTGAACATGGCTTCCAGAAGTACCGAAAACGAGGTCGCCCGACCAGTGGCGAGCGACATCTCTGCACTGGGTCGGCTGACCTACCAGTCGCCCGGCGAGGCTCGCCCGGCTCGCCAGCCGCGAACACGTTGAGCTGCACCGCTACCCTGGGCCGGTGCCTCGCCCGACATCGTTCGCCGAGCTCGGTGTCCCGGCGGCGATCGTCGAAACGCTTGAGTCCTCTGGCATCACAACGCCCTTTCCCATCCAGGCCCAAACGATCCCGGACCTCCTCAAGGGACGCGACGTCATCGGCCGAGCCCCTACGGGGTCCGGTAAGACGCTTGCCTTCGGCATTCCGCTTGTCGCTCGTGCCCTCGCCGCCGGCCCCGCTCGAAAGAAACGTCCCCGAGCACTCGTCCTCGCCCCGACCCGAGAGCTAGCCGGTCAGATCGCCGACGAGCTGGCCCCACTGCTCGCCGCCGTCGACCGTCATGGCCTGGCGGTCTATGGCGGGGTTGGCCTCCAGCCCCAGATCAACCGGTTGGCCAAAGGGGTGGATCTCCTTGTCGCCACCCCCGGGCGCCTTGAGGACTTGATCAGCCAACGCGTCGTGTCGCTTGGCGAGGTCGAAGCTGTCGTGCTCGACGAAGCCGACCGCATGGCCGACATGGGGTTCATGCCAGCGGTTCGCCGCATCCTCGACCAAACGGGGAGCTGCGAGCAGACGATCCTGTACTCCGCCACGCTCGATGGCGAGGTGGCCAAGCTCACCGAGCGGTACCAGCAGGACCCAGTGCGTCATGAGATCGGGGATCCCACTCCCGATCTCGACAAAATGACCCACTACTTCTGGCAGCTCCAACGTGGCGACCGGATCCCTCTGTGTGCGTCGGTCATCGCGACCTTCGGCCGCACCATCGTCTTCACCCGCACCCGCCACGGCGCCGACCGAGCCGCCCGGCAGCTCACTCGTGCGGGCGTGCCAGCCGTCCCGATCCACGGGAACCGTTCACAAAACCAGCGCCAACGGGCTCTCGATGACTTCGCCCGGGGGAAAGCGGCTGCGCTCGTCGCTACCGACGTTGCGGCCCGAGGGATTCATGTCGATGCGGTCGAGTGTGTCGTGCACTTCGATCCACCTGATGAGGACTCGGCGTATGTCCACCGCTCCGGCCGCACAGCTCGCGCTGGAGCACGGGGCACCGTCGTGTCGTTCGTCGATCCAGCGCAGCTCAAACTCGTCAACGCGATGAAGCGGCGTCTCGATCTGCCTCAGGCAGTGACCGACCCGCCCCAGATTGATGGTGACCCCATCGACCTCGATGACGACACAACGGCCTTGGTCGCAGCACCTCCACGCGAAGCGCACGAACACGACAACCGGTCCCGGAGCGGGCACGCACAGCAGAACCGGTCGACGAAGCCGAATACGAAGCGGGGGAAGGACGCGAGGCCGGGCTCGAAGAAAAAGCCTGGCAAGCGCGCTGCGAAAAGAGCAGCAGCGAAAGCCCGCAAGAAGCAGGCAACCCAAGGCAGCGCATCGTCGGGCACCGGTAGCAACCAAGGACAGCCCCGAGGACGGTCAACGAAGCCCGCCAAGAAGGCAGCGCAGGCGGCGAACCGCTCGGGTGGCCAAAAGGGTGGCAACGGAAAGAACCGCGGGAAAGGTCAGCGCAGCGGAGGAGGCGGGGGTGGCAAGGGCGGGCCGAGAGGCAGCCACCGCGGCCGGAGCGGGGCTGGACCCAACCGAGGGTCAGGGGGCGGAGCGGATCGCCGCTCCAAGGGTCAGGGCCGGACTTCGTAGAAGCGGTTGACTGGATCGACGTCGAACTCACGGGTCTCGAATCCGGTGAAACCCGCCGCTTGCACCATCTCCTCGAAGACGCCGACGGTAAGCCCAAGTGTTCCGAGCCCGGCACCGTCCGGTTCAGACATGGCTGACGACATGCAGTAGAGGATCGACATGCCGTAGAACAACCCGACGATCGGGTTCCGCAGGTTCTCGTCGAGTGTGCCCTGCGCCTTGATGTCGGCCACCATCCAGACGCCATCCTCAGCCAGGCACGACCGAGCAGACCGGACCGCAGCCCCGGGACGGGGAAGGTCGTGAATCACGTCGAGCGTGAGAAGAAGGTCGACATCACCGAACTGATCAAGGTCATCGAACGCGCCAGTCCGAAACGAGAGATTGCCGAGACCGGCCGCAGCAGCGCGTTCGTTGGCCGCCTCGATGGCGTGCGGTGACGGATCCATGCCGATCACGGTGCTGTTGGGGTAGGCCTCAGCGATCGCAGTTGCTGCCACTCCGGCTCCACACCCGATGTCGATCACCGTCGCTCCGTCGACGAGTCGATCGGTCATCCCCCCGATCGAATCAAGAATCACCGGAACCAGGTGCGTGCGCTGTCCGCCAGCGCCCATCGCAGCCTGGAAGTGGCAGGTCTCGGGGCCGTGCTCGCCCCACGTCATGCCGAGCCCCGTCGAGAAGGCCTCAATGGTCCGCTCGATTTCACGGTGCGTGATCGGCGGCCCGAACACCCCAGCCTGATACTGCGGGTGATCCTCGTCGGCGAGCGCAACCGCTGCTTCAGGCGTAAGTGCGAACCTGCCGTCGTCGTGTTGCGCAAGTTGCAGTGACGCCATCAGGAAGAGCCATTCGCGCACCCAGCGCTCGTGCAGACCGGTCGCCTCGGCGAGTTCGTCCGAGGTGGCAGAGCCGACATCGGCAAGCGCTCGGAACAGTCCGAGTTTGGCTCCAATGTGGATGACCGCGCTGGCCACCTCGCCCTCCTTCAGCTTGAACAACCCGAAGATGGTGAGAGCGAGCTGATCCGGATCGAGTTCGGTGCGCATCGGCGCAGTATCTCCCAGCCGGTTCGCGACCCGCCAACAGAGCGACCGCCGGAGGGCTAGCAGGTGATCACCATCGGCTGGGGGCGAGCACCATCACCTGACGATCGGTGGTGGCCGACATCAGATCACGCCGCGACGGCTCGATCGTGAACGGCACCGGGTTGGGGTCGAGCTTCTTCGGGTCGTCATCGGCCGCCATCTGCGCAAGCAGGTCGCCTGCGCCACCGATCGACCCAAGCGTGCCGAACCATGCGAGCGTCAGTGTCTCGCTGGTCCCGAGTTTGGTGATGCGCACTCCCTGCCCGCCTCGACCTTTGGCCTCGAACTCCTCGAAGGGCGTGGCCTTGGCGGCCGAATCGGACGTGACGGTCAGCACCACACCGTCACCGATGAGCGGACCGGCGCCCACCACGCTCGCGTCACCCTTGAGCTTCATGCCGGCGACCCCACCAGCACCGCGTCCTTGGACCGAGATGGAATCGACCGGCATGCGAAGCGCCTGCCCATCGGAGGCGACGAGGATCACATCCACGCCGACGGGAGCCCGGAATGCGGCGACGATGCTGTCACCCGCCTTGAGACCGATGATCGCCTTCCCCGGCTTGGTGCCAAGCACTTCTTCGGCGGTGACCTGTTTGACCACTCCCCTCGCCGTGACCAGGACAAGGTTTTCCTCGCCTGCGGTCACCAGCGCAAGAGGGGCCTCGCTCTTGTTGAGGCCGAGTTGCTGAGTAGCGGCGTTGCCTCGGGTTCGACTCGACGCATCAGCGGCCTCACCAGCGTGAACGACGAACGCTCGCCCCTCCGAGGTGATCACCGCCATCGGCTGACCAGTAGAGGTCACCACCGTCGACGCCACGAGGTCGTGACGCCCCGCCACACCCTTTCGCGCCCCGGTGGCGGCAACCCGGCCCAGATTGCCGGAGGTCGACAGGGTGACGACACACGGCTCGTCGTCGTCGGGATCAAACGATGCGTCGCGCTCTTGCGGCGCTTCAAAGACGGGGATGTCGTCCGCCTTGACGATCTCGGCCTTGCGGTCTTGGCCGTGCTTCTCGACGAGTTCACCAAGCTCTTTCAGCACCAGTGTCCGGCGCCGAGTTTCGCTCTTGAGAAGACGCTCGTACTCCGCGATGTCGTTGCGCAGACCGGCCGCTTCTTCCTCGAGTTCGAGCTTGGCGAGCGCCGTGAGACGCCGCAGCGGCATGTCGAGGATGTGGGTGGCCTGAATGATCGAGAGTTCGAATCGTTCGATCAGGCGGTCGCGAGCCTCGGCCGCATTCTCCGACGACCGGATGATGGCGACGACCTCGTCGATTGCGTCGAGGGCGGTGAGGAGCCCTTCGAGGATGTGGAGCCGGTCCTGGGCCTTCTCCAGCCGGAACTGGGTCCGCCGAACAATGACCTCAAGGCGGTGGTCGATGTAGGCCTGGCACAGGTCGAAGAGCCCGAGGGTCGTCGGCACCCCGTCGACGAGGACGACATTGTTGATGCCGAAGGACTCCTCCAGCGGCGTGAGTCGATACAGCTCCTGCAGGACCGCCTGCGGGTTGACCGCCGGTTTGACGTCGATCTGGATGGTCAGTCCGTTGATGTCGCTCAGATCGGCAATGCCCTCAATGCCGACGAGCTTGCCGTTGTTGGCCAACTCCTGGACCTTGCTGATGACCCGCTCTGGTCCGACGAGGTACGGGAGCTCGGTGACGATGATCGACTGGCGAGTCCGGCTCGTTTGCTCGACGTGTGCCTTGGCACGGATGCGGAACGTGCCCCGACCGGTTTCGTAGGCCTCACGTAGACCGTCATCGACAACGATGCCACCGGAGGGGAAGTCGGGCCCGGGGACAACCGCCATCAACTCGTCGATGGTCGGCTTGGGGCGCCGCTTGGTCATCACGAGCTCGATCGCTTTCTCGATCTCGCGCAGATTGTGAGGCGCCATGTTGGTGGCCATGCCGACGGCGATACCGCTGGTGCCATTGACGAGGATGTTGGGCAGCGCGGCGGGCAGCACGACCGGCTCGTCGCCCTCCCCGTCGTAGGTGGGGCGGAAGTCGACCGTGTCTTCGTCGAGTTCGCGCACCATGTCCATGGCGGGCTCGGCCAGCCGACATTCGGTATACCGGGCGGCGGCAGGTGGATCGTCGAGCGACCCGAAGTTGCCCTGCGGGTCGATGAACGGGACCATGCGCGAGAAGTCCTGCCCCATTCGGACCAGGGTGTCGTAGATCGCTGCGTCGCCATGGGGGTGATAGCGACCCATCGTGTCGCCCACGATGCGGGCCGACTTTCGGAAGGGCGTGCCAGGCCGCACCCCCATCTGCAACATCGACCACAGGATGCGCCGCTGCACGGGCTTGAGGCCGTCACGAACATCGGGGATGGCGCGAGACGTGATGACCGAGAGCGAGTAAGCGAGGAAGCTCTCGCTCATCTCATCGGCGACCGGAACCTCAACGACTTCGCGGGCAAACCCGCCGTCGAATTCGAGCTGTCGAGACATGCTGCCGACCGTAGTCAGAGCCTGTGCCAGTGAGGGGGAGGCCCAACGAGGGACCCAGGCGAATCAGCGCCCGAGCACCGTGCGATCAGCGGGGCGCCCAGGCATGGACGAGCACCGCAGGGAGAAGCGAACCACCCAATGAGGTCAGGGTGCCGTCCTCAACCAGACCGAGCGCTCCCCACGGCTCCGTCACAACCGCAAAGGCCCACGCAACCCGGTCCCGGTCTGCTTTCGGGATGTCGGTCGTGACCTCTGGGCAGCGGTTGATGTGGTCGACCAGCAGGGATGGGTCGACCGATGTGCCAGCACCGGCACGAGCGAGACCGAGCACCGCCCCGAGCCAATCAGCAAACTCGAGTTCGAGCACCGCACGACGCGCCTCTGCGCTGAGCGGAGCGAGTGTCGCTGGTGCGACCGTCGCAGCGAGGGCGCCGAGCACGACCTCGATGTCCAGCTCGTCCAAGTCCACCGGACCCACTGACGCCGCCAGCCATTGTGCGAGGGGCGCATCGGTCGCAGCGGCGTCGCGAAGCATGGCGGCGGCGGCGCTGATCTCGACCCCGTGCCCGTCGAGACGGGCATCGAGATCAAAGGCTCGGCGAACCACGGCGGTTGCCCAGGCATCGTCGTCGGGGTCGCGTTCAGGGATGGCGGGCACGTCGGCTTCGACCCACACGGGAGGCTCAAGGGTCTCAACCCCGAGTGTCGAGAGTCGAGCGGCAAGCACCCGACCCACGGCGACCAGTGACGCCGACGGCTCTGACGTCGAACGAACGGCGGCGGCGACCCGAGCAGCAAGATCGGTTGCGGGTACCGGCTCAGAACGGAGCTTGGTGTCTTCGTCGGCGACCGAGTCGAGGAGCGCCGACGGGCCGACCGTAGCTTCGCCGGCAGTCTCCGCTGCTCCCGCGAGTCCGGGCACGAGATCGACAAGGACGACATGACGCTCGTCGGCCGCATCGACGAACCGGAACGCAGCAGACGCACCCCGCCAGTCGCTCACCAACCATGCGGCTTCACAGGTGGAGGTCAAGAGGTCACCGACCCACGAAGGGGCGGGCTCAAGTGCCGGATCGCCGAGTTCGACTCCGTCGGCGATGGCATCAATGGCCCAGAGCGCAGCGGCAGGACCGGGGCCACCGGCAGCGACAAGCGCGTCGATCACGCGGGCTGGCCCGTCAGGTCCGGCCTCCATCGCAAGCGCAACCAGATCTGATGCCCACACCTCAGCCCGGACGGCATCGAGTTCGGGCAGTTCGTCAGCCTGGGCCAGTGCATCATCGATGATCGAGGCGAGGAGGTCGGTCACGGGACCGGGAGCCTACCGGCCGCCGGATGGAGCCCTCGCTGTCTAGGGTCGATGACGTGCCAGAACTGCCCGAGGTCGAGACGATCAAACGACAACTCGAACCACAACTCCTCGACTCGTCGATCATCGATGCCGGAGCCCACTGGTCCGAGAAGTTCGCGCCGGCAGTCGAGGCGATCGGCGGGGAGTTCACCGGAGCGCAGCGACGCGGCAAGTACCTCCTCTTCGCCCTCGACATCCTCGAGGGCACCGGCATCACCACAGTGGAACTCGTCGTCCACCTCGGCATGACGGGGCGGCTTGCGGTCCAATCGCATCTCGGCGAGGTCGACCTCGAGCATCCGCATCTTCGAGCATGGTGGCGACTCGATGATGACCGGGTCCTAACCTTCCATGACATTCGCCGCTTTGGGCGTATCCAGGTGGTGGCGGCTGGCAAGTACCACACCATCCCAACGCTTCATACGCTCGGACCCGAACCGTGGGATGCCGAGTTCACGGGCAAGTACCTCGCCGACTTCGTCAAGCGAAGCGACCGGCACCTGAAGACCATCTTGCTCGCCCAGCGCGCCGTTGCCGGCGTGGGCAACATCTATGCCGACGAGGCGCTCTGGGACGCCGAGATCAATCCGGCAACCCGGCGGCTCTCTCGTGAGCGGGCCGACCGCCTGGTGACCGCGATCCAACGGGCACTCGAATCTGGCCTGCGACACGGCGGGACCACGCTGCGGGACTATGTCGATAGCGAAGGGGCCGCCGGCGGCAACCAACACGAACTGGCGTGCTACGGCCGAGGTGGCGAGCCGTGCCTTCGTTGCGGCACCGAACTCCGGACCCGGGTGATCGACGCTCGGACGACGACGTCCTGCCCGACCTGTCAGGCCCGCTGAACCTCAACCCAGCTCACGCCTGGGTTGGCTTGCGCCCCGTCATCGCCTGAGGAACGGCGGTGAACAGGATGAGCTCGACCCCGGCGAGCACCCCAACCACCACGATGAACCCCAGTCCGCCGGCGGGTTGGTTCTCCATCACCTCGAGCGGCGAGCGGCCGCCAAGTGCCCACAGCGAGGAGCCGGCCAGCCCGAGATTGCCGGCGACGTGCGTCCACGAGGGCGGCGTGTCGATCGCTCCGAAGCAACCGCACGAAGCGGCATCGACGCGCATTCCTCGCCAGACGACGCCAGCAAAGATCAGGTACATCGCGCCGACGACGGCAGCCATCACGACGATCTCGGTGGTCAGGGCAACGAGTCCCACGGTGATCTCGACACAACCCAGCACACGGGTCAGCCAGGTTCCATCGAGTGCACCGGTCGTCGGCACACCGAGATCATCAAGCAAGGTCGCCGTGATGGTCGGCCGCACGACCTTGACGAGCCCGGCGATGACAAGCAGCACCGCGGCCGAGGCAAACAGAGCGGTCACGGCGTCCATGGAGTCGTCACCCTAACGAAGGCCGCTCCCAGCATCGTGGCCGAGCCTTAGATCCGGCCCGTTGACGAAGCAGGACGACATCACGAAGTACCGTGGCGGCATGGCAGGCGAACGCCCCGACTTCTATGACCTGATTGCCCAGAACCGGCGCCGCACCTGGATGCTCATGGCTGCGTTCTTCGCGCTTCTTGCGCTGCTCAGCATGGCGGTGAGCATCGTCCTCGGCGGCGGGATCGTCGCCGTCGTCTTTGGGCTTGTCATCTCCGCCGGTATCGCCTTCAGTTCCTACTGGTCTTCGGCATCGCTTGCGATCCGTTCCACCCAAGCCAAGCCAGCCCCACGCGAGGAGTTCGGGCGTCTCCACAACCTGGTCGAGGAAGTGTCGATTGCTGCTGGCATCCCGAAACCGAAGGTGTACGTCGTCCACGACCCGGCGCCGAACGCGTTCGCTACCGGTCGCAATGTCGACAATGCCGCAGTGGCGGTCACGACCGGGCTGATGGACAAAATGAACCGCGCTGAACTCGAAGGCGTGATCGCCCACGAGGTGGCCCACATCCGCAACGGCGACATCCTCGTGATGACCGTCGCAGTGGCGACCGCAGGCGCCATTGCGATCATCTCCGACATCTTCTTCCGAATGCTGTACTGGGGTGCCCTCACCGGTGGCGGCGCCTCTCATCGCCGCCGCAGCGACAACAACAACAGTGCAGCCGGCATCCAGTTAGCAATCGTGATCGGCGCCATGATCTTCGTCGCTGTCATCGCCCCACTCGCTGCGGCCCTCCTCAAAGCCGCCGTGTCACGCAGCCGTGAATCGTTGGCCGACGCCACCGCCGTGGAAATCACCCGCTACCCGGGTGGTATTCGGAGCGCGCTCGAGAAGCTCGATGCCGACATCACGGTGCTGAAACGAACGTCTCATGCCACATCGCACCTCTGGATCGAGTCCCCGGATGATCACGAGGCCGACGATCGCGGGCGCCGCTTCAACGACATGTTCTCGACCCACCCACCCCTTTCGGAGCGCATCAACCTGCTCCGAGAGATGGAAGGGCTCCCGCCCTACGAGGGCCCGGACCCGATCGTCTCCGAAGCGCTGCGAACGATGCAGGACGATCGCACGAGCCCTGAGTCCGTGGCGGCCGCCGTCGAATCTCCCGGGCACCGTTCACTCGTCGACAACGCAGCTGCGTCGTCGGTCGATCTCGAGGCAGTCTTCGCCGGTGTCGGCGAGGTTGCCGAGAGCGACGGTGATCCCGACCATGCCCGTGCTGGCTGGTACGCCGACCCGTCGGGCACGCCGGCGACCCTGCGCTACTGGAACGGGTCCGACTGGACCGACCACTACCACCAGATCCCCGGCGACAACGACCTGCGCGACCCCGAGGCGCAGGGCCGTGGACGCCGCCGCCGGGGCTTTGGGTCTCGATGACAGAACGCACCAACGGGTCGGGTGCGGATTCGGTACCCGCCGTCGGTGTCGGCCCGCTCGCTGAGCCGTGGCCCGATGACCCCCGCCTCGATCCTGAGCTCCTCGCTGGTGGTGATCGGCGCAATGTTCTCGATCAGTACCGGTACTGGACGGTCGAGGCGATCGTCGCCGATCTCGATCGTCGTCGACACCAGTTCCACGTCGCCATCGAGAACTGGGAACACGACCGCAACATCGGCACGGTCGTGCGGACAGCCAACGCCTTTCTTGCAGCCGAGGTGCACATCGTCGGGAAGCGAAAGTGGAACCGCCGGGGCGCAATGATGACCGACGTCTACCAGCACGTTCGCCACCACGAAACGGTCGACGACCTCGTCGACTGGGCCACGGGCGAGGCCGTGCCGATCGTCGGGATCGACAACCTTCCCGGTTCGGTGGCAATCGAGTCGACCGAGCTACCCGAGGCGTGCGTTCTGCTCTTCGGACAGGAGGGCCCGGGCTTGTCTCCAGCCGCCCGAGCCGCGTCCTCCATGGTGTGCTCGATCGCTCAATACGGGTCGACCCGCAGTATCAATGCAGGCGTCGCCGCTGGCATTGCGATGCACGCATGGGTTCGCCGCTGGGCGCAGTGACCAGCCATGCCGAACGGTGAAGGGTTCGCCGGCGGTGACTACTCGACCATGGCGATGAGTTCCTCGTCAGAGGGGATCTCCACGCCTGGGAGGTAGTAGGTGTAGAGGCCAGCGATGACAGCCTCAAGGTCGCCGATATCGGTCGAGGCGAGCGTCACGGTGACCATCGACGAGTAGATGTGCACGGCCTCAACACCGCCGGCCTCGAACAACCGCAACGCCAGTTCCGATGCGGGGTCGTCGGCGACGATGTCATCGCCCACCTCGTACCGCACGTGGCCCATGCCCGTGAGGCTTCGGTTGAGTTCGAACCGCACGATGCCCGGACGGGGCGACGACGTCTTGATGAGGGTGACCGGCTGTCCCATAACGGAGCGAAGGCTAGCGAGTCCGCGTCCTCCAGACCCACATGGTTGCGCTGATCGACACGACCATCAGTGCGGTGTGGATCAGCTTGAACCCAGCGTCGTAGCTGCCATCGATCAGGATCCCGCCCCCGCGTACCAGCCAGAACCCCACCGTCCACCACACGAGCGCGCCAACCAGCCGCCCAGTCGTTGCGGCGAGCGCCAACCCGACGAAGACCGCGACAACACCGACGCGCCACCCAACCCCCCAGCCGGTGAGCTCATCGTTGCCAAGCACATTGCGCAATCTCGAGAACCAGAGCACGAGGGTCCACCCCACGAGCACGGCGAGCGCGGGCCAACTGCGCAGCCGAGCGAGTACCTCGACTCGGGACCGCGGCGAGGACGGGGGCGCCATCAGAACAACTCCATCTGGGATTCGGTGTCGAGGTCGACGACGCGTGGCTGACCGGTCCACCGAAGGTCATCCATGAAGGCCCACCGTCGCCGGTGGATCACCGAAGGCCCGATTCCAGCCAGCGCCGCCTTGTGGCGCGGGCACGGGTAGCCCTTGTTTCCTGCGAACGAGTACGCCGGGAAGGAGTCGTGCCAGGCCGTCATCATGCGATCGCGAGTCACCTTGGCGACGATCGATGCTGCCGCAATCGACAGCGAGATTGCGTCGCCTTTCACGAGCATCGTGGTCGGGACGGTCTCGACGAAGTCCCAGTTGCCGTCAACCACGACATGATCGACCGTGACACCGAGGCCTTCGAGCGCCCGACGGGCCGCCAACTTCTGCGCCGCCGACATCCCGAGTTCGTCGCACTCGACCTGGGTTGCGTGGGCGACGCTGACATGCTCGGCCCAGTCGAGCACCCGCTCGTACATGACTTCCCGCTCGGCGGCCGTGAGCATTTTGGAGTCGCGCACCTTGTACAACCGCTTGTCACGGGGCACGACGACCGCAGCGAGCGTCAGAGGTCCGGCCCATGCGCCTCGCCCCACCTCGTCGATTCCTGCGACGATCGATGCGCCATCTGCCCACAGCGCTCGCTCAACGTCAAGGCCGGGGGCCTTTTGTTTCAGCGCGGCTCGCAAGTGGGGTGCCCGACCTCCACTCACGGGGCCGCCAAAAGCGCTTCCCCTGAGCGCTCCGTGCTCGACCACGCTGGGTCGAGCCCCCGGCAGGTAAGGGTTGTGTTCTCGGGCCCACCGATTCGCTCCCACAACACGGCGGGTCGATCACCATGCCAACGGACACTGAACGACAGGGTGCCGAGCCCGGTCACCATTCCGCGAACATCAATCGGCTGCCCAAACCAGGCCTCTGGCACCGATGGGAGCATCTCGATCTGCTCGGTGAGATCGGCGTCACAGAAGAGATGCCCGAGCACCCGCTCCGCCCCAGAAGCGACCGGCGACACCATCGGTCGAGCATCGACCAGGCAGTGTTCCGCCAGGGCGGCTGCATCTGCCGCCGCTCCGGGGGCCTCGGACGCCAACGCCCGCGCGACAATCCGGGCCGTGTCGCGGTCGAGGTGATCGCCGGCGAGTTTCACCAGCGGTCCGGCGATCTCGCCGAGCGCCGAAGCTCGACCCTGTCGGAGTTCTCGGGAGGCCAGTGCCCGCAGGGCCACGACCGCCGCATCGGGTTCGAGTCGGCTGCGGTCGGCGACGGTGAGCAGGTTTGCTCGGGCACGGTCCGCCTCGACCGGCAACCCGGCGAGATCCAGCCACCATGCTGCTTCGCCCACCACGATGGGGTCATCGGAGCCTGCGGCGAGAACGAGGTCGCCGACGACTCGTCGCCATGCGGCCTCCAGATCGGTATCCGGAACCTCGACGCTTAGCGCATCGGCGGTCACCGCTCGCCAGCCGGCGGCGATTTCGGCGGGCGCAACCGGCCGCATCTTGCCATCACCGTCGATTGTCACGGTGACGCTGATCGTCTGCCGGTGCGGGAGGGGTACCAGCATGGCGATCGAGCCGTCGCCGACAACCGACGCGTCATCAGGCTCGTCGTCCAGCTGTGCCCAGATGTCCTTGCCCACGGCCACTGCTCCGGCATCGACACTGGGACGGATCCAGCAGACGCCATCGAGGCGCACGCCGGAGAGTTCAGCCGAAACCGGACCGACGCCGGAACCGACGGTTGCGACGACAACGGCGTTTGGCGACGCGTTCTCGTACTCGACCATCAGCGCTCGACCGGACCCGCTGTTGATCACCCCAACCCGCTGGATGACATCGCCCCCCGGGACGCGCATCCAGGTTTCGTACACCGGAGCGTCGTCGACCCGACCCTGACGGACAGCGGTCTCCTGAGCGGCGCGCTTCCACGATGTCCCGGCACGCACGCCCCATTCGAGTTGCCAGGAGCGGTCGAGTGTGGCGATGTCGCCCTTCGCACTGATCCGCGCAACGGGACCCTGAAGGTCACCCAAGAGCTGCCCGAACGAGGGATCGAGGGGTGGAGGCCGGCGGCGAAAACGAGGAAGAAGTCCCATGATTAGTCGGGGTCAATCTCTCGGGCCGCCGGACTTCGGACCAGACCTCGGTAGGCCTCCATTGCGCTCCTGCCCTCTTGGACACAGGCTCGCATCTGTTCCGCGATCGGCATGTAAACCTCGTGTGCTTGTGCGAGCTCGCAGACGATCGGGGCCGACTTCACCCCTTCGGCAACCTGGTTCATCTCCGCTTGGATCTCGTCGACCGAACGACCCTTGCCCATCTGCTCTCCGACATAACGATTGCGGCTCTGGGGGCTCATGCAGGTCGCCAGCAGATCGCCCATCCCGGCAAGGCCAGCAAAGGTGGCCGGGTCACCACCAAGCGCCACCCCGAGTCGGGTCAGTTCAGCGAGGCCGCGGGTCATCACTGCAGCTCGCGTGTTGTCCCCCGTGCCAAGGCCGTCCGCCATGCCGGCAGCCAACGCAATCACGTTCTTGAGCGCTCCCCCGAGCTCACAGCCGATCACATCGGTGCTGGTGTAGACACGGAAGAGCTGGTGGTTGAACACGGCTTGGAGTCGCTCGGCGATCGTCAGATCGGTGAACGCGATCACGGCTGCGGCGGCCCCACCAGCGAGGATCTCCTTCGCCAGGTTCGGGCCGGTGAGCACACCGACCGGATGGCCCTCAAGCTCTTCCTCGACCAGTTCGGTCATTCGTCGCCCGGTGCCGAACTCGAGGCCCTTCGCCAGCGACACGACCGGTACCCAGGGACGAAGATGTGGTCGAACGCTCCGCAGGGTCTCGCGGAAGCTGCCGGACGGAACACCCATCACGAGGAGGTCGGCCTCGGCAACGACCGAGGCCAGATCGTGAGAGGCACACAGTTCGGGATGAAGTTCGTACCCCTCGAGATACGCCAGATTCTCGTGACGCTCATTGATCGCCTCGGCAATGTCGGCACGTCGAGCGAAAATGGTGGTGGGTGCGTTGTGTGCGGTGAGATGAGCGACCGTGGTCCCCCACGATCCAGCACCGAGCACGGCGACACGCATGGTCATGCGCCCACCCTAGACTCGCCGCGTGCGAGCCACCGACGCCGCCGTGCTGATCCCAATCCGGTCGTTCAACGACGCCAAGACCCGACTTGCTGGCGTCCTCACCGAGGCGGACCGTCGCCGCCTGGCGCAGGCGATGGCCGAACGCGTCGTGCACGCCGCACACGATCTTCCGGTGCACATCGTGAGCGACGACGCCGACGTCGCCCGCTGGGCGACCCGCGTTGGTGCTCAACCCCTTGCTCCCGGAGTCTCCGGCCTCAACCAAAGCGTCGCTGCGGCGGTGGAACAGATCGGTAACGCGGCCGCGGTCCCCGCCCGGATCATCATCGCCCACGCCGACCTTCCCATCGCCGATGACCTTCGGGTCGTGACCGGATCGGGTGTGGCGATCGCGCCAGATAGCGCTCGCGACGGAAGCAATGTTCTCTCGCTGCCGACCGGCACCCCCTTCACGTTCCGCTACGGACCCGGCTCGTTTGCGGCCCACCGTGAAGAAGCCGAGCAGCGCGGGCTGCCCTTCACCGTCATCGACGATCCATCGCTGGCCCTCGATGTCGACGAACCCGCCGACCTGATCCGCCTTCAGGAGGCTTCACCCGATCCGACCCCATCTCGCCGGAAAGGGCGCTGACTATGCACGTCGACCTCCCGATCCCTTCCTCAGTCCTTGCGATCGGCGCCCACCCTGACGACATCGAGTTCGAGTGCGGCGGCAGCCTCGCCAAATGGGGTGGGGCTGGGGCTTCGATTCATTTTCTTGTGTGTACCGACGGCTCGAAGGGCACGTGGGATGTGGATGCCGACACCGATGCCTTGATTGCTCGGCGCCGCACCGAAGCCGCGGCGGCCGCCAGTCGTATCCATCCCAACGCAACGGTCCATTTCCTCGAGGCGATCGACGGGGAACTCACCAATACCGTCGAACAGCGCGGTGCCGTCGCTCGCATCATTCGCCAGACGACACCCGACATCGTGCTCGGCCACGACCCCTGGCGGCGATGGCGAATGCACCCTGACCACCGAGCCGCCGGCTTTCTCACCGTGGACGCCGTGGTCGCAGCCCGTGACCCTCACTACCACCGAGAGCACATGGCCGAAGGACTCCAACACCACCGCCCAAGCTCGCTGTTGTTGTTCGAATCCGAGGAGCCTGACCACGTCGAGGCGATCGAGCAGCTCCATCTCGATGCCAAGGTCCGGGCGCTGCTGGCCCACGAGAGCCAGTTCGAGACGACGATGGCTATCGATGAAGACGACGACGGCCACCAGGCGCAAGCGTTCGCTGAGCGCACGCTGGCCGAGGCCCGCGACCACGGACGACTCGCTGGCGTCGGTCTTGGCGAGGCCTTCCGCTGGATGAATCCTGCTTCATGATGCTCACCGGTTTCGCACTCGCTCACGCACGACGACACCGCTTGAGAGGCCGCTGAGATGGAGGTCATTCGGGGTGCATGCCATCACGACTGCCCCGACACCTGCGTGTGGGAGGTCACCGTCGAGAACGGCAAGGCCGTAGCGCTTCGTGGGATCATCGAACACCCCACGACCGAAGGCCAACTGTGCCCCAAGGTCAACCGGTTTCTCGACCGTGTCCACCACCCGGACCGAATTCTCCAGCCGCTCAGGCGAGTAGGACCCAAGGGTGACGGACACTTCGAGCCGATCACCTGGGACGATGCGATCGCGGAGATCGGCGGGCGCTTCCGAGCGGTGATCGCGGAGCACGGCCCGGCCGCGATCCTGCCGTTTTCCTTCGACGGCACCCAGGGTGTGATCCAGAAAGGAATCCTGGCTCGGCGCTTCTTCGCTGCTCTCGGTACCTCCGACATCAAGCGCCACCTCTGCGGTGTCAGCGCATGGCTGGGCGCCGCCCAGGTGATGGGAACCCCGAAAGGAATCGACCCAGAGGATCTGGACCTCGCCCGAACGATCGTCTTGTGGGGGACCAACACCCTCGTGACCAACCGCCACCTCTGGTCGACGATCGAGCGGGCTCGAGCGGCGGGAGCGACCGTGGTTGTGATCGATCCGGTACGGACCGCCACCGCCGACCGAGCAGATCGATTCCTGCAGATCCGCCCGGGGACCGATGTTGCGCTGGTCCTCGGTCTCGTGCACGTCCTGGAGCGGGACGGACTCCTCGACCAAGACTGGCTCACCCAGCGCACAACGGGAGCCGATGCCCTCTTCGACTCGGCCCGACCGTGGAACCCGGGGCGGGCCGAAGCCGAGACCGGTATCGCCGGCGAAGACATCGAATGGCTGGCTCACACGTTTGCAACACGGCGGCCGGCCGCAGTGCGATCACTCGTCGGGCCCGAGCACCGAGTCAACGGCATCGAGATCATGCGGGCGATCGCCACGCTCCCGGCGGTCACCGGGGCGTGGCGGGACACCGGCGGCGGCCTCGCCCGATCGACCCAGGTCTGGTGGGAAGAGGCGTTCGGGTTTGACGACGAGAAACTCGCTCCACCACCGCGGACGATCAATATGGCTCGTCTCGGTGCCGTGCTGACCGACCCCACCCTCGACCCACCGATCCAGGCCCTCTTCGTTCACAACAGCAACCCAGCGGTGATCGCCCCGGATCAGAACCGGGTCGTGGAGGGTCTTCGCCGCGACGACCTTTTCACGGTGGTCGCCGAGCAGTTCGTCACCGACACGGCCCGCTTTGCCGATCTCGTCCTTCCGGTTACGACACAGATTGAGCAGCTCGATCTCGCCCCTGCCTGGGGACACCTCAACCTTGCGCTCAACCGGCCAGCGATCGCACCCCGGGGCGAGGCTCGAACCAACAACGACATTTTCCGATCACTCGCCACCGAGATGGAGCTGGATGATCCATCGCTCCACGAGTCCGACGAGATGCTCGTGAAGGCTCTCCTCGAACGCGACCACCCACTGCTCGACGGTGTGACGTGGGAACACCTCGAGGCCCACGGCTGGTGTCGGTTCTCGCTTCCGCACCGACACCGACCCCACGACAACACCACGTTTTCGCTTGGCGCGCTCGACCCAACCCGACCGGCAGCAACCGGGCCATTCCAACTGATCTCGCTCAAGCAACACATCAAGTTTCTCAATGCCAACTACGCCCAGTTCCCCGATCACCGGCCGCGCACAGGTGAACCCCACCTTGAGATGCACCCTGTCGACGCCGATCGCATCGGGGTCGACGACGGCGACACCGTGCGCGTTCACAACGGCCGCGGCACGCTGACGCTTCCGCTCGAACGAAGCGAGCGCATGCAACCAGGACTGGTCGCCATCCCCTTTGGCTGGTGGCATGCAGCATCGCCCGAACGTCGGGCGGTCAACGCACTCACCAATCCGGCCGTTCCCGACGATGATCAAGGCTCGGCCGCCTTTCATGACACCTGGGTGAACGTGACACCGACCAAAACCTCACGAACCCGGCCGATCCGGTGATCAAACTTCATAGGAGAATCAGGCACCGTGGTAGCTTCAAGCATGGCCTCGGGTGAGACCGTCGGACTCCAAGAAGCTGCCGATCACCTCGGCGTGCACTACCAAACCGCCTACCAGTGGGTTCGGCGCGGCGATCTTCCGGCTCGTCAGGTCAGCCGCAAGTACGCCATTGACCTCGGCGACCTCGATGCATTCCAGCGGGTCCGTAACACGCCAACGCCGCCAACCAGGCGGGTCCCGAGGGGAGGGTTCGGGCTGGCCCTCCCCCGCTTCCATGCTGCGCTCGTGAACGGGGACGAAGTCACCGCTCGACGGATCACCGCCCGCTACGCCGACACCGGCACGCCGATCATCGACATCATCGAGGGCCTGTTCGCTCCGGCCCTGCGCCAGATCGGCGACGACTGGGCCGATGGGTGCACAACGGTCGCAACAGAGCACCTTGCAAGCACCATCACACAACGCCTCTTGGCTGCGTACCAGCCGAGTAAGCGGGGACGGCCCCGCGGGCGGGCGCTCACCACCACACCCACCGGCGAACGGCACGGCCTCGGTGCCTCCATGGCGGCCGCTGTGCTCAAAGAAGCCGGCTGGAAGGTGCATCACCTCGGTGCGGACCTTCCCACCGAGGAGGTGGCCGACTTCGCAAACCACTACGACATCGGGGTTGTGGTCTTGACGTCGGCAACCGACCAGGGACGCAGCACCGCACGGGCGATGATCGCTGAACTCGCCGTAAGCGGAATCACGGCGATCACGAACGAACCGGGCGCGAACCTGCACGATCTCATCGAGGCTGTCGAAGCAGTTCGATGAACGTCCTGCTCGTTCATGCCGGAGCGACACTGGTGATGGTGGGTCTGATCTGGTTCGTGCAGGTCGTGCACTATCCACTGTTCACGCACGTCCCCGAGCACGCGTTCGTCGCCTATGAGGCAGCCCACACGCAACGCACTGCCTATGTCGTCGGGCCCCCGATGGCCGCGGAGGGGCTCACCGCCCTTGCGCTGGTGGCCGCGCCTCCCGACGGCGTTTCACAACTCCTCGCGTTCGGGTCTCTTGCTGTGCTCGGCTTGGTGACGGCGTCAACGGTCCTCCTCCAGGTTCCTCTTCACAGTCGGCTCGCCCAGCGTTGGAACGCGGCCGATGCCCATCGACTGGTTCAGACCAACTGGATCCGCACCGTCGGGTGGACCGTGCGAGGCGTGCTCGCCCTCGTGATGGTGGCACAGGCGTCGTGACCCCCGATCCGACCGTGCTGGTTCTGGGCGATCAGCTCAGCCGTGACCACGGTGCTCTTCGTGACCGGTCTCCGTCGTCATGCCGGGTGCTCCTCATCGAGAACCGCTCCATGTTGACGAGCCGCCGATGGCACCGACAGCGAGCCCATTTGATCGTGTCCGCCATGCGGCACTTCGCCGATGAACTCCGTGACGCAGGGTTTGCGGTCGACTATCGACGGTCCGAGAGCTTCGCGGCAGGTCTCGCCGACCATCGCCGAGACCACGGCGACCCCCCGCTCGTGGCGGCCCGACCAAGTTCTCATGCCGCGGTCGCTCGTCTCGAACGCCTCGGCGTCGAGTTCCTCCCCGACGAGCTCTTCCTCACGACGACAGAGGAATTCGAAGCGTGGGCGGCCGAGCGGACCTCCCTGCGGATGGAGGACTTCTATCGCTGGCAGCGCCGACGCCTCGACATCTTGATGGATGGTGCCGATCCAGTCGGCGGTCGATGGAACTTCGATGCCGACAATCGCGAGGGTCCGCCGCGCGACGGTCGGTCATGGCCTCCACTCACTGCGTTCGAGCTCGACACCATCGACGAGCAGGTACTTGCCGACTTCGACGACGATCCCGATCACGAGTTCTGGGGAGCCGAACCCGTCGGATGGTGGCCGGTGACCCGCCAACAAGCCCGCGAGCGCCTCGATGAGTTCGTCGAGCACGCCCTCCCCGTTTTCGGGACCCACGAAGACGCCATGATGCGCGACGAGTGGCGCTTAGCGCATAGCGTGCTGAGCAGTTCGCTCAACCTCGGGCTGCTTCATCCCTCCGAAGTCGTCGAAGCGGCCGAGAACGCCTACCACTCGAGAGGACTGGCACTGAACGCGGTCGAGGGCTTCATCCGCCAGGTCATCGGCTGGCGGGAGTACATCCGAGGGATCTACTGGTTGTGGGGCTCGGACTATGCCGACTCGAATGCACTGGACGCGCATGCGCCCCTCCCACCCGCTCTCAGCGGCGACGCCACGACCGAGATGGCGTGTGTTGCGCACACCATCGAGACGCTGCACGACAAGGCGTACGTTCACCACATCGAACGGTTGATGGTGCTCGGGAACCTGGCGCTGACAACGGGCACCGACCCTCAAGCCATGACTCGGTGGATGCGGGCCACCTTCATCGACGGGGCTGACTGGGTCATGACCCCCAACGTGATCGGGATGGCTCTTCATGCCGACGGCGGCCGCATGGCGACCAAGCCGTACGCATCCGGCGGCGCCTACATCAACCGGATGAGCGACCACTGCAAGCCGTGCCGATTCGACCCGAAAAAACGAACGGGACCGACGGCGTGTCCGTTCACTTCGCTGTACTGGGATTTCCTTGCCCGCAACGCCGACCAGTTCAGCGGAAACCACCGCATGGGCCAACAACTTGCCGGGATGCGACGTCTCGCCGATCTGGACGAAACCAGAGCTCGGGCACGTGACGTCTCGGTTGCGCTGACCAAGGGTGAGCTTTAGCGCTACGCCGCATCCGTACCGTCGAGCACCCGACGGAGCGCAGCACGAGCGGTTGTCGCCAACACCGGATCGTCGTCGGCGTGGACCATGACGATGGCACCGAGGGCCAGCGCCCAACCGCGTGCCCGTCGCCAGGTCGAGCGGTCGACATTCGAGAGCCCAGCGATCAACCGAAGCCGCTCGCTGGGTTCGAAAGCCATCCAGGCCACGGCAAGGTCCGAGGCCGGGTCACCCGAGGTGAGATCCCCAAAATCGATGACCGCAGTGAGTTCGTCGCCTTCGACCAGAAGATTGAGGGGATGAAGATCGCCGTGCAACCAGACAGGCGGGCCGTCGTAGGCCGGCGTTTCGACCAGCGTGCGCCACAGCACGCCCAATCGAAGCGATAGCTCGGTCTCGCCGCCATCGGCGATCGTTTGCAGGGCCTCCATGACCCGATCAGCACGCGACGGCAGCGGCACCCCTCGCCATTCGTTCATCGGGGCCTCCGCTGGGGCGGGCTGATGAAGAGCAGCCAGGAACCCAGCGAGGGCGTCAGCCACAGCTGCGCTTCCAGGTCGGTCCGCCAATGGTTCGCCTGGCAGCCAGGCGACAACGTTCCACGGTCGAGGGTGAGCTGCAGTCGGTGTTCCAGCGACGACTGGCACCGGCACACCGACCGGAAGCTGCGGTGCCAACTCTGGAAGCCAGCGCTGCTCGTGGGCGATCAGGGATTCAGCGAGCGCTCGGCGAGGAAGCCGGACGGCGAGATCGGTTCCGAGGCGCCACATCTCGTTGTCCCACCCGGACGCGACGCGCTGAAGAGGAAGGTGAGCGAGGTGCGGTGCCTGCTCGGCGAGCAACGCACGGATCACTGCTGCGTCGATCTCAAACTCCGCTGATGGAATCTTCGCCACGCACGAACCCTAGATCTCGGGGGAGAACATCATGGTCGAGGGCGGAGCCGGTCAGCCTTCCATCGACGGAAAGTCGATGTATCCCTCCGGCCCAGGGTCATAGATGTGATGAGCGTCGGTCGATGCCAGCGCCGAGCCAGCACGGATGCGCTCCGCCAGATCCGGATTGGTGATGAACAGTCGCCCAAATGCCACCGCATCGCCTCGGCCATCGGCGAGCGCCTCATTGGCCTCCAGTGGCCAGTAGGAATCGTTGATGATCAGCGGGCCGTCAAAGGCTTGGCGGCACAGTTGCTCATTGTCGAGACCGGTGCTCAGCATGCGGATCGTGTGGCAGTAGGCGAGGCCAAGCGGCCCCAGCGACGCCAACAGCGCCCGAAACGTCTCCTCAGGATCGTCGTCGTGCAGATCGTTGTAGGGGTTGCCGGGGCAGATACGAAAGCCGACACGGCCCGCTCCGTCCACCGCCGCCATTGCGGTGGCGACGTCGACGAAGAAGCGAAGTCGCCGTTCGAGCGAGCCACCCCATTCGTCATTGCGCCGGTTGGTGCCCGTCGAGAGGAACTGGGCCGGCAGGTACCCGCTGGTGCCGTGGAGTTCCACACCGTCGAAGCCAGCGTCGAACGCCAACTCGGTGCACCGGGCATAGTCCGCGATCACCCCGGCAACCTCCTCTGACTCCAGCGCTCGTGGTTCGACACACGGCTGCATCGAACCTCCGTCGGAATCCGTGTAGAGCTTTTGGCGGGCGGTGACGGCCGATGGAGCGATCGTCTCGGCGCCGCTCGGCTTGTTGTCAGCGACGGCGACCCGACCGACGTGCATCACCTGCATCACGATCGTTCCGCCCCGGTCATGCACGGCATCGGTCACCCGTCGCCAACCCGACACCTGAGCGTGATTCACGAGGCCGGGGGTGCGGCAGTATCCCTTGCCCACATCCGATGGGTACACGCCTTCGGTGATGATCATCCCGGCGCCCGCTCGTTGCCGGTAGTACTCGACCATCATGTCGGTCACATCACCCGTGCTGGAGGCCCGAGAACGGGTCATCGGCGCCATCACGACGCGGTTTCGAAGGTCGAGTCGGCCGAAGCGGGCCGGACTCATCAAGTTCACGAGGCCGGTCACTCGTAGACCGGCGCGTCAAAGAAGCCCTCAAGCCCGTAGGGCTTGTACGGGCCGAGCAGGTTCTGCTCAAGCACGCCGATGCCAACCCGCTCGCGGCCCGAGCCGTCGGTGTAGATGGCACGAACGAGATGCTGGCAGTGCTGGTTCTCGTAGGCACTGTCGTCGACCTCGGCGAGTAACCAGGACTCGGCGCCCACCACGAGTTCGTCGTGCCACCGGCCATGCACCCACTCCGGATGGCTGTAGCCGATGCCCTTCATACGGAACGTGAAGATCGGTTCGAGCCGCACCTCGTGCCGAGCACCATCCTCGACCGAGGTCATCGCGATCGTCGCTGCGGTGATCATTCGACTGCCGGACGCGAAGGTCACATCGTGTTCCAGGTTTCGCATGTGCTCCACGGCCGGGTCTTCAACACCTGGGAGCTCCCCTGGCGACCCGTACACGGGAAGACGGGCACCAACCTGAAACAGCGGTCGTCCGACCGTGTCATCGAACAACTGATAGTGGAGGCAGAGATCCTCGAAGTTCAGCGGTGCCCAAAGGAAGAAGATGCCACCCGTCGCCGACGCCGCCGGCGCGCCGCGCGTGTCGCCACCGATGAGCGGTCGGACTCCCCATGACCGGTCCTTGGTGCCGACGATCTCAGCCGGATCGAGTTGGATCCGAACATCGCCGAACTGCACCCAACCCGTCCATCGCCCCAGCTGGGTGAACCGGGTCGTATCCATGATCTTGCGCAGGCCACGCCCGAGGTGGTGACGAGGCTCCTCGACATTGCCGGTCCGCCCTTCCCACAACAGATCACACGTGAAGTCCGTTTCGTTTTCGGTGACCCTGATCCGGCACGAACGCATCGGCTCGATGATCTCGAGCGAGTACGGGCCAATCGTTAGGTCGCTCGGCTCGTCGGTACGGCGCCCCGACACGTGGAAGGCGTACTGGCGTCCCTCATGGATGAACGACACATGAGCGTCCTTCACCCCGAGGTGCTGATACAGCGCCGCGCCAGCACCCAGATAGAAGTCGCCTGACGTCGAGTAGCCATTGAACCAATAGCGCTCATAGACGTCCTTGTCGCTCGTCGCCGGGTGCGCAACCGGTTCAGGCGTCTGATGGATAGGGAAGTCGTCGAACTTCGAGAGCATGCCCCGCAGTGTTGTCGCTAGGTGGCGGCCCGTCGATTCCGTCGGCCTCGACTCCGCTTCGCGCCGGGAACCGGCTCCCACCGAAAGCGCCGAACCGCAACGATCACACCGATCACGGTCCATGCGAGCATCACGCCGATGCGATCCCACGCGAACGCCGGTGCCGTGGTGAACGGCGACATCGCTTCGGTGAATGCCACTGCAAACGGCTTGAGCGGGAAGACATCGCCGATAACGGTGAGCCACTGGGGTGGATCCTCGAGCGGCACGAACACATTCGACATGAAGCCGAGGGGAAGGATTGTTGCGTTGGCGATCGCCGGCGCCGACGCTGCGGTCTTGGCGACCGAGGCGAGCGCCAGACCGAGGGTTGCGAAACACGCCGTGCCGGCGAGGAAGGCGACGATCATGGCCGGGACCTGAGCCAGTTCCACGTCGACGCCGTAGACGAGGATCCCGACACCGACCATGAGCGCGGTGGCGAAGGCGGCGATCCACATCCCGGAGAGGATGATCGCAGCGAGAAACACCCCCGGCGGGATGGGTGTGCCCCGGACCCGCTTGAGCACCCCGTCGTCACGCCGCATGGTGATGTTGATGGCGAGGTTGGTGTAGGTCGCCGACGCCGCAGCGAACACCCCGAGGCCCGCGGCGTAGAACTGGGCGGTAGCGATCTCGCCATAGGTGGTGCCGATCGGGTCGTTTCCGAACAGGGCCACGAAGAGCACCAGCATCACCAATGGCAGGCCGATCGTGAAGAACGCCCCGATGGGGGTTCGCCAGAACAAACGATTCTCGGCTCGGATTGAGCGCCAGAGCAGGCCGATGCCGTTCACGTGTCCTCCCCCACCAAACGGAGGTAGACGTCCTCGAGCGTCACGCTCTCGACCGTCAGCCCGTCGAGTTCAACGCCACGGTCGATGGCCCACCGGGTGACATGGGCGAGGTCAGCGGTCGGTCGGGTCGTGGAGATCTCGATACGGAGATCACGGCCGCTGGCCTCTCCGTGCAGCGGCTCAAGCAGCGAGTTGAGGGGCGCATCGATCTTCGGCAGCGCAAACCGGATCACGGTCTCGGACCCGGCCTGGTCTCGAAGCTGCTCCGGTGTACCGGCAGCAACGATCTGACCATGAGCCATCACGATGAGGCGGTCGGCGAGCTCCTCAGCTTCCTCCAGGTAGTGGGTCGTGAGCACGACGGTCGTCCCCTCGTCGGTCAGTCGTCGCACAAGCTCCCAGCTGCGGCGCCGGGCCGCAGGATCGAAGCCGGTGGTCGGTTCATCGAGGAACAACAACTCGGGAGTCCCAATGAGGCCAAGTGCGAGGTCGACCCGTCGCTGTTGACCGCCCGAAAGCCGTGAGATCCGATCATCGAGGCGGTCGGCCAGTTCGACCAGCTCGATGACCTCCTCGATCGACCGTCGCCGGGTGTAGGCCGAGCTGTACAGATCCAGCGTCTCTCTGACGGTTAACTCCTTGTCGACCCCGGCCTCCTGCAAGACGATGCCGATGCGATCCCGAAACGCACGTCCACCGGTCGCCGGGTCGACTCCCAGAACGGACACCGATCCACCGTCACGGGCTCGATGCCCCTCCAAGATCTCGACCGTGGTCGACTTCCCGGCGCCGTTGGGCCCGAGAATGGCGAACACCTCACCAACGTCAACGGCGAAGGAGACACCGTCGACGGCTCGGTTCTCGCCATAGTGCTTGGTGAGGCCGGAGACTTCGATTGCCGTCGTCATGCACGCCGAAACCTATCGGAGCTGGCCCGAGACGAGGTCCGCACGATGCGCGGGCCAGACTGGGGTATGAGCCTGATGCCAGGGATGCGGGTGGTGGCTGCGTTCCCCCGTCGTTTCGATGCTGATCTCGCGATCGCCCAGCTCGAATCTGCGGGTATCGAGGCCGTCGTGCTCAGCGACACCAATCCCGAGACCGGCGACGCCGCACTCGGCGCCAGCGGCTTTCGGATCGCGGTCCGTCACGAGATCGCCGATGACGCCCTGACCGTGCTCGCAGGGGACGGCCGCGCCCCGTCTCCATCGGCTGATGGACTCGATGTCGGCTCCGGGCCCCGACGGTTTGGGGATCGACCCGCATGGATCCGGTGGGCGACGATCGCTGCGCTGGCGGCAATGGCCGGACCTCCTCTGATCGCTGCGCTCTTCCAGTTGGAGTGGCTGATCGACGGCCTCTTCCCGTAAGGCCACAGCCCACGAACTCATGACCGCAGGTTGGGTGACGATGCTGGTTCAGTGGCATCCGTCATCCCCACCGATGCGGCCCGGAACCACCCCGATGGCCTTCCTGAGGTCCTCGTTGGCGCGGATCTTCGCGGAATCGATCTGCGGGGTGCCGACCTTCGCGGTTTGGTGTTCGACCGCGCTGACCTCCGCAACGCTCACCTGAACGGCGCGGACCTGACCGGCGCGTCACTTCGTGACGCCGACCTTGACGACGCCGAGTTGATCGGAGCGACGCTGGACGGCGCCGACCTCACCAACTCCCGAGTCCGACGGGTCGTGCTCGGACGGGCGTCGCTGCGCGGTGCGGTGCTGTTCGGTGCTGATCTCAGCGAGGCGAGTCTGTCCGACGCCGACCTGACCGATGCCGACCTGCGCGCCGCACGACTCGACGAGGCCCGACTCCTGAACGCCAAGCTGACCGACGCCGACCTCTCCCACGCAACGCTCGAAGATGCCGACCTCGAAGGCGCCGATCTCACCCGGGCCACCTTTCGGGGGGCGACGATTCACGGCGTGCACCTCCGGTCAAGTCGCGGCTACGACAGCACCGACTGGGTCGAAGTCATCATCGGTGACACCGATTTCGAAGGCGCGCACCTGATTCGGCGAGTGATCCTCGACCAGAACTACCTCTACGAGTTCCGTAACCGGGACCGTGCCCACGCAGTGATCTACGGAATCTGGAAGGCGACCTCGGACTGCGGTCGAAGCTTTGCCCGCTGGGGTCTTCTCACCGGAATCTTCGCCACCCTGTTCGCCATCGGCTACACCGCAGTCGACATCGATTACGGCGAGTATGAGACCGCCCTGTCGCCGTTGTACTTCTCGGTTGTCACCATGACCACGCTGGGCTACGGCGATGCCGTCCCTGCGTCGATGCCAGCTCAACTCCTGGTCTTGGTCCAGGTGGTGTTGGGATACGTGATGCTCGGTGGCGTGTTGAGCATTTTCGCCACTCGAATGGGACGGAGAGCAGAGTGATCCGCAATCCGCTGCGTCGCCGAGCGCATGGTCCCGACTTCGCATCGATGCTCGGTGACTATGAGCCGCCGAGCTTCCCGATGTTCATCACGCAGGCCCTTGACGCACTGGCGGACCCTGACTCGGACATGGCCTCGATCGCCACCATCGTCCAACAGGACCCTGGCGCTTCGGCGCGCGTCCTGCGGGTGGTGAACTCCGCCGGTTTCGGACTCCGGTCGACGGCTACGAACGTTCACCAGGCCGCAATGCTCCTCGGCCGCAACCAGCTCGAGGCGTTGCTGATCTCCATCGGCGCTCGGAGCGTGCTACCCGACCCGCCGGCCGAGAACGGCTTCGACCAGAGCCGGTTCTGGGCGACCTCGTCACGGCGAGCGACCCTGGCGTCTCTGATTGCGGCACGGATCGACCCGACGCGCCAGTCGGAGAACTTCACGGCTGCGCTCCTCCAGGACATGGGCATCCCCGTGCTGGTCTCTCGGGAGGCACGGTACGGCGATGTACTCGCCCAGTGGCACGCCGAAGACGCCGACCTCGCCACCCTCGAGCAGGAGGTGTTCGGGTGGCATCACGGCGAGGTCGCCGCCTGGCTCGGCGAACGGTGGGACTTTCCCGAGCACTACCTCGACCTGTTGCGTATGCATCATGCGGCGACACCGGCATCGCATCTGCTTCCGGCCCAACTGGTCGCACCGATTCGAGAGGCCGACGCCGAGGGTCACCATCAGGTGATTGCCGCCGCCGAGGCGGTCGGGCTGGCCCCCGACGAGACGGTCGCGCTGATGGACGAAGCCGAGGAGCGCCTTGCGGCGATGGGGAGTGCGCTGGTCTGAGTGGCCGGCCGCAGCCTTCGAGGTACTCAGCGCTGATTGAGCTCGGCGGCCACGTGTTCGATCCGCTGCTCGACGTCTGCGGTCTGTCCGCCATGGTCGAGAAACCGCTGCATCAGGGTCTGAGCCGGTTCGCGGGCGAGCAAGCGCTCGAAGATATGGGTCTCGTCCAGTAGCCCCTCGACGGGGTCGGTCTGGGAACAAAGGAGGGCCTCCTTCGCGCCACGAACCGCTTCTCGATCGAATGAGGCGATCCGCCGGGCGAGATCATCGACGAATGGATCGAGCTCCTCAGGAGGTAGCGACCGATTGAAGTACCCCCAGGCCTCGCCGGTGGCGGCATCGAGATCGATACCACCGAGGATCAACTCGGCGGCGCGGCTCGCACCGATCAGGCGGGGCAGCCGCTGGGTGCCACCGCCGCCCGGAATGATGCCGATCGGGACCTCCATTTGGTTCATGACGGCACGCCCGAGCGCCGCAAACCGCATGTCGCATCCCATCGCCAGCTCGCTGCCGCCCCCGCCGATCCGGCCGGCCACCTTTACGATCGTCGCCTTGGGCATCGTGCGGAACCGTTCGATCATCGAGTCGAACGCGTTCAGTTCGGTAGGGCGGGGTGGCGCCTCGCCGGGCTCCGACTGCAGGAGCGTCACATCGAAGTGGGCGATGAAGAAGTCGGGGTTCGCGCTCTGGAGCACCACGACCGTGCTCTCCGGATCTGCAGCCACTCGCTCGGAGAACTTCAGCAGGTCGATCAGTAGCTCACGGGTGATGAGGTTGATCGGCGGGTTGTCGATGGTGGCCCACACGGCCCGCCCCTCAGTCTCGATTGAGAGGCACTGGTAGTCGTCACCAAGATCCATCACCGGACCGTAGCGGGCGGGGTCAACGCAACGTTCAGCGGCTACTCCGTCTCGGGGAGGAGCGACCAGAACGCAGCGACGAGCGGGTTCCGCAGGTGCCGCTTCAGGGTGAACAAACCAAGGTCGTACGGTTCGAGCACAGGATCGACGTCGAGCACGCGTACGCGCTGCGCATGAGGGCTGTTGTCGAGCACGATCTTCGGCACCACCCCCACCCCGAGCCCCAAGCTGACCATGCTGACGATGGCCTCGTTGCCGGCCACCTGGGCGTAGATCGTCGGGGTGACGTTGAGGGCGCGGAACCACGAATCGACTCGACGACGAGCGATGCCACCCGCGGCGAGGATCATCGGGATCTCATCCCAACCAGCCGAGTCTCTCGGCGGCAGGTGCGCGAGGGTCGGGTCCGCAGGCTCCAACGGGGCGACGAAGACGAGCGGTGACACCCGTATCGGTATGAACTCCACGCCGGCCGGCAGCCGGTCGGGTCGCGCCGCGATCGCCAACTCCTCCTCCAATGCCTGCACGCGGGCGATGGCGTGCTCGGGGTCGCCCGTCTGCAGGCGCAGCTCCACCCCCGGGTGTGTGGGCCGAAAGCGGTTCAACAGGTCAACCAGGATGCTGTGGCTGGCGGTGACCGAGCAGTAGAGGCTGATCTCGCCGCGAAGCTCGTCGGTTGGGTCGGCGAGCTCGAAGCGAATCTGGTCCCACTGCTGCACCGCATCTCGGGCGTAGCGCTGGAACCGGTCCCCCGCAGCCGTGAGCTCGACCGTGCGGTTGTCGCGATCGAACAACGCCACGCCGAGCTCGTCCTCGAGCTGCCGAATGTGTCGCGACATCGCCGAGGTGCTGATGTTCGAGCGAGCGCTGGCCCGCCCGAAGTGCAAGGTCTCGCTCAGCTCGACGAAGTGCCGCAGCACGGTAATGTTCATGTTGTGTCCCTCGACATCGATCTATTGTTGCAGGATTCACAACGCTGCGTTGCATATATGTCCATTTACGAAACACTGACCCGTCAGTAGCCTTTCGCCATGGCCAATTACTTCAACACCCTGCCGCTTCGGGCCCAGCTCGCGGAGCTCGGCAAGTGCCGCTTCATGCACCTCGACGAGTTCACCGAGGGGGTCGAGGCACTTCGCGGGAAGAAGATGGTCGTGATCGGCTGTGGCGCCCAGGGCCTCAACCAGGGTCTCAACCTCCGTGACAGCGGCCTGGACGTCTCCTACGCCCTCCGCGAGGAGGCCATCGCCCAGCAGCGTCAGTCGTGGAAGAACGCCACCGAGAACGGTTTCACCGTCGGCACCTACGAGGAGCTCCTTCCCACCGCCGACGTCGTGCTCAACCTCACCCCGGACAAGCAGCACACCAACGTGGTTGAGACGATCATGCCGATGATGAAGCACGGCGCCTGCCTGTCGTACTCGCACGGCTTCAACATTGTCGAAGAGGGCATGCAGATCCGTGACGACATCACCGTCATCATGGTCGCCCCCAAGTGCCCCGGCTCCGAGGTACGTGCCGAGTACGTCCGTGGCTTCGGCGTGCCGACCCTCATCGCCGTCCACGAGGACAACGACCCCAACGGCGAAGGCCTCGCCCTCGCCAAGGCCTACGCCGTCGGCACCGGTGGCCACAAAGCCGGGGTGCTGATGTCGTCGTTCATCGCGGAGGTCAAGTCCGACCTCATGGGTGAGCAGACCATCCTCTGCGGCATGCTCCAGACCGGCTCGCTGCTGTGCTTCGACAAGATGGTCGAGGAGGGCATCGACCCGGCCTACGCCTCGAAGCTCATCCAGTACGGCTGGGAGACCATCACCGAGGCCCTCAAGTACGGCGGCGTCACCAACATGATGGATCGCCTGTCGAACCCGGCGAAGATCCGCGCCTTCGAGCTCTCCGAGGAGCTCAAGGAGATCATGCGTCCGCTGTACAACAAGCACCAGGACGACATCATGACCGGCACCTTCTCCTCCGGGATGATGGAGGACTGGGCCAACGACGACGCCAAGCTCCTGGGCTGGCGGGCCGACACCGCCGAGACCGAGTTCGAGAAGACCGAAGCCGGCGACATGGAGATCTCCGAGCAGGAGTACTTCGACAACGGCATCCTCATGGTCGCCATGGTCAAGGCCGGCGTCGAGCTCGCCTTCGAGACGATGACCGCCGCCGGCATCATCGCCGAGTCGGCCTACTACGAGTCGCTGCACGAAACGCCGCTGATCGCCAACACGATCGCCCGCAAGAAGCTCTACGAGATGAACGCGACGATCTCCGACACCGCCGAGTACGGCTGCTACCTCTACAACCACGCCTGTGTGCCGCTGCTCGCCGACTTCATGACCGGCATCACGAGCGAGGTGATCGGCAGGGGTCTCGACACGGCCGACAACGGCGTTGACAACGCTCGCCTCATCGAGGTCAACGAGGCGATCCGGAGCCATCCGGTCGAGGCAATCGGCAGCGTGCTGCGCGGCCACATGGCCGACATGAAGCGCATCGTCTGATCGCCTCTGATTACCGCCTGACCGCACTCGCATGATCCGCCTGGACGCGCTCACGGTCGACTTCGACGAGCGCTTTCAGCTCCACGACATCGACTGGACACTCCGCCCGGGCGAGCACTGGCTGATCACGGGCGCCAACGGCTCCGGCAAGTCCGCCCTTGCAGCCGTGCTCGCCGGTGACGGCGACCATCTGTCGGGGACCCTTGCTGAGGTTCCCGAACGGGTTGCGCTCGTGTCGTACGAGCGACAGGCCGAGCTGATCGCGGCCGAGCGCCGCAAGGACGACGCCGACATCCTCGATGTCATCTCGGAGGGCACCCCGGTCGCCGAGATCATCGAGGACGGCTGCGACGATCTCGAGCTGGCGCAGACCCTTGTCGACACGTTGGGGCTCCGTCCCCTGATGAGCCGAGCGTTCCGCAAGCTCTCGACCGGCGAGACCCGCAAGGTCATGTTGATCCGAGCACTCACGAGCCGGCCGGATCTGCTTGTCCTCGACGAGCCGTTCGACGGCCTCGACCACGACTCGCTCATCTGGCTCCAGGGCCATCTACGCAAGGTGGCTGAGACGACACCGATGGTGATCGTGCTCAACCGCTTCGACGAGTGCCCGGACTTCATCACCCACGTCGCCTATGTCGACGACGGCCGCCTGCCGCTGTGTGTCGAGCGGGCTGACGAGCAGGCTTATGCCGAGCTGTACCAGCTGCTCCATCTCAAGACGAGCGATCTCCAGATCCCCGCGGCCGACCCGGCGGCCCAGCTACCGGCGCTCGATCCCGACGCACCGCTCGTGCAGCTCACCGGCGCCACCGTCCGCTACGCCGACAACATGGTCTTCGAAGGCCTCGACTGGACGATCGAGCCGAACCAGAGCTGGCAGCTCAGCGGGCCCAACGGCAGCGGCAAAACCTGCCTGCTCCAGCTGATCACCGGCGATCATCCGCAGTGCTACGTCAACGACATCAATGTCTTCGGCTACCAGCGCGGCACCGGCGAGAGCATCTGGGAGATCAAGCAGTTCATCGGGTACGTCTCCACCGCACTCCAGTGGGAGTACACGGTGAGCACCGGCCTCCGGAACGTCATCATCTCCGGCTTCTACGACAGCATCGGGCTCTACACGAAGAGCACCGACACTGAGAAGGCCATCGCCGACGAGTGGCTGGCCCTGCTCGGCATGTCCAACCGAGCCGACGAGCCGTTCAATCGGCTCTCGTTCGGCGACCAGCGCCTCGTGCTGATCGCCCGGGCGATGGTGAAGCACCCGCCACTGCTGATCCTCGACGAGCCGTGCCTCGGTCTCGACGACATGAATCGTCAGCTCGTGCTCGCCCTGGTTGAACGCATCTGCCTCGGCAGTGAGACGACCGTCCTCTACGTCAACCACCGAGAGCAAGACCGTGTCCCCGGCATCGACAACCACCTGACACTGACCGGCGACACGACTGCCTGACCCAGGACACAGACTGAGGCGCGATGTGCGGCTCACGCGGACGCGCCTCGACCAAGCGATGCGCTACATGGTCGACACCGTCTGCTGCGCCTCGGACTGTCAGCCGTCAAGCGATGGAAGGGCCACTCGGCCCGTGCGTTGGAGTTCCACGATGCCGAAGGGACGCAGTCGCTCTTCGAGTTCATCGAGGCGCGCTGGCCGAGCCGACCACGACAACATGATCGTGTCGTCGCCTTCACTGAGCACCTGAGCCCGGTGGTCATCGACGATCTCCATAAGTTCCTTGCGTCGATCGCCGACCTCAACGGCGATCAGGATGAGTTCACGCTCAATGGACTCGCTCGGATCGAGCTGCTGGATATCGACGACGTTCACGAGCTTGTCGAGCTGCTTCACGACCTGATCGAGCGGTGTGCCCTCGACATCGACCGTGAAGGTGATCCGACTGAAGCGCTCATCATCGGTTGGAGCGACCGCAAGGCTGTGGATGTTGAAGCCTCGCCGAGAGAACAGGCCGGCGACCCGCGCAAGGACCCCGGGCTTGTTCTCGACCGTCGCAACGATCGTTTGCCAAACCGGCGCCGTGGAAGTCTGGTTCATCGCTCAGTCCCTCCCGTCCAGCAAGTGCTGCTGGCTCGGGTCAACGACAACCTCGGAGTTGGTTGCGCCGGCCGGGACCATGGGGAAGACGTTCTCGCGAGCATCGGTCACGAACTCGACGACGACAGACCGGTCGTTGATCTCGTTCGCCTTGGCGATCGCCGGAGCGACCTCCTCCGGTGACTCGACTCGGATACCCACCGCACCCATCGACTCAGCCCACTTCACATAGTCGGGCACATGGTCGCTCAGGTGCACCTCGGAGAAGCGCTCGTCATAGAACATCTCCTGCCACTGACGCACCATGCCGAGGTAAGAGTTGTTGAACAGGGCGACCTTGATCGGGATGTCTTCAACGGTGGCAGTCACCAGTTCCTGGGCAGTCATCTGGAAGTTGCCGTCACCGTCGACCGCCCACACTCGGCGATCCGGCATACCGGCTTTCGCACCGATCGCCGCCGGGATGGAGAAGCCCATCGTGCCGAGACCGCCCGAGTTGATCCACGTGTAGGGGTGGTCGAACTTCCAGAACTGGCTGGCATGCATCTGGTGTTGACCGACACCCGAGCACAGGATCGTGTCGCTGGGGTTGCCGTCGCGAAGTTGCTCCATCACGAACTGGGGCTTGAGCTTGTCGCCCGGCGCCGACTGCTCGTAGACGAGGGGAAACTTCTCCTGCCAACCCGAAACGGTGGAGCGCCATTCGGAACGGTCGGCCTGCGCCGACGCTCCCAGCGCCTTGGTGGACTCGATCAAGCCCTCAATGACGAGTTTGCAGTCGCCCTGAATTCCGACGTTGTACTGGCGCACCTTGCCGAGTTCGGCCGGGTCGATGTCGACATGAATGATCTTGGCGGTCGGGGCGAAGCCGTCGAGCTTGCCGGTAACGCGATCGTCGAAGCGGGCACCGAGCGAGACGAGCAGATCGCTCTGCTGCATGGCGGTGACGGCGGTGTAGTTGCCGTGCATCCCCGGCATGCCGAGGCAGAGCTCGTGACGGTCAGGGAACGCACCCCGCGCCATCAGCGTCGTGACCACCGGAATCTGGAGCAGCTCCGCGAGTTCGAGCAGCGGCTCAGCCGCTCGCGCCTTGAGCACCCCACCGCCGACATACAGCACCGGGCGCTCAGCCTGAGCAATCAGCTCGGCGGCCTCAGCGATGCGTGCAGGGTCACCCTCGGTAACCGGGTGGTAGCCGGGCAGCTCCATCGGCACCGAGTCGGGCTCGTACCAGGTCATCGCCGAGCGAGGATTGACCGGGTCGACGATGTCCTTCGGGATATCCACCAGCACCGGGCCCGGACGGCCGGTCGTCGCAATGTGGAACGCCTCGTGGATGATCCTCGGGATGTCCTGGGGGTCGGTAACCAAGAAGTTGTGCTTGGTGACCGCCATCGTGATCCCGGTGGTGTCGCACTCCTGGAAGGCGTCGGTACCGATCGCTGCGAGCGGCACCTGACCGGTGATGCAGACCATCGGCACCGAATCGAGCATGGCGTCAGCCAACGGGGTGACAACATTGGTGGCGGCAGGGCCGCTGGTGACCATGCAAACACCGGGTTTTCCGGTGGCGTGCGCATATCCCTCGGCCATATGGCCGGCGCCCTGTTCGTGACGGACGAGCACATGGCGAATCGAGGACTCGATGATCGGGTCGTACACCGGAAGGATCGCCCCTCCGGGCAGGCCGAACATCACCTCGACACCCTCGAACTCGAGGGCCTTGACCAAGGCTTCGCCACCGTTGCTGGGGTTGTTGCTCATGAGATGTGGTTTCCAGAATGTGAGACGCAGAGCGACGGACAAAAACTACCGGCCGAAAAAGCAAACGACCTCCCGGTTGGGAGGTCGAGGCACACGATCGGGTCGGTTGAAGGCGCGAACGTGTGCTAGCCGAGTACTACTACGAGGCGGCGGGCACAAGTGTTCACGGCCCTCAGTATGACGGAGCCCGAAGTTCATGGCAACGTTCTCAACCGTGACGGACGCCAGCAGCCGCATCGGTGTGTATCCCGGTTCGTTCAACCCACCGACGATCGCCCACATCGAAATCGCTCAAACCGCCCGAGAGCACCACCACCTCGAGCGGGTTGATCTCGCCGTGTCACAGGTCCCACTCGGCAAGGGCACAGTCGTGCGACCCTCATTCGAGGAGCGCCTCGCCGTCATCAAAGCGTCGGTCGCCCCAATCGAGGGACTCGGCGTGATCGTCACCGAACAGCAACTGGTCGCCGACATCGCAACCGGTTACGACGTCGTCGTGATGGGGGCGGACAAGTGGGCGCAGGTGAACGACCCGGCGTGGTACCGCAACGAGGCTGAGCGCGACCGGGCGGTCGCCGCGCTCCCGACCCTCGCCCTTGCCCCCCGAGCCGGGTTCGCCGTGCCCGAAGAGTACACACTGCCCGTCGATCCCCTGCTGCTCGAGATCTCGTCGAGTGCCGTTCGGGCCGGCCGCACCGAGTGGATGACCGCCCCCGCCCGTGCCCATCACGAACGCCACGGCACCTGGCGCTAGCGTCGCCGGATGCTCCTCGGCTTGTTCAAGCCCGGTCGACCGACCTGGACCGACACCGATCGCCAGATCCTCGCGCTCGCCTTCCCCGCCCTCGGTGCCCTGGTCGCCGAACCGCTCTACATCCTCGCCGACACCGCGGTGGTCGGGAACCTCGGTACCCCCCAACTCGGCGGGCTCGCGCTCGCGTCGTCGCTGCTGCTGATCGCCTTCGCGGTCTTCATCTTCCTCGCCTACGGCACGACCTCCGCCGTCGCCCGCCTGCTCGGCGCGGGCGAGCACCGTCAGGCCGCGCACCAGGCCGTGCAGAGCGTCTGGCTGGCCTTCGTGCTCGGCGTCGCCATCGCGATCGTGTTGTATGCGGTCCGGAACCCGTTGATCGGGTTGCTCGGCGGCGAGGACGACGTCGCCACCAACGCCGAGGTCTATCTCCGTCTCTCGTTGCCGGGCCTGCCTGCCATGCTCATCGCGCTGGCCGGGGTCGGGTACCTCCGTGGTCTCCAGGACACCAAGCGACCGCTCTACGTGGCGCTCGGTACCGCGCTCCTAAACCTCGTCGTCGAACTCGTGCTGATCTATGGCTTCGATCAGGGGATCGGCGCGTCGGCGCTCTCGACCGTGATCGCCCAATGGGTCGCCGCGTTCGCCTACATGGCCTGGATCGCCCGTGCGGTGCGCGAGCACGGCGTCGGACTCGGCCCCGACTGGGCGGTGATCACCCAGTTGGCCGGCGCCGGCTTCGACCTCCTCCTGCGGACGACGGCCTTGCGAGGAGGTCTCACCGTGACGATCGCCGTCGCCGCCCGTATCGGCGACGCCGACCTCGCCGCCCACGAGATCGCCTTCCAGATCTGGAGTGTGCTCGCCCTCGCCCTCGACGCCGTCGCCATCGCGGCCCAGGCCATGATCGGCCGTGCCCTCGGCGCCGGTGATGCCGAGGAAGCCCGACGGCTCGGTGACCGAATGATCCAGTGGGGTTGGTGGGGTGGCGTGGTCTTCTTCGCTGTCGTCCTGGCCTTGTCACCGTTCCTGGGCGACATCTTCTCCGACGACCCGGCCGTCACGTCGCTGGCCGCGTTCGTCCTGATCCATGTCGCGATCTGGCAGCCGGTCAACGGGATCGTCTTCGCCCTCGACGGCATCCTGATCGGCGCCGGCGACCTCCGCTTCCTCGCCATCGGCATGGCCGCCGCCTCGGCCGTCCTCATCGGTGGGGCCTTCGGCGTGCTCGGCCTCGACCTCGGGATCGGCTGGCTCTGGGGTGCGCTCGGTGCGTGGATGGTCGTGCGCGCCGGCACCTTGCTGTGGCGCTACCAGACCGACGCCTGGGTCATCACCGGCGCCACCCGCTGAGGGCGGCGGGGACCGGTCAGCTGCGCTTGCGGTTGAGGAGCTCCGCGACGGCGCGGCCGTCGGCTTGTCCTCTGGTGGCCTTCATGATCTGGCCGGTGAAGAACCCCTGCATCTTCTTGCGGTCGCCGTCATCGTCGCCACAGAAACGTCCCCACTCGTCGGGGTTGTCGGCGATCAGCTGATCGACGAGCGTCTCGAGTTCGTCGCTCTCCATCGCCTCGAAGCCGTGTGCCGCCGCAATTGCCTTGGGGTCGCCACCGTGGGCGCCGTCGGCCATCTCGCCGAGGACCTGCTTGGCCTGGGTCGCGGTGAGCTCCCCACCCGACTCCATCGTGATCAGCACCGCCAACGACTCCGAGGTGACCGCCGACCAGTCGTCGACGGCGAGATCGTTCTGGATGCGGGTGAGTACCTTGTCGGCATCGGCGCCGGCCTCGATCGCCCCGAGGGCGAGCGCGTCCTGGCCGCGCTCGACGACAGTCACCAGCACCTCGTCGGCCATGGTCGAAAGCTCGCCGAGACGAGCCCGGCGAGCGGCGGGCAGCATCGGCATCGACTCGTCGATCGCCGCGATCTCCGCCTCGGTCGGCACCAGCGGGACCAGATCCGGCTCCTGGAAGTAGCGGTAGTCGTCGGCGTCCTCCTTGGACCGACCGGCGGTCGAGCGGCCGCCGTCCTCGTCCCAATGACGGGTCTCCTGCCGGGGCGCCTCACCATTGCCGTAGAGATCGACGTGACGCCGAGCCTCGTACTCGATGGCCCGGCCGAGCGACCGAACCGAGTTGATGTTCTTCAGCTCACAGCGAGTGCGCAGCTCGTCGGAGCCCACCGGCCGCACCGAGACGTTGGCGTCAACGCGCATCGAGCCTTCTTCCATCTTGGCGTCGCTGACGTCGATGGCGAGCAGGATGTCGCGCAGCTCTGACACATAGGCCTTGGCGTGCTCCACGGTGCGGATGTCGGGGCGGCTCACGATCTCGACGAGCGGAACCCCGGCCCGGTTGTAGTCGACGAGCGAGTAGGTGGCGTCGTTGATACGGCCACCACCGCCGACGTGGGTGGTCTTGCCGGCGTCCTCTTCGATGTGGGCTCGTTCGATACCGACGACGGTGCCGTCGGCCAGCGCGAGGTGGCCGTCGGCGTTGGTCGGCTGGTCGTACTGGGTGGTCTGGAAGTCCTTCGCCATGTCCGGGTAGAAGTAGTTCTTCCTGGCCATCACCGAAGGATGAACGTCGCAGCCGAGCGCCCGACCGAGCCGCATGGCGTACTCGACGGCCTTCTCGTTCATCACCGGCAGCGAACCCGGCAATCCGACACAGGTCGGGCACACATTGGTGTTGGGCTCGTGGGTGAACTCGTTCGGGCACCCGCAGAACAACTTGGTGGCGGTGTGGAGTTCGACATGGACCTCGAGCCCGACGACGAGTTCCCACTCATCGGGCAACGTCGGTTCGTGGACGCTCACGAGGCCACCTCCGGGGTCGGGGCGGCCGCTTCGAGTGCGGCGGCCGCCTGATAGATCGTCGGCTCGGACAAGGCGGGGCCGAGCAGCTGTACACCGACCGGCAGGCCATCGTCGCCGACGCCGTACGGCACCGAGATCGCTGGGTGCCCGACAAGGTTCGACGGGATCGTGCAGACATCGTTGACGTACATGGTCATCGGGTCGGCGGTGCGGTCACCGAGCGGGAACGCGGTCGTCGGCGCGGTCGGGGTCAGCAGGAGGTCGACGTCGGCGTAGACCGAGGCGAACTCCTGCAACATCATCGTGCGGACCTTCAGCGCTTTCCCGTAGAAGGCGTCGTAGTAGCCGGCCGACAGCGCGTAGGTGCCGAGCATGATGCGACGCTTCACCTCCGGCCCGAACCCATCGGTGCGGCTGGCGGTCATCATCTCACCGGTCGTGGCCGCAT